>Ga0315286_10004978_pt1 | contig 12792 bp, 9 predicted proteins | sample YL17G10_0_MG_FD_205038 | JGI IMG/M metagenome (GOLD analysis project Ga0315286, IMG submission 205038) | Sediment microbial communities from Yellowstone Lake, YNP, Wyoming, USA - YL17G10_0 | ecosystem: Environmental > Aquatic > Freshwater > Lake > Sediment | place: USA: Wyoming | collected... | reverse complement strand
GGATGGCCGCCCACGCGGCGAGCTTCTTCATGACCTCGTTCTGGCCGACGGAGATCAGCGACAGGTTGGCTTCGAGCGCCGAGGTGAGCAGCTCGCGCAGCGTGTCGACCGCTTCGTTGATGCGAATCACGTGATCGTAGACGTCGCGGAAGTAGAGTCGCACGTCCTCGGGGATGAGCGCGACGTCAAACCGTACCAGCCGGTTGCAGATCTCGATGAGCGGCGAGACGGCACGCTTCAGCGCCACCAGGTCGCGTTTGAGGTGGTAGATCTCTTGCGTGCTCTGCCGGTTCAAGCCGCCGGCGAAGATGCGCTCTTCCAGCCCCTCCAGCCGCTCTTCAAGCTCGTCGACGATGGGGAAGTAGTGGTCGACGACGAAGTCCATCAGGGCGTACAGGACAAACCCGGGACCTTTGCGCAACAACTGCGGCGTCGTCTCGGCGCGCGTGCGCACCTCGGTGTAGGAGAGCGAGGCGCCGTGGCGTACCGACACGAGGTAGCGCGGGCCGATGAAGATGTGGGTCTCGCCGAAATCGATGCTGCCGTCGTGCCACCGCGCGGTACGCAACACGATGAACAGCGACTGGCCGTACTCCTCGAGCTTCGGCCGCTGATGCGCACGCAGCGCGTCCTCGATCGCCAGATCGTGCAAGCCGAACTCTTCCTGGATCTGTCGCAGCAACGTCTCATCGGGTTCGTGCAACCCGATCCACACGAACTGTTCCTCGCTTTTGAGGACTTCGCTGATATCCTGGATCGCCACGTCCCCAGTCTTGCGCCCGTCGGCGTACGCCGCGCAGTTGACCACCGTGCCCATGAACATCTCGCGCACCCACGATAAACGGAGTGCCCGGGGATCTGCAATAGAAGGGCGGGGCTGAGCTGCGTTCAGGTCCGAGGCGGGCAGCCAGTGGCGGGCGGATCGGCTCGACCATGGCGCGTCCTGGGCTCGGAAGAAACCGGATGAATGTCTCGCGACAGAGGTCTACGTGCGCAACAGCTCGTAGCCCTTACCTGTCTCGATCATGCTCCGGAAGTTCTCTGGCCTGACGTCGACCGGCACGCTGCAGCCGCTGCCCAGAATGAAGCCGCCGTCCCGGCCGACTTCATCGATGAGTCGCTTGCAGTACGATGCCACGTCCTTCGGCGTACCCACCGACAGCAGCGCGGCCGGGACGTCGCCGTGCAGACACAGGTGGCCGCGTAACGCCTCCTTGGCGGCAAAGATGTTCGTCGTACTGTCCAGTTCGATGACCGCCGAGCCCCTGGGCAGCTGTCGGAATTGCGCCAGGTTCCTGTCCCAACACTGATCGAGGTGGAACACGGTAACGATTCCCTCCGACCAGCAGGCATCGACCATCTGCCGCGTGTACGGCCACCAGAAGCGATCGGCGATCGCCGGCGGATACAAGGCGCCGGACGCCCGCTCTTCGACCAGCGTCCACAGGTTCAAGCCGGACCGCTTGATGATGGGAATCTGCTTCGCGATTACATCCGCGGTCATCCGCCGCAGCGCGCGCTCGACCGGCTCCGGGTTGTAGTAGAGGTCCTGCGTGAACGGCACGAGGGACCGCATGAGCGACAGCATGAAAAACGGATGGAGTGAGTACCCGCCGAAGAACGGCCGCGTGTCGCGGCGCGTGCACTCCGCAATGAAGTACTCGTATCCTCCGATGAAGGTTGCGACTGCAGCCCTGAGCTCATCCCGTCGGATGTCGGTGATGCGCCACAAATACTCGTCGTAGTAAAAGAGGTCCGTTCCGACTTCGGCGATGCGGTCGTAGTCCTCAGGCGTGAGGATCTCCTGCTCGTCGACCTGATACACGTCGTTCTCGCCGAGGTCCTTCCCTGGAATCCGCACGCGCATCGGAAAAATGTTGGCAATCTGGATCCCGAGCGGCGTGTACGCAGCGGGATACGGGTTCTCCCATCCGCCGTACTCGTCGAACACACGAAAGGCCGCATCGACCGCGAGCCGGCCATCGCGCGCCACGCTGGCCAGCGGAAGCCCGATGAGCCGCGCCGCCGGCTCCGGGAGCAGTATCGGCACGATGGGAACACGGTCGGGCTTCTCGAGGCGAATTGCCGACCACAGCCGTTCGTTCGGCGTCATCGCCTCCCGCATCACACGCGCCTCCCCGCCGTCACATCGAGACAGAAGTTCACACCGTCCATCGCGTCCGTCGACTGAAAGTCCGCGCCCACGTACTCCTTTACTGAGGAGGTGGTCACGCCGCCGCCGACCATGAGCTTGATGCGATTGCGCAGGCCGGCCCGCTCCAGCAGATCCGCGGCCTGCTTCATCGACTGAAACACGGTAGTGAGCAGTGCCGAGAACCCGACGAATTGCGGCTGGATCTCCTCGACCTTCCGCACCAGCACCGCCGCCGGCACATCGACACCGAGGTCGTGCACCTCGAAACCCTGTGCGCGCAGCAGCGTTGCGAGGATGTTCTTGCCGAGGTCGTGGATGTCGCCCTTCAGCGTCGCGAGCACAACTCGGCCGCGTGGCTCGATGCCGCGCGATGCCGCCAGATGCGGTTCGAGCATGGCGGCCGCCGCCTTGAAGCTCTCGGCGGCGAGCAACAGCTCGCTCAAGAAGTAGGTGCCTTGCTGGTAGCGTTCGCCCACCAGCGTCATCCCCTGGCGGCACGCCTCCAGCAGTGCAAGTGGGTTCTCTCCTGCCGCGATCCGCGCGCTCAGCTGACGCGCCACGTCATCGCGCCTGAATTCAACGATCGCAACGCTGAGTGGGTCTGGCATAGTGTATCGTGCAGGCCCCGGTGGCGGAGCCCTTCCCTCCGCCCGCGACATAGCACGTCTACGCAGGGATCGGCACCCCTTTTCATGCCTCGGCGCAGTGTGCCTTGGCGCGGTGTGCCTCGGCGCGGTTGACGAACGCATGCTCTATCCGCCATGTGTGCGTGCACGGCCGCCGCGGCGATCTCCATGCGCGCACGCACCAGTACGGACTGCTCGCGATGAGCGCGATCGTTGCCCAGGGGCTGAAGTACCTCAGCCAGTACGTGTCTGCCGACGGGCAGGCCCCGGCGCGCCGCTGCGGTGCCGCACACGCACAACGGCGGAAGCGTTTCCCGCTTCAACCTGTTAGAACGCGACGCCGATGGAGTCGCTGGCCGCGGTCTTGCGCCGCATTCCGCTCTTCGCCGATCTGCCGACGGGGAGCTTCGCGAAAATCATTGCCGATCTGCGCGAGGAGCGGCACCCGCCGGGCACCGTCATCTGCTACGAAGGCGACGAGGCGCGCGACTTCTACATCATCAAGTCGGGGCGTGTGGACGTTCTCGTCAACCGCGGCTGGAACCAGCGCGAGTTGGTCGCCGAGAGCGGCCCGTCGGAATGGTTCGGCGAGCACGCCTTGTTCACCGACCGCCCGCGCTCAGCCACCGTGGTCGCGCGCACCGATGTCGAGCTGTGGCGGCTCACCAAGGAGAAGTTCGACGATCTGATCGAGGAGAATCCGTGGCTGATCGTGCACTTCACGCAGGTGATCAGCGATCGACTGACGCGCCGCAATCACGAGCTGTCGAAGCTGCAGGCGGCCTTCACGCAACAGATGGACGCCTGGTTTCGGGCCCAGCCGCCCGCACGCCAACGCTTCCTCACGCGCAGCGCGGTGCTGGCCGGACTCGAGCCGACGGTGGTCTCCGACCTGCTCGGCCGGACCGAGGCTGCGGCGGTGCTCGCCGAGCTGGACGCCGCGGGCGGTCTGGTGTCGCGCTACGACGGCGTGCTGCACTACCTCGAGGCGGTCCGCGATTTCTTGCTCGTGCAGCTGATGGCGGAGATCGGTGGCGACGGCCTGCGGACGCTGCACAAGCAGGCGGCGACCCTCTACGTTCGGCAGCAGCGTTGGGAACAGGCGATCAACCACTACCTCGACGCGGAGGAATACCACGCCGCGGCGCGTCTGCTCGCGACCCACCTGGAGCCGCTGGTGGAGGCAAAGCGCTTCGACCTCCTCCGCGGCTGGTTGCAGCGACTGCACGCCGGCAGCGATGATCCGATCCTCGCCGACACGCGCGCGTGCATCGAAGCCGCGCTTCGCCGACCTGACGATGTCGCCGCACGGGAAGTTTCCGCGACATGGTTCGGTCGCGTCCTGCCCTTGTGGACACGGCCCTGGATGAGTGCCGTGTTCGGCGTCGGCCTCGGATTGATGATCTGGGCCGCTCCACCCCTCGACGGACTGAGCCCGGCCGGCATGCGCATGCTCGCGTTGCTGGCGTGGGCGGCGGTCTTCTGGGCTTTCGATGTGCTCCCCGACTATGTCGTCGGACTCGGCATGATCATCGGCTGGATCCTCTTCGGCATCGTACCCGTCGAGGTCGCGGTATCCGGCTTCACCGCCGGTCCCTTCTTCCTCATCATCGGCGTGCTCGGTATCGCTGCCGCGCTGCAAAGCTCAGGGTTGCTGTTTCGCCTCGCCCTGCAGATCTTGCGGCGCTTTCCGCTGACACACCGCGGACAGTCGCTGGGCCTGGCGCTGAGCGGCACCGTGATCACACCATGCATTCCCGACGTCACTTCGGGTGTGGCCGTGGCCGCCCCGATCATCCTCGCGCTCTCGGACTCGCTGGGCTACGCGCGGCGCAGCAAGGGGTCGGCGGGTCTGGCGATGGCTGCGGTCTTGGGCTTCGGACAGATGAGTCCGTTCTTCCTCACTGGGGCGGCCGAGAATCTGCTCGCCTGGGGGCTCCTGCCGCCGGCGCTGCGCGCTGAAATCAGTTGGGGAGGGTGGTTCCTGGCGGCGCTGCCCTTGGCGCTCGTCACCTTTGCCCTGGGCTACCTGTTCACACAGATCCTCCTGCCCCCGGAAATCCAGCCGACGATCTCGCGCGGCTTGATCGACACCCAGATCGAGGCCCTGGGCCGGCCGTCGCGCGCCGAAATCGTCAACGCCGTCGTGCTCATTGGTGCCGTCATCGGCTGGATCACGGCGCCCTATCACGGAGTCGACCCGGCCTGGGTCGCCATGAGCGCCCTGGCCGTGCTGTTGGCGGCGAATCTGCTGGACCGCACGACGTTCCGCGCCGGCATCTACTGGGACTTCATCTTCTACCTCGGGGCCGTCCTGAGTCTCACCGGCGTGGTGCGCGCCCTGGGTGTCGACGCCTGGGTCATTCGCCAGTTGGCCCCATTGCTCCAGCCGCTCGCCGCGTCGCCCACTGCCTTTCTGCTCGTGGTCACGGTGGCGATCTTCGCGGCCCGCTTTATCTTGCCGAGCTTCCCGCTGGTCTCGGTCCTGACCATCACTCTGGTGCCCATTGCGGCACACGCCGGCATCAGTGCCCTCGCCCTGTTGCTGGTGATCTGCACCTCGACCAGCGTCTGGTTTCTCCCCTACCAGAGCACCTACTACCTGGCATTGTATTTCGGCACCAAGGAGAAGGCCTTCAGCCACGGTCAAGTCCGCCTCTTGGCCTGGAGCTATGGGCTCATCTATTTCGTCGCCATCCTGATCGCCATCCCGTTCTGGCGTCTCCTCGGGCTCGTGCCGTAACGAGTGCCGGACGACGGCGTCGCGACGACATCCGAGTCAACGCCAATGTCCTCCCTGACACTGGCTCTGTTCGCCCTCATACGCGCTCATTGACGGCTGTTCTGCCTCTGATGCCAGTCGCGATACGGGCGGTGAACGATTGCGCGCGCCGCGCATGCTGTATACAGTACAGCGTCCGAAGGAGGTGATCGTGGTCGTGCGGCTGAACATCACGATGGATGCGGACCTCTACCAACGACTGAAGCGCGAGTTGCCCGCCAAGCGCATCAGCCGGTTCATCAATGACGCCGTGCGCGCGCACTTGCACCCCAATCGCGCAACGCTCGACGCCGCCTACAAGGCAGCGCGCAAAGAGGCCTGGCGCAAGGAGTTCGAAGAGGACTGGAACGTCACTGAGACGGAAGGTTGGCCACGGTGAAACGCCTGCCACGCCGAGGCGACATCTACTGGGTCACGCTCGACCCAGCGCTCGGGTCCGAGATTCGTAAGACGCGGCCCGCGGTGGTGATCTCGAACGACTCATGTAACGCCCACGGCGCTCGCGTGGTGGTCCTCCCGATGACCAGCAATCTCACCTCCCTCTATCCCGGCGAGGCACGCATCCAGGTGCGCGGCCGCCCCGCGCGAGTGTTGGGTGATCAGATCCGGTCGATCGACAAGGCTCGCCTGAGGACACGGATAGGTTCGGTGAGCCCGGCGGAGCTGCGCGAAGTGGAGGCGGCGGTTCTTATTACGCTCGGCTTCTCACCGCCGTAGGCCAATCGGATGCGCTGCTCGACGTGCCAGACGGAGAACCCGCTCGACTCGTCCTTCTGTGAGGCGTGTGGGGCAGCTCTCGAAATCGTCTGCCTATCGTGCGGCGCCGCCGCCCGAGCGAACACAAAGTTCTGCCGCAAGTGCGGGGCTGCGGTAGTAGCTGAAAGTCAAAAGCGGAAAGTTGAAAGTCCGCACCCCAGCACCGGCGCACTGGCAAACCGGCTCACCGGCTCACCAGCGAGCTACACTCCTAAACACCTCGCCGACAAGATCCTCACCTCACGCGCCGCCCTCGAAGCATGTCCTGAGCTTGTCGAAGGGGCGAGCGCAAACAGGTCACTGTGCTGTTCGCCGACGTGAAGGGGTCGATGGAACTGGCGGAGCAGGTCGACCCCGAGGAATGGCACCGCATCCTCGACCGGTTCTTCCAGATCCTCACCGACGGTGTGCATCGCTTCGAGGGCACGGTGAACCAGTACGCCTGTCCTGAGCCCGTCGAAGGGCCGGCGACGGCATCATGGTGCTGTTCGGTGCGCCGATCGCCCACGAGGATCACGCGCAACGCGCCTGTTACGCCGCACTGCGCACCACCGCCGCGGCGTCTTCCCTCTGGGCGTGGACAGCGTCGCACCGGTCTGGCTATACTTCTGGCCACTGCCAACAGGAGGAACGATGCGCTTTGCCAGCGTAGCAGAGGTGAAAGACCACCTGTCCGAATACTTGAGCCGAGCGCGTAAACGCAAAGAGCCCATCATCGTCACCCATCACGGAAAGCCGTATGCACTGATCCAGGCGATATCGGAGCACGACCTGGAGGACTTCGGGTGGGATCGGCTCGCAGCCCAGCGTCTAGAGGATGCGTGGGCGGGAGACGACGATGCCCTCTACGACTACCTATGAGCGCGGCCAGGTAATCGTGGTGGCGGTGCCGTTTTCCGATCACTCGGGAGTCAAGCCGCGGCCCGGCTTGGTGGTAAGCACTGCAGCATTCCATCGAACCCTGCCGGACATTCTCGTTTGCCCCATCAGCAGCCAGCCGCGATACGTCCGACGACCCAGCCTCGGCGATTGTCCACTGAGCGATTGGGCGGCCGTCGGATTGCGCCACCCCAGCACCGTTCGCGTGTCGAAGCTGCTGTCCGTGGACAAGAGGATCGCCGGACGAGTCTTGGGTCGCTTGCCCGACGCTGCAATGCGCAGAATCGAGAGTACGCTGAAACAAGCCATGGGACTTATGATGGGCAACGCCGCCTCAGAGTAAGCATGATCTGCGCTGCATGCCACCGTGACAACCCGCCAGAGAACTGCTTCTGCGGAGGCTGCGGCGCCCCGCTGGCGTTGCTTTGTTCCAACTGCGGTCGCGCCAACCTGCCCGAGCAAGCATTCTGCGGACACTGTGGGGCATCGCTAGCTCAGAACCCACCTGCTTCAACGCTCGGAGGTCGAACCAGCAACATCGCTCTCCGTCCTCACTCCCACACTCCCAAACACCTCGCCGATCCTTCGATACGCGCCCTTCCGGGCGCTAGTCAGGATGAACGGGTATTGGATCCGCGCTCCTACACTCCCAAACATCTCGCCGACAAGATCCTCACGTCGCGCGCCGCGCTCGAAGGCGAGCGCAAGCAGGTTACGGTGTTGTTCGCCGACGTGAAGGGCTCGATGGAGCTGGCCGAGCAGGTCGATGCGGAAGAATGGCACCGCATTCTTGATCGCTTTTTCCAGATCCTCACCGACGGCGTGCACCGCTTCGAGGGCACGGTGAACCAGTACACCGGCGACGGCATCATGGCGCTCTTCGGCGCGCCGATCGCGCATGAAGATCACGCGCAGCGCGCCTGCTACGCGGCCCTGCGCTTGGGCGAGGAACTGCGCCAGTACGCCAACGAACTACGCTCGCGCAAGGGTCTCAATTTCTTGGTGCGCATGGGCCTCAACTCGGGCGAGGTGGTCGTCGGCAGAATCGGTGACGATCTGCGCATGGATTACACCGCGCAAGGGCACACCGTGGGTCTGGCCGCACGTATGGAGCAGCTCGCCGCTGCCGATCGCGTCTACCTGACGGAGCACACCGCGCGGCTGGTGGAGGGGCTGTTCCGGCTCGGCGACCTGGGGCTGTTCACGGTCAAAGGCGTGCACGACCCGCTGCGCGTCTACGAGCTGCAGGGCGTCGGGCCGCTGCGCACCCGCATCGAGGTGGCCGCCCACCGCGGCCTGTCGCGCTTTGTCGGGCGGCGCGAGCAGCTGGAGCAGCTCAAGCGGGCGTGGGAGGCGGCGCGCGCCGGGCACGGCCAGGTCGTCGCGGTCATGGGCGAGGCGGGCATCGGCAAGTCCCGGCTGTTTCACGAGTTCAAGGTGCCGTTGCAGGCCCAGTGTCCGGTCTTGGAGACCTTTTCCGTCTCGCACGGCAAGGCGTATGCGTACCTGCCGTTGATCGATCTGTTGCGCACCTACTTTCACATCGCCCTCGAGGACGACGAGCGCGCCCGGCGCGAGAAGGTGACGGGCAAGGTGCTGGCGCTCGACCGCACCCTGGAAGACACCTTGCCCTACGTGTTCGCGCTCCTGGGCATCCCGGACCCGACCTCGGCGCTGCCGCAGATGGACAGTCAGCTCCGGCGCCGGCGCACTCTGGAGGCGGTCAAACGGATTCTCTTGCGCGAGACGCTCGATCAGCCCCTGACCCTCATCTGCGAGGACCTCCACTGGTTCGATGGGGAGAGTCAGGCCTTTCTCGACCTGCTGGTCGAGAGTGGGGCGACGGCACGACTCCTCTTGCTCGTCAACTACCGCCCGGAGTACCACCACGGCTGGGGCAGCAAGACGTACTACACGCAACTGCGCCTCGATCCGCTGGGGAAAGCGGAGGCCGGGGAGTTGCTGGCGGCCCTGCTGGGCGCGGGGGCGGCGGCCGGGCTCGATCGGCTCCAGGGACTCATCCTCGACAAGACCGAGGGCAACCCCTTCTTCATCGAGGAGGTGGTGCAGACGCTGGCGGAGGAGGGGGTGCTGCGCGGGGAACGCGGGAGCTACCGCGTGGAGCGAGTCCCGGCCGAGCTGCACATCCCGGTGACGGTGCAGGGCCTGCTGGCGGCGCGCATCGACCGGCTGCCGGCGCAAGAGAAGGAGCTGCTGCAGCTGCTGGCGGTGATCGGGAAGGAGTTCCGGTTCGGGTTGGCGCAGCGGGTGGCGGAGCATGGGGAAGAGGAGTTGCACGGGCTGTTGTGTGGTCTGCAGGCGCGCGAGTTCATTTACGAGCAACCCGCCTTTCCGGAACCGGAGTACACGTTCAAGCATGCGCTGACGCAGGAGGTGGCGTACGGCTCGGTGCTGGGCGCACGGCGCCAGGTGCTGCACGCGCGCACCGCGCGAGCCATCGAGGACGTATTCCGGTACAACCTCGACGCCCAGTACGCGGAGCTGGCACGCCATTACAGCCGCACCGACAACGCCGCCAAGGCGGTCGAGTATCTCCGTCTGGCCGGGACACAGGCGGCGGAACGCGGCGCGTACGAGGAGGCGATCGCTCAGCTCTCCAGGGGATTGGAGCTGGTGCAGGAGCTGCCCGAGGGGGTGGAGCGCGAGCAACACGAGCTGTTGCTCACGCTCGCGCTCGGCCCGGCATTGGCATATACCAAGGGCTATACAGCCCCGGAGGTCGAGAAGGCGTACGGCCGTGCCGCCGAGATTTGCACGCGGGGTGGGGAAGGCCCGCAGCTGTGGCAAGCGCTGTCTGGCCTGTGGCGCTTCTATCACGTTCGGGCCGATCTGCAGCGCGCACGCGGTCTGGCGGAGCAACTCCTCCAGTCCGCACGACCTTCAGGCGATGCATGGGGCCTCTTCAGGGGCCACTACGTAGTGGGGGCCACCCTCTACTTCCAGGGCGAACTGAGCGCAGCCCGGGAGCATCTGCAACAGGCATTCGATCTCGACGGGCCACTGCGACAGCGCCTGGACACCCTTCCCTACGACGCCGTGGACTGGTTGGTGGTCAACCGTGGCTTCCGCGCCCACGCACTCTATCACCTGGGCTATCCAGACCAGGCCGTGCGGGCGAGCCGCGAGAGTGTGGCGCTGGCCCAGGAAATCGGACGCCCGTTTGCTCTGACTCATGCCCTGCTCCATGACGGCGTCCTGCACCAGTTGCTGGGGAATGTGGAGGTGGTGCGAGAACGGGCCGAAGCCGCCATCGCGTTGGCGACCGAGCATGGGTTCTATATTTACGTGGTGTTCGGGATGCTGCTGCGGGGGTGCGCCTTCGTGGACGGCGGGCAAATCGAGGAAGGGATCACGGAACTGCGTGGTGCCCTTGATGTGCTGCGCGCGGCGGGCACCGAGCTGTTTCGGCCACACTACACCGGCATCCTTGCTGCGGCATACGGAAAGGCCGGGCAGCCAGCGCAGGGAATCGCATTGATCGAGGAGGCCGTCGATTGCATGAACCGGACGGGGCAGCGCGTGTACGAGGCTGAGCTGCACCGGATGAAGGGGGAGATCCTAATTGCGGATTGTGGAATGCGGAATGCGGAATCGGGAAAGGAAAATCCGCAATCCGAAATCCGCAATCCGCAATCGGAGGCGGAGGCCTGCTTTCGCCAGGCCGTCGACTGTGCCCGCCGGCAGAGTGCCAAGAGCGCGGAGTTGGCTGCGGCCCTCAGCCTGAGCCGCCTCTGGCGCGACCAGGGCAAGCACGACGACGCCCGCAAACTGTTGGCGGAGATCTACGGATGGTTCACGGACACGTCCGCCGGAGGCCTCCGGAGTGCGGGCACGTCCGCCGGAGGCCTCCGGAGTGCGGGCACGTCCGCCGGACCCGTCCTCCGGAGCCCTGCGGAGGGTGGAGGCTTCCGGAGTGCGGAAGGTTTCGAGACCCGCGACCTCAAGCAGGCCAAGGCGCTGCTGGATGAGCTGTCACAGGGGCGGTGAAGGAGATAGGTTGTTAGGTTGCTAGGTTGTTACGTTGTTAGGAAGTTGGAGGCGGCAGTGCAGGCGGCAAGCGGAGAAGCATCGCGTCTGGTGAACGATTGCGCGATCCGCGCATGCTGTATACAGTACGGTATCCGAAGGAGGTGATCGTGGCTGTGCGGCTGAACATCACGATGGATGCGGACCTCTACCAACGACTGAAGCGCGAGTTGCCCGCCAAGCGCATCAGCCGATTCATCAATGACGCCGTGCGAACGCACCTGCACCCCGATCGCGCAACACTCGACGCCGCCTACAAGGCCGCGCGCAAAGAGGCCTGGCGCAAGGAGGTCGCGGCGGACTGGGACGTCACTGAGACAGAAGGTTGGCCACGGTGAAACGCCTGCCACGCCGCGGCGACGTCTACTGGGTCACGCTCGACCCCGCGCTCGGGTCAGAGATTCGCAAGACGCGGCCCGCGGTGGTGATCTCGAACGACTCGTGTAACACGCACGGCGCCCGCGTGGTGGTCCTCCCGATTACCAGCAATGTCGCCTCACTCTATCCCGGCGAGGCGCGCATCCACGTGCGCGGCCGCCCTGCGCGAGTGTTGGGCGATCAGATCCGGTCGATCGACAAGGCGCGCCTGCGGGCGCGGATCGGCTCCGTGAACCCGGCAGAGCTGCACGAAGTGGAGGCGGCGGTCCTCATTACGCTCGGCTTTTCACCCCCGTAGGCCAATCGGATGCGCTGCTCGCAGTGCCAGCACGACAATCCTCCCGAGGCGAAGTACTGCCTGGAGTGCGGTGCGTCAGTGCTGGCCGAGTGCAGCGCGTGCGGAACCAAGCTGCCGCCAGGCGCCAAGTTCTGCCTCGAATGCGGCGCTTCCCTAATCCAAGGTCCAAAGTCCAAGGCCCAACGTCTCAAGCCGGCTCCTTCCCCGAGCACGATTCACGAACACGACTCACGAATCGATCCCCGCAGTTACACCCCCAAACACCTCGCCGACAAGATCCTCCAATCGAGATCTGCGCTCGAAGGCGAGCGCAAGCAGGTCACCGTGCTGTTCGCCGACGTGAAGGGCTCCATGGAGCTGGCGGAGCAGGTCGACCCCGAAGAGTGGCACAAGATCCTCGACCGCTTCTTCCAAATTCTCACCGACGGCGTGCACCGCTTCGAAGGCACGGTGAACCAGTATACCGGCGACGGCATTATGGCGCTGTTCGGCGCCCCGATCGCGCACGAGGATCACGCGCAACGCGCCTGCTACGCGGCCTTGCGCCTGACCGAGGAGCTGCGCCAGTACGCCAACGAACTGCGCGCGCGGAAAGGGCTCAACTTCTCGGTGCGCATGGGCCTCAACTCGGGCGAGGTGGTTGTCGGCAGGATCGGCGATGACCTGCGCATGGATTACACCGCGCAGGGCCACACCGTCGGTCTGGCCGCGCGCATGGAGCAGCTCGCGGAGCCTGGACGGGGGTATCTCACCGAGCACACCGCGCGGCTGGTGGAGGGGCTGTTCCGGCTCGGCGACCTGGGACTGTTCACGCTCAAAGGCGTGCACGACCCCCTGCGCGTCTACGAGCTGCAGGGCGTCGGGTCGCTGC
>Ga0315286_10004977_pt1 | contig 12792 bp, 11 predicted proteins | sample YL17G10_0_MG_FD_205038 | JGI IMG/M metagenome (GOLD analysis project Ga0315286, IMG submission 205038) | Sediment microbial communities from Yellowstone Lake, YNP, Wyoming, USA - YL17G10_0 | ecosystem: Environmental > Aquatic > Freshwater > Lake > Sediment | place: USA: Wyoming | collected... | reverse complement strand
CGTGGGGCCGGTGCTAGCCGCCGGCCTCCTGGAGGACGCCATCGACAACGAGCGCCTGACGGCGCTGGTGGAGGGTGTCATCCGGCTGGCGGTCCTGCTGGGCTATCTGGGCCTCATCGGCCTGGTGCCGGACATCCGGCGGGTCTTCGCCTACCACGGCGCCGAGCACAAGGCCATCAACGCCCTGGAGCACGGTGCGCCGCTGGAAGTGGCGGCGGTGCAGCCCTACAGCACGGCCCATCCCCGCTGCGGCACGAGCTTTCTGCTGGTGGTGGTAGTGATCTCGGTGGTGCTGTTCGTGCTGGTGGGGACGCCCCCGCTCTGGCAGCGACTGCTATCGCGGGTGGGCCTGGTACCGGTCATCGCCGCCATCAGCTACGAGCTGATCCGCCTGGGCGGCGCCTTTCAGGGGAACCGGGTGGTGCGAGCGATCTTCGCGCCCAACCTCTGGCTGCAGTCGCTCACCACCCGCGAGCCGGACGACAGCCAGGTGGAGGTGGCCCTCCACGCCCTGCGCGAGGTGCTGGCGGGAGACGGGGTGCCGGAGTCGAAGCCCACCGCCGGCGAGCCCTAGGGCGTGGCTGTAGCGTCGAGTATCAACTCTTCGTATTCAGAGGCGCCGCGGAGATTGAGAATGAAGACGTATCTCCCGGCTGCCGGCGGCCCGCCGGTGCGGACAAAAACGCCCCTGATCTCCACCAGCCACACCGGCAGGTCGGCCGCTAGCCCCGACGCGCCGTCCGGCGGAGCGCCCTCCCGCTGCACCGTCTCCAGGGCCTCGCCGTAGGTCATGCGGGTGGCCGTGGCCGTGGACGGATCGGGCTGGTTATTAAGGAACGCTGCCAGCAACTCGAGAGCGCGCTCGATGGCCTGCTCCTGCGTCAGCTCGACAGCGGGGCCCGGCGTGGCTGCGGCGTCCGGAATGAACCCGCTGGACACGGGGGAGCCGTCCGCATACCGGACCGAAAGGTATCTCCCCTGGAGTGGAGCCAGGGTACAAGAATCGATACCCTCTCCCCTGACCTCCACCAGCCAGGCCGGTTCGTCCGTGAGCACCCGCATGGACAGGTCCGGCGCGCCGCCCTCCCTCTCCAGCGCCTCCAACGCCTCGCGCTCCGTCATGGGCGTGGCCGTTGCCGCAGACAGATCGGGCTGATCCTCCATGGGCTCGATCTCGTACAAGACGCGCTTGATGATATCCTCGGGCGACAGCTCATGGCCCTCTTGTTCCCTCGCGTCGAAGCCAATGGTACCCGCGCTGGGGGAACCATCCAGTTCCAGTATCTGAATGAACGTTCCGGCGCGCGGAGGGCTGGGGTCAGGTGTGAGCCCAAAGCCGATAAAACCGGAGAACTCGCCTCTCACCTTCACCAGCCACACGGGTTTCTCTGATGGGTCGTCTGGTGTCCCGCCCCATTGCTGACCCTGCCAGCGCAGCGCGTCGACAGTTTCGCAGTCTTTCATGCGGGTGGCGGTGGCTGTGGACGGATCGGGCCGGTACTCATCCGGGGCCATCTCCAGCATCTCGAGGACGCGCTGGATGGCCTGCTCGCGAGTCAGCTCGGCGTCGCGTTGGGTCCTGGGTACGTCCGTGGGCGTCGGCGTGGCTCCCTGCTCTCCTCCACCGCAGGCGGCGGCGAGGAGCGCAAGGGCGGCCACTACCGCCACGGGAAGATAATGACGAACCCACATGCAGGCTGCGCTCCGATCCTCTAAGCGCGAACGGAGCTTAATCCGGAACGGAGCAGCCTGTCAAGCGCACCCGAGGACGCTAGCTCGCGTCCTGATCCAGCGCCTGGAAGAAGCAGGAGCGCTCGCCGGTGTGGCAGGCGGGGCCGCGGGGGTGCACCTTCACCAGCAGCGCGTCGCCGTCGCAGTCCTGGAGGATCGCCACCAGGTCCAGGAAGTTGCCGGAGGTCGCGCCCTTGTGCCACAGCTCCTGGCGGCTGCGGCTCCAGAACCACACCTGGCCCGACTCCAGCGTCCGCCGCAGTGACTCCTCGCTCATGTAGGCCATTGTGAGCACCTCGCCGCTGTCGGCGTCCTGGATCACGACCGGGATCAGGCCCTTCTCGTCGAACTTCAGCACGGGCGAACCTCACGGGCGCACGGGGATGCCCCGCGCCGCCAGGTACTCCTTGATCTCGCGGATACGGTAGGTCCCGAAGTGGAAGATGCCGGCCGCCAGCACGGCGTCCGCCTTACCCTCCACGATGGCGTCGTACATGTGTTGGGCGTTGCCCGCGCCACCGGACGCTATCAGAGGGACGGAGGTTGCTTCCGAGATGGCCCGCGTGAGGGCCAGGTCGTAGCCGACCTGCGTGCCGTCGGCGTCCATGCCCGTGACCAGCAGCTCACCCGCACCCAGCTCAGCGGCCCGCACCGCCCATTCGACGGCGTCGAGCCCGGTCGGGCGACCGCCGTCGCTGCCGCCGTAGGTCCGCACCTCCCACCGGCCGGGGCCCGCCCGCTTGCCGTCGATGGCCACCACGATGCACTGGCTGCCGAAACGCTCCGCCCCTTCGGTGATCAGGCTCGGGTTCTCCACCGCGGCCGTGTTGATGGCCACCTTGTCCGCGCCCGACTCCAGCATCAGGCGCATGTCCTCCGAGCTGCGGATGCCCCCGCCGACGGTGAACGGGATGAACACCTGGTCGGCCACCCGCTTGACCATGTCCACCACGGTGTTGCGCCGGTCCGGTGAGGCCGTTATGTCGAGGAACACCAGCTCATCGGCACCCTCCGCGTCGTAGAGGGCGGCCAGTTCCACCGGGTCGCCGGCGTCGCGCAGGTTGAGAAACTGGACGCCCTTGACGACGCGTCCGTCCTTCACATCGAAACAGGGGATGATGCGCTTGGTGAGCATAGTCAGATCGTAGGGGCGCACAGCCGTGCGCCCCTACCCTCACATGTCCTCTGAAGCAACCGCCCGACCTAGAAGACGACGTCTCCTCGCAGGAGCTGCCCGGCGATGGTCCGCCGCATTATCTCGCCGGTGCCGTCAGGGATGCGCAGGGTGCGAGCGATGCGGAAGGCCTCTTCCAGACCCATCTCGCTGGACAGGCCCATCGCGCCGTGGATCTGAATAGCCTTGTCGCAAATCGCCTGACACGTCTCTACGGCGTAGGCCTTAGCGATGGAGATCTCCTTGATGGGCAGCCTACCGGTCGTCGGGTACTCGTGCACCAGGTCAGCCACCCGCATGATCGCGTACTTCATGGTGAAGATCCCGATGGCGCAATCGGCGAGCATGAACTGGATCGCCTGGTGCTCGGCCAGGGTGCGACCAAAGGTCTTTCGCTCCTTGGCATAGGCAATGGACTTGTCCAGCGCCCACTCCGACAGCCCCAGCATAGCGGCCGCGATGGCCATGCGCCCCTCGGAGATACCGGCCATGGCGGTCAGCAAGCCCTGGCCGACGTTCCCCAGGATGTAGTCATCCTTCACCCTCACGTCTTCCATGATCACGTTCCCGCAGTCGCTGGAGACGTGGCCCATGATCGGGAAGATGGTGTTGGTGTCAACGCCCGGAAGCGTGGTGTCGACGACGAAGGTCGTGATGCCGCTGTCGAACATGTTTCGCTTGGCGTATTTTTCTTCGTCCGTAATAGCGAAGACCACCGCGTAGTCGGCATAGGGGGAGTTGGTGATCCACTGCTTCGTTCCGTTGATGATCCACTCATCACCCACCTTGCGGGCCCGGCACTTCATGCCCCACAGATCGGAGCCGGCGTCGGGCTCGGTGGCGCCGAAACAGGTGGTCTTCTCACCGGCAAGGAGTTTGGGAACGATCTCCGTCTTGATGGTCTCGTTGGCATTGGCGAACATGTGGGAGGGGCCATCCGTGAAGCCACCCACCAGAGGGGTACCGAGGAAGGCGTTGGCGAAGCCGATCATAAGATGGCCGGCGCCGTGCTTCCGGTACACTGCCTCCAAGAGGTGAATGCTCACCGGAGCGGGAAGCTCGCTGCCGCCGATAGACGCGGGAGAGAACATGCTCCAGTAGCCGGCCTTGGCCGACTTCCTTCTGATCTCGTCCCTGGCCTCCCGGATCTCGGGGATCAGTCTCCCGTCGCTGCCAAACAGCTTGGCCTCATTGGCGAGGATCTCCCGGTACCTCTGCTCCACTGGGACGCACTCGCTGTCCACGAATGCCAGGACGCCGTCGATGGTGCCTTTGATGATGTCCCGCAATTCATCCGCGGCCAGAGTCATGTCGAAACCCTCCTTTCAGGCCAGACGACCTGACTCAGGACCTCTCGGGCCTCTTCCAAATCCAGATGCTAAGACTACCACAGCAGTCGCCTAAAGGCGACCCATTGGGGCGATTCCTAGAAGACGGTATCTCCCCGCAGGAGCTGGCGGGCGATGGTCCGCCGCTGCATCTCGGAGGTACCGTCGGGGATGCGCCAGGTGCGGACGATACGAAAAGCCTCCTCCAGACCCATCTCGCCGGAGAGACCCATGGCCCCGTGGATCTGGATAGCCCGGTCGCAGACCCGCTGAGCCATCTCCATGGCGTAGGCCTTGACCATCGATATCTCCTTGACCGGCGCCTTCCCTCCCCGCTCATGCGCTTCGTCAACCAGCTCCGCCGTTCGCAGCGCCGCGTATCTGGCGGTGAATATGTCGATGGTGCTGTCCGCCAGCATCCACTGTATGGCCTGGTGGTCGGCCAGCGGGCGCCCGAAGGTCTTGCGCTCCTTGGCGTAGGAGATGGACTTGTCCAGCGCCCACTCGGCCACCCCGATGGCGCCGCCGGAGTAGCACAGCCGCCCCTCGGAGATGCCCATCAGGGTGACCTTAAAGCCTTCGTTCACTTCCCCGATGACGTACTCATCCTTGACCCGCACGTCCTCCAGGATTATCGAACCGCAGTCGCTGGAGACGTGACCCATGATGGGGAAGATGGTGGAGGTATCGACGCCGGGCAGCGTAGTGTCCACCAGGAAGCCCGTTGTGCCGCCCTCGTGCTTGGCGAACGCCTCCTCGTCGGTGACGGCGAACACCGCCGCGTAGTCAGCGTAGGGTGAGTTGGTGATCCACTGCTTGGCGCCGTTGATCACCCACTCGTCGCCTTCCTTGCGGGCCTTCGTCTTGAGGTTCCACAGATCAGAGCCGGCGTCGGGCTCCGTGACGCCAAAACAGATCGTCTTCTCACCCGCGATCAACGAAGGCACGATGTCCGTGCGGATGACCTCGCTGGCGACGGTGAACATCCCGAGGGGGCCATCGACAAAGCTGGCGATGAGCGGCGTGGTGATGAAGCCGTTGGCCCAACCCATGAGGAGGCGCCCCGGCCCATGCTTCCGGTAGAGGGCCTCGTGCACGTGGATGTTGACCAGAGCGCCCAGGCCCCCACCGCCCAGGGACTCCGGACAGAACATCGCCCAGTAGCCCGCCTTGCCGGACTTGCGCCGGATATCGAGCCGCGCCTGGGCGATTTCGGGCACCAGCTTCATGTCGCTGCCGAAGAGCTTCCGCTCATCGGCGAGGATCTCCCGATACTGCTGCTCCAGGGGAACGACTTCCGTGTCGATGAACCCGAAGAGACCGTCGATGCTCCCCTTGATGACATCTCGCAGGTCGTCGGCGATAGTCATGTCGGAAACCCCCTTCCGGGCCGCGCGGCCCGTCCCAGGACCTCGAGGGCCTCTCGAAGAACAACGTCCCTAGTATACAGCGCCTTGCCAACAATGGCGCCCTCCAGACCCAGGGGCGCCAGCCGCACCAGGTCTTCGATGCTGGACACGCCGCCGGCGTAGATGATCGGCGCGCTGACCTTGGCCTTCAGGCTCTCGATGGCGGCGAGGTCGGGGCCCTCCAGGGTGCCATCGCGAAGCGTGTCGGTGTAGATGAAGCGGGGCACCCCCTGGGCGGCCAGCTCGCTCATCAGGTCCGCCGCCGCCAGCCGCGTCTCCTCCTCCCAGCCCTCGACAGCCACGAGCCCCACGCGGGCGTCCACGGACACCACGATCCGTCGGCCGTGCTCGGCAAGCGCTTCGGCCAGGAGCGCGCGATCCTTGACTGCCGCCGTACCGAGCACCACGCGATCGACGCCGGCGTCCAGATAGCGCTGGATGGCGGGCCTGTCGCGGAGGCCGCCGCCCACCTGCACGGGCACCCGCGCCGCGTCGACGATACGCCCCACGAGCTCGGCGTTCACCGGCCGGCCCTCGCGGGCGCCGTCCAGGTCCACGACGTGGAGGCGGGCCGCCCCCTCGTCTCGCCAGCGGCGGGCCACTTCGACGGGGTCATCGGCGAAGACGGTCTCGCGGTCGAAGTCGCCCTGGTCGAGGCGAACGCAGCGTCCGCCGCGGATATCGATGGCTGGGATTAGCTCCATACTTCTTCGGAAAGCCCCGCGAACGATGTAGGGGCGACCTTCAGGTCGCCCGCGGGAGGCCTAAAGGCCTCCCCTACATTCAGGGGGTTGGACATGCGCATTGTCGGCTTACTTTCTCAACCACCTCTCAGCCCTGCCTCTTAGCCAGATGCGTCCGGCCAGAGAACCCACCCTCGCGGGCCAGCCGCAGAAAGTTCTCGTACAGGCGGAGGCCGGCCTCGCCGCTCTTCTCCGGGTGGAACTGGGTAGCCATGATGTTGGCCGTGGCCACCACCGCCGCGAAGGTCACGCCGTAGGTGGTCTCGCCGGCCACCACTGAAGGGTCCTGAGGCTCCGCATAGTAGCTGTGCACGAAGTAAAAGAAGGCGCCGTCGGCGATGCCCTCGAAGACAGGGTGCGACTGCGTCTGGCGCACGCTGTTCCAGCCCATGTGGGGCACCTTCAGACCGTCGGGCAGACGGCGGACGCGGCCGGGTAGGATGTCAAGGCAGCGGTGCTCGCCCCCCTCTTCGCTCACCGTCAGGAGGGCCTGGAGCCCCATACACACGCCCAGGAAGGGCCGCCCGCTCGCGATGTACTGGCGGATGGGCTCCACCAGGCCGCAGCGGGTCAGGTTGGACATCGTATCGGCGGCGGCGCCCACGCCGGGCAGGATCACCACCTCCGCTCGCTCCACCGCCGACGGCTCGGAGGTGATGAGCGGCTCGTAGCCGGCGCGGGCCACGGCGCGGGCCACGCTGCGCAGGTTGCCGGCGCCGTAGTCGACGATGATCGGTTTCATGGGTTCATTCTACCATCCTCTGCATGTGGACCACGTCCAGCCAGCGGCCGAACTTGAACCCCACCTCGCGGAACGTACCCACGTCCTGGAAGCCGAAGCGCTCGTGGAGACGGACGCTAACGGCGTTGTCGCCGTCGATCAGGGCCATGACGGTGTGGAAGCGACCGCGGCCGGCCGCCTCGACCAGGAGCCCGAGCAGGGCCGCGCCGATGCCCCGGCCACGGTAGTCCTGGTGGACGTAGATCGAGTCCTCCACCGTGAACCGATAGCCGGGCTTGGGGCGGAACGGCGACAGGCTACCCCAGCCGACGACCGTATCTCCCACTGTGGCCACGAAGGCCGTGTAGGGTGGGAGGTGTTCCTGCAACCACCGTTGCTGGCCCTCCCAGGTCCGCGGCTCCAGGTCGAAGGTGGCGGTGGAGTGAAGGACGGCGTCGTTGTAGATATCGAGAATGGCCCGCTGGTCGGCGTCGCCGGCCTCACGGAGAGTGTACTCGCGCACGGCAGCCTCCTTCTGTGCTGCCCCCACTATACACGGAGTACGTTACGAGGGTGTTTCGCATCAGCAGCTTTGTTGGGGCTACGTGGGGACTTAGTCGAGAGGCGTTACTCGCATTTACGACCGGTGGCGGTTAGCCACGGCCGTTCTGGCTGCTGCGGGTCGCCACCGGTCACCCAGCCCTCGACTCCAGCCTGCGAGCGCACCGGCCACCAGCGAAAGCCGTCCCCCGAAAACACAGACGTTCCGGTCAAACAAACGATCTCCCCCTCCGAAAGGCCGCCCACTACGCGGCCTGCCTGGCTTGGCCCCTCGCGGACGTTCAGCTGATCCGGCGCCACGTTGGTCACCTGCACTTCGCAATGAGCGATGAGGGGCACACACGGCTGGACCTGAGGCGTGGCAGCCACAACCTCTTCGGGCACGGCGATGGGCTGGGTGACGGCCAGCACCACGTCGCCCGCCTGAAGGATGGGGGTACGGGCGCCGTCGGTAGTGCTCAGGAGGCCCGGTTGGCCGCCCACTCGGTCGTTGAAGACGAGCTCAGCGGTGGACCCGGGGACGGTGAATAGCTCCGGCGGGTACATCGGAGAACCGAATTCCACAAGGGGGGTGACAGCGGCCGTCTCCAGGTCGTAGATCGACACCGTGGTGCTGTATTGAGACCCGGGTTCGTCGGGACTGGTGGTCGCAGTCACGAAGGCGATCCGGTGTTCGTCCAGCCAGACGCATTCGGTTACGTTACGCCACGGAGCGCCCGGCTCCATCGTTTCGTATTCCGGAAGCAGGCTCCGGGGCTGCCAGTCGGGCCGTTCGCTCAGATAGAGCCCGCTGGGGCTGTCGTAGTGGCCATAGCCGCACCAGGCGTCACTGGTCGGCGACCAAGCAGCGATCTCTACAGATAGGCCCCCGAGGACTGCACCCGGAAGCTCCTTCGGCTCTTCCTGGAAGGGGTCAATGACCACCGCGGCGCCGCTCTCCCAGAACGTCTTCCTAACCAGAAGCAGACGGCCATCCGGCGACCAGGCCGTGACCCAATACGCATAGCAGTCGCCCAGAGCGCCGCCCTCGCAGGCGCCGCGGTTGCTGCTGAGGATACGCCGGCGTCCGTCGGTTGTCAGATCGAGAAGGTCGATGCCCTCCCGATGGCTCCAGGCGACGTAGCGCCCATCCGGGCTCAGACGGCCGACCTGATACGTCTCGTCCTCGGCTCGCTCAGTTGATGCTACAGTGGTGATTTCGCCGGTGGCGAGATCGCGCGCCTCAAGATTGAGGAAATCTCCTGCGTCGTCAGGAGCGAGGTAGTAGAGGATGGTGACCCCATCCCGCTCAGCGAGCCCGACGAAGGTCGCTCGGACATCCGCTGGAGTAAGTTGGACAGCGTCTGGCCCCCCGGCGATGTCGCTCATGTGGATCACGCCGACCGGCTCCCAGTACGCATCGACCTGTGGTCGCACGAAGACCAGCCGAGGCTCTCGTTCGACTTCCGGCGTGGCGGTCGCCGCCACAGACACCGGACTGGGCGCTGTGGTGGGCGTGGATGTGAGGGCCGGCGGAGCCTCTTCCCCACCTTGGCAGGCGATGGCCAGGAGAACCAGAGCCGCGCCGGAGCCCAGTAGAGCTTTCATTGGCTCCTCCTGAGAGCGGCCGAGGCCGGCCGCTGCCGCTCGCACCTTGTCAAACGCTGGACGAAAGCGGCCAAATCGTAGCCGACTAGGAACGGGTTGTCAACGACGGGAACCGCTGGCAGCGCGTTGCCGGGGCTCTTATACTTGTGCCATGACCGAGGAGAAGGAGAGCAAGGAGCTTTTCGACGCCCGCCTGCGCGCCGAGGAGCTGCACGCCCAGATCCGCTATCACGACTACCGCTACTACGTGCTCGACAGCCCCGAGATCAGCGACGCCGAGTACGACGTGCTGATGCGGGAGCTCAAGGCCATCGAGGAGCGCTTCCCGCAGCTCATCACTCCGGACTCGCCCACCCAGCGGGTGGCCGGCCAGCCGGTGGAGGCCTTCGGCGTGGTGGAGCACCGCCTGCCCCTCCTTTCGCTGGCCAACGCCTTCAGCGACGCGGAGCTGCAGGCCTGGCACCGTCGCGCCGTTACCCTGCTGGGCGTGGAAGGCTTCCCGATGGTGTGTGAGCCCAAGATCGACGGCCTGGCGGTGGCCCTCGTCTACGAGGACGGGCGTTTCACGCAGGGCGCCACCCGCGGCGACGGCTATCGCGGCGAGAACATCAGCGAGAACCTGAGGACCATCCGCAGCATCCCCATGCGCTTGCTGGCGAAGGACGCCCCCAGTCGCTTCGAGGTGCGCGGCGAGGTGTACATACCCAAGGCCGCCTTCGAGCGGCTCAACCAGGAGCTGGCCGGCCGCGGCGATAAGCTGTTCATGAATCCCCGCAATGCCGCTGCCGGCTCCGTCCGCCAGAAGGACCCGCGGGTCACTGCCCGGCGGCCGCTGGACATCTGGGTGTACCAGCTCGGCTGGGCAGAAGGACCCTATCCCTCCAGCCACTGGGAGACCCTGCACTGGCTGGGAGAGATGGGGTTCCGCATCAACCCCCTCATCGCCCGCTACGAGAGCCTGGAGCGTGTCGAGCAGCACTACCGCCAGTGGGCGGACCGCCGCCACGAGCTGGAGTACGAGATCGACGGGATGGTGGTCAAGGTCGACCCGTTCCAGCACTACGAGCGGCTGGGCGTGGTGGGCCGCGAGCCTCGCTGGGCCATCGCCTACAAGTTCCCGCCCATCCAGGCCACCACCACCCTCCACAGAATCGAGATCAACATCGGCCGCACGGGGAGCCTCAACCCCTACGCCGTGCTGGAGCCGGTGCGGGTGGGCGGCGTCATAGTCAAGCAGGCCACCCTCCACAACGAGGAGGACATCCGGCGCAAGGACATCCGGGTGGGCGATACGGTCATCGTCCAGCGGGCGGGCGATGTCATCCCCCAGGTCGTGGGCCCGGTGGAGAGCAAGCGCACCGGCCGCGAGCAGGTCTTCGCCATGCCCGAACGCTGCCCGGTCTGCGGCACGCCGGTGGTGCGACCGGAGAACGAGGTGATGCGCTACTGCCCGAATCCGGCCTGCCCGGCCCAGGCCTTCCGCTGGCTCGGCCACTTCGTGTCGCGGGGAGCGATGGACATCGATGGTCTGGGCGAATCGTGGTGCTACATTCTGCTCAGGGAGGGCCTGGTCCGCGACCCCGGCGACATCTACTCACTGACCAAGGAGCAGCTCGTGGCCCTGGAGCGAATGGGCGAGAAAAGCGCCGACAACCTGCTGCGCTCCATCGAACAGAGCAAGGACCGCTCGCTGAGACGCCTCATCTTCGCCCTGGGCATCCGTCACGTCGGCGGCGAGACCGCCGGTATCCTGGCCGACAACTTCCGCAGCATCGACGCCCTGGCCCGCGCCGAGCAGGGGGAACTGGAGGAGATCCCCGCCGTCGGGCCGCGCATCGCGGAGAGCGTCTACCAGTGGTTCCGCGACGAGGCCAACCTGCGGGTGCTGGACAAGCTGCGCCGGGCCGGCGTGCGCATGGCGGAGGAGGCGCTGCCAGCGCCACCCACGGGGCCGCTGGCGGGCCAGAGCTTCGTCATCACGGGCACCCTGGCGTCGATGCCGCGCAGCCGGGCGGAAGAGCTGGTCCGCGGGCTGGGCGGCGCCACCAGCGACAGCGTGACCAGGAAGACGGACTACCTGGTGCTGGGCGAAGCGCCGGGCTCCAAGCTTCAGAAGGCGCAGCAGTACGGCACGAAGCTCCTGAACGAGGAGGAGTTCTTGGACTTGCTGCGTAAGCACGGGGCGATCTAGAGCGTCCTGCGACGACGCCGAAGATGAAGTACCTGGGCCTGTGTCTCCTGCTCGTCGCAGGGCTGCTGTCGACCGCCTGCGAGGACAGCGACGAGGGGGGCGTAGCGCTGCCCGGCACAACGGTCGCCGCGACATCCACTTCGACGCCGAAGGGCGCCTCACCGACACCCTCAACTCCCACAACTACTGCAACCGCCGAGTTGCGCGCGACCGCATCACCGTCGCCTACCGCCAGCGTGATATCGCCTCCAGGCGAGCAGGCTCAGGTGACGCGAGTCGTGGACGGGGACACCATCGAGGTCCAGATCGCCGGCGCCACCTACCGCGTCCGCTACATCGGGATCGACACGCCGGAGACGGTGGACCCCCGCCGGCCGGTGGGCTGCTACGGGCGCGAGGCCAGCGAGCGCAATCGCCAGCTCGTGGAGCGGAAGACGGTGGGGCTGGAGAAGGACGTCTCGGAGACGGATGACTTCGGCCGTCTGCTGCGGTACGTCTGGGTGGACGGCGAGATGGTGAACGCCACCCTGGTCCGCGAAGGCTACGCCGCCGCCGTGAGCTACCCGCCGGACGTGAAGCACCAGGAGCTCTTCCTCAGCCTGCAACGAGAAGCCATCGAGGCCGGCCGCGGATTGTGGGGGCCCGCCTGCGCCACCCCCACCGCCGCGCCCGCCACGGGCGTCTGTGACTACTCGGGCACCGGCCAGCGGCTGATCAAGGGCAACATCAGCCAGAGCACCGGCGAGAAGATCTACCACGTGCCCAGCGGCGAGTTCTACGACAAGACGGTGATCGACGAAGCAGCTGGCGAGCGCTGGTTCTGCACCGAACAGGAAGCGCTCGCCGCCGGCTGGCGGCGCTCCAAGCAGTAGGAGTCGCTGGCAAGAGTCGGACGGATGTTGCTGGACGAGTACAGCTCGCCCTTGCCCGCCCTCCCTAGTGTCACCAATGTACTGGACGAGTACACTACGCCTGGCAGGCCGCGGGCGGGAGCTGTCAGCTCAGGCCAGGCGACGGCTGAAGTGGATGGACTACTACAAGAGCCACGGCCATAACGCTCGTCTCACGTGTCGTTACTTCGGCGTCAGCCCGCAGACCTTCTATCGCTGGCGGCGGCGCTACGACGCAGGGAACCTGCGCACTCTGGAGGACCGCTCCCGCCGCCCGCGCCGGCTCCGTCAACCCACCTGGGTTCCGGAACTGGCCCAGGCGGTATTGAGGTTGCGGGAAGAGTACCCCCGCTGGGGTAAGGACAAGCTGGTAGTACTGCTACGACGGGAGGGGCGGTCGGTCTCTACCTCTATGGTGGGTCGCATTCTGCGGCGGCTCAGGGAGCAGGGTGTGCTG
>Ga0315286_10004976_pt1 | contig 12792 bp, 7 predicted proteins | sample YL17G10_0_MG_FD_205038 | JGI IMG/M metagenome (GOLD analysis project Ga0315286, IMG submission 205038) | Sediment microbial communities from Yellowstone Lake, YNP, Wyoming, USA - YL17G10_0 | ecosystem: Environmental > Aquatic > Freshwater > Lake > Sediment | place: USA: Wyoming | collected... | reverse complement strand
TCCGTCGGCGATGGCCGGGGTGGCGAACACCTCGTCGCCAAGCGCGTTGACGGCCACGACGTCCCACTCTCCTTTGGCGGAGACCACCGAGACTGTGCCGTCCTGGCTGACCAGCCAGACGTGCCCGTCGGCCCCGACGGGAGAGGCGAAGTACTTGTCGATGGCCGCTTTCAGCCGTCCCTGCTTGAGGACGCTGCCCGTCGCCGGATCGAACGACGTCAGGATGCCGCTGTCGTTCACCATGAACAGGGCGCCCTGATACAGCAGCGTCGAGGGCACCTGCGGCACCGGCCGCTGGTAGCGCCAGCGCATGGCCGGGTCGGTCATGTCGCCCTCACCCCCCAGCCTGATGGCGAGCAGCCCGTTTTCCGAGGCCATCATCAGCCGGAAGATCTCCCACTCACTCGCCTTCAGCTTGCCGTCGCGGTCGAGGTCGAAGGCATCGTAACCGTAGGACGGCGACAACATCCTGTCGATCGGGTCGGTGCCGGTGATCTCCTCTTTCGCGATGAGGCCGTCGCCATTCTTGTCGTAGCGCGCCAGGCCGTCGGCGAACGGCACGGTGGCGACGTGCTGACCCGGCTGGTTCTGCGGGAATCCCCAGCCGTTGATATAGAGCCACTCTTCGTCATAGCTTGCCACCGACTTCATCTCGCACGGAAGGCCGCGCACCCACCAGACTCGCCGGCCATTGTCCACGGAGTAGGACGACAACTGGAACGCCTCGGGAATGATGACCTGCATCGGGCCGCTCTTCGGCCTGTAAACGGTCGGCGTGGAATACCCCGAGATCACGCCGGGCCGATCGACTTTCCACCGGATCTTGCCGTTGCGCGTGTCGACCGCCAGCAGGTACGAGTTGATGTCCTGATCAACGGGCAGGATCAAGGCATTGCCCACCAGGATGGGCGAGGCCCCGAAACCATAGAACATGTTGAAAGGGCCCAGGGGCAGGCGCCAGCGTTCGGTGCCGTCGGCGTCAAAGGCCATGAGGCCGAAGTCCTGCAGCAGCACATACACGCTGGTCCCGTCGGTGACCGGGCTCGGGGACGCCGGCCCGTTGACGTTCTGCAGCCGTCCCTTCACGGCGCGCGGGACCTCCCGGCGCCAGAGTTCCTTGCCGGACTGGCGGTCCAGGCAGATGACAAACAGCTTGTACTGCTCCTTCTCCGGCGTGTGCGCAGTCAGGAAGATGCGCGTGGAGGTGAGCACGGGCGACGAGTGGCCTGGCGGGAGCAGTGTCTTCCAGACCACGTTCTTGTCTGGCCCGAACTCGACGGGCAACCCGGTGGCCGGCGACACGCCCGTGCCGTTGGGCCCGCGGAATCGAGACCAGGGACCCTCCGCGGCGGCACCCGTGCGGGACTCCTGTACCGCCTCGAAGGCGGAGCCGGATGGCTGGCCCAGCGTGAGCCAGCAGAGCGCGAAGGCGCTGAAAATGAACAAACGTAGCATCTCGAGCGGGCGGGCCCGCCATAAGGGCCTGTAAGCAAACAACTGCTGTCTACTTTGTTTGCTAACAGGCCCTAACCCAACGGCGTGGAGCCGGCGACGGCGTGTCATGGAGGCCTCCTATTCAGATCGAAGCGCACCGAGCAGCGGCGATCGAAGCGCCGCGGCCACGGCCAGAAGCGACGACAGCACTCCGGCAACGAGGACGGTGACCAGCAGCAGGGCGATCATCCCGAGGGGAAACGCCCCACCTCTGGCCGCGATCGCCGGCACGATGGCGACCAGCGCCGGGATCGTACCGCATCCGAGGCCGATCATCATCAACAGGATGTTCTCGGAGACGATGATCAGCCCGAGCGTCGCCTGCCGGTAACCGACGGCCCGCAACAGCGCCAGTTCCTTGCGCCGTTCGAGCACGTTGCGGAGCAGCACGGCCGCGAGACCGATGGTGCCCAACACGAAACCCAGGGCGCCGAGCGCCTGGAAGGTGGACAGGTAGGTGTTCTCCACCCGATGGTAGGCGGCCAGCCGCTCGCGGGAGCGTTCGACGGCAAAGCCCCAGTCCGACAGGCGCGCTTGGAGCGGCTCCACCAGCGATGAGGCCGAGGCTGCGGGGACATCCAGCAGGAAGAAGCGATAGCCTTCGACACCCGGAAACGCGCGCAGGAAGTTCGCCTCGGCGACCACCAGTTCGCCCTGGAGCATGCTGTCGTGCAGCGCGCCGACCAGGCGCAGGCGAACAGCCGCCCCGTCGCTCCCGCGCACCGTCAACTCGTCACCGATCGCACGGTGCAGGCTGTACTGAAGCGTGTTGGCATCGCCGATGGCCGGAATCGCGCCATCTTTGAGAATCGACTCGAGCAGCAGCCACGGGTTTCGCCGCTCTTCCGGAGTGGCGGCCAGCGAGGCCTGGAACGAGAAACGCCCGGCGGCCACAAAAGCGTGCGATGCCCCTAGGATTCGCGGTTCCTGCGGCGCATACAGATTCGCACAACTGGCGTCGTCTCCGGGGCGCTCGCGGAACGGGACGAAACGAACCTGCGAGAGTTCCGGGACCTCGGAGGATGGAATCCCCAATGCCTCGCGCCCAGCCGCGCTGTTGGGATCGAAGACGATGGGCAGCGAGGACTGCGCCAGCAGCGGATAGCCTCCCGTGCCGGAGCGCGGCCCGAGGTCCTCGTGTTGAGGGTCCTTGCGAAACGCCTCCACCGAGACAATGACGAAGGTCGCGGACGCGACGAGCGCGATACAGAGCAGGCTTCGGCCAGGCCGGTGTGCCGCATTCCGGACCCCAAGCCGGACGATGGCCAGCCAGCCGTGCCCGGACAGGGAATGGGGATGGTCCCGGCGCAAGTGGACAGCCGTTACGCACAGCATGGACGTCAGCAGGAGGCCGCCCGCGCCGAAAAAAGCTGCCACGTCGGAGAGCGCTCCGACGGCCGAGCCTCCGAGCAGGAGCACGGCCAGCACGGAGGACACGGCGGCGATTGCGCCAAGCACACGACGGCGCTGACGCCGGACCGTGCTCGCCTCCAGTACGCCCGCCACCAGTGCGCGCGGAGAATTGGCGCGCAGCCCGCGCAGCGTCCAGGCGATCACCGTCAGCGAGACCAGCACGCCGGCACCGGCACCAATGCCGAGGTCGGGGAGGGAAACGTGCAGCGCCAATTGCCGGGTGCCGACTGCCCCGATCCACCAGGTGCGCAGGCCGGCCATCATCACGCCGCCGTACGCGATGGCTCCAACGATGCCCAGCAGGCCGCCACCGAGAGACAGCACTGCGCCCTCACGCAGGAAGATTCGTTGGACGTCGCGCATGGAGAAGCCGACGGCCAGCAGCGTGCCAATCTCGCTCACCCGCTGCTCGACGCCCAGCCTGAAGAACAGCGCCGACAGCAGAATGGCCGACACGATCAGGAAGAAACTGAAGTAGACGAAATACTGGCCGAAATCCGTCGACCCTCGCGAGGCCTCCAATCCGCGCTGCCTCACGGCCGTGATGGTGAACCCGGACTGCTCGGGATCGATGCGCCGGCGAAGGGTCTCCGCCAGTCTGTCGACGGCGGTGCCGTGGACGCGGACGGCGGTGAGTTGCCCGAACCGCGTGGACCACAGTTGCTGCCCCGCTGCCAGCGAGATCACAGCCTTGGGCGTGGCGCGATAACGGTTCCAGAAGTCCTCGTCGCTCGGACGAATGCGCCGCAGGTCCATCGGGAACGGCGGATCCCACGCGCTGATACTCCGGGCTTCGCTGATGCCTGGAAACTCGGGCGCAAAGGTGGCATCGACGTCGCGTCCGATGGCGGCGCGGCCCGCGAGGCGGAATCGAGCCGTGCGCGTGACCAGGCTGCCTTCTTCCTGCCACTGGTAGTAGTCGACCTCGACGGTGTCCCCCGGCGACGCGCCAAGATCGCTCCAGGCCCACTCGGTGAGCCAGATGGGACTCAGCGCACGATCCTCGACGCGGCTGCTATCCCCTGCGCTCTCGGCGGAAAGGCCGATGTCCCCCGCCGTGATGACCGAGTACGGAATCTCGCGCCCGCGCGCACGGATGACGTTCGCGAGGTAGCTGTAGATGCCAGAGGCCGCCAGGCCCAGGTCAGCTGCTGCTCCGAAGGCCGCAGTCGCCAGGGCGTCTTCAATCAGAACTCGAGCGCTCTCGACGGCCACGCCGTTCGCCGAAGGGAGTGGCCGGATCCTGACACCCGCGTCCTCCAGCGCGAACCGCGCCTTCAGCGCGGCGCGGATCTCCGCAACACCGATCGATCGCGACCTCGACGCGAGCAGCACCGCGTTGGCCCGAGCGGACTGCCCGAGCACCTGCTGAAGCCGCTGCAGCGGCACGAACAGGGATCGGACGTTCCCCTGGCCTGCCTGCAGCGCAAAATCCCCCAACTGGCCGGCCGGAAGGACGTCTCCGCTGACGAAACGCACGGTCCGGCCCACGTCCTCGCGGCGGCCGAAGAGCGACTCGCGGGGAATGCCCCGGTTCGTGTCGATCCTCAGCAGAAGCCCGTCGCCGGCTCGTACTCCCAGGCCGTCGGCGAGGCCCGCGCCCACCAGTGCCGTACGCCCATCGGAGAGGTCGTGGTTGGCTGCGCCGTGGAATCGCCAGAAGCGGTCGTCGACGCCATAGACGTTGACGCCATACGCCCGGCGGGCTGTGGGCTCGTGAACCAGCGCGCCCTGCACGACGATGATCGGGCAGGCCCCGACCGCGTCGCCCGTCCCACCGGCCGACGCCAGCTCGCCGGCAAGATCTTCGCGGAAGAACCGGTCGGCTGCCACAACAAGCTCTGTGGCCCCCAGTCGCTCGAGAATCAGATTGCGCAGGCTTCCCCGAACCGACTCGCCCACCAGCAGCGCACCAGACAGCACCGCGACCGACGTCGCGACGCCGGCCACCACCGCCAGGTTGGTGCGCCAGAAGTGCAGGAGGTTGCGCCGAAGCAGCTGACCGGTCGTCATGGTCACAACAGCGGGTGGAGGCGGGCGTCGGTGATCCGGTATCGCGCGCCAAACCGCTGGGCGAGATCGAGATTGTGCGTGACAACGACCAGGATGGTCGGCTGCGTCTCGTGCAACGCCATCAGGAGAGAGGCCACCGCGTCGGCGGACTCGTGATCGAGATTCCCCGTGGGCTCATCGCACAGAACCAGCTGCGGACGCTGCACGAGGGCGCGCGCCAGGGCCACGCGCTGCTTCTCGCCACCGGACAGTTGATGCGGCCGGTGATGCATCCGGGGGCCGAGACCAACGCGGTCGAGCAGATCGCGGGCCCGGTCAATCGGCGATCCGTCAGGATTGGCGGTTATCAAGGTTGGAATGAGGACGTTCTCCAGCACGGTGCATTGCGGCAGCAGGTGGTGGTCCTGGAACACGAAGCCCACCTGGAGGTTGCGAAACGCCGCGAGTCCCCTGTCGTCGAGTGCGTACGGGTTCGTGCCGTTCAGCGACACCGTCCCCGAGGTCGGCGGCTCGAGCGCGCCAAGAATGTACAGCAGCGTGCTCTTGCCGCTGCCCGAGGGCCCCACGATCGACACCGAATCTCCCGCCTTCAGCGTCAGATCGACGTCGGACAACACGCGCAGCGGTCCCGAGGGCGCGGGATACTCCTTCGACAGGTTTCGTACTTCGAGCACGCGGTGACTCCTGACCCGGACCCGGGGTCTAAGGACCGTATGTGTTCAGCGGAGTCCCTGGACTGGGCATGCCCCTCACAATGGAGGCCGGGTCTTCAGACCCGGCGTACCCAGCCCGCGAACTCCAGGGTCGAACTGACGATCCGAGCCGAGCCCGATGTGCCGGGTCTGAAGACCCGGCCTCCACGAACTGACGCGATCCGGCGCTATGCCATCACGGAGCGATAGACCTCCATCGCCCGCGCTGCCATCCGAGCGGCGCCGTAGTGCGCGCGGACGCCTTCGTATCCTCTCCTGCCGCACTCCCGCCGCTTCTCGCGGTTCGTCCAGAGTTCCAGGATGCCGGCTGCGAGCGCATCGGGGTCGTCCGGTTCCACCAGGATGCCGCCCCCGGTGGCATCCACGATCTCGGTGGCCGCGCCGCGGCGCGGCTGCACGATCGGAACTCCGCTCGCCATGGCCTCGAGCAGGAACAGGCCCTTCGGATCCGCGTACGCACCCGGCACTGAGAGCACGCTCAGACGCTGCAGGAACGCAAGCTTCGCGGGCCGGTCCAGCTCGCCGTGGTACTGCAGGTCGCCGGTCAGGCCCCAGGAGTCCATCTGCTGCTGGATGCCGGCGAGATAGCCCTTGTGTTCCGGAGCGAGGTAGCCGGCCGCCCACAGCCGGCTCGGAGGAAGCCCAGGATGGGCTCGCAGTCGCTTGTACGCCTCGGCCAGCACGTGCAGCCCTTTCTCGGGCGCGAGGCGGCCCAGGTACCCGACCGTGAACGGTTCACCGTCGTCCTCCTCATGCGGCACGTATCCGTCCAGGTTGATGCCAAGGGGCACGACGTGAATCCGGCCCGGATCGATCCCGAGGTACTCGGCCATCATCGACCGGCCGAAGTGGCTCACCGCCACGAAGGCATCGACGTGCGCCGCGTGCTCGCGGATGAGCTGAATCGAGCGGCTTCGATAGGGTTCGCCAAGGCCGTCGAGAAACAACTCCTCGCCCTGAAACGTGCAGCACACGGGCACCTTCAGTGCGGCCTTGATGGCTGGCGCCAGGCCGATCAGCAACGAATTCGGGAGCGTGACAATGTCGGGAGAGAAGTCCGTCGCGAGGAATTCGACGAGCTTGGCGATTTCCTTGCGCTGGAAGCCCTTTGGACCAAGCAGCATCGACGCCGTCATGTCACCCAGTTGCGCGGGATCGACGCTGACGGCCCACCGCGTGGCGAGCCTCAGGAGCGGCGGATAGTCGAGCAGTCGGTCTACCACCCACGGCGTGCGGCGGAAGAATGCGAAGTGTTGCTGCAGGAATACGTTGATGCCCCCGAGAAAGACGCGTTTCTGGCTGACGTTCCGCTCGTCGGTCCTCGTCGGGGTGTAGGCCGGCATGAGCACGACCTGGTGGCCCGCCCCCAGGAGCGCCGCCGCGAGAGTGTTGTCGCGCAGGCAACTGCCGCAGTACATGTGGCCGGCGCCAGCGGTGATGTAGGCAATCTTCATGTCCGCCGCTCACGATCCGAAGCAGTAGAGCAGGCCATCCTGTGACCCGATGACGAGCGCGCCTTGCGCCGCGGCCGGCGACGCCGACAGCGGGGCGCCGGCCGTGAACTCCCAGGTCTTCTTGCCGGACGTCAGATCCAACTCGTACAGCACGCCGTCGTTCGACCCGACGAACACGCGATTCCCGACGATGACGGGCGAGGATTCCACACGGGCTTTCGTGAGGAACGTCCAGGCGGCCTTGCCCGTTGAGCTGTTGAGGCAGTGGACGAGCTTGTCGCGCCCTCCCAGCACGACACGGTCCGCGCTCAGCGCAGCCGACGAGTAGAACGGAAAGCTCCGGGTCTTGTGCCGGTAGGCCCACCTGCCGGCACGCCGTACGAGGTCGATGCCCAGCACCTCGTTGCCGAAGGTCCCGACGTAGGCCCGCCCTTCCCGAACCGATGCCGACGCTCCGGTGTAGGCGCCCAGCGGCAGCTCGTAGACCTGCTTCCCGGTGGCCGCGTCGATGGCTCGGAACGTCTCGTCACATCCGGAGATGTAGACCGTGCCTTTGTCAATCGCCGGCGTACCGTGCACCGGGCCTTCCGTTCTGTATTTCCAGATCAGCGTGCCCGTCGTCGCGGACAGGCAGTAGAGATGCTGATCGTAGGATCCAACGTAGACCCGGTCGCCTGCGATGTTGGGCGACGACTTGATCTCGCCCTCGGTCTTGAAGGTCCAGCGCGCCTTCCCGGTCGATACGTCCACCGCGTGGAGGACGCCGTCCAGATCGCCGACGAACACGAGGCCCCCATGCACCAGCGGTGACGACTCCTCGACCTGGCTCTTCGTCTGGTATTGCCAACGCAGTGCGCCGGTAGCCAGCTCGATCGCGTACAGCGAGCCGTCCATCGACCCCACGTAGACCACGCCCTCCGCGATCGCCGCGGAAGACTCGATGGCGTCCTTCGCCTGGTAGCTCCAGCGTAGCCGGAGCGGCGTCGGCAGCGTGGTGACCGAGACGCCTGCAAGCGCAGGCGACCCGCGGAACATCGGCCACGCGTCGTTCGCGGCGGGCCCCTGCAGCGCCGCCGCTACCCCGCCCAGTGTCGCCGCGAGCGCGACACTCGAGACCGCGACACCCAACCACCGACGCGCAGCACGGCAGTTGGATGCCGTCATTCCCGCGAGCCCGGAGGCGTGTTCGCGATGGCGAACAGCTGAGAGCGGTGCATGATGTAGAGCACGCCGTTTGCGGGCACCGGCGTGCCGTAGACCGAGCTGCCCATGTTGATCTCGGCGATCTTCTTCATCTCTTTCCCGGCCTGGAGGATCACGACGTCGCCGTCCTCGTCTCCGAGGTACACCTTGCCGTCAGCCAGGAGCGGCGAGCCCCAAACCGCGGCCAGCATGTCGAAGGTCCAGTACGGCGCCCCGGTCTTCGCATCGAGGCAGTGGAGGAAGCCGCTGAAATCCGAGATGTACACCAGGCCGTCCGCCACGGCGGCCGTGGAAATCGATCGCCGGATCTTCCCGTAGTGCCACACGCGCCCCGTGTCGGTGATGTCCCCGAGCTTCGCGGGATCGATGGCGTACATGTGCCCCACACCCTCGCCGTTCTCAGGATCCTGGCCCGTGGCGAGCCAGACCAACCCGTCGGCAAAGACCGGCGTGGCAATGCCGTCATTGCGCGTCTTCGGCCACACGGCGTCTTTCGGATTCAGGTCGAATCGCCAGAGCTTCTCGCCCGTGCGCGCGTTGAACCCGTAGAGCCACCCGTCGCCTCCCGGGAAGAACACCTGCATGACGCCGGAGACGAAGCCGAGCGCCGGCGACGACCACTGCCCGCGCATGATGCGATCGCCAGGCGAGTCGTCCTGCCAGACCACCTTGCCGGTGTTCTTGTTCACCGCGATGAAACTCGGCGCACGTGGCGACGGCACTTTCTCGAGCTCATCGTCGCGGCCGTTGGACGTTTCGAGCAACACCAGGTCTTCCCAGACGATCGGCGAGGAGTTGGCCATGTTGCGCTGGAAGACGCCCAGGTCCTTCATCATGTCCAGCTTCCAGACGATGTCGGCATCGGCCGGCCCCTTTGAAACCTCCGCCTGGTAGGGCCCGTCATTCTCGCCGTCGAGGAACCCCTCCGTGTCCAGGGCGACCAGTTCGCCCCGGCTCGTGACGTAGTAGAGGCGTTTGCCGTCGACGGCCGGAGAGGAACAGATTCCCAGTTCAGGCCAGTCGTTCGCCTTCCCTGACTCCAGCTTGTCCGTCACCGCCTGCCAGAGGACCTTGCCGTCCGACTCCCGGCAACACATCAGCAGGCCCTTGTCCCCTTTCACCTCGGGATCCCGCGGGTTGCTGTTGTTGGTCCCCACGAAGACTTTCCCGTCGGCGACCACAGGGTTTCCGTAGGAGGTTGATCCGAGGTCGGCCTTCCACTTGATGTTCTTCCCGGCCTGGACATCCCACGAGACCGGCAGGTTTTTCATGGACGAGATCATGTTCCGCTGGGGCGTCCCGCCCCACGTGGGCCAGTCCTGGGCCGAGAGGGAGACGGCTGCGAGCAGGAGCCAAAGCACCGCGAGGCTGGCGAATCCCGATCGGCCGAAACGGACACCGCGTGAACAGAAGACCGGGATTCGGAGCGGCGGCGGCTTCCGGCTGCGGGTCCTGTCCGGGAGCAGCCCCACCCGCGGCACCCCAGCGCGGCTGCCGCGTTGGGGACCCCGCCCCGTGAGGCGCCACGTGCGCTTGTCACGGCTGAGGCGCCTGCGCGGCGGGCGGGGCGGCCCCGCTCCCGGCCACCCGCAGCCCGTGATACTCGCGACGATCCTGAATCGCGGTTTTCTATATAGATTCATCGCCGATTCCCGGCCTGAGCCTGAGGTTGTCATCTGGCCTTCACGTCGTAGCTGGCGAGCACGCCCTGGTTCCGGATGTAGAGCGTGGCGTCGGAAATGACAGGATGCGCCCAACTCGGCCACCCCTGGTCGGCGATTGAGAATCGGCCTTTCTCGACGTAGGCCGCAGGGCTGGCCTCGGCCAGGCCAACGGTGTTGCCCTCCCCGAGCAGATACAGGTGTCCGTCGGCGAAGGTCAGCGTGCCCTTCCCCACGCTCCGGTCCCGCCACATCACCTTGCCGGTAGCGAACTCCATGCACGTCAGGATCGCGTTCGAGAAGCCGTAGAGGTGCCCGTTCACGAGGACGACGCCGCCGTGATGATTCATCATGTCCCGGCTGAAGTATGCCTCGTCTGCCTTGACCGCTCCCGCCTCCGCCTTCAGTTGGAGCAACGCGCTGCCGGTGCCGTAGGCGGACGTGTAGAAGACCCGGTCACCGAAGAAGATTGGCGTGGTGATGTTGGCCGTGTCGTTGGCGACCCGCGGATAGCGCCACATGAGCTTGCCGTCCTTCGCCCGCACGCCAACGCCCGCCTTCGAGGTCAGCGTCATGATCGTGCGCACGCCCTGGACGTCGGCCACGATGCACGAGGAGTACGCGGCGGGGTCGCTCAGTTCGGCCGTCGTCCACACGGTCTTGCCCGTCGCCTTGTCCAGCGCGGCGAGCCCGGCTCCCCGCCCGCCTGGCGTGACGATCACGTTGTCGCCGTCGATGAGCGGCGATTCGCTGATCAGCCACTGCGGGTTCGAGCCCCCGAAGTCCTTGAGAATGTTGCGCGCCCACACCACCGCGCCGTCGCCCGTCCGCAGGCACGCGAGATCTCCATCCTCCGACAAGGCGTAAAGCCGCTCGGCCTCGATGGTCGGGGTTCCCCTCGGCCCTCCACCCTTGTCCTGGTCCAGCGCCCGGCCGAGGGTCCTTGTCCACACCGCCGTGCCATTGGCACGGTTCAGGCAGAAGACCACGCTCTTGCCGTCCTGCGTGCCCTGCACGCAGATGTAGCCGCCCTGGATCGCCATCGAGCCGTAGCCTTTGCCCAGGCTGGAGACGGACCATGACAGGGGCGGTCCGGCGGGCGGCCACTGCTTGAGCAGACCGGTCTCGGCGGACACGCCGTTGCGGTCCGGGCCTCGCCACTGGGGCCAGTCACTCCCGGCGGCCGCCGCGGCCATGATGATGATGAAACACCCTACGGCAATCGCTCGAACCCTGGATGAACGCATGTCGCCCTCAACGTGTTTTGTGAATGATCCGGGCCCGCGAACGCACGAGTTCCCCCGGCGGTTTTGTCACTTCGCGGCAACCGCGACGACATGCGACTGCGTGCGGAAGTACAGCACGCCGCCGGAAATGGCGGGGCTCGCCATGCAGATCTCTCCCATGGTGTTCCTGGACACGAGCTCGAAGGCCGGCCCCGCCTTTACCACGTAGATGTCCCCGTCCTCGCTCGGGATGTAGACCTTCCCGTCTCCCGCCACCGGGGAGGCCGAGAACCCGCTGGTGCCTCCGCCGAGTCGCTGCTGATAGGCCCTGGTGCCGGTCTTCGCCTCGTAACAGTTCAGCACGCCGTTGATCCTGGTGTTGTAGAGGTAGTCGCCATAGACGAGCGGCGTGGACATGTACGCCCCGTCGCGCGGATAGCTCCAGGCCACAAACTGGTTCGACGACTCGTTGGCGGTGAGGGAGATGTCGCCCGTGGCGTTCAGCCGGATCGCGTAGATGGGCGCCATCGGGCCGTGGGCGTTCGTGATGAAGACCAGGCCGTGGGCCACCACCGGGGTCGGCACGGGGATGTCCCCCCCGCCCTTGAGGCGCCACAGCTCCTTCCCTGTCCGGACATCGTAGCCGCCGGTGTGCTTGTAGCCGTTGACGATCATCTGCGCCGCCGCGCCGTCAGCATGGACCGTCGGGGTCCCCCACGTCGGCACGTCAGCACGGGGTGTCCGCCAGAGATCGGTGCCATCCTTGATGTTCAACGCCGCGACAAACGAGCCGTTCAAGACGTCGCATTGGATCAACACACTGTCCTGGTAGATGATCGGCGAGCTTGCGAATTCCCACTGTGCCTCCGGAGCCACGTAGAACGCCGAATCGAGTACCCCAAGGTCCCGCTTCCACTGCTGCGTGCCGTCCATGTCGAAACAGTAGATCCCTTCGGACCCGAAGAACGCGATGAGGTGACGCCCGTCGGTCGCCAGCGTCGAATTGGCGTGGGTTGCCTTCGGGTGTCGCTTGACCTTGGGCACGCCGGCGTAGACGGTCTTCTCCCACACGACTTTGCCTGTCTGCGTGTCCAGGCAGTACACGACCCACCGGTGCGAGGTGTTGTCCTGCACGGAGCCGATGTCGCCGTAGAGACCGACTTTCAGTTCCGGCTTCTCGACGCCGCTGATGGCGGTCGACACGAAGAGACGGTTGCCCCAGATGATGGGGCTCGAGTGACCGAGGCCGGGGATCGGGGTCTTCCACCGGACATTTCTGGACGTCGGCCCGTCCCAGTCGGCCGGGAGCGGCAAGCCGTCGGCCACTCCGGAGGCGCCGGGGCCGCGGAACGACGGCCAGTTGGTGTTGCCTTGAGGCTTCTGGCCCATCACGGGCAAAGCCAGCACGGCCAGCAGCAGCAGCACCACGGCGCCGCAGGGATTCCGGGATCGGTCCATAGCCTCACGCCCCTCTCTGTCGAGACAATGCCCGCATTATACGCTGGCGTCACTGGGGATAGGCGGGGGTGAGGCCGTCTGCTTCCGAGGTGCGCCGCAAGATGACTTTCGCGCTGGAGGGCGCTATAGTTCAGGCGGCCTCCGCACGCCCCCCTTT
>Ga0315286_10004973_pt1 | contig 12795 bp, 11 predicted proteins | sample YL17G10_0_MG_FD_205038 | JGI IMG/M metagenome (GOLD analysis project Ga0315286, IMG submission 205038) | Sediment microbial communities from Yellowstone Lake, YNP, Wyoming, USA - YL17G10_0 | ecosystem: Environmental > Aquatic > Freshwater > Lake > Sediment | place: USA: Wyoming | collected... | reverse complement strand
GCACGGACGTCATTTTCTTCGGCGCCTGCGCCTCGAGCTGGGTGTCTCCGGAGCTGTGGAAGGCGTGGGAGCTGCCGGCGATCAGCGAGATCGCCAACCGCTACAGGGCGGGCATCGTGCTGCACAGCTGTGGCAGGTCGACGCACGTGCTGGAGGCGTTCGCGGGCCTGCCCCGGCTCATCGAGCTTCATCTCGGCGACAGGACCGATCTCGCCGCCGCGAGGCGCCTGTTCCCCAGGCAGGGCTTTTACATCGTGCCTGACAGCGTGGCCTGGGCGCGCGACCCGCCGGAGAAGACGATCGGTTCGCTCAGGGCAATGACCGCCGCCGCGTCCTCGGGGCCGCTCGCGTTCCAGTTCGTGCTGGAGGCAGGCATCCCCGACCCTGCAGTCGAAGCCATCGTTCGATCCGTGGAAGGATCCGTCGAAGCATAGTGGAAGGACAAGGCAAGAGGCGGGCCGGCACGCGCGGCCCGACTGCCTGGTGCGCCTTACCCGTTCCCCTGGTCAGCGATCGTGGCGCCGAGCGTCTTCTCAAATACCGCGGAAGTCTTGACCCGTTTATAGCTCTCCCGCAGGTAGAAGCGGTGCGCGTCTTCCCGAATGGCGTTGGACCGCACGAGCATCCGCACGGCTCCCCGCGCGGCCGCCCACTGCTCGGCTCGGGCAACCAGCTCCCGGCCTACCCCGCTGCCTCGCGCCGATTCAGTCACTACGAGGCCGCCGATTTCTCCGTACATCCCTGACTGGAGATGAAATACAAGACCAACGTCGAGCCATCCGATGACCGTGCCGTCCGGCGCGCAGGCGACCAGCACGGCATGGCCGGGATCACCCTCCACCCGGCGCAGGCGCTTTTCCATCTCGGCCACGGAAACGGGGTATCCCAGCTCGCCGCTGAGCGCGGCGGCAGCCGCCGCATCGGACGGTGCAGCTTCGCGGATCTTCCTCTCCATCACGGCAGTCAAGCAGAGAAACCCGGGCGCTTCCAGAGCCGGGACGGGTCAGTCGTCGTGGGGCAGCGAACCGCGGGCCGCCCGCAGGTACGCGAAAGGCGTCTGTGCCAGGAAGTTGGACACCCGCGACGTGTAGATGTCCGCGTAGCGCTCCACCTGGCGCGCGAAGAGGCTCTTGTCGTTGCCCGAGCGCATGAGCGGGCCCCATGTGGGGTTGCCGATCTCCCCCGAGGCCTTTGCCATCGGCGAGATCCGGGCGTCAAGCTCCTGGCTCTCCTCATTGACGGTCCTGATCGAAGCCTCCAGCGAGTCGGGGCTCGTGGCGGGCTTCGGGCCGTAGTGGTGCTGCAGGCGCTGGCGGGCGAGGCGAAGCTGGGCCAGGCGCGTGTCCAGCTCGGTCTTGCGGATCATGAGCTCCTTCAGCTGGACCTCGATGGCGCGCGCTTTCTCCATCGCGAGTATCTCGGGTTCCAGCTCGCGCAGGATGAGCCCCGTCCGCCAGCGCAGCATCTCCTTGCTCACGTGCACGTCGCCGAAAAGATGGTCGCCAAGGTACAGGATCTCCGCGCCCGAGAGGCCCAGGCTGGATTCGACCAGCGGGGCGTCCCCGCCGACATAGACGTGACCCGGTTCGAGGGGGCCGCGGTGCGGGAGCAGGAGACCCTGCTGTTCGTCGGTCACGCGGTAGGATGCCTGCCGTCCCGAGAAGAATCCCGGCTTCCGCGCCTCCACGATGATGAGGTCGAAGAGCTCCTTCCACTTCATGGGGCCGGGAAGCGCGCGGTCGAAGGCGTAGCTCATCATGGAGCGCGTGTACGACCAGTCGGAGTTGGTGATGAGAAGCAGGCGCTTTCCCGCCATCTTCTGGTCCAGCAGGGTGAGCGGCAGGTCGGGGTCCAGCTCCACGAACCGGTCCGGGTCGGCCATGATCTGCGCTTTGAGCTCGCTCAAGTTGTGCGCCTCGTCGAGCGCCGTGCGCAGCACGCGGTACAGGTCCCGATACCCCAGGGTCTCCGGCAGCCTGCCCCCGTCCAGCAGGTCCACGAGCTGGGAGAAGAGGTTGGCCTCGGAGAGCGAGAACAGGGTGTTCATGAACTCCCAGCGGGGATCGCCGAGATCCACGAAGGTGCTGGAGTACGCGGCGCGCTGCTCCTCGAAGGACAGCATCCGGGTGCCGTGGAAGGCCCTGATGACGTACCCGAACCGCGTCGCCTTCACGAGGTTGCCCAGCTCGAGGTCGAAGGTGAGCCCCTGGATGACGCTCGCGGGATCGAAAGTGAGACCGCTCACGGGCCAGCCGCGGCGCTGGAGCGGCACGAGCGCCCGGTCGAAAGCCGCCCTCTCCCAGACCTCGGTCCGGTAGTGCACGAGGGTGTAGTCCATGTCGTAGCCAACGGCCCGGATGGCGCGCATGTTGAGCGTACGGTTGCACCATACGCGTCGTTCGGGAGGGACACCTGTTGGAGCGGCCATGCCTCAGGCTACCACGACCCGGAGGAACCCCGCCACTCTCAGAGGTCGATGCGTCTTCCCATGCAGCCTGACAGGTCCCTGGTGGTCGGTGCGTACGGCTCGTCCATGAGCTGGGACGAGATCACGAAATCCGCGCTCGACCTGTTGCACGCCGTGGGGATGTTGTAGAGGACCGCGATTCGCAGCTATGCGCAAAGCGAGCTCGGGGCGTCGACAACCGCATCCGCGGAGTCCCGGACGCCCCTCCGCAATCCTACGGGAATGTAGCTAACAACAGGATATGTGACAAAGATGTACCCGGTGGGGCTTTCCGGGAAAGTGATGCAGGGAGTTTCGTTGGAAAACCAAGCGAAAATCGCGGGGATCTGACTTGGCACGATGATTGCAATAATAAGCCGTGAAGCTGATCGTGACCATTATACAGGACCGCAAGCTCCAGGAGGTGCTCGGGGAATTGAACATGAACGAGATCTACCTCAAGACGATGTCCATTGCTTCCGGTTACGGTCCACCGGAGGACGCATCGAGGGAGCGGCTGAGGATGTTCCGACTGGAAATCGCGGTCAACGACACCTACGTGCGGCCAACCCTGGACGCGGTGCTCTCCGGCGCGCACACGGGCAAGAAGGGCGACGGGAAGATTTTCATGCTTCCGCTGGAGGAGTGCATTCGCATCCGCAGCGGGGAAACCGGGTCTGTTGCCATTGGGTAGACTGAGTGGATCAGGAACGAGCGGAATCGATTCGGTCCTCGCCGCGACGCTCTACGCGCTGAGCGTCCGCCCGTCTCGACCGGGGAACACCGCGGCGGGCGTGCAGCGGCCCGAAACCGAGAGGGATCCCCAGGGAGAGAGTCATGGCATATACGGCGGCCACGCGGTCTCGATCTCCACCATTTGTGCGTTGAACGCGTAGTACGGCCTTCCTTTGCCCGGGATTTCCTGGAAGTCCGTCCACACGAGCCAGAACGACGTGCCATCCTCTGCCATCCATTTGGGAGCGATCTGTGGCTGGTATGCCCTGGCGTCGCGATCACCGGCCGGGGTCCACGCCTGCTCCTCGTGAACCTGGGTCCACGGGCCCCAGGGGAGCGGAGCGGTCCAGAAGCCAAGGTAACTTGGTTTACCGAACCATGTCCCTTCCTTGGTACATCCCATGCCCCAATTAGCCATCAGGTAGCATCCGTGCGGGGCGCTGTACACGACGCTGGGGTGCCAGGCGTAGGGATGGAAGAAGCGGTTTACCCAACCGGACGGAAAAGTGTGCACCACGCCCCGGTGCTCGATAGTCACCGACCAGGTGGCATTGCCGTTGCCCTTGACGGCCGCAAAGTACTCGTACGACCGGCGATCCAAGATTCGGTCCTTCGGCACGCGGAACATCGCGAGCTGGTTCATGGTGCCTTCGGCGTTCCCGTTGGGCGCATACACGTACACGTACCCATCCGTGTTCTGCCTGTAGCTCTTCCCCATCTGCAGGACGGTACAAAGTGAAAACGCCTCGCCCGGTTCGTTGAAGAACACCATGTTGGCTCTGGACCGCTTCTCCCAGGGTTCCCAGGTGACCGGAGAGGAACTGTCCTGGTTGCACCATGTTCGACCATCGTCGGGAGAGTAGATCAGCTTCGCCCCTACGAACCGCGGACCGGGGGGATCCAGGAATGGGCGGTCGGGTGTGCTGAGATACTGGTAAATCCTGCCGTCCAGGGCAAGGATCCCGAAGTTGTAGTACCGGGAGCCGGACTTGAGATCCGGGTACCCGGGGAGGAACTCGAAACGAAGATCGGGCGGCGTGCCCGTGATTGCGTAGGCGCGGCTGTTGTACTCTCCCAGGGGCGTCCCCGGCAAACCGGCGCCGTCGCACATGCCCACATACACCTTGTCATTGTCCGCCCAGCTCATGTGCCAGTTGTCGCCGCACCCTCCTAACCTGATCGTCGACTCCTCGAGTCTGCGGATACCCACGATTCGTTTCATCCGGCTGCTCCTGTCCGGCCACTGTACTGAGTTCCCGCCGATTTGTCGGGTCGCGCCCCGCCTTATTGCCATTGTCCATACCCGCGTGCTGGAGATCGCGGCGGGCATGGGGGTTGCAGCGCGCGCCGTGGCGGCCACGCTGTCCGAGAGCATTTCCATCGTGGCGACGGACCTGAACCAGCGGATGCTTGATCACGCTTTCAGGCTCGGAACGAGACGCTCCGTGGAGTGGCGCCGGGCGGATGCAAAGAAACTGCCGTTCCCGGACGGCTCGTCCGACGCCGTGGCAGGCCAGCTCGACGTCATGTTCTTCCCTGAGATAGCGAAGGCGTTCGCCGAGGCGCGTCGAGCGCTCGGCAGCGGGGGGCCTCACCGCCTTACCCCGCATTGGCATTCTTGCAGCGCGGAGCGGGGCGCGGTCGGCGCGGGTCCCGACGATAGCGTACTCCCGGGGGACGCTGTTGCGGAACGAGATCGAAGCGCGCGACCCCTTGCGACTTGGTGAGGAAACGCGCGGCCTCTATCCCTGGCGCAGAAGCAACGAGGAATCGCAGGTGACCAGGAGGTCGCCCGCCCCGTCCGGGTCGGAGACGGTCACGCGGAGGGAAAGGCTGAACGCCTGCGACACGGCGGAAGGGTTCTGAAGGCGCACCGAGATCGAGGCGGTCTGCCCGGGCTCGATCCGCAGCTGGGAAGGCACCACGGAGAACGCTCCCGGTACCGCCTGTTCGGTTTCCACCTTGCGGTAATCCGGGACGACGACCACCCAGCAACTCGTGTCGTCGCAGCGCGTCTCCTGGTGGGAGCCCGCCTGCTGCATGACCACCACTTTCCTGCTGCCGATTACCGCCGGCATGCACCAGGTGGAAACGTCCCTGGAAGCCCCGGCATCATTGCGCACGCTGAGAACGAGGCTCCCGTCTCCCGGCGTGGATACCCCGACGAGCGCGCCGCGGAACGCGATCTCCCCAGGGGCGGCGAGCGTGGCGGCGGGCGGGGCCAGGGAGGCGCAACCCGCGAGCAGCAGCGCGCCGAGCGCCGCGCCGCAAAGAGACCGCGCGAGTCTGAAGAAGGCCCTTCCCTGAGGAAATGCGCCAGGAGCGCCGGTCAGTCCCAATCCTGCGTCTCCCCGAGAGCGGCCTCCTGGACGTTGAGGACGGTCTTGCCCGTGGAGCTCGCGCCGACAGTGTTCAGGATGGCTATGACCTTCAGGTCCTGCGTTTTTACCCCGGACGGGACGCGCCAGGTGTAGGTCCGGCTGATGCCGCTGCCGGCGGAGATGGAGCCGGCGCCGATGACATCGCCGAATACCGGCGTGACATAGTCCCGCACCACGTGCATGTGTACGTAATCAGGAATGGGGTCGCCGCGGTGATAGAAGGGGCTGCTCGGTTCGTCGTTCAGGTAATTGCGCTGGTAATACGCGGAATCGGTCATGGTCACGTTGTCTTCCACCACGAGCACGGCGAGATGAACCGCGTCAGCGATCTTGAACGCGAACCCAGCCGATGCCTCGATGGTCGCGTTCACCCCCGAGACGCTCGAGGTAAGCCGCAGGCCGCAGGCAGCTGGGGCGGCGAGCTCCTGGCTCACGGCGGCGCTCCAATAACCCCTGCTCATGATGATAGTCGCGCTGCCCGCGAAAGCCTTCCGGTTCACCGCGCCCGTCGGGAAGAGTGAACAGCCCCCGATCCCGCTCGCCAGCTCGGACTGCTCCGGCACCTCCATAGGGTCCCCTTCGTGATAGGCGGCGCCGAACACCAGCCCGGGGAAAGCGTCGACGAGCGCCTGCAACCGGTACGCGCCGTCAGGACAAAACCCGCACCAGGTTCCCGTGTACTCTTCGATCAGGACCTTCTGGGTGAAGGCGGTCGGCGTGGTGATTTCCGTTTCGAGCCAAGGCGGCGTGCAACCGCACAGCAGGGCCGCAAGCAGGATAAGAGCCAGGACGCCTATCAGACGATTCTTCATGGCCGTCACCCTCTATTGAACTACTTGGGAACTACTTGCATTGTATCACGCCGCCTCCGTCTGGGAAGGTGCCCGGCAGCAGTGGGAATGCTGGTCTGTGCGGAACCTCTATCGCAAGTACGCCTCGAGGATCATTGCGAGCGCCGCCACGGTGCCGAAATTCGCGGGCTCCTGGTCCAGGAACAGGGTGTCCACCTTGTCGGATTCCTGGTGGTCGTCGCGCGGGCGCGAAAGGGGATCGTCGCCGCCCGTCTGCCTGGATACAATGGAGAACCCCCGGAGCTCCCTGCGGAATGCTCGCGGAAGGCCGGCGCACACGCCGGTCAAGTCCGTGCACGCGGGCAGCTTTTCCCGCGCGTACTCCAGCCTGAGGCCGAACGCGCCGCCCGTGGCCGGCACCAGGCAGGAGTCTCTCTGGGCCTGGGTGAGCGAGGCATCGGCCTCGGCCGCCGATATGCGCGGCCCCGAGGCCCACGCGTGGAATCCCTCTGCGAACGGGCGCAAGCCGCCCACGTCCCTCCCGGAGAAGTTCACCTCGCGCGGCATCGCACGCAGGATGCCTCCCGACACGGTGTCCAGGTTGATGAGCTCGACGTTCGCCTCGCCGAACACCTGCATCGCGGGCGCCATCACATCCTTCGCGAACAGCGACGCACCCCGGAGCCCGTTCTCCTCCGATCCCGTGAACGCTGTGATCACCTGGGTGCCCTGCCTGAGCGCCCGGGCTCCCACGGGGGGCAGCGCCTTCACGATCGCCCCGTAGATGGCCGCTACCCCGGACAGGTTGTCGTTCATGCCCTGCACGAAAGGCAGGGATGCGGACTGGGCGGCCATCACCCCTTCCACGAACGCCGCCGTCAGCGCCATGACCGCGGCCAGCGTCAGGACCAATGACACGCCGATGCCGACCCAGCCCGAGTATGCGGCCCCGTTCAGGCCGAAGAATCCCAGCACGCACGCGGCTGCCAGCGCCAGCCCGAGCACGAGGTACATGACCGTGATCAGCCGCCCCATGCCGTTCTTGAGCGCCGCGAGCACGAACCTGGGGGTCTTCCCGGGGGGCAGCCTGCGTGCCGAGTCGTAGTGCCCCATGAGCACGACGATGCGCCGGGTTCCCGCGATCTTCGCGTCGTGGAAGCGCTTCGTCCACCTGTCGCGTTCAGACATCCTGGGCGTGTCGCCCGCGGGTTCGAGCCGGGGCAGGGAAGCGGCTATGATGTTGCACGAGTCCGCGTTGGGCACGAAAAACGAGGCGATGTTGAAGCCGAACTTGTCTACCCACAGCCTCGACACGAGCATGGCGAGACACCACAGCAACACCACGAGCGCGCAGGGGAAGGGCACCGTGCCCAGGAATCCGAGGCGCACGGGCAGGGGGCCGGCGCCCCAGGTCCAGGCTGCCGCGAGGCCCGCACACCAGACCGCAACCGTGACGGCGAAGAGGAGCACCCCGTGCACGGCGATGCCCCAGGCGCCGCTCGCTACGTCCACCGCGAACGGCTGCAGCTCCACGTCCGCCGAGGTATCGGCCTCCAGCTTGCGCGTCAGGAGACGCGCAGCCCGCGGCTCGTTCGGGGTCGCGGAACCGCGATGCGGCATCTCGGCGAAGAAGCGGAAGAAGTCCTCAAGGTACCGCGAGCCCTGCGCCACCACGCCCGCTCCGGCGCCGCCCGAACGGAGGGACTGGTCGTTGGAACCGGCATGCATAACTACCTCCCGCGGCCGCGCCGACGGGGGCGCGACATCAGCCGATCTTCCGCGCGTCGGGAGACACCGCGGGCAGTCTCCCTTCTCCCAGGCCGAACTTCTCGGCGGCCGACATGATCGCGTGGAAGCTTGTCAGCGGCGTGCCGGGACAGACATTCGCGCCGTCGCCCAGCAGCAGCCCGCCGCAGGGACCCATCGCCTCGATGCATTCCATGGCGGCCTGCGAAATCTCCCGGGATGTGCCGTCCTTCATCAGCATGGGATTGATGTTCCCCCACAGGAGAGTGGTGCCACCGAGCTCCTCCGCGGCGATCTTCGGGGGAACGAGGTACCCGAAAATGTCGAAGGACGTCATCTTCAGCTCCTGCTTCAGCGCCTTCAGCAGGTGCCGGCTGTTCCCGCACATGTGAATGCCGCGGCCGAACCTGAGACCGCCGCCGAAGCGATCGAAGAGCGCACCCGTGTACGGTACGCAGAAGCTGCTGAACAACTCGGGGGAGATGATCTGCGCCGAGTCCTCCGCCAGTCCGTAGAACTCGCCTCGCGGGCGAGGGTCGATCCGCCGGGCGAGCATCTCCGCCTCCATCTCGCCCTGGGTGATTTTTGCGAGGAACCGATGACAAGCCTCGGGATACTCGATCATCCACCAGTAGAAGTCCTCTCCGACCAGGTCGACGGCGATCATGTGGGGGCTGAGGCCGCACAGCCCCAGCGCCGCGAGCGCCACGCTGCCTTCCTTTCCATTGAACGTCACTTTCGTCTGGGCAGCCAGTTCTTTCATTCGATGCCACCAGTCGACCGTCTTCCCCCTCAGCCCCGCGTCGGGCCTGGCGATCGTGAAGCGCTCCATCTGTTCCACGGTCCTGATGACGGGAATGGCGCGCGGGGGGCCGTCCTCGAGCCAGCCCACCTCGCCGCCCTGGCCGCTGGGAGGGATGACATTGTCGAAATAGGGATGCACCGCGATGAGGGGACCTGTACACCAGTCCTCGGGGATCTGCTCGATACGGAACTTGGCGAACTGGAGCTGCCAGTAATACTGGGTTTCCACGTCCTTGAAGAAATCGATGTAGCGCAGCCCGAAATGCGGGGCGAAGTAGCGGGGGACGACGCAGTAGCTGACGGGCACCCGATCGACGTAGCGAAAGTCAGGCCGCGCATCCAGCCGCAGCCGGGCGGCCTCCATCTTCTCGGGGGGATAGTCGATGTTCAAATCGAAGCGCATGCCGCACACCTCGCTTGCCGTGGCCCGGAATCGCCTGCGATCATGTTCCCGGCCGTCACTCTACACGCTACCGCCCCGGCGGGGTAGAGTCGGCGAACAGGGTTCGGTCGTTCATTTCCTGCGCGCGGAGGCGCGGGCGGAATCGCGCGCGGCGAGGCAGATCCTGGTGACCTCGCGCGCATGATCGGTGGAGAGGGACGGCGCGCGGCTCGCGTTGAAATCGTCGATCCAGAAAAGCTCCCAGTGGGGCCCGCGCGCGGGCAGGGGCAGGTCGCGCCGCCCCGCGGCGGTGGCAAGGGTGACCTTCGTGCCCGACGGGTCGCCGAGTGACTGGCGCACCAGGATCGCGCCTTTCTCGCCGACGATCTCCATCTCCCATCCCGGGAACTCGAAGCGGTTGCAGAAGTACATGTCGCAGGAAGCCATGGCGCCGCCTTCCAGGCGGAAGGTCATCTTTCCGCAGTCCATGAACGGGCTGCCCGGCGTGGTGAAGGTGCCATAGGTGGCAGAGACCCCGGTGACGGGCCGCTGCATGAAATGGAGCACGAGGTCCACGAGGTACCACCCCAGGGACAGCTCCGGGCCGCCTTCGCGGGGATCGCGGTAGAAGTCCGCCGTGTCGAACACATCGATGGTCCCGTGATGGTGGGCGACGTGCATCGAGAAGGGCGTACCGATCCGGCCCGCGTCGACGCAGCGCTTTGCCGCCATGAACCACGGCAGGTGGCGCGCGCTCGGGCCGACAGCAACGCGGATCCCGTGCCGTTTCTCCGCGGCGCAGATGCGGTCTGCATCTGCCATGGTGGTGGTGAAGGTCTTGGCGATGAAGATGTTCTTGCCCTGGGGGGCAATGCGCTGCACCCAATCGGCGTGCTCGGTGTGGCGCGTGCAGAGCGCCACGGCGTCGAGGTCCTCGGCGCGGAGCATATCCTCTACCGAGTCGTAGCCGGTGAGGCCGTACCGACGGGCGAACTCCTCCGGCAGCATGCCGAGGTGGTCACGGATCACCGATGGAGAGACTCCGAGGGCGGCATAGGAGGTCAGCTTCGCATCGCGTCGAGCCCCGACACCCTCGGCTATGCAGACGGGCCAGTAGAGCGCGGCGATGCCGGCCAGGCCGATTCGCAGGGGGCGCCTGGCTGCCATCAGTCCACCTCGGCCGGCTGGACGGACCGGCCCGTGCGGATCGATTCCCAGGCTGCCACGCCCACGGCGACTGACTTCGCGCCGTCCAGGACGCCGGGCGAAGGCTCGTTCCCCGTGTCCAGGCACTCCTGGAAGTGACGCATGTGGCGGATGACGGTCGCCCCGTGGCCGCATGCGCTGAGGTCGCGCTCCGGTTCGAAGCTCGTCACGTCGGGTTCCTGGCCGGCCCGGCCGTCGAGGACCACCCGGATCTGGCCGGGTCGATTGTCCGTGAACTCGGCCTGCAGGCCTCCCCTGTTCGCCACGGCGTGGACCGATTCGATCTCCCCGCCCAGGGCACGCAGGACGTCGATGCAGTGCACGCACCCGCCGAACATAAGGTCCTGGGGGACCGCGCGCCGCCACGGCGTGGCCTTGAAGACGGGCCGCATGTCGTGCACGTAGTGGCTCTCCAGCGCGATCGGGGTTCCGAGGTCCCCGTCGTCAAGGTGCTTCCTGGCAGCAAGGAACTGGCGATCGAACCTCATGGTCTGGCCGACAAGGAATTTCACCTTGCGGGAGCGTACGAGCGCGACCAGCTCGCGGGCATCCGCCAGCCCTGTCACCATGGGCTTGGTGCACACGACGTGCTTGCCCTGCCGCAGCGCCTCCCGGCAGTGCTCGAAGTGCAGGTGATCCGGGGAGAACACGCACACCACGTCCACGTCGGGGCGCCGGGCCAGCGCGCGGTAGTCGTCCGTCCACCAGGGGACGGCGAACGAACGCGCGGTCTGCTCGATGTCCTGCACGCGCGATGCGCACGCCGCGGTGATCCTGTAGCGCAGCCCCGGCTCGCGCGGGAGCAGCGTCAGTGTCGAAGCCATGTTGCGCCGGCCCATGCCGATGACGCCGAGCCGGATCTCCCCGCCCGCCATGGCGGCTACTTCAGCTCGTGGTAGGAGAACTTGCGCGGCCCGGCGTGCGAGAGCTTGCGGGGAAATCTCTCGCGGAGGCCTTCCATTGTTGCCAGCATGCCGTGCTCATCGAAGTGTCCCCAACCCCGCTGGTCGAAGTGCGCCACGGCTTCCATCGGCTCCAGCTGCCCGCGCTCCTTCACCAGATCGAGGAGGCGCAGCTCCGTCTGGTCGTACTCGAGTGGTGCGACCTTCCCGCTTTCCGCCAGGGCTATCGCCTTCTTCATGCACTCCGCCTTGCGATGGTAGGCGGCGGGGTCGAGGGCCATGTTGTTCGTCGACACGATCCGGGGGATGACGTCTTCCGCCACCGGGCACATGCCCGGCTTCCAGTCGACGACCCCCTTGTAGTGCCCGCAGTTGTACGGGCAGCCCTTGTTGCCGTAGGCGTTGGGCCGGGCGAACATCTCGTACATGTAGCCGGGCTGCTGGGTGAAGCCGAAACCGTACTCGTCGCCCGCCTGGCGCATCGCCGCCTTGAAGACCCCGTAGGCGATCTTCCGGCGTTCCCCGCGGAAGAGGCAGGACCAGAAGTAGGGCGCCACGACGGAACCCGCTGCCGGCGTGCGCGGGTCCAGCCACGCGCAGCCTTCGATGGCCGCGTCGAGAATCGCCTTGCCCTTCCGGAAGGCCTCGAGGTAGCCCGGGACTTTCGCGAGCTGGGCGACCCCCACCGCGGCCTGGAACTCGGTCATGCGGTAGTTCGAGGAAAGCACTTCGGGGCTCTCGCCGAAGATGATGCGCCGGTCCAGCTCGAAGGCGAGCCTGTCGTCGTCGCAGATCGCCATTCCTCCCTCACCCGTCGGGAGCTGCTTCCCCATGTTGAACGAGAAGGTGCCGAAGTGGCCCCACGTGCCGAGGGGCTTTCCCTTGAAGGTTGCCATCAGGCTGTGCGCGCAGTCCTCAAGGAGGTAGATCCCGTGCCTGTCCGCGATGGCGCGCAGCCGGTCCACCTCGGCCGGGAAACCCCACAGGTGCGTGACCCAGATCGCCCTGGTGCGCCCGCTGATCTTCTTCTCCGCGGAATCGGGGTCCATCAGGAAGTCGCCGGCGCGCACGTCGGCCCAGACGGGCACGATGTTGTTCCAGAGACAGGCGATGGCATGGAACTGGACCACCGGGTCCACGATGATCTCGTCCCCCGCGCCCGCGCCGATGGCGCCGGGAATGGCGTGCATGAGGAGCATGGCCGCGCCGCCGGTCAGCGCGTGCTTTGCGCCGAGCGCCCGCGCGAACTCCGACCGGAAACGATCCATGAAGCCCCCGCGCTTGTCGCAGAAGACCCCGCTTTCTATCACGGCGGCCAGGTTCGCGATCTCTTCTTTTCCGAATTGCGGCATGATGCCCTCCCCGTGTCTCAGAACGTCCTGTGAAGATGTCCCCCGCGGGC
>Ga0315286_10004972_pt1 | contig 12798 bp, 18 predicted proteins | sample YL17G10_0_MG_FD_205038 | JGI IMG/M metagenome (GOLD analysis project Ga0315286, IMG submission 205038) | Sediment microbial communities from Yellowstone Lake, YNP, Wyoming, USA - YL17G10_0 | ecosystem: Environmental > Aquatic > Freshwater > Lake > Sediment | place: USA: Wyoming | collected... | reverse complement strand
GACGCGTTCGGGCCGCCAGCCGCCTTCGTTCGCGGTCTGTTCGAGTATCTCTATCGGGCCGACGAACTCACGCTGGTTCCGCACCTTCCGCCGGCGATCACGCGCCTGGAACAGCGGTTCCCGATCCGCTTCGGCACAAAACGCCTCTACCTTGCCACCATCGGCGCGGGCCCAATCACCGCCGTGACCCTCAACGGAAAGCCGTGGAGGCGCTTCGACGCGAAGTCGGTCCGCCTCCCCTACAAGAAGGTTCCGGCGAACGCGGCGATCGAGATCGCCCTGGGCGGGGCGAAGCTGCGCGGCTTCGAAGCGCCGCGGCCGGACCTCGCCCGGCCGGCCATTCCACCGAACGACGCCACCTGGTTGCTCCTAACAAGAGCCAACGCCGCCACGAACCAGGTTCCGCTCCACATCGGCGCCGACCGCGATGGCGGAAACCGTTTCCAGAATGACCTCGCGGCCTTGCTCGCCCCCGCCGAGCGTCTGCGGCGGTTCCATCAACTGCTCACCGACCATCAGTTGGCGGATACCTATGAAGCGGCGCATGCCAAGCTGGCCCTGGACTGTCTGGCCACGACGCATGCGCGCCTGAGCCTGCTGGCCCAGGGGAAGCTAAAGCCCTTGGCGAACCCGGTTTCGCAAGCCGCCGCGGACCAGTCTTACCTGGACACGACCCGCAAATTAGCCGACGGCTTGGCCCAAGTGCTGGTGGGCTACCAGGAATCCGGTGACGCGAAAAAGCAGCCGATCGCGAGGCTGTGGCAACAATCGGCGACCGAACCGAGATAGGATGGGCGGGGTAATCCAGCGCATCCGCAGAGTCAAAGGCAAGCTGGACACTGAGCAGGATGTTGCCAGCCAGAGCTCCGCCAACTACGTGAGTGGTCGGTGCCGGCGGCTCAATTCTGTTTGTCTCTCCGCGTTCTTTCATGCAACCTCCAACACCATCAGCACGAGAACGCCCGTGGGAACTACTTCTGACAAGCTCGCTCTGCTCCAGACCGCGCTCGAGGTGGAGCCGTTCGACGGTGACCCCAAGGGCAACCCCAACGGCGAAGACTCTGGCGTGAAGTGCGAATGCAACTGAACGAATCCCAAACCCGCTCCCTGCTCATCAACCCGCAGCTTCTTGCCGCGGGTTGGAAGCTCAGCGACCGGACGCAGGTTCGTTTCGAGGTGCCGGTTGTCGGCTACGATCCGACGCCGTGGAACGGCATCACTGATTTCTGTCTCTACCATCCTTCCGGCCGCGTGCTCAGCGTCGTCGAAGCCAAGCGCGCGTCCCGTAACCCACGCGAGGGCGAGGAGCAACTCCGCCAATACGTTGCCGAGATCGCCCGCCTCACCCAACGACTGGCTGCGTGAAGGCTGAAGGCTGAAGGCTAAAGGCTAAAGTTAAGAGGAAGTATGAGTGAGCAACCGCAAGAGCTAAAGCTGCGAACGAAGGCCTTCGCGCTTCGGGTCATCCGCATGTACTCCAAGCTGCCGAAGAACGACGCGGTCGCGCAAGTACTCGGCAGGCAGGTTCTGCGTTCGGGAACCTCCGTCGGCGCCAACTACCGTGAGGCCTCGCGCGGACGCTCCAAAGCCGAGTTCATCTCCAAGATCGGCGACTGTCTGAAGGAAATCGACGAAACCGAGTACTGGCTGGAGTTGCTGGCGGACAGCGGCTGCGTTTCCGCCGCGAAGATGGCCGACCTGCTCGACGAAACCCGCCAACTCGTCGCGATCTTCACGACTATAGACAAACACTCGAAAGAAGGTCTTTAGCCTTCAGCCTTTAGCCTTCAGCCTTTCCCCCAATGCTCACCGACCCCCAACTCCGCTCCAAGATTGACGCCCTTTGGGACAAGCTCTGGTCCGGCGGCCTCTCCAATCCCCTCGACGCCATCGAGCAGCTTTCCTTCCTCAGCCGCTACCGCCAGGTCGAGCAGGAAGAAGTCTTCTACGAACAGCCCGCCGTCACGCTGTACCGGATGCGGCAATTGGAGCAAGTGGCGGAGAGCGACGTGTTCGCCCGCGCCGCCATGCTTGCCAAAACGTCCGGCCAAACCTAGCCTTTCCCCATGAGCAAAGCGGACATTCTTGCTGAACTCCCGAAGCTGTCGCCGCCCGACCGGCAGGAGATCATTCACCGACTCTGGGACTTGGAAGAGATGGCCCTGCTGCGCGGCGGCGAACCTTCCGCGGAGGAGAAGGCGCTACTGGACGAAGCCCTTGAGGAGTACCGGCGGAATCCGCACGCGGGCCGCCCCTGGCGTGAGGTTTTGAGCCGGCTGCGCACGTCGCCAGCCTCGTGAGTTGGCCAGTCCACATCCATCCGGTGGCTGAATGAAAGAGGCTGGCCACGCCTCGAACCAAGAAGAACCCGCCGTCACGCGCGCCCGCCTTTGCCAACTGGAAGCCGTGGCCACGGGCAAAGCCGCTGCGCTGGAACAGATGGTTGCTGCCACTTCCGCCGCCGAGTAGATTTCACCCATGAGCAAAGCCGAAATCATCGAGGAATTGCCCAAGCTGAGCCCGGAGGACCGCGCGGAAATTCAGGCGCGGCTGGACGAACTGGCCGGCGACGGCTGGCTCGATGGCGGCGAACTCACCGATGCCGACAAGACGGCGCTGGACAGGGCCCTGGCCGAGTACAAGAAGAACCCCGAAGCTGGCAGTTCATGGGAGGAAGTCGAAGCTCGTATCCGGGCCAGACTGCGCCGATGACCCGCCGCCTCATTATCCGCGACGAGGCGGAAGCGGACACCGCCGAGGCAGCCCTCTGGTATGAACCAGCACTCCGCCAGCCCTGAAAGGCCGAAAGCCACCCGACCTTCAGCCTTTAGCCTTCAGCCTTCAGCCTTGCCTTAAGGGGGCGACAGAACCATGAGGCCGTTGCAGCAATCGTGAAGACGCGCACGGTCCAAGTCGGCGAACTGGCGCTGAATGTCCGCGGAGCATTCAAGATCGGTCCGTTTGGAAGCTCGCTCAAGAAGACGGAGCTTGTCGGAAGCGGCATTCCGGTGGTCGGAATCGAGAACGTGCTGCCCAACTCCTTTGAGAAGGGCTTCCGGCGGTTCGTCACTCCGCAGAAATTCGAGGAGCTTTCTGGCTACGAAATCCTGCCAGACGATGTGCTTGTAACAACGATGGGCACCATTGGCAGGGCCGCCGTTGCACCCCGGGACCTCGGTCGTTCCATCTTCGACTCGCACTTATTCCGGATGCGAGTGGACACGAGTCGGGTCTTTCCGCCTTACCTTTGCTACGCACTCAACAGCGACCTCGTCGCCACGCAACTCAGCCGAACGGCCAGAGGCGCCATCATGGAGGGGCTGAACACGACGATTCTTCGAGAGTGCTCAATTCCACTTCCCCCCATGTCCGACCAGCAGCGGATCGCGGGGCGATTGGAGCAGGCGGACCGGCTGCGCCGCACCCGCCGCTACGCCCTCGAACTCAGCGACACCTTCCTCCCTGCCGCCTTCCTCCAACTCTTCGGCGACCCAGCCGATAACCCACGCGGCTTTGAATGTGTGCAAGTCGAGGAACTGTTCTCTCCAAGCCGCGCCGGTGCAAAGTGCGGGCCGTTCGGAAGCGCACTGAAGAAACACGAATACGTTCGAACTGGGATCCCGGTGTGGACGATGGACTGCGTCGGTGAAAATGAATTCCGCGAAGACAACTGCCTGTTCATCTCAGAGCAGAAGTTTGAGGAACTACGGGCCTACGACGCTCAGAACGGCGACATCCTGATTTCTCGCGCTGGCACAGTCGGACGAATGGCCATCGTGAGAACCAAGCACCCGCGCTCCATCATTCACAGCAACATCATCCGCCTGTCCCTCAATCCGGCCAGAATCCTGCCGATCTACTTCGTCGCGCTCATGACGTGGTTCGCGGCGCGGGTAGCGCGCCTGAAGCGCGGACAGGAAGACGCCTACACCTTCATGAGCACCGGGACGCTCGGCGAGCTTCGTATTCCAGTACCCCCACTCCCTCTCCAGCAGCAATTTGCGGCCTTGGAGGAGCAAGTGGAGCGTCTGCGTTCGGTGCAGCGCGAGTCCTTGCGCCAGTCCGAGCACATCTTCCAGTCCGTCCTCCACGAAGCTTTCACCATAGAATGATGAGTCATCCGAATTACAGATGAACCGAACCGATCCCACCGCTCCCATTTTTGGGCTGCCACCGTGCCTGCACGTTCCCATCGCCGCCGCCGATAGGACAGCGATTGAGAATTTCGTGGGCACAGTTGAGAAGGTCAGGGAAAGCAGGAAGGGAGAGGTGACGGCGATGCTGGTACGGCCTGATGTGCGCGGCCGGCCAGCCCATGGGCTCGCCCCGTTGTGGAACGACCCGAGAGGAGACTGGTTCGCGCAACGTCTTTTTCCTGATTACCAGGTGTGGGTGCACGTGGATTACCCAAGATACCGCCCCGCCTACGTAAAGTTCGGAATGCCGCCTTTGTTGGACGATCAGGTGCTGGATCATGTGCAAAACCGGAAGGCACTGCGACTGCGCTGGTGTTCGCATCCGTTCTTGAGGCTATGTCCGGTTTCGCGCTCGGTAAACTCCGGCGGTGGCCACCGAACCGGTGCTGAGGGTATCGAAAAAGCCCACTTGGAGAAGGTTCACACCGACGCAAAAAAGGCACAAGATTTGAAGTCCTTCGCCTTGTCTTACCGGATCATCTACGCCGACCCAGCGGATTTGACGAAGATGCTCGACATGTCGCCAGGGACATTTCAGTTGGAGGGTGTTGGCGAAAACCTGAGACTCTTTTATCCTTAGTGAGCCGTGTTCCGCGACGCCACCATGCCGTTGACCGAATCTGTTGGCCGCAAAACCTGTGAGTACGCACGACGACCCCTTCGCCCGCACGCCCGCCGACACGGTCAGTTTTGATTTCCTGGGCGAAGACTTGGGCCACGACGTAAACGAGGCGCTTGGCCTAGCCCTGCAAGCGGGCGTCGTTTTCCCGAAGGCGGACGAACCCCTGGCCCTTTTCCGCCAAGCCATTGCCGATGCCATCGGTCAGATTGCCGGAGACGTCCGCTGGGACCTGTTTCAACGCTTCCTGAAACACGGTCCCCAGGACGTCGAGGAAACAGCTCCCAAGTGGCTCCTGCCGCGCGGATTGCGCTGGCGGCAGGAGGGCAAGGTGCGCGTGCCTGAAGTGGTGCCGGGGTCGCCGCCGAATCCGTCCGACGAAATCATCCGGGTGAGCGATACCGAGTGGAGGGTGGTGCTGCGGTGGTCTCGGGAAACCCTCGCTGCCGCCGCCTACGAGATGACGTTCTGGTTCATGTCCAAGCTCGGCGAGATCATCTACCAGGACGGCGTTCCCCCGGAATGGTCCGAGATGACCCCGGCGGAGGCGGGCTACAACGCGGCGAAGGAGAAGCTCCATTACGCGATCCGTCCCTACGCCGTCAAAGCGGAGGAGAGCAAGGAGTCGGGCAAACCCACGTTGACGCGCAAGGAAGTGCTGGAGATGGGCGACCCGCAGTTCTACCGCGTGATCGAGGCGCCCTTGCCATGAAGCCGGTACCTCCCCGAGTTGTCGGCGAAGCCCGGCTCTTGGCCATTGCCAGAAAGCCAGTTGCGGCGTTTACGTTGGTGGAGCTGCTCGTGGTCAGTGCAATCATCGCTCTCCTTGCGGGCCTGCTGCTGCCCGTGCTTTCGCGTGCCAAGGCCAACGGACAGCGGATCGCGTGTGAGAACAACCTCCGGCAACTCCAACTCGGCTGGCAGCTCTACGTGGATGACCACAACGACGCGCTGCCGCCGAACACCAGTTCGACCGATGGAAGCCGCGAGGGCTATGTCGCCACGCGGGGTGCGTGGACCGTCGGGAACGCCTTCACGGACACCACCAGCTCGAACCTCGAGACCGGCGTGCTTTTCCCCTACCACCGGGAGGTGAAGATCTACCGATGTCCGGCGGATCGATCGACCGTGCGGGACGCGGGCCGGATTTCCCGCACGCGCAGCGTGTCGATGAGTTCGTTTATGAATGACACGCCGGACCCGGACGACCGCACTTGTTGGCATCGGTTCTCCCAGATCCGGGAACCGCCGCCGGCGCGGGCGCTTGTCTTCATCGACGAGCATGAAGGTAGCATCGAGAACGGGCGCCTGGTCATCGCGCCGCGGGGCAACTGGGTCTGGGCCGATTTCCCCGCCACCCGCCACCAGAACGGCGGCGTGCTCAGCCTGGCGGATGGCCACGTCGAATACTGGCGCTGGCTCGAACCGAACACGCTCAGCATTGCCCGGCAGAAGGGCTGGATTCAGGGACCATCCGCGGTGCCCGGCCAGGATCGAGACCTGAGCCGCGTGCAGGACGGCGTGCCCGAGGTGCCCGTGCAATAAGGGCCAGCAGATTCTGGACAACTCAACTCCTTGTTTCAGAAAGTGGTGCGGATAGCAGGACTTGAACCTGCAACAAGGGTATTCTCACCATTGCCGACTGTTGCCTGTAGTGCTTCGTTCATGCCCCCACCTATACAATCAGAGCCCTTTGTTTGCAAGCTATTTTGTGCTTCCGTGGGCAACGACGGGAAGAGAAACATGTGCGGGAATCGTGCGGCCGTTGAGGGCTTGTGCGGAGTTGTGCGGGGCGGACTTTCTGTGCGGGAACTGTGCGGGACGGCTGAGGCGTTTCGCGCTGCGCCTCCCCGCGTCTCGGGACATCTCCCCTACCCTTGCCATTGCCCTGAAAGTGTCCCTGCGTGGCCCTGGAGAAGCGGAAGGGCCTTCCTGTGTCTTTCCCGGCCGGATTCGCGCCAGGGATGCCACAGGAGGCGTTTTGACGATGCGTCCGCGCGCGTCCGCTGTCCTGGCTCTCCCCTGCCGTCAATCGCGGGATGGTACGGCCACGGGTACCCACCTGCCCGGTGAATCGCTTCAGGCGTCGCGAGGCAAGGCCGCCCCGTTCTCCTGTCGCGCCAGCTTGTGGACCGACGCCACCGGCAGGCTCAGCTCCCGCGCAATCGCCCGGACGCCCTTGCCCTCCGCCCGCAGGCGTCGCACGGCTTCCGCGTGCTGTCCGTTCGTCGCTGGCCGTCCGAGTTGGACGCCCCGCGCCCTGGCGGCCCGCAACCCCGCGTTGACCCGCTCCCGGATGATCGCCCGCTCGAACTCCGCCACCGCCATCAGGACGCCCAGTTGCAGCCGGCCTGCCGGGTTGTCGTTGCTCGTGTCAATTCCCTGAGTCGTGCACACCAGGGCGACGCCGTGCGCGGCCAGTTCCGCCACCAGTTGCGCCAGGTGCGGCAGGCTCCGGCCCAGCCGGTCGAGCTTGAAACAGACGACGAGATCAAGCCGGCGCCGGCGCACGTCCGCCAGGAGCCGATCAAGCCCCTCGCGCGTAAATCGGGCGCCGCTGGCCACGTCCCGATATTCGGCGATGTCAAGCCAGCCTCGGCGCTGGCAGTAGTCGCGCAGTTCGCCAAGCTGGCTGTCGTCGGTCTGCCGGTCCGTCGAAACTCGTGTGTAAATGGCTGCTCTCATGCCTTGCCTCCTGTTCGGAAATCATTTGTTTGATGAACGCCCCTGCGGGTCGCGGCGAGGCCCGGAAAATCAGGGCTTTGCGTGGGCGACTCCGCAGGGGGATTTGTGAACGGCCCTTTCACGACTGGAAGAAGCCCAACTCGCGGAGGCTGGCGCGCTTGTCGCCGGCCCCGACAATGACATGGTCGAGCACTTCAATCTTGAGCAGTTGGCCGGCCCGAATCAGGTCGCGAGTAACCTTGATGTCCGCCTCGGACGGCTCCGGCTCGCCGCTCGGGTGGTTGTGCATGATAACCACGGCGGCGGCGGCGGCCACGATGGCGGCCCGGAAGACTTCCCGCGGGTGCACAAGGATCGTGTCAAGCGTGCCGGTCGCAACCAGCAAGTGGCCCTTGACCCGTCGGCGAGTGTTGAGGAGGAGGACAACGAAGCACTCCGCGTCCGGGTTGAAGGCCGGGTGACTGGTGACGTGGGCGCGCCAGTAGGCGGCGGCCTTGTCCGGCTCGTCGCACGACTCCATTTCTTCCGGCAACGGACACTCGCGCAGGGCAACGAGCTTGTATTCTTTCGCGTTGAAGTTTCTGGCGGCGCGGCGGCCTTGCGGCGGGGGACACGCCGGCTCCGGTTGGGTGATTGCTTGCGGAACTGCCTCGTTCATGGTTACTCTTTTCTTGCCGCCCCCGGTTGTAGCCGGTATGCCCTGGTTCTTGGTTACTCTTGGCCGGGGCTGGGCGGCATTGTGTCGGCCAAGGAGATCGTTGGAGTTTCGCGCTTACATGCTTTGTCGTGGTCGCGTGCTCGGCTTCAGTGCTCAACCAATCTCACACCACTCTCGACTTGTCAAGCCTTCCCGTATAACGTAAAGTCCGAGGCATGGCAAAGAAGATGGGAAGGCCCAAGGTGTCGGACCGCTTGCGGCGCGCCGAACTCTTGGTTGTCCGGCTGCGGTCCACCGAAAGGCGGGCGATCCTCCAGGCGGCCCGCAAGACTGGTCAGCCGTACACGGTCTGGATGCGCGAGGCACTGCTCCGGGCGGCCCGGCGGGCCAGCGCGAGCGCGACTGGGTAGGGAGTCTCCTTTTGAGGCGCCGACCGTCCCCACCCCTGGCACCGGGGGAGGGGCCGCGCGGATTCGCGTTGTCGTAGTAGGACCCGCCGTTGAAGGACGGTTGGGTTCGAGCGAGTGAGAAGCCTCTCTGGTGTTTCTCGTTTCGGCCCGCTTCGCTTGTGGCGCACCGCAAGTCGGCAGGGGTGTGAGCGAACGCAACGGGTTTCCACGCTGCCGCCGCCTGGAGTATGTCGGGCGCGTGAGACGAAGGGAGGGCTGTAGTTTGCCAACACGAGCCACTCTCGTCGGTCTTCACGCGCCAGACGGAACCGATCTGAATTGACCGCCGAAGGAAAAGCAACCCGATTCGCCCGGCTCAGAGCGCGCGAGCGCGCCGGATAGGGGCATTTCATCTGGCAGAGTTGGGGGGGATGCCGGTGGGACGGCAGCGGCGCAACCGCTCCAGCCAGCGGCTTGCGGCTCGTCTGCCGGCGTTCCACGTCGAGACGAAAACCGCCGCCGGGCAATGTCCCAAAAGTGCCTACGAATGGCCCAAGAGGGGCTAGACGGTCCTTGCGAGCCGGGCGCAGTTTGCCAGCATGGCCTCGTCTCTCAAGCTGCCTCTGATCTTCGCGCTACTTGGCGGCCTAGGCTTTACCGTAAACGCTGCCGTCATTCTGGACGTGGACCAATCAGTTCGTTCTGGTACGATTGGCGTTACTGGCGAATTTGTCCCTGATAACGGACACGCAGTTGCACAAACTTTTACAATTTCCACAACGGGCGTCTTGACCGAGTTAGATGTGGTGCTGAGAACATACTCGACGGACTCCGGATTGTACGGGGGCGTCACAGTGGCAATTCAGCCCGTGGCAAATGGAGTCCCGGATAGTAGTGTAACTCTTGGTAGCTACTTGATAGCACCAGCCACGCTGGCGGCAATTGCCGGGGGGTGGACTTGGCTGTACTTCCCGTTCAATGTAGAGGTGCAGAGTGGTCAAGCACTGGCGTTCGTTGTTGGTACTCCGGCCGGCGGTGCGCAAGTAAGTATATCATCGGCAGTTGCGTTGGAAGGAGCGGATGTGTATTCGGGTGGCACTGCTCTTTGGGAAAACGATGTCATCACTGCTTGGAGACCGCTCTACGGCACCGTACGGGAAGTTGACCTTACATTCCGGACTTATGTGAATGACGGAGTGAATCCTCCCGAGCCTCCCGCAGTAGTGCCTGAACCTTCCACATATCTTGCCGGGGCTCTCCTTCTGCTGCCCTTGGGCGCTGGCGTAGTGCGCACGCTGAGGCGGCGAGCCGTGCGGCGCTGAAGTGCTTCTCCGGTGTTGCGGATTCTGCCGCCGGCGGTCATCCTCGCGTCATGCTGATTCTGTCACGGAAGGTGGGGCAGTCGATTGTGATTGCCGGCAACATCGTCGTGAAGGTGGTCCGGGTGGATGGCGACCAGATCAAGCTCGGCATTCAAGCGCCACCCGAAGTTCCCGTCCACCGGGAGGAAATCCAAGCCGAGATTGACAGGGGCAAGCCTGGCGGCGGGGCGTCTGCGCTCAAGGCCGCTCTCGGGCTTCCGACGTGACCGGGGGCTGAGTCGATTCCGCTTCTAGGATGCCCGGCTTTGCGCTCTGAGGGCCTCCTACGTGGCCTCCTGGCGACTTTCTCGGGGTGTCCGCTACCCTGACATGGTCCGGGCGGTGATCGTGGCGCGGCAGGTTCATGGCCAGCCACCTGCGGCCCGGCGAGCCGGGAGCGCGAGCGGGTAGGGAGTCTTCTTTTGCGGGGCCGGACCGTCCCCACGGGTGGCGGGGTGGGGGGAGAAATCGAGTTCGCCGTTCGCGTATGGAGTCCCGCCTTTTAGCGAAAGGTCGTTTTAGGAACCTTCACCCACCGACTCCAGCCTCCTTGCGCGACGGGACTTTGGGGGCTTGGGAAAATTCACCGGCACTGGCGCGGCGGTGGAATTCATCAATTGCTTCCTGGGTGAGATATTGCCGTCCGGCGATGTTGACGGTTTTTAGCCAGCCTTTTTTGCGCCACCGCCGTGTAGTGCATGTTGTCACGCCGACCTGCTCTAGCCATCGGGAGAGGCTGACCACTGCCGCGCCGGGGATCGGGTGCGTTTCGCTGTTTGATTCAATTTTCACACGGCGCAATCTACCGCGCGCCCGGCGGGCTTTGGTGTATCACAAACACGGGTTGCCGGCAGCCATGAGCCGATTTCAGCACGGTTCGATGGACACTGGAAGTCCAACATTGGCAGAAACGCTTCACGATTCCGGCAACGGGTAGTGCGGGCGATTCGCCGAACACAATTCGCGTCTTTGCAACCGCCGCTCGCTCCGCTACTCTCGCGCCCATGCCGCGCTGTTGTGAAATCTGAAGGACATGTCCTCCGACCTGACATTCATCACAAACGAACCGGGCACAAGTCTGCGCGACCGTTTCGGCGTCTTGCTCGGTGAGGACACCCGTTTCTTCGATTGCTTGGTCGGATATTTTTTCATCAGCGGTTTCTACAAACTTTACCCCGCCTTGGAGAAGGTTGAGAAAATCCGCATCCTGGTTGGCCTCCAAACCGACCGCACCGCCTACGAACTCCTCCAACGAGCGAAAGAGCAGGGCGAACTTACGTTGCAATCTCACGCATCCGCGAAAGAACGGGTCGCGAAGGATGTCCTGACCGAACTCGAAAAATCCCACGACAGCGCGGAGATCGAGACGGGCGTTCACAAATTCATCGAGTGGATACGCTCGGCCAAACTGGAAATCAAAGCTCACCCCGCTGAAAATCTCCACGCGAAAGTCTATATCATGACGTTCGCCGAGGGAGACAGGGACAAGGGCCGCGTCATCACCGGCTCAAGCAACCTTACGCAATCCGGCCTCGTGGATAATCTTGAGTTCAACGTCGAACTCAAGACCCGCGCTGACTACGAGTTTGCCATCGCCAAGTTCAACGAACTATGGGCTGTGGCGGTGGACGTTTCCAAGCCGTACGAAGACACCGTCGTCAACCGTTCGCCCTTCGCGCAGTTCACGCCTCACGAGTTGTATCTCAAGTTCCTCTACGAGTACTTCAAGGACAAACTGAACCGCCCGGATGAACTGGAGGACATTTACGTGCCCGCCGGATTCAAGCGGTTGAAATACCAGGAGGAAGCGGTTCTCAGCGCCCGAAAAGTTCTGGAGGAATACGGCGGCTTGTTTCTCTCCGACGTGGTCGGCTTGGGCAAGACCTACATGGCTGCCCTTCTCGCGCAGCAACTCGACGGGCGTTCACTGGTGATTGCGCCACCGCACTTGCTGGACAAACACAATCGCGGCTCATGGCCCAATGTCTTCGGTGATTTCGGCGTGCGGCAAACGGACTTTGAATCCATCGGCAAGCTGGAAGATTTATTGGAGCGCGACGTTTCCAAGTGCACGAACGTGTTTATTGACGAGTCGCACCGCTTTCGCACCGAAACCAACCAGACCTACGAAATGCTCGCCCAGATTTGCCGGGGCAAGCGCGTCATTCTCGTCTCCGCCACGCCACTGAATAACACGCCGCGCGACATTCTCAGTCAGGTCAAGCTTTTCCAGAACGGCAAGAACAGCACCATCCCGAACGTCCGCAATCTGGAAGCCTTTTTCGCCCGACTTGAGAAAAACCTCAAGGGCCTCGACCGCCAGCGCGACCGCGACCAGTTCTTCAAAGTCGTGCAGGCCAACGCCAAGGCGACCCGCGAGCAAATCCTCAAGTATCTGATGATCCGGCGCACGCGAACCGAAATCGTGAAGTATTACGGCGACGATTTGAAGCTCCAGGGATTCAAGTTTCCCGATGTCGCCGACCCGCAACCGCTGTTCTACAAGTTCAACAAAACCGAAAACGAAATCTTCATCGAAACGGTTCAGCTGCTGGCACTGGAGTTCAAGTACGCCCGCTACAAGCCGCTGACCTATTACGAGGGCGAGCGCGAGCAGAGTGAATGGCAAAGCCAACTCAACCTCGCCAAGTTCATGAAAATCTTGATGGTGAAGCGCCTCGAAAGCAGCTTCCACGCATTTCGGCTCACCCTCGACCGCTTCATACGTTCGTACGCGCGCATGATTGAGGAGTTCCGCAAGGGACACGTTTACATCAGCAAAAAGCACATCCAGAAAATCTTCGACCTGCTGGAAACTGACGACCAGGAAGGGATTGACCGGTTGTTGGAAGCCGACAAGGCAGAACGGTTGGACGCGAAAGACTTCAAC
>Ga0315286_10004971_pt1 | contig 12798 bp, 7 predicted proteins | sample YL17G10_0_MG_FD_205038 | JGI IMG/M metagenome (GOLD analysis project Ga0315286, IMG submission 205038) | Sediment microbial communities from Yellowstone Lake, YNP, Wyoming, USA - YL17G10_0 | ecosystem: Environmental > Aquatic > Freshwater > Lake > Sediment | place: USA: Wyoming | collected... | reverse complement strand
TCGCGAGCCGCCCCTACGGTTTGATCCCGCCGCCAAGGATCCCAGCTCCAAACCCGCCCTTGTCCTCTGTGCTCCTCCGCGTCCTCTGCGTCTCTGTGCTGAACCCTTGCCGCCGTTGTTCTTGGTGTCTTGGTGTCTTGGTGGTTTGGTCTTCCGCCACCGCGGCGGCCGGCGCCAGGCCGGGAGCACCGCGGCCAGCGCCGCGTAGGTCTCCGTCCCGCGCTTGTGAACGTCCGCGACGATGGCCTCCGCGGCGAAGACCCTGGCCGCCTCGCGCGCCCGGCGGCGGTCCTGGGCCTGGAGCTTCTTCAGCGTCGGCGGCCGGATCGGTTTGACAGCCGGCGGCTGGACGCGCGGCAGCGGCTTCGCTCTCACCGAGCCGTCGGGCATCCGCCGGAAGGTGTCCAGGTAGAACCGGATCACCTTATTGTCGCCGCAGTCCAGGCCCCAGAGGATGAGGTTCCAGGCCTTCCACTCCAGGCGGTCGAGCGTGGCGCGGAGCGCCGACTGCTCGGCTGCGCTGCGTTGCTTATGCAAATGTTTCATGCCCGACCCCCTTCCGTTTTTCCGGCGACCCGCAGCCGCCGTCTCGCACTAGCCCCCACATGTGTCCCTCCATATACAGCGAGAAAGGTGACGAATTCGGGCTCCGAGCGGGCCGGAACGAACCTAAGTCACGTGGTTTCAAGGGGATAAATTCTCGATTTTTATTTTGGCGGTTTTATCGATTGTTAGCCCTCCGGCCGCAACCTGTAGTTACCCGGACAGCCCGCGACGGCCATAATCCGCAATCTCTTGTGGTTTCGCGGTTTTCGGCCCCCAAGGGCAATTGGTGGGGACACTTACACCTTGGCTACTGCGATACGCTTATAGTAGAATACTGCCTGCCCCCCGCCCTCGCTAATCACTAATCAAGACCTGACCCCCGGTGCTTCGGCAGCCGGCCCGGTCGGATCATCCCTCGGGCTCTTCCGGTAATAGTCCTCCTCGTACCAGTCCGCGCACCATTCCCAGACGTTGCCGTGACAGTCGAAGAGTCCCCAAGCGTTGGGCTTCCTCGTGCCCACCGGATGAGTGGTGCGTCCGGAGTTGCCGTCGTACCAGGCGTAATCCGCCAGCCCGGCGTCAGCATCCCCGGAACAGAAGCGCGACTTCGTCCCCGCCCGACAGGCATACTCCCACTCCGCCTCGGTCGGCAGACGGAAAGTTCCCTGCGCTTTCCCCGAGGCGTTCAGCTTCTTCAGGAAGTCCTGGCAGTCGTCCCAGCTTACGCACTCCACGGGGTTCTTTGCGCCCTTGAACTCGCTGGGATTCGCGCCCATCACCTTCTCCCAGACTTCCTGGGTCACCTCGTGCTTGCCCATGTAGAACGGCCTGGTGATCCGCACCCGGTGGACCGGCCCCTCCTCGTCTCCCCATCGGCCCGCTTCGGTCACCGGGCTGCCCATCTTGAAGCTGCCGGCCGGGATCAGGACCAGCTCTATGACCACGCCGTCGCCGAGGTCAACGGCCGTCTCGACAGGCAGGCGCAGGCGCTCGGAGGCCTCGATCTGCCGGCGCCGGGCTTCCTCGGCGTCGAACGGCCACTTGGGGATCAAGGTCCAGATCCACGTGCCGAGGAGCGTCAGCGCCAGCAGGATGCAAATGACCACGTAGAAGCCGGTCAGGCTCCGGCCGTACTGGGGGCTGACGGCGGGTTCGCCGTTCGACAAGCTCACGGCCTGAAGCCCCGAGCCCGTCGAGGGGCCGTTCGACGCGCTCACGGCCCTGAGCACCGTCGAAGGGGGGTTCGGGGTCCCGTCTTCGCCCTTCGGGCTTCGCCGGGCAAGCCGGGGTTCGGGAGCGGGCTGGGCCGGCCCGTCCATAGGCTGCTAAGCCCCGGCAAAGCAGGCCGCCGGCATGGGCCGGAGGCTGCCGCTGACCGCCGGCTGGAAGCCCATCTGCCGCAGGATGTCCCGTTCCACGTCGATGCCCGGGGCGACCTCGACAAGCTCCGGGCCGGAGCGGCCCAGCCTGAACACGGCGCGCTCGGTGACGTAGAGCACTTCCTGGCCGCGCTCGCGCGCGTAGGCGCCGCTGAAGGTCACGTGCTCGACCGCCTTCACGAACTTCCGGGTGCGCCCTTCGGCGGTGACCGCCAGCCGGCCATCGGCAAAGGCGGCCGCCAGCCCGTCGGCGGTGAAGGTCCCGGTGAAAACCACCTTCTTGGCGTTCTGGGCGATGTTCATGAAGCCGCCGATGCCGGCCACCCGGCCGGCGAACTTGCTGACGTTGACGTTGCCCTCCGCGTCGCACTCGGCCAGGCCCAGGAAAGCGACGTCCAGGCCGCCGCCATCGTAGAAATCGAACATGTAGGGCTGATCGATGATGGCCATCGGGAAGACCGAGGCCCCGAAACTCAGGCCGCCCGCCGGCACGCCCCCGACCGGGCCGGCCTCGACGGTGAAGACCATGTCGTCCAGCCGGTGGCGCTCCTTGGCGATCAGGGCAATGCCCTCGGGCATGCCGATGCCCAGGTTGACCACGTCCCCCTGCCGGATCTCGTCGAAAGCCCGGCAGCAGACGTAGCGCCGGGGCCCGTCTTCCAGGCGCTTGAGCTCCACGCTGTTGATGTCGCCCTGCCGGAGGTAGAGGGGGTTGAACTGCTCCCCGAAGGTCTGCATGTGGTTGGCTTTGCTGGCCAGGACCACCGCATCCACGCAGATACCGGGGATGCGGATGCTCTTGGGGTCGCGGCTGAAATCCTCGGCCCGGCGGGCCACCTGGACGATCACCTTGCCGCCGGAGTTCCGGACCGCCTGGGCGATGGACAGGGCCTCGGCGGTGATGACCTCGTCCTCGTAGGAGATGTTGCCGAAGGAGTCGCTGGCGGTGCCCCGCAGGAAGGCGGCGTGGACGGGCATGGCCCGGTACCACAGCCACTCGCGGCCGTCCAGCTTCAGGACTTGCACGAGGTCCTCGGTCGTGCGGGTGTTGAGCTTCCCGCCGGCCTGGCGGGGGTCCACGAAGGTGCCCAGCCCCACGTGGCTGATCATGCCCGGGCCGCCCATGGCGATTTCGCGGAAGAGCCGGCTGATCACGCCCTGCGGGAAGTTGTAGGCCTCGATGCGGTTGTCCAGGGCCAGCCGGCCCAGGGCCGGGGCCAGGTTCCAGTGGCCGCCGATGACGCGCTTGACCAGGCCTTCATGGGCCAGGTGGTTCAGGCCGCGGCCCTTGCCGTCTCCCTGGCCGGCGGCGTAGATGAGGGTCAGGTCCCTGGGCCGGCCGGTATCCAGGAAGCGCTTTTCGAGGGCCGCCGAAAGCTCCTCGGGATGGGTGCAGCCCACGAAGCCGCCGGTCGCCAGGGTGGCGCCGTCGGGGACCAAGGCCACGGCCTCCGCCGCGGAGAGGAAAGCCACCCGTTTCATCGGCCGCTCAGCGCCCGCTCCATCCGGAATTTCCTGGTGGCCATGCCCTGAGCCGCCTCGGCGGCTCGACCGGCCCTCAGAGCCCCTAACAGAACCAGGGAGGGGCTCTTATTATCCCCGCCCCCGCCGTTGGCGCAAGCCGCGATTACCGCGGAACTGGAGTGCGTCCGGAGACCTGGGTGGGGGGCGCCAGCCCCCCCCGCGACCGATGGCCTTGGGGCGCAATTGCGGCCCGGGGAAAGAGCCCGTCTGCGGCGTTGCCGGTCGTCGCCGCGTCGCCGGGGATAGTCTGGCAGGTCGGACAGGTCCGACCGTCCAACCTTCGCGCCTGGCCTCCGGGCCGCCCGGCCGTAACCCGGTCCGCGCGACTTGCTCAACGGGCGGCTAGGGGACCGCCACCGTCTCCTGGGCCCGGTAGTCCATCCTGAGCCGGAGCACGCGGCGGTTGGAGCCGTCGGCCACGTACACGTAGCGGTCGGAGACGCCCAGGCCGGTGAACCAGCTGAAGGCGATGGCCGGCCCGGCGCACGGGCTGGCCAGGTCGGCCGGGTCGTCCTTCCGGCGCGGCCGGAGGAACTTGCCGGCCGGGTCGAGCACGTAGCTCTCCGGGCCGCAGCAGTCCTGGTTGCCGTACTGGCCGAAGGCCAGGAGCTGGTTGCCGTTGGCGTCCAGCACCACCACCCGGAAGCGGCCCTGGTCGGTGTAGAAGACCCGCCCGAAGGGGTCGGCCTTGAACTCGGTGGCCACGCAGTGGCAGCGCCGGTTGTGGCTGGGGACCATGTCCAGCAGGTAGGAGACGCCGTACTTCATCCACAGCGCGCCCTGGACCTCGCCGGGCGCCACCGGGCAGCGGTCGCCGAAGACGGTCTCGATCTTGATCTTCTTCTGGTCGGCCGGCAGCTTGGCCTCGCCCTCGAAGGCGTAGGCGAAGTCCGCGGTCGGCTTCGGGAACCAGATGGCCCCGCCCTCCGGCGCGAACTTCATGACGCTCCCGTACATCCAGCGGTACTGCTGGGCGACGTCCTGGTCCTTCTCGATCCAGGCCTTGGGCAGCTTGTCCTTGAAGAACTCCGGGAACGGCTCGCCCACCGGCTTGACGATGTCGGCGATGTAGAGGTTGCCGGCGGCGTCGAGCTGCGGCCCGAGCGCCCCGTCGCTGACCACCCAGATCACCGTGCCCAGGAGCTTGCCGTCCGGGTCGTACTTGTCCACGGTCATCCGGCCGTGGTAGATTGTGCCGCGTTGCTTGACGTAGACGTTGCCGGCGCGGTCCACGTCGAAGTCGCGCTCCCAGTTGGTGGTGCCGGAGGCCACGCTGGCCGTCCGGCCCTTGCCGCCGTCGGTCAGGTCCTTGGTCGCGGCGTAGGGCAGGGGCTTGCCGTCCTTGTCCCAGCGGCGGATGCCCCACTTCCAGTGGTCCATGCCGTAGATTTGGTTATTGGGCCCCAGCCGGTAGGTCTGGCCGGAGGAACCATCGAGCTTGAGGTCGCGGGTCTGGCCGGTCTTCTCGTCGAGGATGCGCAGGCCGTAGTGGCCGGCCTTGCAGGCCACGGTCCGGCCGTCCTGCCCGTCGGCCAGGTTCCAATAGAACCGGGCCGGGCGGTAGCCGGCCTTCTGGAGGTCGGTGAACTTGTCGCCCTGCTCCTCAGCGCGGAGCAGCGGCTCACCGCCGCGGGACAGCCCCACCCAGAGCACCGCCGGCTCGGACGAGGAATCCAGCACGAAGGACCAGCGGGCGCCGGCGGCCTCCTTCTCGGGCAGCGCCGGGAGCTTGAGCCGGGCCTTCTCGACGGCCTTGCCGTCGTCGCCCAGGGCGAACTTGATCACCTGGCCCTTGGTGGCCACGTAGACCGCGCCGGTCTTGCCGTGCACGCCGACCCACTTGGGCTCGGGGACCTCGAAGGCCAACTGGAACTTGCCGTCCTTCTCGTCCACGGCCACCACCCGGTTGTTGCCGGAGTCGGCGATGTAGAGGCGGCCCTTGCCGTCGGTGGCCAGCCCCCGCGGGTCCTTGAGGTGGGCCTGATCGTTGCCCTCCTGCTTGGCGTCGCCGAAGAGCAGCTTGGCCTCCTTGCGCTCGGGCAGGTCGATGCGGTAGACCGCGGGAGTGTTGGGCCGGGCGCCCTCGCCGCCGGAGAGGCGCTCGAGGCCCGTGGCGAAGACGCACTTGCCGTCGCTGGAGGCTGCCAGGTGCGGGTCGCCGGCGAACGTCGCCGAGGGCAGCTTCTCGCCGGCGTACTTGTCGTAGGCCACGCCGCCGTCGGGGGCCAGGCTGGCCAGCCACTTCTCGGTCTCCTTGTGGTAGGCGTTGCGGTTGACCACCTGGTGGAGGTTGCCGTCCGGGGTGACCGCCATCTGGCAGGGCAGGTCCTGGTGGGGGTAGAAGTTCATGTACACCACGTGGTAGACGGTGGGCATGGGCCGGCCGTCGTCGGTCTTGAAGGGGGTGAGCTTCTCGACGCGCTCGGGCGGCAGGCTCGACGGGAAGGGCTTGATGGTCTTCTCGTACTCGCCGCTGCGGCGGAAGACGTGGATGCTGGTCTGCTTCCACCAGGCCCAGTTCAGCCGTTCGCTGAGCGCGTAGACCCGGCCGTCCGGGCCGGCGGCCAGGCCGATGACGTTGGTCAGGTCGTTGGGCGTGGCCTCCGAGCCGAAGGCGGCTCCGTCGTAGCTGACGCCCAGGCCGGCCGCGACGCGCACCCTGAAGGGCCCGCCGGCGGCCTCCCGGCCGGAGTCGTCCTTGCCGTCCCAGGCCACCGACTGGGCCAGCGCGCCGGGCTTGAGCGGCTCCGGCGCGTTCTTGCCGAGCATCCCGGCGACCAGGTGCCGGACGATGCGGCCCTCGGCGTTCTCCACGAACACGGCCACGTCGGTCTCAGCCTTGAGCTCGAACTCGATCACGACCTTGGCGCCGTCTCTCCTGGCGGTGGGCTTCTTTGCGAATGACGGCGCCGCCGGCTCAGCGCCGGAGGCGACGCCGAAAAGCAGCACACCCACCAGGATACCCCAAGTTCTCATCGCTGGCTCCTTTGCCGGCCGCAGGCCACAAGGAGGAATACACCGCTTCGCGCCGCGCGGCAGCCTTCCGGCGGGGACGCCGCGGCCGCCCCGCTTGACTGCCGGGCGCGGCGGGCTACACTCTCTCCCGGAGCCCGGCAATCGCCGGCTCCGCCGGGGGAACTCAGGGAAGGCGCGCAGGGCTTGATCGCGGTCATCTCCGACATCCACGCCAACCTGGAGGCCCTGCTGGCGGTCTTCGACCACCTCCGCCAGCGGCAGGTCCGGCGCATCTTCTTCCTGGGCGACCTGATCGGCTACGGGCCCAACCCCGGCGAGGTCATTGACTACCTCAAGCGCTTCGAGTTCTGCCTGCTGGGCAACCACGACCTGGCGGTCTTGAAGGGCGCCCCGGACTACTTCAACGCCGCCGCCCAGCGCGCGGTGGCCTGGACCCGCCGGCAGGTCTCGCCCTTCGAGCTCCACTTCAAGTTCCTCCACAACACCGAGTACATCCGCCGGCTGGAGGCCTGGAAGTTTTTGCTGGAGCTGCGCCCGGCGCGGCGGCTGGGCGACCTCTACTTCGTGCACGACACCCCGGCCGACCCCGGAAGTTGCGGCTACGTCCGGCAGTTGGCCCAGGCCCGCGAGATCTTCGCCAAGGACCCGGCGGTCAAGGCCTTCTTCATCGGCCACTCGCACGTGCCCAAGATCTTCACCGGGGACTCCGTCGCCGACCCCGAGTACGGCCGCAAGTACCCCTTCAGCACCCGGGCCATCGTCAACGTCGGCTCGGTCGGCCAGCCGCGCGACAAGGACCCGCGGGCCTGCTACCTGATCCTCGACGACGGGGGCTACCGCTTCTTCCGGGTGGACTACGACGTCGCCGCCGCCGCCAAAAAGATCCGGGCCGCCGGCCTGGACCCCATCCTCGCCGACCGGCTGGAAAAGGGGATGTGAGCAAAGCATCCGCAAGTCCGCGCGGACCGACATGACTGCCCGGCGCCGCGAGGCCCTGCTCTTCCGGGGAACATGGTTCAGGCCACCTCCCCGGCGCGCTTCCGTCAGTTCGTGGAGGAACCCGAGGAGGTCACGGGCCATCCCCCGATCTTCTTCCTGCCCGGCAACCACCCTCACGGCCGGCGCACCGATTGGCTGGAGACCAGGCCGGACTACGTCTACCTGCTGGTGGCGCTGGCATCCGCCGCGCCGTTCGCTCTGCTCTTCCGGCGCAGGCGCCCTGCGGCATAGCGCACCGGCTGTTTGCGCAGCCATTTTCGACCTTGCGCCCGGATGCGATATCCCTACCATTTTTGCCCCGAACTCAGAATTGAGCTTCGGTTTCATCGGCCCCTTCTAGGGAGGACTGCCATGGGAACCAAGGAAATCCCTCTCGAGGCGCTCAATGCTCAGGACTTCATCGGCACCCAGGTCAAGGCCATCAAAAAGGCGGTTGGCGACGACGTGGCCATCAATGCCCTCTCCGGCGGGGTGGACTCTTCGGTGGTGACCATGCTGGGCCACAAGGCCTTGGGCGACAAGCTCAAGACCTACTTCGTGGAGAACGGCCTGATGCGCGAGGGCGAGCCGGAGCGGGTGGTCAAGATCTTCAAGGACCTGGGCGTGCCGGTCGAGATCGTCGATGCCAAGGCCAAGTTCTTCGCGGCCCTCAAGGGGGTGATCGACCCCGAGGAGAAGCGCGAGCAGGGCATCACCCAGGTCTTCTACAAGGACGTCTTCGCCAAGCTGGTCAAGCAGAGCGGCGCCAAGGTGCTGCTCCAGGGCACCATCTACACGGACATCGAGGAGACCGCCGCGGGCATCAAGCGCCAGCACAACGTCTTCGAGCAGATCGGCATCGACCCCCAGAAGGCTTTCGGCTACAAGGTCCTCGAGCCGCTGGTCGAGCTGCGCAAGCCCGCGGTGCGCAAGGTGGCCCGGGCATTGGGGCTGCCCAAGGAAATCACCGACCGGCCGCCCTTCCCGGGTCCGGCGCTCTGCGCCCGGGTGATCAACGAGGTCACCCCGGAGAAGATCGCCCTGGTGCGCAAGGCCACCGTCATCGTCGAGCAGGAGCTCGCCGACGTCAAGGCCTTCCAGTGCCTGGCCATCCTCCACGACGACATGGTCACGGGGATGCGCGGCGGCAAGCGCGAGTTCGGCCGGCAGATCGAGGTGCGCTGCTGGGACAGCACCGACGCGGTGGCCGCCACGCCCACCGACGTGCCCTTCGCCAAGCTGCGCCGGATGGCCGACCGGATCACCTCCGAGGTGCCGGGCGTGGTCAGCGTCACCTACCACATCGGCGCCAAGCCGCCCAGCTGCATCGAGGCGGTCTAGCAGCAGAAACTAGGCAAGGAACCTCACCGGTTTCTTCCCCGCCCCCGCGGGCGGCGCTACAGGAGGACCCCATGGCCAAGCTCCCGGGCATCGACAAGGTCATGATCATAGGCTCCGGGCCGATCATCATCGGCCAGGCCTGCGAGTTCGACTACTCCGGCACCCAGGCCTGCAAGGCCCTCCGGGCGCTGGGCTACAAGATCGTCCTGGTCAACTCCAACCCGGCCACGATCATGACCGACCCGGGCATGGCCGACACCACCTACATCGAGCCCCTCGACGTCGAGACCATGACCCAGATCATCGCCAAGGAGCGCCCGGACGCGATCCTGCCCAACCTCGGCGGGCAGTCGGGGCTCAACCTGACCAGCGAGCTGCACAAGGCCGGGGTGCTCGACAAGTACGGCGTGAAGGTCATCGGCGTGCAGGTCGACGCCATCGAGCGCGGCGAGGACCGCACCGCCTTCAAGAACACCATGACCAAGCTGGGCATCGCCATGCCCAAGAGCGAGGCGGTCTACAGCGTGGAGGACGCCGAGAAAGCGGCCGCCCGCCTGGGCTACCCGCTGGTCATCCGCCCGGCCTACACCATGGGCGGCACCGGCGGCGGGCACGTCTACAACATCGACGAACTCCGGGAGGTCGCCGCCCGGGGGATCGCCGCGAGCATCGTCGGCCAGATCCTGGTGGAGGAGTCGGTCCTCGGCTGGGAGGAGCTGGAGCTGGAGGTGGTCCGCGACGCCAAGAACCAGATGATCACCGTCTGCTTCATCGAGAACGTCGACGCCATGGGCGTGCACACGGGGGACTCCTTCTGCACGGCGCCCATGCTGACCATCAGCCAGGAGCTCCAGAAGCGCCTGCAGAAGCACTCCTACGACATCGTGGAGGCCATCGAGGTCATCGGCGGCACCAACATCCAGTTCGCCCACGACCCGGTCACCGACCAGGTGGTGGTCATCGAGATCAACCCGCGCACCTCGCGCTCCTCGGCGCTGGCCTCCAAGGCCACCGGGTTCCCCATCGCGCTGGTCTCCTCCAAGCTGGCCGGGGGGATGACCATGGACCAGATCCCCTACTGGCGCGACGGGACGCTGGAGAAGTACACGCCCTCCGGCGACTACGTGGTGGTCAAGTTCGCGCGCTGGGCCTTCGAGAAGTTCAAGGGCGTGGAGGACAAATTGGGCACCCAGATGCGCGCGGTCGGCGAGGCCATGAGCATCGGCAAGACCTACAAGGAGGCCTTCCAGAAGGCCATCCGCTCGCTGGAGATCGGCCGCTACGGGCTGGGCTTCGCCAAGGACTACAACCGGAAGACGCTCGGCGAGCTCATGGCACTGCTCAAGGAGCCCTCCAGCAACCGGCAGTTCATCATGTACGAGGCGCTGCGCAAAGGAGCCAGCGTCGAGGAGCTGCACCGCAAGACCTACATCAAGGCCTGGTTCATCACCCAGATGAAGGAACTGGTCGAACTGGAGGAGCAGATTCTCAAGCACAAGGGCGGCAAGCTGCCCGACGAGCTGCTGATGCGGGCCAAGCAGGACGGCTTCGCCGACAAGTACCTGGCGCAGATCCTGGGCCTCTCCGAGAAGCAAATCCGCGACCGGCGCCGGAAGCTCGGCCTGGTCGAGGGCTGGCAGCCGGTGCCGGTCAGCGGTACCGAGAACGCCGCCTACTACTACTCGACCTACAACGCGCCGGACGCGGTGGCGGTCAGCAAGAACCGCAAGGTGATGATCCTGGGCGGCGGCCCCAACCGCATCGGCCAGGGCATCGAGTTCGACTACTGCTGCGTGCACGCGGCCTTCGCCCTGCGGGACATGGGGCTGGAAACCGTGATGGTCAACTGCAACCCGGAGACGGTCTCGACCGACTACGACACCTCCGACAAGCTCTATTTCGAGCCGCTGACCGTCGAGGACGTGCTCCAGATCTACGAGAAGGAGCAGCCCGAGGGGGTCATCGTCCAGTTCGGCGGCCAGACCCCGCTGAACATCGCCCGGGAGCTGGAGGAGGCCGGGGTCACGATCCTGGGCACGACCACCGACACCATCGACCTGGCCGAGGACCGCGACCGCTTCGCCAGGATGATGAAGAAGCTGGGTATGCCCATGGCCGAGTCGGGCATGGCCAGCAACATCGCCGAGGCCCTGGTCATCGCCGGGCGCCTGGGCTACCCGCTGATGGTCCGGCCCTCCTATGTGCTCGGCGGCCGGGGCATGGAGGTGGTCCATGACGAGGCCGACCTCCGCCAGTACGTGGCGGCGGCGGTGGACGTCACCCCCGAGCGGCCCATCCTCATCGACAAATTCCTGGAGAATGCCATCGAGTGCGAGGCCGACGCCATCGCCGACGGGACCGACGCCTTCGTCCCGGCGGTCATGGAGCACATCGAGCTGGCCGGCGTCCACTCGGGCGACTCGGCCTGCGTGATCCCGCCCCCCACCATCCCGGCCAAGCACATCAAGACCATCGAGGACTACACCGCCCGAATCGCCAAGGAGCTCAAGGTGGTCGGCCTCATGAACATCCAGTACGCCATCTGCCGCGACCAAGTCTACGTGCTGGAGGCCAACCCGCGCGCCTCGCGGACGGTGCCCATCGTGAGCAAGGTCTGCGGGCTGTCCATGGCCCGGGTGGCCACCGAGGTCATGCTCGGCAAGAAGCTCTCGGAGCTCAAGCTCCAGAGGAAGAAGATCCGGCACTTCGGGGTCAAGGAGCCGGTGTTCCCCTTCCTGATGTTCCCGGAGGTCGACCCCCAGCTCGGACCGGAGATGCGCTCCACCGGCGAGGTTCTGGGCTTGGCCTCTTCCTTCGGGCTGGCCTTCGACCGGGCCCTGCGCGGCGCTAAGCACTACCTGCCGGACAAGGGCACGGTGCTGATCAGCGTCTGCCGGCGCGACCGGGGCGAGGACCTGGTCGAGACCGCCAGGCGCTTCCGGGAGCTGGGCTTCACCATCAAGTCCACCCAGGGGACCCATGACTTCCTCAGCGCGCACGGCGTCGAGACCGAGAAGATCCTCAAGCTCTACGAGGGCCGGCCGAGCATCCTCGACGGGATCAAGAACAAGCAGATCGACCTGATCATCAACACGCCCGCCGGCAAGCTGGCCGTGACCAACGACGCCTACATCCGCAAGGAGGCCATCCGCCAGCGCATCCCCTGCATCCACACGGTGGCCGCCGGCCGGGCCGCCGCCGAAGGCATTGCCGCGCGGCGCTCAGTCCACTCCGGGGTGAAGTCGCTGCAGGCCTACCACGCGGAGATCGGTTAGCAGCGCCAGACGAGGTCGGGCCCCGGACGGGCCGGGCGCGCTTGCTTTTCAGGCGGCGCCCCGCATAGTATCGGGGCAGGTTAAACCACCCTGCGGGGAGGCCGGTCCCATGCCTGCCACCATCCAGAGCCCCTACCTGGACGCCCCCGGAGCGGTCTGGCTGCGGGGCAACCTGCACACCCACAGCTCGCGCTCCGACGGCCGGGCCTCGCCCCAGGAGATGCTCGACGCCTACGCCCGGCTGGGCTACGACTTCCTGGCCCTCTCCGACCACGACCTGGGCGCCGACTACGCGGGCCTGGACCCGCGGGGCATGCTGCTGCTGCCCTGCGCGGAGGTCTCCGCCGGCGGCGGCCACGTCCTGGCCGCCGGCTGCCGGGAGAAGATCGCCCCCGACCCGGAGCGCCAGAAAGTCATCGACGCGATCAGGGCCGCCGGGGGCCTGGCGGTATTGAGCCACCCCAATTGGGAGGAGAACTTCAACCACTACCCGATTGAGGAATTGGTGCGCCTGACCGGCTACGCGGGCGTCGAGATCTTCAACGGGGTCATCCACGAGCTGCCCGGGAGCGCCCTGGCCACCGACAAGTGGGACCGTTTGCTGGCCCTGGGCCGGCCGGTCTGGGGCTTCGCCGACGACGACGCCCACAGCCTGGCGGCGGTCGGCCGCGGCTGGAACGTGGCCCTGGCCCGGGAACGCACCGCGGAGGCGGCGCTCGCCGCGCTGGCCGCCGGCAGCTTCTACGCCTCCAGCGGCGTGACCATCGCCGGCATCGCCG
>Ga0315286_10004970_pt1 | contig 12799 bp, 8 predicted proteins | sample YL17G10_0_MG_FD_205038 | JGI IMG/M metagenome (GOLD analysis project Ga0315286, IMG submission 205038) | Sediment microbial communities from Yellowstone Lake, YNP, Wyoming, USA - YL17G10_0 | ecosystem: Environmental > Aquatic > Freshwater > Lake > Sediment | place: USA: Wyoming | collected... | reverse complement strand
CTTCGGCCCGAAGCCCAGTCCGGACAGGATCTTTTCCACCCGCCAGATCTGGTCAAGCCCGTCCGGCGGGAGGCCGCGGCCGGCTTCCAGGAGCACCGTCTCTTCGGTGAAATCGATGGTTTGCTCGACATAGCCGATGCGGTAGTGACGAGGGATGGCGATCGAGCCGGCGTCAGGCTCCTCGAGGCCCTTGATCAGCCGGAAGAGGGTCGTCTTGCCGTGGCCGTTGCGGCCGACGAGGCCGACCCGCTCCCTGCGGTTGATTTTAAAGCTGATGTTCTCAAAGAGAACCTGTTCACCATAGCTTTTGGAGAGGCCGTCGGCGGAGATCATGTTCGATGACTCATCGGACTTCAGGTTTCGGGGATGAAGCGAACCCGTTGATTGACCAGTTTGGCGATCTCCATGGCCCACAGCGGAAGCGACGAGAGGATGATCATGACGATCATGTCGACCAAGCTCAGCGCCTCCACCCGGAAGATCCTCTGGGTGAACGGCAGGTAAATGACGAGGACCTGCAGCAAAAAGGACGCGCCCACGGCGAACACGAGCTTCATGTTCGTGAACGGCCCTATCTTGAACAGGGACCGCGATTGGCTCCGGCAGTTCAGGGCGTGGAAAAGCTGGCTGCAGGTCATGGTGAACAGCGCGGCCGTCCGGGCCCGGACGATCCCTTCCTCTTCGACCAGGAGGACGAAACAGAAGGCGGCCAGGGCGCAGAAAGCGATGAAAAATCCCTGGGACAGGATCAGTCCCATCCGGGCGCGGGTGATGACGGCTTCGTGCGTCGGCCGGGGCGGGCGGTCCATGATGTCCTTCTCAACGGGGTCCATGCCCAAAGCCAAGGCCGGCAGGCCGTCCGTCACGAGGTTGACCCAGAGGATCTGGATCGGGAGCAGCGGGACGGGCAGGCCGAAGAGCGAGGCGGTGAACATGACCAGGATCTCGCCGCTGTTGCAGGAAAGAAGATAGTGGATGAACTTCTTGATGTTGTCGTAGATCCCCCGGCCCTCTTCGACCGCGGCGACGATCGAGGCGAAATTGTCGTCGGTGATGATCATGTCCGAGACTTCCTTGGTGACGTCCGTCCCGGTCACGCCCATGGCCACTCCGATATCGGCCTCTTTGACGGCCGGCGCGTCATTGACGCCGTCTCCCGTCATGGCCACGACATCCCCTCTCTTGCGCCAGGCGCGGACCACCCGCAGCTTATGCTCGGGCGAAACGCGCGCATAAACGCTTGTCCGGCCTATATCCCGATCAAAATCGGCCTCGCTCAGCCCGTCCAGTTCCTGGCCGGTCAAGGCCAGCGAGTCTTCGCCGAAGAAACCGAGCTCGCGGGCGATGGCCACGGCCGTGTTTTTGTGATCGCCCGTGATCATCACCGTTTTGATGCCCGAATGGCGGCACTTGTCGATCGCCTCCTTGACCTCTTCGCGCGGCGGATCGATCATCGCCAGCAGCCCGGTGAAGGTCAGGTCCGTCTCGATATGGGAGGCGTGATACTCGTCCGGCTCGCGGTCGAAGGTCCGGACGGCCACGGCTAACACCCGCAAGGCCTGGTCCGAAAGCCGTCCGTTCATGTCGAGGATCCGGGCCAGGTCCGCCTCCGTCCTCGGACGCTCGACGCCGTGATCGAGAACCTTGGCGCAGCGGCTGAGAAGGATATCGGGAGCCCCTTTGACATAGGCGGTGAACGTCTTCCGCTCAGGGTCGCTGCGGACGATCGTCATCTGCTTCCGCTCGGAGTCGAAGGGGATCTCCTCGACGAACGGGAATCTCTCCGCCAGCGGGCCTTTCCGGATCCTGGCTTTGGCCGCGACGGTCAGGATCGCTCCTTCGGTCGGGTCGCCGAGGATCTTATAGCCTCCCTCGTTCTCGATGAGCTCGGAATCGTTGCACAGCACCCCGGCCTTAAGACAAGCGGTGAGGTCCGGGTTTTCTTTCGGATCGACGGCCGCGCCTTCCCCCAGAAATTCTCCCTTGGGCTCATACCCTGTCCCGGTCACCTCATAGGTTCCGCTCATGGTGAAGACCGCCCGGACGGTCATTTCGTTCCTGGTCAGCGTCCCGGTTTTATCCGAGCAGATGACCGTCGCGCAGCCGAGCGTTTCCACGGACGGCAGCTTGCGGATGAGGACGTGCCGGCGGATCATGCGCTGCACGCCCAGGGCCAGGGCGATGGTGACCACGGCCGGCAGGCCTTCGGGGATCGCGGCCACGGCCAGGCTGACCGCGGTCATGAACATATCGAGGACCTTGCCGCCGCGGAGGAGGCCCATGACGAAGACGATCGCCACCAGGGCAAAACAGAGGTAGACGATCCATTTCCCGAACTGCTCGAGCCGTTTCTGGAGGGGGGTCGTCTCGCTGGTGATGGACTGGATCATGCCGGCGATCCGGCCCAGCTCGGTGAGCATCCCCGTCTCCGCGACCAGGGCCCGGGCTTTGCCGGCGACGACCGCCGTCCCCAAGTAGACGATGTTGGCCCGTTCGGCGAGAGGGATATCCCTCTCCTCGAGTTCGAGGGCCGTTTTCATCACCGGCGTGGATTCGCCCGTCAAGCTCGCTTCCTGGACGGCGAAGTTGGGCGTGTGCCAGACGACCCGGCTGTCGGCGGGAACGTGGTCGCCGGCCTCGAGTTCGATGAGGTCCCCGGGCACGAGATCGGCGGAAGGGACCGAGGCCCGGAGACCGCTCCGCACCACTTTCGAGAACGGCGCCGCCATTCGCTTCAAGGCCAGCAGGGATTTCTCGGCGCGGTTCTCCTGGATGAAGCCCAGGATCGCGTTGAGGACGATAATGGCGATGATGGCCAGCGCGTCCACCCATTCCTGGAGGAAACCGGAGACGAGGGCCGCGCCGATGAGGACCCAGATGATGAAGCCGGCAAATTGATCGAGGAAGATTTTCAGCCGGCCGCGGCCTTTCTCCTCCCGCAGGGCGTTCGGGCCATAGCGGGTCAGCCGGTCTTGGACTTGGCCTTCGGAAAGGCCGCCCGCGAGATCGGTCTCCAGGGCTTGGGCCGCCTCCTGAATATCCAGATGCCACCAACTTTTCATCGTCCTATCCGCCTTCAGAAGATTGCCGTCATTCGACGGCCTCATATTATACATAAATCGAAGATCAGATGCGCATCCTCAAAGGCCAGCCGTCTCCATCTCCGCTCGTCCGGCGGGGGCGAGTTGGAAAAAACGGCCTCAACAAAGTAAAATGCTTTCAGCGGTGAAGTAGGCCGCGGCCGGATCGGCGCGGAAAAACGGAGGCCGGATGAGCCAATGGCAAATAAGACTATATGATGGATAATGAATATTGAATTTCTAAGAGCGAAAGACCGATGTATGAGAAAGCCGATCGTGTAAAGCCTGTCTCTCGTCTCCCAATATCAGGAAGTACCCGACGAATACCATCAAACCGATGGATAAAAACAAAATACTTAAGACCGTGTTTTCGATGATCCCGAAGGGCAGGACGATGAGAAAAAAGCTGCATTTCAGAAGATATCGTGTCAGGAGATTCCCGATCCTAGCCTTTTGGCTATCTTCTCTGCGGATTTTTAATCTCATCAACATTTTCCCAGGCGTCGCGGCAGCCACAACGTCGGTCAACATGTACAACAAACCCGCGCCCCAGAGAGCAAGGACAACCATCATCAAGGCTTCAGCGGAGGTGTCGATCGACAGGAACTTGATCATGCCGAGCGCATCTGCGAGCTTCAAGACGGGATTCTCGAAAATGATAGCGGTGACGGCCACTCCGACGACATCGATCGCCAGAGCCGCCACCCGTGTTCCAATATTCGCTCTTTTCATCTTTCCTGTCAGAAACTTATCTCTCCTAAGGAAAGAATGTCAATAGCTTCTTTTTTACGCCCTATGGAGATCCGCTGCCTCCACTTAGCTCTCTTCCCCATTTCCCCCCTCTTCCTCTCTCCTCCTTGCCCGGCATGTTCTTAATCAACGTCCATAAATCGAAAATCAGCCGCCGGCTCCGCTTTTCCTTTTCCACTCGACGACTTGCCCGGGATGTTCCAAAACCACATCGATAAAGCGATAATCAGCCGCCGCAGGCCGCCGGATTGAAGATTTCGGTCTGAGCCGGGCCGGCGGGGAAGGCCGCCGGTCAATCCCAGGAGGCGCCGAACGAGTAGATGTCCAGCCAGTTCGCCAGGTCCTGCCGCAGCATGCGAAACGTCACTGTCCAGCCTTCCTCGTTCACTTGGAGGCGGAGATAATGGAACCAGCGGCGCTCGGTCCGCAGGGGGAAGTGGTCTTCGTATCGCGCGTCCGAGCCGATGTAGAGCGGGTGGAGCAGGCCGCCGCCGCCGCCCAGCACGAGAAAGTGCTTTCCTTCCCGGATGAAGTGCTCGGCGGCATGGTTGTGTCCGCTGAGGAAAAGCTTCGCCTTCCGTGATTTGAGAAAAAGCGGAACGAATTCCCGTTCGCCTTCGAAGGAGAGGTTTACGATTTTGCTGTTCGTATAGGGGGGGTGATGAGCGCAGACGACAATGCCCTTCACCTCCGGGTCGTTCTCCAAGGCCGCCAACTGCTCCTCGTAAAACTTTTGCTGCTCGGCACGCTTCTTTCTGGTGAGTTTCCCGAAATTGGAATTGAGGACGATGAAGGCCAACGGAACAATGCGGACGGAAAACCAGGACAGGGGAAATTCCGGGAAACGTTTCTTGAATCGGGCCGCTCCCTCCGCGGATGTTGAAATGTATTCGTGGTTACCCATGACCCCGTAAACGGGGACGCCCCGGGCCCTCAGCCGGGCGAGAAAATCGTCGATCGGCTTCCAATCCTCCTCCTCGGAGCCCCGGGCGACGGCGTCTCCGAGATGAAAGATGGCCACCGGATTGGGCTCTCTCAGGACGAGCTCCATGATCTTTTGGCGGCCTTCCTCGTTATGGTTCCAGGGAAGAATCAGCGTTTCCCGGAACAGCGGGGCTTGGGTATCGCTCAGGACGAGGATGGTTTTTTCCGCATCGGATGGAGTCAAAAACGGGCTCGGCGCGGACGCCGGAGGGAAGATCCCGATGATGCCGGCGACGGCGCAGGCAACGAGGACTCGGCCGAAGAAGCTTTTTGCGGAGGGTTCCATGTCAGGACCTCCGCACGGCGGCCGTTTCCCAACGCGGCGCGGAGAACTAGACTGGCTGGATGTTTGCTGCTTCAGCGGACTTCCAGGTGAGGATGACTTGAAGGTCGCACATTACCTCGAACCAAAACCATGCCTAACTGATAAAAAAATAATACCATCGAAGCAAGGATGTCAATTCTCCATGTCAGGATAGCCGTTACAGCCCATCAGGCTATATCCATCCGCCGGCGCCGCTCCATTTTCTCTCTTCCCCATAACTTACCCTTGATCTTGATAGACGGCTATTTTTGTTTTCATGGCCCAGCCTCCCGCCTCACTGCTTAATGGCGTAATCCTTATCCGCCGAGAGAAAGACGATTTTTTTATAGGGTTCATCCTGGACGGAGAGGGTGAGTTTTGCTTTCTGGGGCGAGCTGCTCGCTTTGACTGTGATGGAGCAGGTCGTTTTGCCGTTCGCGGGAGTTACGATCTGGTCGTACCAGAAATTTGTTTTCTGCCCCGGCGGATCGGAGGACAAGCAAGTGTTCGTATGGAGATACCACCCGAATTTCAGCTTTGAGACCGATGCCGGGATGTTTTCGGCGGTGGCGGTCAGGGTAAACGTCTGGTTTGTCCGGAGGTTGTCAAGCACGGACAAATCGATATGCAGCACCGGCTTGCCGTTGCCGTCGCCTCCGCCGCTTTCGTCTTCGCTCCCGGCCGCACGTTGAAAACAATAGGCGATCCGGGCGCCGTTGCTCGAATCGTTTTCGTGCCAGACGATAGCGGTGTCGGGCGTCGCTTTGACCAGGGTTTCCTGCGGGGGAAGGTTGCTCTCCTCGTTCCACTGGACTTCCGCGCCGCGGCCGAAGACCACAAAATACCGCTTTCCGCCTTTGAGAGTGACCGGACCGTATTTCTTCCAAGCCCACTTTTCCGGAGAATCGGGACTCCGCGGTGCGTCAGCATAGACCAGCCAGTAGGTGCCCGGCCGTTGTCCGGGTCCCGCCCCCGCAATGCGCAGCGGCTCAATGGGGCCGAAATAATTTGCGCAGGGTTGGACGGTCGGGGCTCCTGCCGACGCCGTCCAGGATCCGGTCCACGTCTGGTTTCCGTCCGGCGCGGTGGCTGAAAAATTTCCCCGGGACGCTGCGCGCGTGATGGTCCCCTGGATCGGCCCCCTGACTGTCCAGCGGATTTTCTGGGCGCCCGTTCCGATATCGACCCAGCCAGTGATCATCCCGGCGAGGATGTTCCCCGCCTTGTCGTAGTTGCCCTGCCACTGCAACGAGTACAGAGTCTGGTCCTGTCTCCCGGAAAAAAACCCCCGGTTGGCCTGAAAATTGAAGGGGAACGTGCCGATCCCGCCGATCGCGCAGGTGCCGCTGTAAGTTCCGTCCTGAGATGTGGGATCGGAGGGGGGCAGGATGGCCTGCCCACCGCCTCCTCCAGCCAACTTCAGACAGATGGCATACCACTCGGTTCCACCGCAATCGTTCCTAACATAGACTCTCGCAAGTCCCGGACCGGGACTCTCATAGGGCAGCATATCCGCGGTTTCCTCCTCCCATGAAATGTCCTGCCCGCCGGCTTGAATCCGTGTCTTGTACTTTTTTCCGCCGCTCAGGTTGTAGGGCCCGAATGTATTAGCCTTCGCTGGCGGCAAACAATTGCCGTCTGTCCCGGCCGGCCCGACAAAGACCAGGTAATTCCCGGCGAGAACATCGGGCAAGGGAAAAACGCGGCCAGGTTGAGTGGCGAATGACCGCGGGTCGGGTGTGAACGATTTCCAGTCGCAGTCGGCCCATGGTTCCGGTCCTCCAGCCGACATCAGGCAGATGGCATACCACTCGTTTCCGCCGCAATCGTTCCTAACATAGACTCTCGCCAGATTCGGCGTACAGGGACTCTCATAAGGCAGCAGATCCGCGGTTTCCTCCTCCCATAAAATGGCCCGCCCGTTGATTTGAATCCGTGCCTTGTACTTTTTTCCGCCTTTCAGGGCGTAGGGCCCGAATGTTTGAACGTTCGCTGGCGGCAAGTTCAGGCCGTTTGTCCCGGCCGGCCCGACAAAGACCAGGTAATTCCCGGCAACAATATCATTAGCCTTCAAGGGAAAAACGCGGCCAGGTTGAGCGGCGAATGACCTCTGGTCGGGCGTGAACGCTTCCCAACGGCAGTTGGCCCATGGAGCCGGCGTCTGCAATTCTCCGGCTCCGCCGCCTCCAGCCGGCCTCGGATTGACTGAATTCCACGCGTTTCCACTGTCATCGTTCATCAAAAATTGAGCGGAAACAGATGCGGGTTGAAATAATACCAGCATCACGAGAGCAATAATCACATTCATCGAATCCCTCCTCTCCATAAATTTTCCCCTTAGTATTTACTCCGGATCATCCGATTTTTTCGGAATCGCGGGGAAAAATCCGATCCAAACATCGCTTGATGCGCATATCAGCCTCCTTATCGAAGGATTATTTTGGAGAGGGCAATCTCGTGATCTTTCGGATCCGCCAATCTTCGGCGACTTGAATGAGATCCCACCTGATCCGGCCCTCCGAGAGCACCACCCGCGATTTCTTTTGGCGGGAGAGGGCCGTCAGGATCTCGGAAAAGATCAGCTCAGCCCGATAGGAACCGTCCCTATTGTCGAGGATCTGACTGGTCACGGCGGAGAGGCTCACTTGGAACTCCACGTAATCGTTGAGCCAGCCCTGGATCTCCGCCTTGATCTCGTTATAGAAGTCCGGGGTTCCGTTCAATCCGAAGAACTCGATCAGGGCGCCGCGTTTCACCGATTCCCGGTAGACGTTTATCAGCGATTGAAATTGGATCGGCGCGTATTTCAGCGTGGCCATGTCCAGATATGTCCTCGCTTCGGCGTGGGCCGGATCGAGGGCCAGAATCTTCCGGGCCTCTTTGAGGCATTTGTCGTAGGCCTCTTTCTGAAACGCGGTTTGGACCAGTTGGAGCCTGTCCTCGATTTCGGCGGCGGTCTTGGGGGATACCTCGATCTTGACCGGCTCGGTTTTCGTGTCCGCTTTAGGAACGGGCTCTTCTTCTTTTTTATCGGGGGTTTGAATTCCTTTTTGTTCGACGCTTTCGGTCGGCTTGGCCGGAGGCGTTTCCCGATCGGCGATCTTAGCTGAAAGATCCGTTTTCTCGAGATCGGGCTTTTGGGCCCCCGTCCCGGACTCTCGAGTCTCCGGCTTCGGGCTGACGCCGACGCCGCTTGGAGGGACTCCCGGGCGTTCAACGATCGCTCCGCCGCCGCCGGCATAATCCGGGGATTTCGATCCTTTCCCGGTCAGGAGGAAGACGGCGGCCGCCATGGCTACGACGGCCATCATGGCCCCGACGATGAGCAAGAGCGTCTTCCGCGGTTTCGGCTCAGCTTGGGGAAGGGCGGCTTCAGAGGCTTCCGGAACGGCGCCGCCCGCGAAAGCCATCCCTTCGAAGGCCGCGGAGTTCCTTAGATCGTCCGCCAGCTCGCGACAGGATTGATATCTCTGGGCCGGATTCTTGGCCAGCGCTTTCTTCACGACGTAGTCCAGCCCGGCCGGGAGGTTTTGATCGTAAGCCCGCGGCTCGGGTGGCTCTTCATTCAAGATCCGGTAGATCACCGTCGTAATATTCTCGCCGGGAAAAGGTTTCGTCAGCGTCAAGATCTCGTAGAGGATCGTTCCCAGCGAAAAGATATCGGCCCGGTGATCGACGGTCTTGCCCGCAATCTGCTCCGGCGCCATATAATAAGGCGTCCCCATGACCATGTTCGTCTGGGTCATGGTCGAACTGGAGACGCGGGCGATCCCGAAATCCAGAAGACGCGGCCGGCCGTCCTTGTCGATCAAGATGTTGCCCGGCTTGATGTCCCGATGAATGATCCCGTGGCGATGAGCGAAATCGAGCGCGTCGCCGATCTGTCCGATCAGGCTGAGGACGGCCTCCAGCTCCGGCCGCCGCCCCTCCGCGATCATGGCTTCCAGGCTTTCGCCCTCGATGTATTCCATGGCGATATAGGTCAATCCTTCATCCTGACCCACGTCATAGATCGTGACGATGTTGGGATGGGACAGGTTCCCCGCCGACCGGGCTTCGCGCATGAAGCGTTTCTGGGCCTCGTCCTGCTCGGCCCGCTGGCGGATCACGTCGAAGCGGATCGTCTTGATGGCCACCTTCCGGCCGATGTCGGGGTCATGCCCTTCATAGACGATGCCCATCGCTCCGCGTCCGAGTTCTCTCAGGATCTCGTATTTTCCGATCTTGTTCGCGCCCATGGCCGTCTCACATTCACTGATTCACAAAGATTCACCCGGTCCCGACCGCTTTTAAAACGAGACCCACGATCCCCCCGAGAAGGAGGGTCAACAGGAGGATCAAGATGACCACTGGAGAACGCAGGGTCAGGTCAGGCCGAAGAATCCGGATCAGGATGAAGAGCAAAAAACCGAGCAGAAGCCCCAGCCCGGCGCCGGCGCCTCCGTAGAGAAGGTAATTCCGCTCGGCGGCGATCCGTTCAAAGCCGCTGACGGTCTCTCGGCTCACGCCCGGGCCCTTGGAAGCGATGAACTCCCTGAGCGGCGAGTCCGATGACTCACGGTCGGCCTTGACCCGGACGAGGAGCTGATGCCAACGGTCGTCCTGGCCGAATTCCGAGACGAAAGACAGGCGATATTGGTTCTTCAACCGCTCCGCGATCTTCTGATACAGCCGCATCAGATCTTCGGCCCGGACGGCTTTGATGAACTGTCCGCCCGTTTCCGCGGAGAGCTTCTGGAGCTCTCCTTCATTGAGGGAATCCCCCAATCCCAAGGTGAAGATGGGGACGCCTTTCATTTTCGCGTTTGAAAGCACGTCCTCCCGTTGAGCTCGGCTCTTGGTGTCCTTCCCGTCGCTGAGGATCAGGATCGCCTGCCTTTTCGTGCCGACGCCTTGAAAGAGATCGAGCGCCGCCTGAACCGCGTCATAGAGAGCGGTGTCCAGGCCCGTCGCGATTCCGCGCACCGCGTTATCGATCACCGCCCGATCGCTGGAAAAGGGCGCGTCGATCCGGACCCGATCATCAAAGCTGATCACGGCCAGCTGATCATCGACGCTCAGACGCCGGCTGAATCCGGCCGCCGCCTCCTTGGTCTCGGTCAGAGCCATTTTCATGCTGCCGCTCCGGTCGAAGAGCAGGGCGACGGCCAGGAATTCGCCGCCGTGGATCGCAGACCTCAGGGAGGTGATCTTTTGCGGCCGGCCGTCGAGGAGGACGCTCATCTCCTGATCGGTGAGGCCGAGGATCGAGTTCTCTTTCGCGTCCGTGACCGTGAGATACAGGACGATGTCGGGGATCCCGGTGATGTCGATCCGCTGGAGGGCGACCGATGTTTGAGGCGAACCGGGGAGAGCCGGATGAAGAATGAACGAGAGGATGAGCCCCATCCGGATGGCTTTCACCAGTCCCTTTCCCCGTTCTTTTCGCCCCTCCGGTCCGCTCATCTCTCGAGCTTGACCGTGTCGGAAAGGGATGTTTTCGGACGCCGGTCGTCCTTTTTCAGAAAAGCGACGACGGTCGTGATGTTGTCGCGCCCGCCATGAAAATTGGCCTTCTCGATCAATTTGCGGCAGATTTTTTCCGTCGTCTTCCCGCTCCTGATGATTTTCAGGATGAGAGATTCGTCGACCTGGCCGTGTAGACCGTCTGTACAAAGCAGAAGATAATCATCCTCGAGCAGGACCATCTCGAGCGTGTCGATCACGATCTTCGAGTCGAAGCCCAAAGACCGGGTGATCATATTCTTGAACGGCGATCTCCGGATCTCCTGTTCGGTCAGGACGTTCAAGCGGAGCTGTTCCGCCGTCCAGGAATGGTCCTGGCTGAGCTGGTGGAGGGCGTTATCGCGGACCAGATAAACGCGGCTGTCTCCCACATTCGAGACGGCCGCCCGATCTCCGGCGACGATAGCCGCCGCGAGAGTGGTTCCCATGCCCTTGCAGTCTTCGTATTCCGAGGCCGCGGCGAAGATCTCGGCGTTGGCCTTGTCGTTCGCGTCTTTCAGAATTTCCTGAAAGTCCGCCGGCGGACCGCCGTTTCTAAGGCGGGATAGAACGTTCGCTTGGAGGATTTCTATGGCCAAGGAGCTGGCCAGCTCCCCGCCGGCGTGTCCGCCGATCCCGTCGGCCACGGCCAAAAGCTGAAGGGGGCGCCAGGGGAAGAGACCCCGCTCGGAGAGATCCAGACAGAGATAATTGTCTTCGTTCAACGCCCGGGATTTGCCTATGTGGGTATGGCCGAACGCTTCGATCTGCATTTTGAACGTTTCCTCCCCCCGCTGAGACGGACCTTCGGGCCCAGGACCATTCCCGATGGCCGATCCCGCCCGCCGAGGAAAAGGCTTAATCTTTTTTGAAGCGGAAGATCGTCCTGCCCATCTCGATGAGAGCTCCGTTCTCGATGAGCGTCGGGCCCGAAATGATCTGGCCGTTGACTTTCGTCGGGTTGGTCGCGCTCTCGTTGGCGATGGAGAACAGCTTGCGCGTGTTGTCGTAGAAGATCGAGGCCTGATCCTTGGAAACCGTATCGTCGGCCAGCTCGACGTCATTCTTGCGGGCGCCGGGCCGTCCGATCGTCATGACCTGTTTGTGGAGGGTGAATTCCTTCCCTTTGTCGGGCCCCTTCTCGATGATCAGATCGGCTCCCAAGCTCATGAAGACCTGCGTTTTGTCCGGCGCGGGGGCGGCATACGCCGGCGCCGCCGGGCCGGTCGGGAGCTTTGTCGTTTTGTCCGGATCTGGTCCGGGAGCCGCGGGACGCGGTCCGGGACGGACGGTATCCTGGGGCCGCGGCCTTATAGTGACGGGAGCGGCGGCTTTCTTGGGCTTGGTGAGAAGGACGATGAACGTGATCAGAAGGACGAGGAACACGACTCCGGCCCCGATCAGGAGATAGAGGGTCGTATTAGCCATCCCGGGCGCCGAGCGGCTCACTTCCTTGAGGATCGGCACGTTCGCCGCGGCCGGATCCTGGATGATGAGACCGGTGACCGCGTAGCTCTTTCCGAGCGGGGGAAGCTCGTTAGACCTGACGGTGATGGGATTGGGACAGCTATCATCCAAAATGGTGTAGAATCCCCGAGTCGTCCCTTCCGGATTGGCCACGACAGCCTGTACCCGTCCGATGACAGTGACCGTGCGGTTCCAATAGCGGGCCGGATTGATCAGGATGTCGTTGATCCAGATCTGCTCGGCCGAGGCGGCCACCGCCAGGACGATCGGAGCGCAAACGACAAGAAGACAGATGACAAGCCACGTTCTTTTCATGGATTTCCTCCCTCTTCGGATCATAATGCTAATCTAGCCACACATAGGAGAAATTGTCAAATCGGAAGACGACGGCCGAAGGGGACGAGGAGAGGGACCTATGCTATAATCGTTTTTTAAGCGAGATCCATTCGATCAGGAGAGTTCATGCGACCCTTGCCCCCATCCTGGTATCAGGCGATCTTTCTCCGGCATTCGCGCCGCAGTTTCATGTCGCGGCGGCCCGAAGAGGAGAAGGTCGTCCGCCTCGAGGCGCTCTGCTGCGAGTTCCGCCCCTTTCCCGGGGCGCGGGCGGAGTTCGTCCGGCAGTCGCCGGATGTGGTCTTCAAAGGCCTCCTCGGAGCCTACGGCAGGATCACCGGAGCTTGTTTTTATGTCGCTTTCATCGGCTCTGAGGGCGGTTTGAACGTCGAGG
>Ga0315286_10004969_pt1 | contig 12805 bp, 8 predicted proteins | sample YL17G10_0_MG_FD_205038 | JGI IMG/M metagenome (GOLD analysis project Ga0315286, IMG submission 205038) | Sediment microbial communities from Yellowstone Lake, YNP, Wyoming, USA - YL17G10_0 | ecosystem: Environmental > Aquatic > Freshwater > Lake > Sediment | place: USA: Wyoming | collected... | reverse complement strand
GAAGCGTATACGACCTCGATCTCCGATTGAGACCGGAGGGGAGAAACGCCCCGCTTTCAACGGAACTGTCCTACTTTGAAAAATACCTTGGCGGACGCGCTGCATTGTGGGAGAAACAGGCCCTCCTTAAGGCCCGTTCCGTTTTTGGAGAAAACGAAATCACGAAGAAGGTGCTCGCGTTAAGGTTCTGCGTGCTTACATCCGTGAGCGGTCAAACCAATTGGGTGGAGGGTATTGAAAGCATGCGCCGGAAGATGGAAGTGGAACGGACGACGGAAAAAACGCGCAATTCGGATCTCAAGGTGGGGAAAGGAGGATTGGTGGACATTGAGTTCGTCGTGCAGTCACTCCAGCTTGCTCATCTGAGACATTACAACGACATCGATCATCCCAATACCTTGGATGCGATCGTCTCGTTGGCCAACCATGATCTCTTGTCGAAAACGGCCGCCAAGGCACTCATCGAGAATCATCGGTTCCTCCGGGAACTCGAATTCTGGATTCGCCTCAATTCTGATCGGAATGAATTCCGGCTTCCGGACAATGCGCACGCCGGACAAGCAATCGCCTCGAGAATGGGCGTGCGCTCACTGGAAGAACTCACGAAGAGAATCGAGATCGTCAGGAAAGAAAACCACGCTCGCATGCTTGCTCATTTTGCACATCTTAAAAGGCAATGAACTTGCTCAAGACCCTTGCTCGAAACGAACTGCTCACCGCGTTCGTTCTATCGATGGGCGCCTTCGGAGTCTATCTCACAACAGTGTGTCCAACCGTTTCATTCACAGACAGTGGAGAATTGGCGGCAGTGGCAGTGACCCTGGGTATTGCTCATCCGACGGGATATCCACTTTTTACTCTGCTCGCGAGGTTGGTCGCGATGGTACCGCTGTACCCCGAGGAAATCATGCGTCTTAATGTTTTCGCTGCCCTGGTCACGGCTGCTGCGGTGGGGATGCTCTTTAGATTGGTACTGATTCTCCTTCGATCGAAGAGAGTCTTTCAAATCGCAGACGGTGGAACGCAGTCGTGGAAAACGAATATGGGAGCGGCCGTCGGGTCGTTGGTTTTTGCGTTTTCCTCAACGGTATGGTCGCAGTCAGTCGGAATCGAAGTCTATAGCCTTCACCTTCTCTTGATCATATTGACCACGATGTTCTTTGTGGATGGACTCGAGGAACAATTGTCAGAGCCTTCACGCACCTCGCGGCGCTTGCTGCTGTTCTCCCTTCTCCTGGGATTGGCGTTCGCAAACCACATGACCACGGTCCTATTGGCCCCCGCGTTCTTGTATCTGTATTTTCGCGTATGCGGTTCAAACAAAAAATCCTGGCGAAGGATTATCACTCTCTCTCCGTTCTTTCTCCTCGGTCTCTCGATCTACCTGTATTTGCCCATTCGATCGGGAGGAGGGGTGGCGCTGGATTGGGGGCATCCGGCGACACTGGAGCGCTTCCTGTGGCATCTTACTGGAAAGCAATACCAGGTTTGGATGTTTGCTGGCTGGAGCGTTGCGATGAAACAACTCAACTATTTCATTACGAATTTTCCGACGGAATTCCGGTGGCCGGTTATTGCACTCCTCGGTGTGGGCGTTGTCGAAATGGCCCTACATTGGAAGAGACTCTTCCTCTTTGTGGCTGTCTTGTTCGGGTCCTGTGTGCTCTATTCCATCAACTACGACATCCATGATATCGATTCATATTTCCTTCTTGCGTACCTGGCATGTGCTTGTTTCATGAGCGTCGGCACGCAACAAATACTTGGATGGAAACGCGTGAGGGATCGAAGGGTCGTCCTCGCAGCAGCGATCGTCATTATTGCCGCCTTACCATTCCTGCAGGCGATAGCGAACTTTCAAGACGTTGATCAATCCCAAAACTACGTTGTCAGAGACTTCACGCAAGACATCCTCAAGGCAGTTGAGCCGAATGCTGTGGTATTCTCTACTCGGTGGGACTACTTCGTTTCGCCTTCGTACTATTACCAAATGGTGCGCAAGGAGCGGCCGGATATCCACGTTATTGACAAAAGTCTACTCCAGAACAGGACGTGGTACTTCATGCAGCTTGCACGGAATTCCCCTGAGATTGCAGGAAAGTCCAGAAGAAGTATTGAATCATTTTTGGTTGAACTGAACAAGTTCGAGCGTGGAATCCCGTTTCGTCTGCCCGAAATTCAAGCTCGCTGGAATGACCTTCTGAAAGATATTGTTGAACAATCTCTTCCCACCAGACCGGTCTACGTCGATCCTGGCATAGAGTCAGAGTTTTCGGGCGATTTTGACCGCGTGCCCGAGGGATTGCTGATTCGATTGGTCAGGAAGGGGGAACACACCGTCTACAAACCGATAACCAGATCAGTTGAGGGGTGGAGATTCAAGAACAATATCACGAATGAGATAAGACAGTACTACGCTGCTATGCATACATACCATGGATTATGGTTGAAATCCATGAATCGCCTGCCTGAAGCCATGGAAGCCGCTGAAAAGGCACTCCAGGCCAATCCGATGTTTGCTCCAGCCGCCGGACTCAAAGCCCAACTCGCCGTCGCAATCAGATAGCCGGGAGGAGATGTGGGATTTTGGCGAAAAACGCAAAAACACATTGACTCTGTGGAAAAATCTTCTATATTTATAATCTCCAAAGTATAATCAGGCGCGCATTCTCCGTCAGAATCAGGCCATTCATGAGGTTGTTTATGAACGGTAGAGTGTCGGCGCACGGTTATGTTTTTGTCTCGTTGCTGGCGTAGCTCAGTTGGTAGAGCAGCTGATTTGTAATCAGCAGGTCGCGGGTTCGAATCCCATCGCCAGCTCGAAGCTCGCAAACCAGGAGCAGCAGACTGCACTGCGGAGCCATCGGTCACCGGGTAGGTAGCGAAGCGGTCAAACGCATCAGACTGTAAATCTGACGGCTCATGCCTTCGGAGGTTCGAATCCTTCCCTACCCACGAGCACCGGTTTCTGTGAAGCGGGAATCTAAATCGTTGAAGTGACGGTGAATTGCGGGAGTAACTCAGTTGGTAGAGTCACAGCCTTCCAAGCTGTTGGTCGCGGGTTCGAGTCCCGTCTCCCGCTCTGGATTTGCAGATAATACCTGCGACGGACGGGACGCTGCGGTTGCGAGGGGGGAATGTTGATCGTCGCTTGCGTAGCTCAGTTGGTAGAGCACGTCCTTGGTAAGGACGAGGTCACCGGTTCAATCCCGGTCGCAAGCTCGAGAGAATCTGACATCAGAGATATGAACGATAGGAGAAGTGACTGTGAGAGATATTATCACCTTAGAGTGCTCGACATGCAAACGACGCAATTACACGACTACAAAAAACAAGAAGAAGCAAACCGGAAGAGTTGAGTACACGAAGTATTGCCGCTGGTGCAAGAAGCGCACACCGCATAAGGAAACGAAGTAAGCCGGCTTCCTTCACTGGTTCATACGTCAGTAGCTCAATTGGTAGAGTAGCGGTCTCCAAAACCGCCGGTTGGGGGTTCGAGTCCCTCCTGACGTGCTTCAGGATTCAAGCACAACCAATCAGACAACAGGAAACGACATGAAAGACAAAATCATAGCGTTCTTCCAGGATGCAGTGAAGGAAATGGAAAAAGTTACCTGGCCGACGAGGCCGGAACTGATGGAGTCAACGCGCATTGTCGTGGTAGTCTCGATTGCCATCGCGGTGTTTGCGTGGGTTGTCGATTTCGCTGTCAGCAAAGCGCTGCAGGCAATATTGTAACCGACTGAACAGGACATGAATTTGAACAAGCGTTGGTATGTCGTCCGCACGTATTCGGGACACGAAACAAAAGTGAAGACCGTCCTGGAGGCAGAAATCGCCCGCATGAATTTGAGCGAGAAGCTCTCGAATGTCATGATCCCTTCCGAGAAAGTTATCGAGGTAAAAGACGGAAAAAAGAAGGCAAAGGTGAAGAACTTCTTTCCCGGATACGTTCTGGTGGAAGCCGTGCTGGACAAAGAGACCACCCATTTGATTTTGGAAACGCCATCCGTCCTCGGGTTCGTACCGGACAAGAACAATCCGGCCCCGCTGCAACCTGACGAGGTTCGAAGGCTCATCGGGAAGATGGAAAAGAATGTTGGTGTGGAGCTGGTGGAGATCCCCTTCCGTGTTGGTGATGCCATCAAGGTCACTGAAGGTCCGTTCAATAACTTCAATGGATTCGTCCAGGAAGTGAACGGCGAGAAGATGAAAGTGAAGGTCATGGTCAGCATTTTCGGGAGAAAGACGCCGGTGGAGTTGGATTTTTCCCAGGTGGAGTTGGAAAAATAATCATACTGATGTCTATACTATAAAGGCAGGCGAACAATGGCAAAGAAAGTTGTCGGATTTATTAAGTTGCAGATTCCAGCTGGTGCGGCGAATCCCGCCCCGCCGGTCGGTCCCGCTCTTGGTCAGAAGGGCGTCAACATCATGGAGTTCTGCAAACAGTTTAACGCGAAAACGAAGGACCAGGCGGGACTGATCATTCCGGTGGTTATCACAGTGTTTAGCGACAAATCGTTCACATTTATCACCAAGACACCGCCCGCCGCGATCCTCCTTTTGAAGGCGGCGAAAGTGGAAAAAGGATCGGGTGAACCCAACCGGACGAAGGTGGGCAAGGTGAACAGGAAACAGGTGCGCGAGATTGCTGAAACGAAAATGGCAGATCTCAACGCCGCGAGCGTCGAAGCGGCAATGCGGATGGTAGCCGGAACAGCCCGAAGTATGGGCATCACGGTCGAAGAGTAAATCCACACTGGAGTACAATCAACTATGAAAAAGCAAAGCAAACGTTTCAAAGCCGCAGCGAAAAAAATTGAGAACAAGAATTACTCCATTGCCGAGGCTGTAGCGAAAGTCAAGGAGACGGCGACGGCAAAATTCAGTGAGTCCGTCGATATCGCAGTGCGGCTGGGCATTGATCCCAAGAAAGCGGATCAGGCACTACGGGGCACGGTGGCATTACCGCATGGCATCGGCAAGGAAGTGCGTGTTCTGGTGATCGCCAAACCGCCGAAGGACGACGAGGCAAAGGCAGCAGGAGCTGATTTTGTCGGATTTCAAGACTACCTCGAGAAAATCAAGGGCGGTTGGGCGGATGTCGATGTCATCATCGCAACGCCGGACGTGATGGGGGAACTTGGTAAACTTGGAAAAATCCTTGGACCTCGCGGATTGATGCCCAATCCAAAAAGCGGCACGGTGACCCCGGACGTCGGAAAAGCAGTAAAGGAAGTGAAGGCCGGCAAGATCGAGTTCCGAGCTGACAAGGCGGGCATCGTTCACGCCACCGTAGGGAAGGCCAGCTTCGAGGACGCAAAGCTTGTGGAAAACATCCATTCGTTCCTGACCATGATCCTGCGTCTGAAACCCTCCACGGCCAAAGGACAATATGTGAAGAGTATCTTCATTTCGACCACGATGGGGCCAGGGCTTCCGGTGGACCGAAATGAACTGGCAGCGCACTAGCACTTGAATCTATCGGCCTGAGTGATTGTCTTCAGGCCAACAACATTTACGCACTCTACTATCACACCTTCTCATCGTCTGATGCCTCAGCGTGCTGGGGGCTTCTCATCAGGCATTGCAGAGAAGAATTGAAAGGGCACCAATGAAACGCAGTGAAAAGGAAGCAATCGTCGCTGAAGTCGCCGACAAAGCTTCACGGGCGACTGCGATGTATTTCGCAAATTTTTCCGGATTGTCCGTCGAACAGGAAACAGACCTTCGCCGTGAATTTCGAAAAGTTGGTGTGGAATATACCGTGGCAAAGAATACGCTCGTGAAGAAAGCGTTGGAGCAGATTTCGGGCTATGACGGTGTTTTCGACAAATTAACCGGTCCGACCGGCATCGCCTTCAGCTACGACGATGTGGCGGCGCCTGCGAGGATTATCAAGAAGTTTTCTGACAAAACTGGAAAGCTTTCCCTCAAAGCTGCTGTTCTTGAGAAGCAGATCTATGACGGCTCGAAGCTGGACCAGATCGCCAAGATGCCTTCGCGAAAAGAAATCATCGCGGGAATTCTGGGTAGTCTGCAGTCTCCGATTTCCGGAATCGTGGGTGTGCTGAATGCCGTACCCCGCGATCTGGCAAGCGTCATCGATGCGATTGAAAAGAAAAAACAGGCAGCATAAACCAACCACAAGTTTGAAACTATACCATACTATCAAGGAGAAACACCATGTCTGCAATTCAGGAATTAGTTGAGAAGATTGAAAAGCTCACGTTGCTGGAAGCGGTTGAGCTTAAGAAGGCACTCGAAGAGAAGTTTGGCGTGACGGCGGCGGCCCCGATGATGATGGGTGCCATGATGCCTGCCGGCGGCGGAGCGGCAGCTCCGGTTGAAGAGAAGACCGAATTCTCGGTTGAACTGAAGGCCGCAGGTGCCCAGAAAATCAACGTCATCAAAGTCGTCCGCGCCGCAACAGGCCTTGGACTGAAAGAAGCAAAAGATCTCGTCGACGGTGCACCGAAAGTGGTGAAGGAAGGTCTCTCGAAGGCGGATGCAGAGAAACTGAAGAAGGAACTCGAAGAAGCTGGTGCGCAAGTCGATCTGAAATAACGGAGAGTGTGTTCAGCTCGAAGCAATCCAGCACGTCCGTGTTGGATCCACAGCCGAATGACGGGTGTAGCACGAGGAGCCGATGATTTGCCTGCCCCGGCGGGAGTCAGAATCATCGGCTTGTGCTATCGTAACGATGCTATTCAATTGTAAGGAGTGGGTACTTTGAAAAATCAGGTGAATGGAACGCAGAGTCGATTCTCTTTTGGAAGGATCCCTTCCGTCATTGAAACCCCGGATTTGCTCAATGTCCAGATCGATTCGTTTAACAGTTTCCTTCAGAGTGAAGTTCCGCCACACCGGCGGAAACGAATGGGGTTGCAGCAGGTGTTCGAGACCAACTTTCCCATCAGCGATGCCCGCGAAAATTTTCTCCTGGAATTCATCGAGTACTATGTCGAAAAGCCCAAATACTCGGTCGTTGAATGCCAGGAACGGGGCCTGACGTATGCGGTGCCGCTGAAGGCGAAGCTGAGACTTTCCTCGAAGAAGGAAGGAAGCAACGAATTTACCGATTCCATCGAGCAGGAAGTGTACCTCGGCAATCTGCCCGCGATGACCTACCGCGGGACATTCATCATCAACGGAGCGGAGCGGGTTGTCGTCAGTCAGTTGCATCGTTCACCCGGAGTGTTCTTTGGGGAATCCGTTCATCCGAACGGGACGATGATGTATTCCGCCCGCATCATCCCATTCCGCGGTTCGTGGGTTGAGTTCGCGACTGATATCAACAACGTGATGTATGCTTACATCGACCGGAAGAAAAAATTCCCGGTCACAACACTTCTCCGTGCTCTGGGTTACTCATCCGATGACGAGATTCTCGACTTGTTCGACCTGGTCGAAGAAGTGGATGTGCTGAAAGTCAATCTCAAGGAATACCTGGAACGCAAAATCTGCAGCGACGTGTTCGACAAAAAGACCGGCGAGATCTTTATCAATAAAGACGTGAAACTGACAGAAGAACATGTCAAGCAGATCAAGAAAGCGGATATCAAGAAGATCCGGTTCTTGAAAACGGAAGCCGTGACGGAAGGCTCGGTGATCGCCAACACGATCATGAAAGACGTGTCGCGTTCCGAAGAGGATGCACTCGAGGCAATCTATACGCAGCTGAGGTCGGGCGAGGCGCCTGATCTCGATACAGCCAAAAACTTGATTGACCGTCTCTTCTTCAATCCGAAGCGCTACGATCTCGGCGATGTCGGCAGACACCGGATGAATTCAAAGCTCGGCCTGAGCATTCCGGAAAACGTGACGGTTCTGACGAAGGATGACATTGTCGCCATCGTCAAGTATCTTATCCAGCTCCAGCAGGGAAAAAAAGCCGTTGACGACATCGATCATCTGGGGAATCGGCGCGTCCGCACGGTCGGCGAACAGCTGGCCCAGCAATTCAACATCGGTCTATCTCGCATGACGCGCACGATCCGGGAGCGGATGAACATTCGCGATGCAGAATCCCCGACACCGCAGGATCTCGTCAATGCCCGTACCATTACAAGCGTCATCAACGCGTTCTTTGGTACCAACCAATTGTCGCAGTTCCTGGACCAAACCAACCCGCTTTCCGAAATGACTCACAAGCGCCGTGTATCGGCACTCGGCCCCGGCGGATTGACGCGCGAGCGCGCTGGTTTCGAAGTGCGCGACGTGCATTACACCCACTACGGTAGGCTGTGTCCTATCGAGACGCCGGAAGGCCCGAACATTGGGTTGATCTCGTCGTTGTGCATCCATGCCCGCATCAATGATTTCGGGTTCATCGAAACGCCGTATCGAAAAGTCAAGAATGCAAAAGTTCAGGAGGATATCGAATTCCTGACTGCCGAAAAAGAGGATGAGGTCACGATTGCACAGGCAAACGCGCCGCTTGACGGAAGGGGACATTTCCTGGAGGAGAGAGTCAAGTCTCGCTATCAGAGCGATTACCCGGTGGCCGAGCCCGAAAAGATTCAGTACATGGATGTTGCTCCCAACCAGATTGTCAGCGCTGCAGCCGCGTTGATTCCGTTCCTCGAACATGACGACGCCAACCGCGCCTTGATGGGTTCCAACATGCAGCGCCAGGCTGTCCCTCTGCTGCAACCGGAATCGCCGATTGTGGGCACGGGGTTGGAGGAAAAACTTGCGCGTGACTCGAGGACAGTAATCGTAGCAGAACGCGCCGGAAGCGTGGAATCAGTCTCGGCGGAAAGCATCGTCGTCAACTATGACATTGATGAGAACAGCACGGAAGCCATCATCAGTTTCGACGACAAGCGCCGCGTTGAGTACAAGCTTACGAAATTCCTCCGCACCAACCAGGACACCTGCATTAACCAGAAGCCAATCGTGCAGACAGCCCAGCGGTTCAAACGCGGAGACGTGCTTGCGGACGGTTGCGCGACGGATGATGGCGAGCTCGCTTTAGGCCGGAATATCCTCGTGGCGTTCATGCCATGGAGAGGATATAACTTTGAAGACGCCATCATCGTCAGCGAACGTATCGTGGCCGAAGACGTGTTCACATCGATCCATGTGGAAGAGTTTGAACTCCAGGTTCGAGATACGAAACGCGGTGAAGAAGAATTGACGCGCGAAATCCCAAACGTCAGCGAAGAGGCGACGAAGGACCTCGACGAGAATGGCATCATTCGAGTCGGTGCCGAAGTCAACGAAGGTGATATCCTCATCGGTAAGATCACCCCGAAAGGCGAGACTGATCCGACGCCGGAAGAAAAACTGCTCAAGGCCATCTTCGGCGAAAAAGCGGGAGATGTCAAAGATGCGTCGTTGAAAGCGCCTCCGGGGATGAAGGGCATTGTGATTTCAACCAAGCTCTTCAGCCGCAAGAAAAAGGATACCGAAAGCAAGAAAGAAGACAAGCGTCTGCTCGAATCGTTGGAACGGTCGCGAAAGCGCGACCTAAGCGAGCTCGAAGAGAAATTGGGACGCAAGCTCGGTCAACTGCTGGATGGATACAAGTCCGCAGGTATTCGGGATGTCGATGGAGCGATGATTGTTCGCAGCGGAACTGCATTGAAGGAAGACACCTTCCAATCGATGGAAAACCTCGGGAAGCTGGACGACAGCCACGATTGGGTGGATGACAAGAGAACCAACAATACCATCATCAAGATTTACGAAAACTATCGCCAGAAGCTCAGCGAGATCGAAGAAATGTACCGCCATGAGAAGAACAAGATTCAGCTTGGCGACGAATTAGCACCGGGCATTGTCCAGCTCGCGAAAGTGTATGTTGCCAAGAAGCGAAAACTCGCGGTCGGGGACAAAATGGCTGGTCGGCACGGGAACAAGGGTGTTGTGTCCACAATTGTGCCTGTCGAGGACATGCCGTTCCTTCCGAATGGTCGTCCGGTCGACATCATCCTGAATCCCCTCGGCGTTCCTTCCCGTATGAACATCGGCCAGTTGTTCGAAGTCGCACTCGGATGGGCAGGGCGCGAGCTGAATGAAACGTACTCGACGCCGATTTTTGACGGGGCATCATGGGAGCAAGTGGCAGAAAAACTTGAAAAGGCCGGTCTCAGTCAGAATTCAAAGACCCCGCTCATCGATGGGCGCACGGGTGAGCTGTTCGACCAGGAAGTCACCGTCGGCTATCTCTACATGATGAAGTTGTCTCATATGGTCGACGACAAAATCCATGCTCGGTCGATAGGACCATACTCGCTTATCACTCAACAGCCGCTCGGCGGCAAAGCCCAATTTGGAGGACAGCGATTTGGAGAAATGGAAGTTTGGGCGCTGGAAGGGTATGGAGCTGCCCATGTGCTGCAGGAGATTTTGACCGTCAAGTCTGACGACGTCGTTGGGCGTGCAAAAGTCTACGAAGCCATCGTGAAAGGCGAAAACCTGCCAGAGCCAAACGTGCCGGAATCTTTCAATGTTCTCGTGAGAGAGTTGCAGGGCTTGGGATTGGAAGTCAAGATTGAATGACCTGCCTGAAGCGGGAAGGTCATCAATCAATGCTCGGGTTCGTGAGAAGAGCAACTTACTAGAAATTCGGAGGTGTCATGGGTTTTTCAATGAATGAAGCATCGACGCGAAAAGCGTTTTCCAAAATAACGATCAGTCTGGCATCGCCGGACATGATTCTTGCGCGCTCGCATGGCGAGGTGACAAAACCTGAGACGATCAACTATCGGTCGTTCCGGCCGGAAAAAGATGGACTCTTCTGTGAAAAGATTTTCGGCCCGACGCGTGACTGGGAATGTCATTGCGGAAAGTACAAGCGCATTCGGTACAAAGGAATCACCTGCGACCGCTGTGGTGTGGAAGTAACGCAGAAAAGCGTTCGCCGCGAACGCCAGGGGCACATCGCTCTCGCTGTCCCGGTGGTCCACATCTGGTATTTCCGGTCACTTCCCTCGAAGATCGGCTACGTGCTTGGTATCGCATCGAAGGAACTGGAAAAGATCATCTACTATGAATCGTATGTGGTCGTCAGTCCGGGAACAACCGGACTCCAGAAACTCGACCTCATCTCAGAAGATCAGTATCTCGAGATTCTCTCCTCTCTCCCGGAGTCGAACTTTGACCTGGAGGATAGCGATCTGAAGAAGTTCATCGCGAAAATGGGAGGCGATGCGATCAAGGACTTGCTTAGCCGTGGGAACATTGAGGAACTCGCTGCTCAGCTGCGCGATCAGGTTGGTACCGAGACATCTGTCCAGAAGAAGCAGGAAGCGCTGAAACGCCTTCGAGTCGTTGAGGCATTCCGCCAAAGTGACACTGAAGCTCCGAACAAGCCTCAGTGGATGGTGCTCGACGTCGTTCCCGTCATTCCCCCGGAACTTCGGCCGCTTGTTCCTTTGGAGGGTGGCCGGTTTGCGACATCAGATCTGAACGATCTGTACCGGCGCGTCATTATCCGAAACAACCGATTGAAGCGGTTGATTGAAATCAAAGCACCCGAAGTCATTCTTCGCAACGAGAAGAGAATGCTGCAGGAGGCGGTGGATTCGCTCTTCGACAATTCGCGGCGCGTGAATGCAGTTCGAAGCGATAACAACCGTGCGCTAAAGTCCCTTTCCGATATGTTGAAAGGAAAGCAGGGACGATTCCGCCAAAACTTGCTCGGCAAACGTGTCGACTATTCGGGCCGCTCGGTCATTGTCGTCGGTCCTGAGCTGAAGCTCCACGAGTGCGGATTGCCGAAGGACATGGCCGTAGAGTTGTTCAAGCCGATGATCATCCGCAAACTTATTGAACGAGGGCTCGTCAAGACCGTTAAAAGCGCGAAGAAGATGGTGGACAAGAAAGGTCCGGAGGTGTGGGATATTCTTGATCACATCATCGATGGCCATCCGGTGATGTTGAACCGTGCTCCGACCTTGCACCGTCTTGGCATCCAGGCGTTTCAACCGGTTCTTGTCGAAGGCAAAGCCATTCGCATTCACCCCATGGTGTGCACGGCGTTCAATGCAGACTTCGACGGTGACCAGATGGCGGTCCATGTGCCTCTCTCGTATGAAGCCCAGCTCGAAGCCCGCATGCTGATGCTCTCCAGTCACAATATTCTCTCCCCGGCCAGTGGTGCGCCGATTGTGACGCCGACGCAGGACCAGGTGCTCGGATGTTACTATCTCACCAAATCGAAGGCAGGAGAAAAGGGCGAAGGAATGGTCTTCAGTTCGCCGGGCGAAGTCATCATCGCCTATGACCAGGGTAAGATCGCGTTGCATGCCCGGATTAAGGTTCGCGTCGACAACGCTATCGTCGAAACGACGACGGGGCGGGTCCTGTTCAACGAAATCGTTCCGAGGGAGATTCCGTTTATCAACGAGTTGTTGAACAAGAAACGGCTTGTGCAGATCATTGCGACAATATTTCGCCGTTGCGGCAATCTCGTGACGGCTCAATTCCTCGACAAGCTCAAGACACTCGGCTTCACCTATGCGACAAAGGGTGGGCTCTCAGTCTCCGTTGGGGACGTTATCATTCCCAAGGAAAAGTATGAGATGGTGGCGAAGGCGGCAAAAGATGTTGAAGGGGTTGAAACGCAGTACTATCGTGGCTTCATAACGAATGGAGAACGCTACAACAAAGTGATTGACATCTGGACGCGCGCGACAAGCCGCATCGCCGAACGATTGTTCGACGCGCTGCAGCACGACCGCGAGGGATTTAATTCCTTGTACATGATGGTTGACTCAGGAGCCCGCGGATCGAAGGAACAGGTCCGTCAGCTTGCTGGTATGCGGGGTTTGATGGCCAAGCCGCAGAAGAG
>Ga0315286_10004968_pt1 | contig 12806 bp, 4 predicted proteins | sample YL17G10_0_MG_FD_205038 | JGI IMG/M metagenome (GOLD analysis project Ga0315286, IMG submission 205038) | Sediment microbial communities from Yellowstone Lake, YNP, Wyoming, USA - YL17G10_0 | ecosystem: Environmental > Aquatic > Freshwater > Lake > Sediment | place: USA: Wyoming | collected... | reverse complement strand
TGTACCCCGACCAGGCCGAGATCTGGGGCGTGCCAACGCAACTGGGTACGTTCAACGTCCAGTTGACGGTGACCGATGCCGACGGCGTCGTGGGGTCCAGCCCCGTGTTCCCGCTGCACGTGTCCGCCCTGGCAGAGAGGACCGGTCTGCCCGGCGGGACGCTCAACGTTGCTTATTCCAGCGCCCTGAGAGTCATCGGCGGTACCGGTCCCTACACCGCGTCGATTGTGAGCGAGCGGCTGCCGGCGGGCCTGGCGGTCGACCCGGCGACTCTGGTAGTCAGCGGTACGCCTCGCGAACACGGCTCCTGGTGGCCGCATTTCTCGTTTTCTGATTCCAGCGGGGAGACCCTGCAAGTCGAGCGGTACATCTGGATTAACCGCCCGGGCACGGCGACGATCTATGTGAACAGCTACTGGGATCTGGGCTCCATGACGGCGGGAAGCAGCGTTTCTCGCCAACTGTCTGCCTGCTGCGTCCCGTGGTATGTCTGGTCGCTCGTGGACGGCAGCGGCCTGCCGCCGGGCCTCAGCCTGACCGACACCGGCCTCCTCTCCGGGACGGCGTCCACAGCGGGGACCTACTCGTTCGTGCTCAGAGTAGAGGACTCCGTCAACGCGGCCAACTACGCGCAGCAGCAGTTCACGCTCGTGGTCCAGCCGGGGCCGTGGATCACGACGCAGGCTCCCAGCAGCGTGCCGTACGGGAACGTCGGCACGCCCTACACGATCCAGTACACGGCGTCGGGCGGGGCCGGTCCGCTGACGTGGAGCGTCGCCCCCTTCAACTACCTGCCGCCGGGGCTGACCTTGCTGGCGGACGGCACGGTGACCGGCACGCCCGAGTCACCCGGTGCCTACAGCTTCACGGCCAAGGTGACCGACGGGGCCGGGAACTCCGCGTCCCGAGGCGTATCGATTTCCATCTACCCGGCCGGTGTCGTACCGCCCCTGTATCTTCCCCTTTACACCGGCGGGACCTACACGCTGGGCAGCCTGACGTTCGGGCTGGCCGCCAGCGGCGGCATGCCGCCCTATCACTACGCCTTGACGCCCGGCGCGGACGAGATTCCAGGCATGCGCGTGCAGGACGGCGCACCACTCCCGCCCAGGTGGCCCTACACGGGGGCCTATTTCGGCGTCCTCTCGGCCGCCGGCACTTATCACACGTCGATCCGGGTGACCGACGCCAGAGGTGCGGTGTTTGACCGTGCGGTCTTGATCGACGTGTCCCCGCTCCTGGTGCCGTCCGCACCCCCCCCCAAGTCGACCGTCGGCACGTTCTACACGTTCACCCTCTCGGCGTCCGGTGGCAGCGGCCACTACGCCTGGTCTGCCAGCAGTTCGTCCCTTCCCGCGGGGTTGAGCATCGATGCGTCCGGTCGCGTCTCGGGCATCCCGACGACCGCCGGGTCGACATACGCGAACTTCGTGGTGACCGATGTGACGACGTCGAAGTCGTTGACGGTCTCCTTCACGTTCTTCATCGACCCGTTTGCGATCACGACGGCCGGCCTGCTGCCCCGGGCGACGGTGGGCGTCCCGTACAGCCAGACGCTCAACGCGCCGGGGTGCGGAAGCGGCTGCGTCTGGACCATGTCCGGTACGCCGGTCTCCGGGCTGTCGCTGAGTTCAGCTGGTGTCCTGTCTGGCACGCCCACGTCCTCCACGGACACCTACTTTACTGTGCAGGCGGCCGGAGCGAATGGCACCGTGCAGAAGTATCTGGCGCTGGCGGTGGATGTCGCCACGCCGCAGCCGCTGACGATCAACGTGGGCACGTTCAGCCCGACCCTCGTCGGCTCGGCCGTGGGCACCAGACTGACAGCGGCGGGAGGCACCGCTCCGTACACATGGGAGGTAACCTCCGGCACGCTTCCGCCTGGTGTTGCCCTGGCGGGGCCGGGCGAAACGCTGTCGTACAGCTACGGGCCGGGCGCGACCTATCTCTTCGGCCGCGCGGGCCAGATCGGCGTGTCCGGCTTCACGCTCGCGGTGACCGACGCCGTCGGGACAACGGTGACCAGGGCGTTCAGCTGGAACATCACCCCGCTCTCGGTGCAGTACACCAGTCTTCCCCCGGCATCGGGTGTCATCTTGAATCCGCCTTTGGTGTACGACACCCCGTACACGCAGCGGTTGCTCGCGATCGGCGGCACAGGCCAGTACACGTGGACGCCTGGCGGCGCGTTGCCGCCGGGGCTCGTGGTTGATTCCCCGACGGGCATCGTGAGCGGGACGCCCGCCAACACCGGCTCCTTCTCGACGCCGTTCACCGTCACCGATACTGCCGGCCACTTCACGACCTTCACCGAGTCGTTCACCATCAGCTCGGGAACATCGGCCACGGTGTCGTTCAGTCTCAGTTCGAGCGTCGTTCAGCAGGGGACGACGTACAGCACCAGCATCTTCCCGAGCGGCGGCACGCCGCCGTATACGGTGACAGCGCTGACCCCGCTGCCGCCGGGCTTCGCGCTGGAGACCGGGAGTGCGCTCTTCTCGACGACGGCCAGCGCCGTGCTTGCCGGCATCCCGCACGCCTCAGGCACGTTCCCGATCACGCTGCGGGTTGACGACTCTTCCGGGAATTTCGGCGTGCGGACGATGACCCTGACGGTGGTGCCCTTCACCCTGCTGTTCACCGGCACGAGCCTCTCAGACGCCACCGTCGGCCAGCCCTATTCGTACCCGCTGACGACCACCGGCGGCGTGGTGACCTGGTCGGCGGGCCCGACGTCGGCGCTACCTCCCGGGCTGACGCTGGGGGCCAGCGCGCTCGGCGGCGTTCCCACGTTGGCCGGGACCTATGCCTTTGTGCTCGTGGCCACCGATGGACCCACCGGGCTCAGCACCAGCTCCACGTATGCGCTGCGCGTGTCCGGCATTTCGATTTCGGACGCGGGCGTCCTGCCCACGGCCACTACGGGTGTTCCGTACACCTATACGTTCACCTCGGTCGGCGGGAGTGCCACGCCCGTCTGGTCGGCGTCCGGCTTGCCCTCGAGCCTGACGCTCTCGCCGTCCGGCACGCTCAGCGGCACCCCGACGGTTGCGACCCGATATACGGTGACCGTCACGGCGACCGACGGGGCTGTGGCCTTCGCGCGGACGTTCACGCTGAACGTCGTCAGTCCGATTCCCTCCTTGTTGGACTACCCGCTGACCTCGGCGACCTTCGATGCCATTGTCGGGCAGCGAGTGAGCCGAACCCTGTCCACCACGGGTGGGGTGCCGCCGGTCACGTGGAGCGTCGCCCTTGGGTCGAGCCTGCCGTCGGGGCTGGAGTTGCTGACCGGGGCCGCCCTGCCGGCCACCTCGAGCTATCCACCGGGAACGACAGTGCTGACCGGCGTGCCCCAGGCAGTGGGCCAGTTCAGTTTCGATCTGCTGGCGACCGACACGGCCGGTACGCAGATGAGGCGGACGTTCACGGTGAACGTCACGCCCGTTACCATCCTCTCGGGCTCACCCCGCACCGCCACGGTAGGTGTGCCCTACGCGCAGCAGTTCACGGCGGTCGGCGGCACGCCTCTCTACACGTTCACGATGCGGCCGCAGTCTACCAGCTACGACATGCTGCCGCCGGGGCTCCAACTGTCCAGCGACGGGCTGATTTCCGGCACGCCGCTGCGCACCGGTTACTACTACTTCACGCTCCAGGCACAGGACTCGACGGGACGGCGCTACTCCGTCAACACCTCGTGTGTCGTAAGAACGGCGTCCGGTCTTCAGGTATCGGGTTGGAATCCCTCCACCTGGGTCGGCAGCTGGCGGACGACGCAGACGCTGTCTGCCTCCGATTCGACGGGTGCGGTGTCCGCCTTCACGTGGTCGAAGGTCGGCGGCAGTCTGCCGCCCGGGGTGGCGCTGGTGCCCGGCACCATCGCCGGCACCACGCAACTGGCCGGCGCGCCGACGCAGCCCGGCACGTATGCGTACACGCTGCGGGCGGCCGACGCGGCGAACCCGGCCAACTACGCGGAGCAGACCCTCACGTATCGCGTGGCGCCCATGCAAGTCGTGTCGCCGCGGGTCGGCATCGCCCCGGTCATCAACCTTCCCGTCGGCCAGGTAGGCGCGGCCTACTCGACGACCATCAAGATGGCCGGCGGGACGCCCCCGTATACCTTCGCGGTGTCGCCGCTCTCGCCTCTGCCGCCGGGGCTGGCCCTGAGCATCGCCGGCGTCCTGTCCGGCACGCCGCAAGGGATCGGCACCTATTCGATCACGCCCGTCGTCACCGATGCGTCCGGCGCCGTGTCGTCGAGCTACTCGCTGACGCTGCTGGTGGCGTCCACCGGTTCGCCGGCCCCGCTGAGCCGGCCCTCGACCGAACTCCAAAGCGCGTCGGTCGGCGTGCCCTACGGCTTCGCCCTCGACAGCGGCCTGCGGGGCGGCACGGCGCCGTTCTCGTGGGTGCCGGCGAACGGCTCCACGCTGCCGCCGGGCCTGGTGATCCTCACGGGCGCGAACGGTGTGCCGACGTATCTGAGCGGCATCCCGACGGCGGCGGGGGTCTACAGCCTTACGTTCGTGGTGACCGATGCCGGCGGACAGTCGCTCACGACGACGTCGACGCTGGTCGTGTCAAGCCTGGCGCTGTCGCCGGATGTGCTGGGGGCCGGGCGCGTGGGCGTCGCGTACCCGACGGTCACGTTCCAGCCGTCGGGCGGGTCCCCTCCGTACACGTTCCAGGTGTCGCGGTCGTCCGATCTGCCGCCGGGTCTGTCGTTCGACCCGGCCGGCCTGCTGTCCGGCACGCCCACCTATGCGGGCAACTTCACCGTGCGGCTCACGGTGACGGATGCGGGCGGGAAGAGCCTGGCCAAGAACTACACGATTACGATCGACAACGCCCTGGGCGAGGCGCCGGCCGTGAGCCTGCGGCCGAAGCCGATCCAGGTGTACTACGAGCTGGGCCTGCCGGCGCCGGCCCCCGTTCCGATCACGGTTGACGCGACCAGCGGGACGGCGGCGTTCACGGCGGCCCTGCTGGACCTGCCCGGGGCAACGCTGTCGGCCGGTTCGGGCACCGCGCCCACGACGCTGCACCTCGGTCTGGATGCCGGAGCGCTGGCTCTGGGCACCCATACCGGCCTGCTAGGCGTGAGCGCCCCCGAGTCGGCGAACGGGTTCGACTGGGTGCCGGTGACGCTGACGGTGGCGCAGCCGCCGCCCTGCACGTACACGTTGTCGGCGGCCGGCGGCAGTGCGCCCGCCAAGGCCGGGACCTACAGCTTCACGGTCGCGACCGGGGCGTGGTGTGCCTGGACGGCGACGATTTCCAGCCCTGACATGGGATGGATCTCCATCTCGGGCGCCGCCAGCGGCATCGGGCCGGCGACGATCACCTACACGCTCAAGGCCTATAGTCTGACGATCGCGCGGTCGGGGACGATCACGGTGGCCGGGCAGGTCTACACGATCACGCAGTTTGGCCTCACGGGGTGCGCGTACACGCTGACCCCCGCGCTCCTCGCCGCGCCCGCGGCGGAAAGGACGGCCTCCGTGGCGGTGACCGCGTCCAACTCCTCGTGCATCTGGCCGACGACGTCGGGCCTGGATGTGACGCCGGCGTCCGGTCCGGGGTCGAAGACCGTCACCGTGACGATCCCGGCGAATCCCGAGCCGGCGCCGCGCGCGCTGACGGCCACCATTGCCGGGAAGACGCTGACCGTCAATCAGACCGGCGCTGACTGCACGGTGAGCCTGAGTCCCTATGACGCCAGCTTCGCGCCGGGCGGGGACAGCGGCGTCGTGGAGGTGACCACGCCGGCCGGGTGTGCCTACGCGGCCGAGCCGGGCGCCTCCTGGATCACGGTCACGTCGGGTGGCTCCGGCAGCGGACCGGGCTCGGTGGTCTACAAGGTCTCGCCGAACTCGACCACGGTCGGCCGAACTGCCGCGCTGACGATCGGCGCACAGAAGCTGCAGATCACACAGGAGGCGCAGGCCTGCAGCGTCACCCTCGACACGACCGGCCTCGGCAGTCCCTACGGCATGGCGGCGACCAGCGGCACGATCGCGGTGACGGCCAACGGGGCGAACTGCGGCTGGACGGCGTCGAGCGGGGCCGCCTGGGCCACGGTGTCGCCGGCGTCGGGGACGGGCAACGGCACGGTCACGGTGAGCGTGGCGTCGAACGCCGCGTCTGCCGCGTCGCGCGTCGCGTCGCTCGGCGTGGCGGGACAGACCGTCAGCGTCTCGCAGGCCGGCACGACCTGCACGTACGCGCTGCAGTCCGCGACGGGCTCGGTCCCAGCGTCGGGCGGTTCCGGGGCCGTCGGCGTGGTCGCGCCCGGGCCGTGCGGCTGGACGTCCACGCCCAACAACCCCGACTGGCTGACCATCGCCGCGTCGGGGAGCGGGGGCTCGTCCAACGTGCAGTTCGTGGCGGTGCCCAACACCAGTCCCACCCCGCGTGTGGGCACGCTCACCATCGCGGCGCTCACCTACACGGTGACGCAGGCCGGCGCGCCGTGCAGCTACACGCTGGCGGCGTCGGGCACGACGGTGGCGTCGGCCGGATCGTCAGGCAGCGTGGGATTCACGGCGGCCAGCGGCGGGTGCACCCCGACGGCGGTCAGCTACGCCGGCTGGATTGCCGCGAACACGGTCTTTGCCGGGACGACGGGCACCATCGACTTCACGGTGGCGGCCAACGAGACGGGGTACGCGCGCTCGGGCACGATTCAACTCGGGGACCGGTCGTTCACGATCCTCCAGAATGGCGGGGCGTGCGCCTACAGCCTCCACGCGTATGGGGCCGTCTTCGGCGCGTCGGGCGGCAACGGCGACGTGTTCGCGTCCCAGGGCGCGCTCGGCTGTGTGCCGGTCGTCGGCACGACGCAGCCGACCATCGTCGCGCTGGGCGCGTTGAGCGGGCCGGACCTCAACATCTTCACGCAGCTGTACACGGTGGCGAGGTTCGACTCGCTGAACCCGGCGGTGCGCATCGCGACGATCACCTTCGGCGGACAGTTCTTTACGGTCAAACAGCGGTCATGGTGAGGACGATGACACCAGACTTCGCGCAAAGAGGCACCATGCGTTACTCCACACGTCAGGTCACGCGACTCGGCCGCGCCGTGCTGGCCGGGCTGCTCGTCGGCGTCGGCGTGGTCGTGCACGCGGCCGTCAAGGGCCCGGATGCGGGCGGCTATGTGGCCACCGACGCCACCGTCTACAGCTTCATCGACGTGTCGGGGGCGAGCGGCGGCGCCAGTGTGCTGGCGGGCACCGACGACGGCGTCGTGGCGTTGACGTTGCCGTTTGCGTTCACGTTCTATGGGCAGTCGTATACGACGGTGTGCGCCAGCACGAACGGGGCCCTGTACTTCGTGGCCGCGGCGAGCGCGTGTGCCAACGTGCTCGACTTCGCGCATACCGACGTGACCAGCACGACGACCGTCAACGACTGGGCGGCCGTCCTGCCGTTCTGGAGCGACCTGACGTTCGACCAGTCGGGGGCGGGCGCGGTCTTCTACCAGACGCTGGGGACGGCTGGCGCCCGGACGTTCGTGGTGCAGTGGCAGGACGCGTTTCCCCAAGGGTCGCAGAACGCGGTGACGTTCCAGGTCGTGCTGGCGGAAGGGGCCAACACCATCCTGTACCAGTACAAGACCGTGGGCCTCGGGGCGGGCAACGCGGCCAGCAACGGGGCGCAGGCGACGATTGGCATTCGCAACGCCGGCGCGCCGGGCAACAACCAGTTACTGCAGTGGAGCGTCGATGCGCCGGTGGTCAGCGACGAGACGGCGCTTCTCTTCAAGATTCAGAGCGACGCCACGCCGCCCGCCGTGACGGCGATCGCGACACCGTCGGAGTTGTGGCCGCCCTCCGGAAAGGGAGTGCCGGTCACCGTGTCCGGGCGGATGACTGATGCGGACTCGGGGCTGGACCCGTCCACGGCGCGGTTCGAGGTGACGGACGAATATGGGACGGTCAAGCCGGCGGGTGCGATTGCGCTGGGGGCCGGCGGCAGCTACACCTTCACCGTGTCGCTCGTCGCCTCGAGAATCGACTCGGACATGGACGGGCGCACCTACACCCTGGCCGTGACGGCGAAAGACCGCGCCGGCAACACCGGTACGGGGCGTGCCGTCGTCATCGTGCCACACGATCAGCGCAAACGCCGATCGCCGTGATGGAGGGACGCGCCGGAACGTGCGAGCCTGGCGAATCTGATCTGGCGCGGAGGCGTCCGTCCACGTAGACATCGGCGGTCGAACAACCACGGATTCGTTGCCGCGCCCGGCCGATTCGGTCATAATGGCGCCGGTTTCCGAGAACCTCCGGGTGGCCAGCGATATGACCTGTCCGACGTGCGGCGGCACCACGCTCCTCGACGGCGGGCGCTGCGCGACCTGCGGGGTTCCGGCCGGTGCTCACCCGCCTGCCTCTTCGGCTGGTCCGGACACGGATGCGGTCACCGTCCTTCCGACCTCGCCACCGTTCACGCCGCCGTCAGCGCCAGCCACGTCCATGGGGACGATGAGCCATCTCCTTCCCGGCCAGGCTTTTGGACCGCGGTACCGGATTCTCAAGATGCTCGGCATGGGCGGGATGGGAGCCGTCTACGAGGCCTGGGACGCCGACGTCAACGAGGCCGTAGCGCTGAAAGTCATCCGCCCCGACATGCTGGGCGATCCGGCCGCGGCGCAGGACGTCGAGCGGCGCTTCAAACGGGAACTGGTGCTTGCGCGGCAAGTCACCCATAAGAACGTCATCCGGATCCACGATATCGGCGAGGTCGACGGCGTCCGGTATCTGACGATGCCCTTTCTTTCGGGGGAGAACCTCTCGACCCTCCTTCGTCGGGAAGGCCGCCTGCCAATCTCCCGCGTGCTCACTATCGCGACGCAGGTGGCCCGCGGCCTGGCGGCTGCCCACGAGGTGGGCGTGGTGCACCGGGACCTCAAGCCCGCGAACATCATGATCGAGGCTGATGGCACGGCCGTCATCATGGACTTCGGCATTGCGGGATCTGCGGCCGCCGATGGACTTGCCACGCGCCTCGGCAGCATCGTCGGGACCCTGGAGTACATGCCGCCGGAGCAGGCGCAGGGCCATGCTGTCGACCGGCGGTCGGACATCTATGCCTTCGGCCTCGTCCTGTACGACCTCCTGACCGATCGGTCACGCTCGAAGCAGCACGAGACGCCGATGTCGGAGTTGATGGACCGGATGACGAAGCCGATGCCGCCTGTCCGGATCGCGGCCACCGTCATCCCGGCTCCGGTCGCGAGCGTGATCGATCGCTGCCTGCAGACGGATCCGGCCGCGCGTTACCAGACCACCGCGGCGCTGCTGCACGACCTCGAGGCGCTCGACGAGGACGGGCATGTCCGCGAGATGCCCACGTCCTGGTTCACCGTCAGGCGCGCGGCTGGCCTGGCGGCCCTTGCGTTGGTCATCGTCGCGGCGGCTGTCGGAGGAAGCTGGCTGCTGTTACAGCGGCGGGGGCCGGCGAAGCCGGTGCTGCCGGGTCCGGTGTCGGTGCTCATCGCCGACTTCGAGAACAAGGCCAACGAGCCGCTGTTCGACGGTCTCGTCGAGCAGGCGCTTGGCGTCGGGCTGGAGAGCGCGTCGTTCATCACGCTCTACCCGCGGCGAGACGCGATCCGGCTGGTTTCGCAAATCAAGCCGGGCGCCCGGCTGGACGACGAGCACGCAATCCTCGTGGCGGTGCGCGAGGGCGTGAACCGGGTGGTGACAGGCGCGATCGAGCGCCAGGCGTCCGGGTTCAAGCTCGTGGCGCGGGCGGTGGATCCCGAGGGCGCTCGGGTGATCTTCTCGCTCGAGACGGAGAGCGGCTCCAAGGACAAGATTCTGGACGCGGTCGGGCAGATGGCGACGTTGGTACGGCGCCGGCTCGGTGACACCGCCGCGTCGGCGGGCACCGTACCCGCGCAGGAGACATTCACGGCGGCGTCGCTCGAGGCGGCACATGCGTACACCCGCGGCCAGGAACTGCAGTGGGCCGGCAAGTTCGAGGAGGCGCTTGCGTCGTATCAACAGGCGGTCGCGCTGGATCCGACGCTTGGCCGGGCCTACTCCGGCATGGGCGCGGTGAGCAACAGCCTCGGCCGGCGGAAGGAAGCGGAGGACTACTACAAGGCCGCGCTCCAGCATCTCGACCGGATGACCGATCGTGAAAAGTACCGCACCCGCGGGGGCTATTACCTGCTCATCCGCAACAACGAAAAAGCCAGGGAGGAGATGCAGGCGCTGCTGGCGAAGTTCCCCGCCGACACGGCGGGCTTGGCGAACCTCGCGGTAGCCGAGTTCAACCATCGCGACATGGTGAAGGCCGTGGAGTTAGGCACACAGGCGCTCGCGGCAATGCCGCGCAACGTGATTCGTGCCAACAACCTGGCGCTGTTCGAGATGTACGCGGGGGATTTCGTGGCGTCTGAGCGCCAGGCGAAGGCCGTGCTCGACATCAACCGCGAGTTCGCCAAGGCGTACGTCGCACTCGGGCTTTCACAGTTGGCCACAGGGCGCAGCGAGGAAGCCGAGCGGACCTACAGCACGCTTGGAGCGTTGCCGGGCGCTGCGAAATACTACGCGGCCAGCGGGCTTGCGGACCTGCAGATGTACCACGGACGCCTCGCCGATGCCGCGACGATCCTCGATCAGGCGGCCAGCGCGGAAGCCGCCGGGTCCGCGAGCCGCCATGCCCGTCTGCTGGTGACGCTCGCGGAAGTCCGCGCCCTGCAGGGCCGGCGGAGGGAAGCCATCGAGATCGTCGCGCGCGCGCAGGCCCGCAGCACAGACGAGGGGGTGCTCTTCCTGGCGGGGCGGCTGCTGGCGGCGGCGGGGCGCACGGCTGACGCCCAGGCGGCCGCGGCAACGCTCGGCGAGCGCCTCGAGCAGGAGCCGCGGATCTACGCCCGCCTGATCGAGGCTGAGTTGGCCTTCGGGCGCGGCGCGGCGCGAGATGCCATCCCGATCCTCCAGGCCGCCCAGCAGATCGCCGATTCGTGGCTGGGCCGCCTGGGCCTCGCGCGCGCATTCCTGGCCGCCGGGGCGCTGGCCGAGGCCGATTCCGAGCTCGATCGCTGCATGCAGAGGAGGGGCGAGGCCACGTCGGTGCTGCTGGACGACGTGCCGTCGTACAGGGAGTTCGCGCCGGTACACTACTACCACGGCCGCGCGCTCGAGGCGCTCAAGAGTCCGGGCGGCGCGGAGGCCTACAAGGAATTTCTGGCTATCAAGGCGAACGGCGACGAGCAAGGCTTCGTGGCCGATGCCCGCCGCCGTCTCGGAGGCCGCTGACGACCCAGTTCCTGCCGGCGCGGAACCCGCGCCGGGAGTCCCCGAGTGCGGCCGGGATCTTCCTGACTGCCAGTGACCGGCCGGATCAACGCGTAGAATCAGGCCTCAGAAATCCCGCAGAGCCTGAACGAGGTCATCCAATAGGCAGACTGCTATACAGCCCACTGGAGCACGACCGCCAGATCGAACGCGACCGCGGTATCGGCGGGCTGCGCCGCCAAAAGTCCGCTCGCGCCTACATCCCGAACCAGCGCGCTTTCCGGCTGGATCCAAAGTGCTGTTTGTTGGCGACGCCCTCGGGCGTGGTGCCGAAGTACTGGCTGGCGGGCTTCGGCCCGCCGAGGAAGTTGACGTAGATCTCGGCGATTTGCGTCTCGCCGAATTCGATGTAGCAGCGGCCATCGCCCTGATACCGTGCGACCTCGCCGCCGCGGGCGCGCGCGATGATCTGCGCGGCGACGATCTTGCCGGCGCCCTCGGCGAAGGTCCCCGCGCGCGGCGTGCCGACGCTGGTGACATCGCCAATGGCATACACGTCGGGAAAGCGCGTCTGCAGCGTGGCGCGGTCCACGGGAACCTAGCCGCCCTCGGCCAGCCCGGACTCCAGCACCACCGGCGGCGCGACGTGCACGGGGACGGCGAGCAGCAGATCGTAGCCGACGGCAGCGCCATTCGAGAGGTGCAGCGTGTGCTCGGGGCCGTCGACCTGAGCCGGCGACACGCCGGTGATGCACTCGATGCCGAGTTGGCCGAATCGGGCCAGGATCGCGTCGCCGGCTTCCTTCGACACCGGAAGGGGCGAAGGAAACGGCGTGGTCATGATGATCCTGGAGCGGTCGCGCAGGCCGCGGCCGGTGAGGTAGTCATGCATGAGCATGGCAGCCTCGCTTGGCGCCGGCTGTGCTCGGGCGGCGTCTGCCCGGGCGGCGTCTGATGGGCTCTATCGTCCAGTCAATCGCGTTACACTGCGTCAGCGGTCATGCGAACACGGCCGCATGGAACGTAGACACGGGTCACATCGTCAACACCGCCATGAACACACCACTGAGCACGCCCTCGAGCACGTGGCTGAGCCTGACGGGGCTCGCCTGCGCCATGATGCTGGCGACAGGCGATGTGCGCGGCGACGAGGCCGCCTGGCCGCAGTTCCGTGGGCCGGATTCGAACCCGGTGAGCGCGAACGCGCGGCTGCCAGAGAAATGGGGGAAGACCGAGAACGTCGAGTGGTCGGTCGAGTTTCCGGGGCGGGGGTGGTCGTCGCCCATTGTGACGGGCGAGAAGGTCCTCATCACGTCCGCCACCACCGACGGGCCGTCGAAGTCACCGCAGATCGGGACGGAGTACAGCAACGAGTACGTGGCGGAGTTGACGAAGCAGGGGCTCTCGGAGGCGCAGGTCCTGGAGAAAGTGACGGCGCGGGACATCGAGTTGCCGAACGAGGTCCAGCTCCATTACGTCCTCTCCTGCCGCAACCTGAAGACGGGGACGCTGGAATGGCAGCGAGAGTTCTACGCGGGAAGGCCGCCG
>Ga0315286_10004966_pt1 | contig 12807 bp, 6 predicted proteins | sample YL17G10_0_MG_FD_205038 | JGI IMG/M metagenome (GOLD analysis project Ga0315286, IMG submission 205038) | Sediment microbial communities from Yellowstone Lake, YNP, Wyoming, USA - YL17G10_0 | ecosystem: Environmental > Aquatic > Freshwater > Lake > Sediment | place: USA: Wyoming | collected... | reverse complement strand
GCAGGGCAAGCAGCTCGTGCCCGAGGCCTGGGTCGAGGCGGCCACCGCCCGACAGACCTCGAACGGCAGCAACCCGAACAGCGACTGGGACCAGGGCTACGGCTACCAGTTCTGGCGCTGCCGCAACGGTGTCTATCGGGGCGATGGAGCATTCGGTCAATACTGCATCGTGTTGCCCGAGCAGGATGCGGTGATCGCCATCACCAGCGGCGTGAAAGACATGCAGGCTGTCCTGAACCTGATCTGGGACAAGCTGCTGCCGGCCATGAAACCATCCCCCTTGGCCCCCGACGATGCGGCCAGGAAGAAACTCGAACAAACGCTCAAGGGTCTGTCCCTGCGCCCCCAGGAAGGCTCCGGCTCCGGCGCGAAGGTGTTGGGCAAGAAGTACGTATTTGCGGCCAACGAGCGTAAGCTGGAAGCAATCACGCTCCAGAGCGACGACAACGATGGTGCCGTGGCTCTCGTCGCCCGATTCGACGGCATCGAACGGCGGATCGCCTGCGGCCGCGGCGTATGGCAGAAGGGGCGCGTGGCTTGGGGCCAGTTGCCCGAGCAACCGGCGGCGGCAAGCGGTGCATGGACAGCAAACGACACATTCACCGCCAAGCTCTGCTTCTACGAAACCCCGTTCATCCTCACGATCCGCTTGAAGTTCCTCGGGCAAGAACTGCAATGGAACGCCGAGGCCAACGTAGGTTTCGGCCCGACCAAGGAACCGCAACTGACAGGCAAGGCGGAGTAATCGCCTCCCATCTGGCGTTTCTTTTCTTTGACTTGGCGGCGGCGAGCCTATACACTCTCTGTCGAACACGGGTTTGCCAGAGATCGGGAATGAACTACCAGTTCGATAAAGATAAGATATCGCAGCACATCGTCAAGTACGGCGTGGACACGCGGCCGCCGCTGGCGCCGGAGCAGGACCGGGCCAAGCTCCAGGACTACGGCAACTGGCTGGTCGAGGAGTTCCCCGAGATCTTCGAGACGCTGCTGGTGGGCCCGCGCGAGCTGCGGGTGCAGCGGACGTTCCTGCTGCCGAACGCCAAACGGATCGAGTTGCCCACGTTCGTCCTGACGAATCGCGGCCCGGTGTTCACGTTCCCGGAGCGGCTGTACATCGACCGGCCGCACGAAATCGACATCGCGGAGAAGGACAAGATCTTCCGCCGGGCCTTCGACGAGCTGCGGGCGAGGTTCCCCGACCGGGCGGTGCCCCGCGTCGGCGTGGTCCACGAGATCGTTTTCGACACCGGCTTCATCAACTCCCTCGACATCGTGGCCAGCAACCTCAAGAACGATGTGTGGCGCCGGACGGCGAAGAACGTCCGCCTGCTGCTGGAGACGCCCACGGATGACAAGAACGTCAATATCGAAATCCGCCCGACCTACCTGCAGCGCACGGGCGCGCCCGGCGACGCCGTCGCCCCGGGAGACATGAAATTCGGCGTCATCGTCAACGTAGACATCAACAACCGCCAGGTCACCGGTGATCTCACGAAGGCGGAGATCAGCGATATCCTCGCCTTCGCCAGCGATTACGTCCCCGAAGAGCTGGTCAAGCTCCTCAATAACGAAGAATGACCCACCGCTGGGTCCCATTCGTCCAGTTCGTCCATCATGTCCACTTTGTCCTATTGGACGCAGCGGACTGAGTGGACACAGTGGACCTATGGGCCGCCGCGAAGTGCGCGCAAAGAAAAACAGGGCTGAGGAGCGGAGGGAGAGGAAAAGCGAGATAACCCCAGCCCTGTTATAGTGCTTACTACTATTCAGGATCAAATCCAACTTGGAGTACTATACCTGACGCCCTGGGGCGCTGACAAGAAAAATTCCGCGCAAAATGCGGCGAAAATTGTCTCGACATTTCGTTCGCGGCGGCGGCAGGTCACGGTATCGCTGGTTTTGGGCACAAAACCTTGTAGGCATTCGACGGCGACCTACAAGAGCTTGGGCTTGGATGGATACCCGAGCGCCCGCCGATTATCGTGCAGGGCCATGAATTTTTTCAATGGCCCGCATGGAAGCTATGGGGCATCCCAGAAATCGTGCGATGTAGGTAGGAGGAAGGAGGACTCCGGACCTCAGCCTTAATAATCCGGAATCAATTCTTGACAGATTCCCGGCCCCTCTGTATCTGTCCGGTCTAAACGTTAGAGGCCGAACAGCCGATAAGAACGGAAAAGGTTCCCAGACGACGGGAGAAGGGTCCGAACTTGACTGCGCTGTCGCCAGTAGAGAAGGGTACCCAGACGGGTGGCACCGTCGCCCTCGGCGGTGATCGAATCCCAGCCGGGGGTGGCTGGGCCACAGGGGGCCCCAAGCAGCATTCCGAGTGACGCAGGAAAATGGCAAAATCGAATTCGCAGAAATCGTTGGTGATCGTGGAGTCGCCTGCCAAGGCCAAGACGATCAACCATTATCTCGGCCCGGGCTTCGAGGTCAAAGCCTCGATGGGGCACATCCGCGATCTGCCCTCCAAAGGCCTGAATATCGATATCGAGCATGATTTCGAGCCGACGTACGACATCATGCCGGGCAAGAAGGCCGTCGTTTCGCAACTGAAGGCGGCCGCCAAGAAGTGCGACAAGCTCTATCTGGCGACGGACCTTGACCGCGAGGGGGAGGCCATCGCCTGGCATTTGGCGCAGATCCTGGGCGTTCCGGAGGACCGGATCTACCGGGTCGTCTTCAATGCCATCACGAAATCGGCGATCCAGGAGGCATTCACCGAGCCAGGCCGGATCAATCTGGATAAGGTCATGGCCCAGCAGGCGAGACGGGTCCTCGACCGGATCGTGGGCTACGAGATCAGTCCGCTGCTCTGGAAGAAGGTTACGCGGGGCCTGTCGGCCGGCCGTGTGCAGTCCGTCGCGGTCAAGATCATCGTCGAGCGCGAATGCGAGATCCGCGAATTCAAGGCGGATGAGTACTGGCTGATCCCGGCGGTTTTCACGACTGACCTGAGCAGCGGCTATCATCAGCAGTGGCGCGAGTTCATCTCGGCGAAGTCGGAGGGTGGCAAAGGACCGACCGTCGAAGAGCAAGGCAGATGGCTGGCCGAGCACCACGCCTTCGAGGCCGAGCTTTATAGGATCGGCGATGCGAAGTTCAAGGCCTCCAATCAGGACCAGGCCCAGAAGGTCTTCCAGGAGCTCGAGCACGCACGGTTCAAAATCACCGATATCGAAACGAAGGAGTCGGTATCCCGGCCCTCACCGCCTTTTATCACCTCGACGTTGCAGCAGGCAGCCGCGAATCGTTTGGGCTTCAGCGCCAAGAGAACGATGTCCGTCGCCCAGCAACTCTACGAAGGTATCGACCTCGGCTCGATGGGCTCGCTGGGTCTGATCACCTACATGCGAACGGACAGCACCCACCTGTCGGGCGAGGCGCTCGGCGAGGTGCGGAACTACATCCAGAGCCATTTGGGCCCGAAGTACCTGCCGGAAAAGCCCAACTTCTATGCGGCCAGCAAGTCCGCTCAGCAGGCCCACGAGGCCATCCGACCGACCGACGTGGACCTGACGCCCCAGGAGATCAGGCAGCACCTCAGCGAGGAGCAGTACAAGCTCTATGAGCTGATCTGGCGCCGGTTCGTCGCGTGCCAGATGGAGCCTGCCCGGTGGGACGTGACCACGCTGAGCATCACCACACAGACGAGTCTCGGCCCCGCCATGTACCGCGCGACCGGGCGCGTCCTGGTCTTCGACGGGTTCACCAAGGTTTGGGGGGCCTCCTCGACCGAGCAGCAGCTTCCGCCGACGCAAGTCGGCCAGCCGCTGGCCACGGTGGACATTGAGCCGCAGCAGCATTTCACGAAGCCGCCGGCCCGGTATACCGAGGCCTCGCTGGTCAAAGCCCTCGAAAAGGAAGGCATCGGCCGCCCGAGCACGTACGCGACGATCATCAGCACGATCCAGGAGCGCGGCTACGTCGAGCAGGAGGACCGCAAGTTCAACGCCACCGATCTCGGCGAGGTCGTCACCGACAAGCTGAACGAGTACTTCCCGCGGATCATGGATATCGCCTTCACCCGGCAGATGGAGGAGCAGCTCGACCAGATCGAGGATCAGCATCTCGATTGGGTCCGCGTGTTGCGTGATTTTTACGGACCTTTCAAGGTCAATCTTGAGACGGCCCAGCAGGAGATGAAGCACGCCAAGGCGGAAACGACGCCCAGCGAATATACCTGTCCGGAGTGCAAGCGGCCGCTGGTGTACCGATTCGGCAAGAGCGGCCGATTCCTGAGCTGCTCCGGCTACCCCGAGTGCAAATTCGCCTCTCCCTGCGACAAAGAAGGCAAGATGATCCAGGACGAGATCAGCGAGCACAAGTGCCCCAACTGCGGCAAGCCGATGGTCCGCAAGAATGGCCGGTTTGGCGCGTTCCTCGGATGCAGCGACTATCCGACCTGCAAGACGACCCTGCGCTTGGACAAGGAAGGCAACCCGCTGCCCCCAAGAGAAAAACCCGAGTCAACGGGTGTCAAGTGTCACAAGTGCAAGGACGGCGAGCTGGTCATCCGCAAGAGCAAGCGCGGCCCGTTCCTCGGCTGCAACCGTTTCCCGCGATGCCGGACCATCGTGAGCATCAAGGGTCTCGACCGGCTCAAGGAGCTCCAGGCTTGTGGCGAATGGCCCCCGCGGACTGCCGAGCAGGCCAAGGAAATCCTCGACGAGATGAAGAGCAGCAAGCCGGTCACGGCCAAGGAATAGCGGCAGACGGCTCGTGCCATCTCGGAACTGATTTACCGAGCTCTCATGCCGATCTGCGGAGAGACCGAACCGCGATCAGGTCGGTATCGCCGACATGGCGGACGTCTCTTGAGTTCAAGGTTGCCAGAGCTTCCGTTTTTCCAGCCGCTGTCACAAACTCGACTTCCAGTCCGTCCGGTTCGTAAACCTGCACCACCGCCCCAAGGTCCCCCTTCTTGAGTCCAAATTTCGGTATGTCCTTGTCTAATACTACTGTGTCCAAGGTTTTGAATTTCATCGGCTGCCTCCCGGATACGCAGTCACGAATCGAGCAACTTCTTCACCAATCAGTATAATCCAAACACTGACGATTTCCCTCGTTTTTCCACCAGGTCCTGTCATTTTGCCACGAATCTCATATTTTCTGCCATGCGAAGTCTCCTGGCGAAGAACGGCATCTTTGATGAGATGCTGCCGACGAAGGTCGGTCTCGAACTGCCTCCAATTCTCCTGAGTATAGCCAAGCGATAAGAAGAACGTCGCCTTGAACCGACCCACTGGATGTGATGGTGAGAGCAGATAATCGCGCAACTTCTCAGAATCGATTACGGCGTTCTCGATGTTGGGCAGCCTCACGGAGAATTCTCCCTTTCCGCCAGAGGCAGAATCAGCCTGCAATTTTGCTCATTTCCATTTTCACCTCTGGCCGGAAGACTACCATATCTGGATCTCGGTTTCAAGCGGTTTCGTCCTGATCCTGTCGGACGCTGGTACGTGCATAGGCAGGTAGTGTCATCGCACGCCCCTCGATTACGCCTGGGATGATGTGGATTGGCACGCGTGCATGAATTGCTAATCGAGCAGATCGCCCAAGCTGCCCAAATCTACATTTCTCTATTCCTCGCAAAGGGACCTTGACGATTTCTCGGACTCAAGGCTATGTTCCCTATTTTCCGATACTTATGTTGTAGGAAAGTGGTGCGGCCAGGAGGCTGCTCTTCTCTTGCGCAGCCGACGGGGACGGAGTCTGTCCGCACATGGGCAATTTTTGATTTATGAATCAACAATCAACCATCACACTTCAAACTTAAAGGGAAGTGTCGCGACTATGAAAGCACTTATCACAGGCGGAGCGGGGTTCATCGGCTCTCACCTGGCCGAGCGACTGCTCATCACTGGCGACGAGGTCATCATTCTCGACGACCTCAGCACGGGCAGGATCGAGAACATCCAGGGGTTCCGAGACCACGCGAAGCTGCAGTTCGTCAAAGGCGATATCCGGGATTCCACGCTGGTGCAGTTGCTGACGTCGCGGTGTGACGTGGTTTTCCATCTCGCGGCGGCGGTGGGCGTCCAATTGATCGCGGATGACCCCGTCCGTACCATCGAGACGAATATCGCTGGAACGCAAGTCGTCCTGGAAGCGGCGAACAAGTTCGGCCGCAAGATCCTGCTGGCGTCGAGCAGCGAGATCTACGGCAAGAGCGAGAAAGTTCCGTTCGGCGAGGACGACGATTTCGTGCTTGGCGGCACCGCGTTCTCCCGCTGGGCGTACGCGTGCAGCAAGGCGATCGATGAATTCCTGGGGCAGGCATTTCACCAGCAGTACGGCCTGAGCGTGGTCAGTGCCCGGTTCTTCAACACCATCGGGCCTCGACAGACCGGCCGGTACGGCATGGTCGTGCCCCGATTCGTGCAATGGGCCTTGAAGAATGAGCCGATCCAAATCTACGGGACAGGCCGGCAGACCCGGTGCTTCTGCTACGTGCAGGACCTGGTGGACGCCGTCATCGCGCTGATGCACTGCGAGCAGGCGGCCGGCAGGGTCTTCAACCTCGGCTCCACGGAGGAGATCGCCATGGAGGCCCTCGCGGACAAGATCATCGAGATCACCGGCAGCACGAGCCGCAAGGAGTTCGTGCCCTACGTGGTGGCGTACGGCCGGCCCATCGAAGACATGATGCGGCGCGTGCCGAACACGGAGCGAGTCCGCAAGGCCATCGGCTGGCGGCCCAAAACCAGCCTTGACCAGACTCTGCACAGCATCGTGGACTACCACAGGGGGCAGATGAACAACGGATGAGTGGAGCGGAGGTAAATGGCATGCAGGCGAGAATCCGTCCATGGGACTACCTGATCGTCACGGCGTCGAATGAGCGGCAGGCCGAGGCGTACGAGGCGCAACTGACGGTCCGCCGCGAGCTGGGGCTGCTCAGCGACGTGCGCGAGGTGATCGCCGTCGCCGACCCCGGCGGCAAGCGGATCGGCAGCGGCGGAAGCACGCTCTACTGTCTGATGGAGGTCCTGTCCCGGAGACTGGGGCGCACGTCACGGGATTCGACTGCCGCCACGTGGGAGCGGGTGCTGGGCGAGCTTCGGATTCTGATTATCCATGCCGGCGGGGACTCGCGGCGGCTGCCGGCGTATAGCGCCTGCGGCAAGATCTTCATCCCGGTGCCCGGCGAGAACGATAGCGCGGTCTGCCTGAGCCTGTTCGACCGGCAGTTGCCCACCTATCTGGCGCTGCCGGAGCCGGCCCAGGGCCGTGGGCAGGTCGTCATCACCTCGGGCGACGTATTGCTGCGGTTCGACCCGACGCAGGTGAGATTCATGAAGCAGGGCGTGACCGGCTTGGCTTGCTACGCCCACCCACAGCAGGCGAGCCGCCACGGTGTGTTCTGTTGCGGGCAGGATGACGAGGTCAGGCTGTACCTGCAGAAACCTTCCATTGCCGAGCAGAGGGACAAAGGTGCCATCGACGCGTACGGCCAGTCCTGCTTGGATATCGGCGTGATGCATTTCGATGCGGCCACGGCAGTTCGGCTTCTGCGGCTCTTTGGCGCCCGGCCGGGAACCGGCGGACGGCTCGCCTTTGCCGGCAGGCGAGGTCAGGCCGTCATCGAGCGCGGCCTGGACTTCTATCGGGAAATCTGCTGCGCGATGGGGCGCCAGACCAATCCGGACCACCACGTCAGGTCGGCTCACGAAAGCGGGTCCAAATGGACCGGCGCGAGGTTGCGCGGGCTGTTCGGGACCCTCTCGGCCATCCCGTTCAATGTACAGTTGCTCAAGCACTGCGAGTTTCTCGATTTCGGCATGAATCGGGGGCTCATCAACAGCGGCACACGCCTGCTCCAGGGAGACCAGGGTGTCTCTCAGTTGCAGACCTGTCTGGACATTAACAACGAAATCACCGCCGGCGGCGCGATCCACGGTCCGGCCGGCTGGGTGGAAGGCTGCCGGATTCACTCGCCGATGACACTGGGTGGAAACAATGTCGTCGCCGGGGTCGATGTCGAGGAGCCGTTGTCCTTGCCTGTGGGGGCGTGTCTCGATGTAATCGGGGGGCGGGACGAGAGGAACAGGAAGGTATGGTTCATTCGGTGCTATGGCGTCGATGACACCTTCAAGGAGCCGGCGGGCAAGGGGGCTGTCTTCTGCGGCATCCCTGTGCTCACGTGGCTCCAGGAGGTCGGGGCGAGTGCGGATGAGGTATGGGGTGCAGGCATCGGGGAAGAGGGCCGCACGATCTGGAGCGCGAGGCTTTTTCCGGCCGTGAAGAAGCACGGCGAGTATCGGCAGTGGCTGTGGATGTTCGATCCCGCCCATGCGTCCGAAGAACGGCGCCGGGCGTGGCGGTCCGCGCGCCGCTACAGTCTCGAACAAATCCTCACACGGGCTGATCACAAGGGTTTTTATGAACGCCGCAGCGCCATCCGGGCCGAAGTGGTCCGGGGGTCTCTACAGCGGGTCTTCCGGCCGGAGAGCGGATTGTCCGCCCGCGAGCTGGCTTCTCTGATGCGGCAGGGGAAAGGCCCGGCGGCCTGGATTGCCCAGACCCTGAAGCAGGCATGCCGGTACTCCGAAGGCCGGCAGGAGCGAGAAACCGCGTCGCTGGTTCTTCCTCGGATCGCGCACACACTGGGTTCGGCACTGGCGGACCTTTATCCAAGCAGCGACAAGCCCATGGGTGAGGTCTTGTCCGGCGTTGCCGGCTTGCTTGATTCGGTGACGCAGCGCAGGCTCAAGTCGTTGGGTATCGGCCCGGATGACAAAATAACGGTGTCTCAATGGTGCCGCCGGTTGCAGAACGCCGCCTTCGAGGGCTTGGAGCGGGCCATTGTTGCCAGCGGGGCCCAGGAAGATGTCTTACCGCGCAGCGTGCTGCGAAGCGATGAGATCGTCTGGGCCCGATCCGCCGCACGCCTGGATCTCGGCGGCGGCTGGACCGATACCCCGCCCTATTCCCTGGAGTGGGGAGGCTGTGTTACCAACGCCGCCGTGAACCTGAACGGCCAGCCCCCGATCCAGGCGTACGTCCGGGTGATCGAGGAGCCCGTGATTCGGATCGGCTCGATCGATCTGGGTGTGCGGATCGAGGTTCGCAAGTTCGGGGAACTGCTGGACTATCGCCAGGCGACGGGCAGCTTCGCCTTGGCCAAGGCGGCGATGGTCCTGTCCGGCTTGTCGCCCGACCGGCACGCGGGCGCCAAGAGTCTGAAGAAGGTCCTCGAAGCTTTCGGCGGCGGTATCGAGCTGACGACCCTGGCGGCCATTCCCAAGGGAAGCGGACTGGGGACCTCCAGCATCATGGGGGCCGTAATGGTCGCATCGCTCGCCAGAGTGATGGGCAGGCAACTCTCGCAGCGGGAGCTGTTCCACAGCGTGCTGCGGCTGGAGCAGGCCCTCACCACCGGCGGCGGCTGGCAGGACCAGATCGGCGGCGCCGCCGACGGCGTCAAGATGATCGTCACTGAGCCTGGAATGGTCCCGGACGCCCACATCCACTTCCTGCCCTCGGATATCCTGGACCCCCATGCCAATGGCGGCCGGACGCTGCTGTACTATACGGGGATCACTCGTTTGGCCAAGAATATTCTCCAGCAGGTTGTGGGGCGGTATCTGAACCGGGACCGGGAAGCGATGACGACTCTCCGGCACATTGGGTTGCTTGCCCGCGACGTGATGGACACGTTCATCCGCAAGGACATCGAGGCATTCGGCTATCTGATGGATAGGGCGTGGCAGCTCAACAAGCGTCTGGACCCAAATAGCAGCAACGATGAGATCGAGGCGCTGTTCGCCCGTGTCCGGCCGCACCTTCTCGGCGGCAAGCTCCTCGGCGCCGGCGGCGGCGGTTTCATGCTGATGGTCTGCAAATCGCCTGAGGACGCGGCCGCCGTCCGGCGAATGCTCGAAACCGAGCCACCCAACGACCGCGCCCGCTTCTTCGACTTCAGCATCAGCGCCGAAGGGCTGGTCGTGACTGTGTGTTGAGACGCCCACCCAATGTGGTCGCGCGTCTGAGGCCGGAACTGCCCTGCTGTCTGTCATTCCCGCGAAAGCGGGAATCCAGAAGCCCGGCGCACGTTCATGGACCCCCGCCTTCGCGGGGGTGACATGCCCAGGGTGGTCCCGGCATCATTGTGCTGAGTGCCATGTCCACGCTCGCGTGGACATGCTTACCAAGCGTAAGCATGGCACCCAATCAGGTTATCATCCTGAGCGAAGCGAAGGATCTCTGGGCTACGAACGGGATGCCTCCATTGTGTCCGCGGCGGACTTCCTATCCACGGCCCAGATGCTTCGCTCAGCTTGACAAATCAGACCTCACCTATGATCGTCAGATACTTCGTCGTTTTTCTTGCCGCGCTCGTCTTGTATGGCGTCAGTTGCGCGCCGGGGACGGTGTGGCAGGATAGCGGGCTGATTCAGTACCGCGTGTGGCACAACGACGTCGAGGGGTTCGAGGGGCTGGCGATTTCACATCCGCTGTATCACCTCATTGCCATTGGGGCGAAGCAGGTTCCATTTGGTGAGTTCGGCTGGCGCGTCAACTTCGTCTCCGCCGTGGCGGCCGCTATTGCGGTGGCGAACCTGTACCTTCTGGTGCGACTGTGGCTCGGCCGGGACTTTCCGGCCGTCATCGCTGCCCTGACGCTGGCCGTCTCGCACACGTTCTGGTGGCACGCGAGCATCGCTGAAACCTACACGCTGTGGGCCGCCCTGTTCCTGGGCGAGTTGATCATGTTCCTGGAGTACACCAGGACGAAGCGAGTGGGGTACCTCTACTGGCTCGGTCTGCTCAATGGCTTGGCGCTCGCTGTCCACATGCTGGCGACGATACCCCTGGCCTGCTACGTCGTATTTCTCGTGGTGCAATTGGTGAACGGGAGCATCCGGGCGAGGGACCTTGCGATTGTCGCTGCACTGTGGGTCCTGGGCGCCCTGCCCTACGAGTACCTGATCCTCAAGAACATCATTCACAGCGGCGATCTCCTCGGCACGCTGGCCTCTGCCGCCTTCGGTGACCGGTGGCGGGCCGACGTTCTCAATACTGCCCTGTCGTGGAAGCTGATCCAAGAGGACGTTCTGTTCCTCCTCCTCAACTTCCCGACGCCAAATGCTTTGCTGTTTCTGGCGGGTCTCTATGGTTTGCACAAGACCAGCCTGACCTCAGCCTTTCGCAATGTGGTTCTGGCGCTGCTTGTGCTGTTCTTCGTTTTCGCTTGCCGCTACACGATTGCGGATCGCTATGCGTTTTTCCTGCCGTTCTATTGCGTGGGCGCGGTGGTGATCGGCTTGGGCGTTCATGAGCTTCAATCACGGCTTCATCACGCGACAGTGCCTTGCCTGATCGTTGTGTTTGCGGTGATGCCGGTTGCCGCATACGCCGCGGCGCCGGGACTGGCACAGCATCTGAAGCTGCCGATCGGGACCCGGCAGGACGTCCCCCATCGCAACGACTATGAGTACTTCCTGCAGCCGTGGAAGACCGGCTACGCGGGGGCGGAGCGTTTCGCCCGTGAGGCCCTGGAGACGGCCGAGCCAAACGCCGTCATCTATGCGGACAGCACGACGGTGCCGCCGCTGTTGTATGTGCAGGAGGTCAAGGGCCTGCGGCCGGATGTGAAGATCGTCACGGGGACGGTATCCAGCCGGAGAGCTCCCTGCGTCAACGAGCAGACGATCGGAGGACTGATCGAGGAACACCCGGTCTACGTTGTCTCGAAGCAGCGTGGATACTGTCCCGCATTCATCCTCGGGAAATATCCATTGGCCGAGGCCGGCGTCCTGTGGCGAGTCGTCAAACCAGTCCCGGTCGACGGAAGGTAGATTCCGTCTTATTCATATCGCAAGGAAGCAGAAACTCAGGCTATGGCCAAGACAGTCACGACATCGCGGGCACTGATCCGCAACACGTTCTTCAACCTCCTGATGTTGATGAGCAATGCGATCATCGGGTTCCTGCTGGCCCGGTTCTTCCTCGGCCGGTTCGGCGAGCCACGGTATGGCGTCTGGCTCCTGATCGGCGAGATCTTTCGTTACCGGATGCTGTTGGGATTGGGCCTCAACAGTGCGATCAACCGCAGAATCCCGATGTACCTTGCCCAGGACGACGAGGAGGGCATTCGCAGGGTGGTCAGCACGGCCTTGTTCTTCTTCTCGATCATTGCCGTGGTGCTGGTGCTCCTGAGCGTCCTGTTCGCGGTGAAGATCGGCGACTGGTTTGCGATCGAGCCGGAGCTGGTGCACGAGGCAAGTGTGCTCATGCTCGTCGTCGGCGTCGGCTTTGCGCTTTCGACCCCGCTGCAGTTGACGACAGCCGTACTCAGCGGCTTGCAGCGCTACGACATGGTCAGCATCACGACCGTCGTGGTCCTGGGCATCCGAACCGTGTTGACGGTCGTCCTGCTGCTGCACGGCTACGGCCTGCTGACCCTGGGCCTCATTTACGGTATCAGTGAGATCATCGCCCGCGGCGTGCAGCACATCCTCGCCCGGCGATTGTTGCCCGCCGGCTATGCCTCGTGGCGCTATGTCGATGGCGCGCTGCTGAAGGAAATGCTGTTCTACGGCACGAACACGTTCCTGTACGCGATGGGGGCCCTGATTATCCTCCGGGCCAGCGTGATGATCGCCGGCTTCCTGGGGACCTCCGAAGTGACCCAATTGGGCATGGCGGCGCAGGTTCTGCTGCTGCTGTCGGAGTTCGTGCAGGCGTTCACGACGTCGATCAAGCCGGCGGTCAGCGATCTCGACACGCGAGACGACCAGACACGGGTCCGGCAGATCGCCTTCCTGACACAAAAGTACAGCCTGCTGATCCTCA
>Ga0315286_10004964_pt1 | contig 12809 bp, 12 predicted proteins | sample YL17G10_0_MG_FD_205038 | JGI IMG/M metagenome (GOLD analysis project Ga0315286, IMG submission 205038) | Sediment microbial communities from Yellowstone Lake, YNP, Wyoming, USA - YL17G10_0 | ecosystem: Environmental > Aquatic > Freshwater > Lake > Sediment | place: USA: Wyoming | collected... | reverse complement strand
CTCCCGCTGCGCGACGAGGCGGAGGCGGCGCGCGAGCGCGAAGCGCTTCTGGCGCGCTACTACCGCCCTCATCACGCCGCCCTCGAGGCCGCGACGGCGGCCGCGCTGACGGCTCACGGCCGCTGCCTCATCATCGACTGCCACAGCTTTCCCAGCAGGCCGCTTCCCTACGAGCTCAAGGTGAGCGCCGACCGCTGGAAGGTGATCCATCGCCCCGCCGTGTGCATCGGCACCGACACGACGCTCCCGCCGCACGCGCCCTTTGCGCATCCCGGCATGCACACCCCGCCCTGGCTTCGCGAGCGCGCCGCGGAGGCTTTCGGAGAGATGCTCTCACGGTGGCCGGGCGGCGCCGCGCCAGACCCGGCCTCTTCGCCGCACGAGCCGGCGCCGGAGGGCGTCGGCAAGGCCGTCGCGGGCATCGCCTTCGACCGCCCGTTCGCCGGCGCCCTGGTACCCCTGCCCTATCTGGGCAACGACCGGCGCGTCCACGCTGTGATGATCGAGCTGCGCCGCGATCTGTACATGGACGAAGAGACGGGCGGCCGCCTGGCCGGCTTCGCCGGCTGCGCGGCCGCCGTCCAGGCGGCGCTGCGGCGCATCATCGCCTGAGGCGCAGTCGCCGCGACCGGGGGATGCCGGCGCGTATCGGGTACCATGAGGCCAGCGACGGTCGACCAGGAGGGGTGACCATGACCAGCTCGACGGCGCGTGCGCGGGTCCGGATGTCTGCCTTGCTTGCCCTCAGCGTGGTGCTGGCAGCCGCCTGGGCGGCGGCGCTGCCGGCGCCGGCCGCCGCCCGGGCGACCCCTACAGTCTTCCCCGTGTGCATCGAGATGGGCGGTCAGGCGGGCCCCGACATCGCCGCCAACATGGTGGTGTGGACCGACAATCGCAACGGCAGCCTCGACATCTACGGCCGTAACCTCGACTCCACCAGAGACTTCGCCGTCTGCACCAACAAGGCCCAGCAGGACAACCCGAGCTTGGCGGACACCATGGTCGGCAACCGGACGCAGTACGTCGCCGTGTGGGTCGACAAGCGCAACCACGAGGGCGGCGATATCTACGGGCGCAACATCACGACCAAGCACGACTTCGTGGTCGTCCGCAGCGGCACGCTCAAGTGGTTCCCCGAGATCGTCGACCAGTGGGTGGTGTGGATCGAAGCCGCAGACTCCGCCGGCCCCTATACCATCAAGGCCAGGGACCTCGCCGCCGCGAAGACCTACAAGATCTCCACGAGCACGGTGCTGAGCAGCTTCGCCGTGAGCCGGCGCACGGTCGGCGCCAAAACGGTGCACACGGCTGTCTACGTTTCGTCCGAGGGCGACATCAGCGGCCGCGATCTGCCCGCCGGCGCGCCTTTCAGCGTCTCGCAGACGAGCGCCTTCGAGTGGAGCCCCGACATCAGCGCCGACCGCGTCGTGTGGTGGGAGGCCGGTGGCCGCGTGATGCTCAAGAACCTCAAGACGGGCAAGCGCATCTACGTCGCCCAGGGCTCACGGCCACGCATCGACGGCGAGCTCGTGACCTGGGACGGCGGCGGCAAGGGCGGCTCGTTCGCGATCGACTACAAGGCCGGCGCCGCGATCTACGTGCGCAATATCGCACGCAGCACCAGCACCATCGAGATCACGCAGAAAGACCTGACGTGCCTCTTCCCGGCCATCAGCGGGCACACCGTCGTCTGGGAGTCGGGACCGGCACAACGCGTGCTCAGCCACATCCACATCTACGGGGCGCGGGTGAAGTAGCGGCGGGCAGCGACCCCGGCGCCGGCCGCGCTCACCCGGCCAGGAACGCCTGGGCCTTCTCCATCCAGCCGCTGACGGCGATGTCCTGCGGGCACTTGTCTTCGCACTCCCCGCAGGCGGTGCACTTGTCGGCGCGCTCCTCTTCGTCGAGCCAGGTGTAGAAGAAGCGCTGACGCGAGACGTCGCCGTAGATGTGCGCGTCGTTGTAGAGCTCGAGGATGTCGGGGATGGCGACGCCCTGCGGGCACGGCATGCAGTAGCGGCAGGCCGTGCACGGGATGGGGCTGAGCTCGCGGTAGAGGTCGCGCACGCGCGCGATCAGCGCGAGCTCAGCGTCCGCGAGCAGGCGCGGCCGCGAGCGCGCCGCGTACTCCAGATCCTCCTCGACGTGCCGCATCGTGCTCATGCCGCTGAGCACGAACGACACCTCAGGGATGCTCCAGACCCACTGCAGGGCCCACTCGGCCGGGGTGCGAGGCTCCGGGGCTTCGGCCCAGACCGCCTCGACCTGCGACGGCAGGTTGCGCGCCAGCATGCCGCCGCGGATGGGCTCCATGACGATCACGCCCAGCTCTTTTCCGGCCGCGAGCTCGAGGCCGCGGCGGCCGGCCGAATAGTCCTCGTCCATGTAGTTGAGCTGGATCTGGCAGAACTCCCACAGGTCCGTGGCAGCGAGGACCTCCTCGAACAGGTCGTAGGTACCGTGGAAGCTGAAGCCCAGGTGGGCGATGCGGCCGTCGGCCAGCGCCTTCTCGGCCGCGGCGAGCTGGCCCTGCTCGACGACGCCCTTCCAGTGCGCGTCATCGAGGCTGTGCAGCAGATAGAACTCGAGGCAGTCGGTCTGGAGGCGCTCCAGCTGAGCGTCGAGGATGCGCTCGAAGTCGCCCGGCTTCTCGACCTTCCAGACGGGCATCTTGGTGGCCACCTTCACCTTCTCGCGGTAACCGTCCTTGAGCGCCTCGGCGAGCCAGGGCTCGCACTGCTCTTCGTGATACACCCAGGCAGTGTCGACGTAGTTCACCCCGCGGTCGATGGCACGGCGGAGCATCGCCGTGGCCTGCGGATAGTCGATCTGCTTGAAGTCCGGCTTGCCGTCGGCCCCGGCGAGCACGGGCAGGCGCATAGCGCCGAAACCGAGTGCCGAGGGCTTGAAGTCGAGCCTGCCAAAAGTGCGATACTGCATGGCGGCATGCTACCGCTGCCTGCGCGCCGGCGCGAACCGCCGGCGAGGGGATGCCGCGCCCGCCGGGATGCCGCGCCCGCCGCCCCGCGATACACTCGCGCCAGCATGACCGTGAAGCAGCATCCCGAGATCATCATCCAGGCGCGGCGCGGCGGTATCGTCGAGAGCGTGCATCACGCGGTAGCTGCGCTGGCCGCGCCCGACGGCGACATCGTCGAGCGCTGGGGCGACCCCGGCATGGTCACCTTCTGGCGCTCCTCGGCCAAGCCGTTCCAGGCGCAGGCTTGGCTCGCCGACGGCACCGTGGAGTACTTCGGCTGGGGCGCCGAACAGCTCGCCATCATGAGCGCCTCGCACGACGGCCTGGACTTCCAGGCCGGCCTCGTGCGCAGCATGCTCGCCGACCTCGGGCTCTCCGAAGCCGACCTGCGTTGCGACAACAAGCTCAAGGCGCGGCACAACTGCTCCGGCAACCACACCGGCTTCCTGGCGGCCAGCGTGCACCACGGCTGGGACATCCCGGCCTACCAGCAGCCCGACCATCCCGCCCAGGAGGCAGCTCTGCAGATGTTCGCCGCCTGCGTCGGCCTCGATCCGCGGCAGATCCCCACCGGCGTCGACGGCTGCGGCGTCGTCTGCTACGCCACGCCGGTCACCGTCGCGGCCGCGACCTTCGCGCTGATGCCCGACTTGCTGCCCGAGATCAGCGCCGCGATGCGCGCCCACCCCACGCTGGTCGAGGGGCCCGGCTGGATCGACACCCTCGTCATGGAGACGATCCCCGGCGCCACCAGCAAGTGCGGCGCCGAGGGCCTCAGCTGCGTGTCGTTGCCCGACGGCCGTGGCCTCGCCGTCAAGGTCGTCGACGGCGCCGACCGCGCCTCGGACCCGGCGACGGTCACGGCCCTCGCAGCCGTGCTCGGCGCCGACGCCATCACCGAGCCGCTCCGCGCCAAAGGGCGCCCGCCGCTCACCAACGACGCCGGCGACACCATCGGCGAGCTGCTCGGCGTCGCCCCGGCCTGAGGACGGCTCCACCGGCCTCCTTCCCGGGGCTCCCGCAGGCGGAAGGGGGGCGGGGCGCTCGCGAGCGCCCCGCCCCCCTTTTCGTCCGCTCTTCGCGACCGCCGGAGGGCGGCGTGACGGCTATCAGCCCTCTTCAGCCCTCGGCTTGCGGCGCAGGAGCAGCACCACGATGCCGACCACCACGAGCGCCGCGATCGCGACGCCCACGATGAGGCCGACGTTCGAACTGTTCGCAGTCGTCGTCGCAGTCGCCGTCTTCTGGCCGACCTTGTAGTAGTTGCTGACGTTGTCGCTGATGAAGGCCACGGCGCCGTTGGGCTGCGGTATGCGCTGCCAGCCCTCCCAGCGAGAGGTGTTCCAGGCTTCGAGCAGTTTCGGGTACGTGAGCGTGATGTAGGGCGACTCCTGGTAAATGATCTCCTGCATCCTGTACGCGATGTCCTTGCGCTTCTGCTGGTCGAGCTCCTGTGCCTGCTGCTGCCAGAGCTTGTCGTACTCGGGGTTCGACCAGCAGGCGTCGTTCTGGTTCTCGATCTGCGCGGTGCGGAAGTAGCCCAGCCGGCGACCGGGGTCGGAACCGCTGGGCTGCCACTGCCAGATGTAGATGTCGTAGTCCGGCTTGAACGTGTTGCCCACGTAGTTATAGCCGCCGTCGATGAGGACGCTCTCGTCCTCCACCGAGTAGATGATGTCGAGGCCAAGGTCCTTCCACCAGCCGGCGATGAGCTTGCCCATCACCTGGCTCTGCGGCGACTGCACGCGCGACCAGAGTCTCAGGCTGATGTTCTTGTCTCCGTTGTTGGGGTCGTTGAGGATCCCGTCGCCGTCGGTGTCCTTGTAGCCCGCGTCGGCCAGAAGCTGCTTGGCCTTGGCCGAATCGAATTGGTACTCCACGTCGGCCGACGGCTGCCAGTGCCAGTCGAGCTTCGGGTCGTAGAAATTCACCTCGAAGATGGTGGTCGCGGGGTCGGCGTACCCTTGATAGGCCAGTTCCGTCATCTTGTTCTTGTCGATGCCCCAGTTCAGGGCCTGACGGAACTTGACATCGCGTAGCACGGGGTTGCCCAGGGAAGGACCCTTGTAGCAGTTGAACGACAGGTAGTCGAAGGCCTTCTGTGAACATCCCTCCGCCTCGAGGCTCGAGTCGCCCTGAAGCGCCTTCACCTGCGCCGGCGGGATGTTGATGGCCAAGTCGATGGTGCCCAGCTTGAGGTCCTGCGCCAGGGTGTCCTGGTTGGTGTACAGCTGGAAGAACACCTCGTCGGCCTTGGGCGTGCCACCCCAGTACTGCTTGTTGGCGACGCAGCGCACGTACTTGCTCTTCTTCCACTCGACCACCTGGAACGGGCCGGAGCCGACGATAGGCGGCTTGTTGAGGTAGTTCTTGGCGTCGTCGGCGGTCTTGAACTGGCTCCAGATATGCTCGGGGAGGATCGGGCACCACATGGAGAGGATATCCGCCTTGGGTCGCGAGCACGTTATCACCAGGGTCGTGTCGTCCGGGGCGCTGGCGCTCTCGATGCCGTCAAGCGCGGAGAGAAACGCCTGCAGCTCCAGCTTGATCTCCCAGTTGTAGGTGAAGGCGATGTCCTTCGCGGTGAGAGGTACGCCGTCGCTCCACATGACTCCCGAGCGGATCTTGAACGTCCAGGTGAGGCCGTCCGGGCTGCTCGTCCAGCTCTCGGCCAACCCCGGTTGAGTCTCGAGGTACTGGTCGCCGTAGTTGGTGAGGAAGTCGTAGCTGATGTGCCAGAGCTCGTAGGACGACTGCTGGACGCCGACGAACGGGTTGAGGCTGTCCGGGTCGGGTGACCACCCGACCTTCAGGATGATCCTCTCGCTGCCCGGCGAGGCGCTCGAATCGGCGGCGAAGGCGCCCGGGAGCCCCCAGATGAGGCCGGCGCCAAGCACTGCGACGAGCAGGAGCAGCAAGAGCCTTGCGGGATACCGTGTGCCAGCAGTCATGAGACCTTCCTTTGATGCGCTGACAAGCTGAGGCGGCCGTCCCCCGGGTAGGCCGCACGGCGCCTTCGGCGCCGTGCGGCGAGCCTACTCAAAGCGGCGGCCCGGGCGCAAGGGCAAGAACGGCGCAGCACAGACGCTTGCCGGTCACAGACATCTACCCGCGCCCTCGGGACCGCCATACTCGGCCGCCGGAGGACCGCACCTCGTCGGCGACGCGGGGCGTTCCTCGCGCGGACCGCTTGCTGGACCGGAGGGGGTTTCTTGGCAGCCGACGACTGGGCGCGGGTGTTCGAACGCGCCCTCTTGGCGATGGACCGCGTCAGGGCGCGCGAGACCCTGCTCGCCGCGGCCCGACGACGGCAAGCACCCACAGTTGGCCATCGCCGTCCCCGAGGACCACCACGCGCTCGGCAAGCGGCTCGTGCTGTCGGCCCTGCGTTCCTCCGGGTACGCGGTCGCCGACCACGGCCACGGAGTGACCGTCGAGCGGCTCGTGCAGAGGTGCCGCGACGAGAAGCCGCGCGTGCTCCTCATCTCGACGCTGATGTTGCCGGCCGCGCTGCGCGTACGCGAGGTCGTCGACAGGCTGGCGCTGCCCGCCCCGAAGCCTCTCGTGATCGTCGGCGGCGCCCCCTTCCGCCTCGACCCCGAGCTCTGGCGCGAGGTCGGCGCCGACGCCACGGGGCGCAACTCGTCCGCGGCCATCGAACTTGTCGACCGCTTCACGGAGGTGCGCGATGACGGGTGAGATGACGTCCCTTGAGCGGGTCCTCACGACTCTGAACCACAAGGAGCCGGACCGCGTCCCTCTCTTCCTCCTGGTCACCATGCACTGGGGCCAAGGAGCTCGGCCTGGGGCTGCAGGAGTACTTCTCGCGCGGCGAGCACGTCGCCGAGGGTCAACTGCGTCTGCGCGAGAAGTACGGGCACGATTGTCTCTGCAGGATCCTCCACGCTGCGCTCGAAGCCGAGGCTTGGGGCGGCGAAGTGCTCTTCCGCGACGACGGCCCGGCCAACGCCGGCGAGCCCCTGATCCTCGCCGCCGCGGGCAAGCTCACCCTGCTCGGCAACCTCAACGGCGTGACCATGCGCCGCTGGACCGCGGAGCAGGCGGAGGCGGAGGTCAAGGCGGCCATCGCCGCCGCCGCTCCGGGCGGCGGCTTCATCCTCGCGGACAACCACGGCGAGATCCCCTTCCAGGTGCCGGACGAAGTGCTGCATGACATCGGCGCTGCCCGCGCAGCTGGTGCTGCTTGACACCGGCACCGATGCGCAGGCCGCGCAGCACCTCGATCAGATGGGCGCCTGCCTCGACCTGCCCACTCCGCGGCTGCCTTGTGGCCTCGACTACCTGCGCCTCTTCTTGACCAGCCTGGTGCGCGAATGGAGGCTGCACGCGGAGGGGCGGCGCGCGCCGGCGGCCGCGACGTCCGCCACACGGCCCCTCGCCGCTCCCGCGCCACCGGCGGTGCGGTAGACTCTGGCCCGCGCCGCGATGCGCGGCCGCCGACCACCACCGCTGCCGGGAGCCAGACATGACACTCAAGATGGGCCTGCCCAAGGGAAGCCTCGAGGCGGCGACCCTCGACCTGATGCGCCGCGCCGGGTTTCTCATCACCGTGGCGGATCGTTCCTACTACCCCGCCATCGACGACCCCGAGATCGAGTGCATGCTGCTGCGCGCCCAGGAGATGGCGCGCTACGTGGAGGACGGCGCCCTCGATTGCGGCCTCACCGGCTACGACTGGGTGGTCGAGAACGAGGCCACCGTGCACGCGGTCTGCGATCTCGTCTACGCCAAGCAGAGTTTCGGCAGGGTGCGCTGGGTGCTGGCCGTGCCGCAGGCGTCGGACATCCAGACGGTAGCCGACCTCGAGGGCAGGATCGTGGCCACCGAGCTCGTCGGCGTCACCAGGCGCTGGCTCGCGGAACGCGGCGTGAGCGCCCGCATCGAGTTCAGCTGGGGCGCCACCGAGGCCAAGCTGCCCGAGCTCGCCGACGCCATCGTCGAGGTCACCGAGACCGGCTCGTCGCTGCGCGCCAACAAGCTGCGCGTCGTCGAGACCGTCCTGGAATCCACGACACAGCTCATCGCCAACGTCGACGCCTGGCAGGACCCCGAGAAGCGTCGCAAGATCGAAGACATCGCCCTCCTGCTCCAGGGCGCCATCGCCGCCCTCGACAGGGTCGGGCTCATGCTCAACGTCAGAGTGGAGGACCTGGGCGCCGTCCTCGCCGTCCTGCCCGCCCTCCGCAACCCCACGGTCTCGCACCTCAGCGACGAGAACTGGCTGGCGGTCAATACGATCCTCGAGGAGCGCGTAGTGCGGCGCATCATCCCGCGCCTCAAGGAGGCGGGGGCCGAGGGCATCGTGGAGTTCCCGCTCAACAAGATCGTGATGTAGCCGCGCCGGACGGGCTCATAGCCCGGCGGCGGCGGAGGCACTCGTCGAACTCAAGCCCATACAGAAGGGCGAGATTCACGAGCCAGAGCCAGGTGAGCACCATGACGATACCGCCCAGGAACCCGTACACGCGCCCGTAGTCCGCGAAGTAGCGCACCCACACGGAGAAGCCGACGGAGACCAGAAGGGCCGACAGGCTCCCGAGGAAGCTGCCCCACGAGACGAGCCGCGTCAGTAGCCGGGTCGACCCCGGAGCCGACGCGTAGAGTACAGCGAGGATGAGCGTGCCACACAGGAGGAACAGCACCCAGGCGATCAGCGACCACAGCGTCGTCGTGGCGTCGCCGAGGTCGAACACGTCGCCGAAGAGCCGGGTCACGTTGGAGCTCACGCCGAAGACGACCACCATCAGCACGATGAGCACGAGGATCACAAGACCCACCAGGAGCTGGCGCGGCAGGCGACGCAGGTAGCCGTCCGGCTGGGCGATGCCGCGTATCGTCGCGGCGGCGAAGGTGAAGCCGCCCACGTAGCGGCTCAGACCGTAGGCGGCAAAGGCGAAGCCAGTCACGATGGCGATCCAGCCTGGGGTCTCGGCCACCGCGGCGTGGACACCCTGCTGGGCGGCATCGAGCAGGGCATCGGCGCCCTTGACGTCGAGGCGCGCCGCTTGGGCGGCCTCCAGACCGGCGCGCTGCCCCAGCAGGTCGGCGGCGACGGCGACGGCCACGGCCGCCGGGAACGCTACGAGCATGACGTAGTAGGCGAGCGACGCGGCGCTGGTCGTGAGACAGTCACGGCCGCCGCGCACGACGACGTCGCGGAAGAGGGCCGGCAGGCCGCGCTCCCAGCGCGCTCCGGCCCAAAAGGCGGGCAGCGGAAGCTCGCCGGGGCGCACGAGGTCGTCATTGTCCGAGGGGCCGGCGACCGTCATCGCGCGCCCAGATCGGCCAGCGCCGCCTTGGCGGCCGGGACGCTGAGCGGCGCGTAGTTGCCCCGCAGCTCGTGCGCCGTCACGGGCAGCCAGATGGAGCCGTCGCGGCCGCCGCCGAGCGGCGTCGAGAGGCCCTGGACGAAGCGCCAGGCCGTGAACGCCGCCATGAGGGCGTCGAGCGAGTCGTGGTCGTAGTAGTCGTCCCACTGCAGGCCGAGACGCCGCAAGGTGAGCACGCGCAGGCGCAGCCCCGCGCGCGTGCTCTTTGGCGGCGGCGTGCCTCCGAGCAGAGTCACGAAGCCGGCGTGCGGATACACCTCGAGGACCGCCGGCGCCTGACCGAGCTCGCCGGGTAACGACCCGGGGGCCGGCGGCTCGTAGCCGCGCCGGCCCAGCTCTTTGAAGTACGCCCAGCCGGTGTGCATCCAGGCGTAACGCCGAGCCTTGGCCTCCGCTTCCGCCCGCGTGGGGACCTGGTAGACGGAGATGCGCCGGTGCAGCAGCTCGGCGTCGCAGTCGCGCGAGTGCGCGGCGCCTCCGGGGAGCGCGCGTTTGGGCCGCTGAGGGGCGTCGACGGCGACCACGGCCGGTCGCAGCTCGGCGACCCAGTCGAGCATCCGCCCGCGGTCGCCGGGCTCGCGCTCGTAGGCCTCGCGCCACTCCACGACTTCGAGCGTGCGCCCGCAGCGCACGGCCACGGCCACGCACGGGCGGCGGGCGGCGATGTCGATGCCGATGACGAGCGGTGCGGCGTCCATGGCGCAGATGGTAGCAGACGCCGAACAGCCGGCGAAGGGCGCGGCGCCCGTGGAGACTCAGCCCGGCAGCGCCCGCGAGGTCGTGACCGTGAGCTCCGGAGGGTCGGTCAGATCACGGCGCGACGAGGGTGACGTCGCGCACGCCCCAGCGCTGCCAGTGCGGCGCCTCGCCGCGCGCCACGAAACCGATCACGTTGCGGCCCTTGGCGTTCAACATGCTCGCGGGGATCGCGAGGGACCGCACGCGGCTCCATTTCACCTTGGGGCCGCGGTCCAGCGCGCCGGCGTCCTGCCAGTTCACCACCAGTCTGACCTCGTCGGCCTGGACGTCCCAAAGGCGGAAGTGCAGGATCCGCTCGCCATCCTGCTGCAGCGCCTGATAGAAGACCTCTTTGGGGTGCGAGGTGTCGCCGGGGCAATTGCCCAGAGGCGCCGCGTAGCCCACGTCCAGCGGGAGCGCCGGCGTCTGGATCTTGTTGAAGCGCACGCCGGCCAGCGGCCGCCAGTCGGCGTCGTCGGTGGTCGCCCAGTCGTACATGCTGCCGCCGAGGCACCCGGTCTCGCGCAGGGCACGCACGAAGGCGGTAGTCTCGCTGCCGGACGACTTGTCCCCAAGGCCCGCGATGATGTGGATGGGGATCGTCGGCCGGCCGGTCTCTTCGCGCACGATGCGCACGTTCTCCAGGGTCTCGTTGTAGGCGTGGTTGTAGCCGTCGCCGTGATAGGTGTAGTAGCCCATCGCCACGATCACGTCGTAGACGGCGGCGACGTCCTTGTAGGGGAAGTCCGGCCAGTAGCTGGAGTTGATCTTCATGCCGGCGGGCGACGGCGTGATGCCGCCCAGAGGATAGCTCTTGCCCACGGCCGCGCGGATCTTCGCCGACAAGGTCTTCAGGCGCGCGCTGCGCGTGCTCGCCGGCTTCACCGTGCTGTCCTCGATGTCGAGGGCGAACGAGTCGAACTTCTGGCCGTCCGGGGTGCGGTAGTCGATAGCTGCCATGCTGCGCTCATAGTCCTTGTCGAGATCCTTGAAGCCTGGGAGGTACCAGGCCACGATCTTGATCTGGCGCGCGTGGCACTGCTGGATGAAAACGGCCAACGCGGCCGGCTTGAACAGGGACGCCGACTGAGGGTTGTGGTAGTTGGCCGTCTCGACGAAGAGCGTGCGCACGCCGTGCGACGCCATGTCCTCGACCGCCGCGGCCGGGTCGTTCCAGGCCGAGGCGTCGTACATGTCGACCCAGGTGCCGAGGCCGCGGTAGGCGGCGATCGAAGCCGAGCCGGCGGCGGCGGACGCCGGCGGCGGCGCCAGCGCCGCCGACGCGAGGCCGATGAGAACGATGAGCCCGGCGATGAGGAGCATGCGGCCGGGCCTTCTGAACGACTGTGGGAGAGTGTGGGAGGAGTGAAGCGTCACGCGTGGACCCCCTGGGTGGCTGGCGCGTTCGTCACTCAGTATACGACGGGCGCGTCGGGTGGGCCTCCCGGCCGGCGGCGCTGCCCCGGCCGCCGCGTTACGCCGCTCGGCCTGCGTGGTAGGTTGCAGCCGACACGACCGCGAGGGAGGGCCCGTGAGCGTCGAGTACCTGAAGCAGCAGCTGGGAGACAACGAGAAGATCGTCTACACCGAGCGTCACCACTGGATCTTCCCCATCGCGGAGATGATCAAGTGGATCCTCTTCGCCGTCGCGGTGCTCGTGGTCATCATCCTGCTGAAGAGCTGGCAACCAGGATGGTCGTGGGTCAACTGGCTGTTCATCGTCTTGGTCGTGCCGGCGTTTCGCATCGCCTGGGGCTTCATCTCGTGGCGCATGAACGTGTACGCGCTCACCAACCGGCGCGTCGTCGAGGTCACGGGGGTGGTCAACAAGACGGTCGCCGACTCGTCCCTGGAGAAACTCACCGACGTGGTACTCAGGCAGGGCCTCTTCGGACGCCTGCTCGGCTACGGAGACATCGAGGTGCTCACCGCCGCGGCAGGCGCAGGCATCAACTACCTGAAGCAGATCCGCAAGCCGATGCAGTTCAAGCAGGCGATGGTCAACGCCAAGGAAGACCTCGAGAACGAGATGGGCCAAAGCCGCTGACGGACGGGTCGCCTGTGGGGCGCGGCCCGCCGCCATCAGGCGCAGCGCACGATGCCGCGCGCCCAGAGGCAGTCGCCGCACACGGGGTGCGGGTTGCCGAAGCAGTCCTCTTCGTTACCTTCGGCGAGTTCGCAGCCGCAGTCGGTGCAGGGCGGGAAGTCGAAGCGGCGCACTCGCTCGCGGAAGGCGGCGTAGGCGGGCTGCGCCCAGATCGCCGCCAGTGCTTCATCCGGCAGACGCCCGACCTCCCAGCGCGTCATCTGTTTCTGCCGACCGCGCACGAAGCATGTGTACGTGTGCAGAAGCGGCGGGCACGGGCTGACGCCGCCGTGCCAGGCGACGGCACAGGCATCGGCCTCGACGAAGGGACAATGGCCGGTGACGCCGTTCGCGCCGCCGCTCGAACCGCCGGCCGCGAAGTCGACCGGGCCCGAACGCGCGAGCGCTCGCCCGAGGGCAGCGCCGAGACCTTCGTCCCAATCGAACACGGGAAGCTGCCAGCGCGGCGCAGCTGTGGTCTCTCCGCCCTCCGAGGCGGTCACGCGCTGGTCGTAGAGCGTCTCCGACTTGAGCTCGGGGGTGAAAGCGAGCACGTTGCTGACGATGATGAAGGTGGCGCCCAGCTGAGCGGCGAGCCGGTTCAGTCCCGGCAGTTCGCCGACGTTGGAGCGCATCGCCACGAACTCGATGCCGA
>Ga0315286_10004963_pt1 | contig 12809 bp, 9 predicted proteins | sample YL17G10_0_MG_FD_205038 | JGI IMG/M metagenome (GOLD analysis project Ga0315286, IMG submission 205038) | Sediment microbial communities from Yellowstone Lake, YNP, Wyoming, USA - YL17G10_0 | ecosystem: Environmental > Aquatic > Freshwater > Lake > Sediment | place: USA: Wyoming | collected... | reverse complement strand
TGTATTTGTCTACCGCGCCCTTAAAGCCCCAGAGGATTATGTCGGCTTTGCCGTCATGGGTGGCGCCATGACCGCCTTCTGGTTGAACGTGCTTTGGAGCATGTCCAGCCAGTTGTATTGGGAGAAGGAGCAGGGAAACCTGGCGCTCTATATCATCGCCCCCAACCAGATGATGGCCATCCTGCTCGGGATGGCGATGGGTGGCATGCTGGCTACCGCCCTGCGCGCCCTGGTCATCGTCATCTTCGGCACCCTGCTCTTCCATGTCACCTTTGTCGTCACCAGTTTTATCCAATTGTTCCTGGTCTTCATGTTGTCCATGACCGCCCTGTATGGCATGGGTATGATGATGGCTTCCATTTTCCTGCTCCTTAGCCGTGAAGCCTGGCACATCTCCAACCTCGCCCAGGAACCCATTTACCTGGTCTCCGGCTTTTATTTCCCCATCAAGAGCTTTCCCTTCTGGATCGCTGCCGTAGCTTCCATCATCCCTCTCACGGTCGGGCTCGACGCCATGCGCCAGCTCATCTTCGCCTCCGGTCCCTCCCTCGGTTTCGTCCGGGTCAGCCTGGAGGTGGCTGTCCTGCTGGTATTGTGTGTGGTCTTCCTGGTCGGTTCCAAGCTTCTGCTCGCCTACATGGAAAAACTTGCCATCCGTGAAGGGCGTCTCACCGAAAGTCGTCGCTAGACATCCCTCGCAAAAGGGACAGGGAACTTGTTCATGACCAATTTACAGAAATCCGAATCCTGGCGATCATTCCGTATTGCCACCTGGCTGGGCTGGCAGATCGAATCCAATTGGGCTGACCCATTCCTGTTCTTCATCTATTCAGTGGTGAAACCGCTTGCCTCCGCTTCCATCCTGGTCGTCATGTATGGCATCATCACCAACAGCAACTTCACCAACCCGCTTTTCCCGTATATATATCTGGGCAATGCATTCTATATCTATGTCGGTGCGGTCATGGGTGGCGTCTCCTGGGCGGTCATCGATGACCGGGAACATTACAAGACTCTCAAGTACATGTATGTCGCCCCCGTGCGCATCCCCATGTACCTGCTTGGGCGCGGGGTTGCCCGCTTCCTGACCGGTTCTTTTTCGGTCATCATCACCATCATTGCCGGAGTCGTTTTTCTCAAAGTGCCTCTCAACCCGATGCAGGTCAACTGGTTCTTGTTCTTCCTTTCCCTCTTTATTGGCATCGTTATGCTTGCCATGATGGGTCTGCTCCTGGGCAGTGTAACTCTCCTACTGGTGCACCATTCCTTCGGTGTCGCCGAGGGAGTTGCCGGCGCTCTCTACCTTTTCAGCGGTGCCATCTTTCCATTGGAAGTGTTGCCAGCCTGGCTGCGACCGGTTGGTTTTGCCATGCCCATCACCTACTGGCTTGAGCTTCTGCGCCGATCGCTGGTGGGCAACGTCGCCCAGGCTTTTCCCACCCTGGCGGCATTCACCAACCTGGAATTGCTCGCCATCCTGGTTGGCTTGTCGATCATTTTCGGTATCCTGGCTTTCACCGCTTTCCGCTGGTGTGATCACCGCGCCCGTGAGCGCGGATTGATCGACCGGGTGACCAATTATTAGGTTTTTTGCTGGTTTAAGGAGGTTTCCATGGCACACAAAGTTGGTTTGCTTCCTTTATTTACCGGGCAATTGAAGCGCACACCCCTGGGGGATCTCTGGCTGGCAGCCTCACCCGATGGATTGGCGGCTGTCGTTTGGGCTTCAAACGAGCTGGCTTTTCATGAATTCCTCACCCGGCGTTTCAAACGCCCTTTGGAAAAAGATCCTGCCCGGCTGGAGCAGATCTCGGTTGAATTGAAGCAGTTCTTGCAGGGAAAATTAAAAGCTTTCAGTCTTCCGATCGACTGGTCACTGTTAAGACCATTTCAGCAGGCTGTTCTGAAGGTCACCCATGCCATCCCTTATGGTGAAACCCGCACCTATGGGCAGATCGCGCATGAGATCGGTCGACCCACTGCCGCCCGTGCCGTCGGTCGTGCCGAGGCAACCAATCCCATGCCTTTGGTCATTCCATGCCATCGTGTCATCGGTGCCGATGGTAAATTGCATGGATATGGAGGCGGGCAGGGGCTTCCCACCAAGGAATGGTTGCTTAAAATGGAAGGTGCATTCATGACGTGAAGGAATGACCAGCCAGATTACCATATTTTGTACCACTTGCATATGCGAATAATGCATGATATTATATGTAATATCAATGGATCTGCAGTGCTTAATGGCAGATAATATGTGTTACCTGTAGTTTTCGGTGTGGTAATGTCTTGACTGATCTTGTGATTGGAATGGCAAAAAAACTACAAGCTTCCCAACCTGATCCTGGCACTGAAAAGGAATTGCCCTGGTTATTGGACATTAACCGGGCGGTTCAAATCCTGACCGGATTATCCCTCGGGTTTTCCGCCCAGGCAGCCCTCATCATGCGCAATGATGTCCTCTGGGCTTATGCCGGTCAGTTGCCTCAGGAAGCCGCCAAGGAGCTTGGTCAGGCTGTCAACCGCTATTGGGATGAATCCAGCCAGTCTGATCTTGTCCGTTTCATCCGTCTGGAAGCCACTTCCGCCGAACATAAGATGTATGCCACGCACCTCGCCAACGGCATGGTGCTCTCCCTGGTGTTTGAACCAGAAACACCTTTCAGCACCATCCGCACCCAGGCAGGTCGACTCGTTCGGTCACTTTCCACCTCTCCGAGTAATATCCAACCAGATAACGACATCGGGCCTGTTTCGACCGAAGGCATTGAAGGTTTCAAGACGGATCAAACCCAGGTTGAGCCTCAACCAGAATCCCTTTCGACAAACCTCCCTGAAAATGCAACAGTCCAAGAACCATCCCGTCCAACCAATAACATTTCCATTCCACAGACTCCTGAAGGGGTTCGCCAGCCGACCGGTACCACCGACTCGGATGGATCGGAATACGCTGCCCCCTCTCCAATTTCCGACACCGGCCGGCGCGTAAAATTCGAACAGACCTCCCAGGCGATGTATAACTTGAATTATGCCTGCCTGCTGATCCCCCGCTTCCCCACCCATAGATTAGCCGGGGATCTCTCCTTGCGCCTGGCAGAATGGCTCCCCAGCCTGTGTATTGCTTACGCCTGGCGCCTCGAATTCATCTCGGTGCGCCCCGACTACCTGCAGTGGATCGTCAATGTACCACCCACAACCGCCCCGGGTTACCTCATGCGGGTCATCCGCAATCAGATCTCAGAAAAAGTATTCCTGGATTTCCCGCGCCTGAGGAATGAAAATCCTTCCGGGGATTTCTGGGCACCAGGCTATGTCATCCTTGGCAGCAACCATCCCCATCCCAACCAGTTGGTCACTGATTTCATCCAGCAAACTCGCGCACGGCAGGGGATTTCCTGAGCTGACCTGGTTTCTTCTCCTCTCCTTCGATCACAAATGAAAAGTGAATAAATTAATATGCCCCCGACTCTCTATTTAATCGACGGTCATGCTTTGGCATACCGCACATATTTCGCTTTGAGTGCCACCCCCGCCGGACAGCGCTGGATGACCTCCACGGGCGAACCGACTGCCGGCATCTATGGTTTCACCAGCGTTCTCTTTCGCATTCTCGAACAGGAGAATCCCGACTTTCTGGCTGTGGCATTTGATACCGGCAAGACCTTTCGGGACATACTTTTCCCGGCATACAAAGCCACCCGTGCCAAGATGCCGGATGACCTGCGACCGCAGATCGAGCGCATCCGCCAGTTGGTGGATGCATTTAACATCCCGCGTCTCGAAATGGAAGGTTTTGAAGCCGATGATGTCCTCGGCAGCGCCGCCCGCCAGGCTGCTTCCCAGGGACTGGCGGTCAAGATCATCACCGGAGACCGCGACCTTCTGCAGCTCGTCCAACCCCTGACCATCGTCTCCCTGCCCGAAGGAAAGATGTCCGATTCAAAAGATTACATCACCGATCAGGATGTCGTCGAACGCATGGGGGTCACCCCGTCCCAGGTGGTGGATTACAAGGCGCTCCTTGGTGATAAATCGGATAACATCCCGGGTGTGCCCGGTATCGGTGAAAAGACCGCCCGGATGTTGATCGGGAAATACAATGATCTGGACAATGTCTACGCCCACCTGGACGAGATCGAGCCTCGCTGGCGTGCCAAACTTGAATCCGGGCGCGATTTTGCCTACCTGAGCCAGGAACTTGCTCGCATCCACGTGGATCTGCCCGTACACATCGACCTGGAGCAAGCCCGCCCCAACCATTATGATCCAGCCCGGGTGGAAGCATTATTTAATGAACTTGAATTTCGCAGCCTGTTGGTGCGATTCCGCAAACTTTCTGGACCCAGTGGTCCATTGATGCAGGCTGACAGGCAGTTGGATCTGTTCAGCCAGACTCCCGCGATTGTGCTCAGAAGCGACCCGGGTCCGAACTCGGATCTGGAAGTGATCGTGGTCGATTCTGACCAGGCGCTTGCAGACCTCGCAGGTATCCTCGCTAAGGCTAAAATGATCGCCGTCGATACAGAGACCACCTCGATCGACCCCAATCTGGCTGAGCTGGTTGGCATCTCTTTGTCCGTGAAACCCGGGCAGGGATATTACCTCCCGGTCGGTCATCGCTCCGGCAAACAATTATGCCTGGACGCCATTGTTGCTGCGCTTGGCTCTGCCCTTGAGAATCCGTCCATTGGCAAGGTGGGTCATAACATCAAATACGATCACATCGTCCTGGCTCGCCATGGTCTGCGCATGCATCCACTTGTCTTTGACACCATGATCGCTGAATGGATCATAGATCCCTCTTCGCGCAATCTCGGTTTGAAGAATCTGGCGGAGGTGCGCCTGGGTCAGTCCATGACACACATCGAGGAGCTCATCGGCAAAGGCAGAAACCAGCTCAGCATGGATATGGTTCCCATCGCGGATGCGGCTCCTTATGCGGCTATGGATGCCGAGGTCACCCTGCGCCTGTGCGAACCCCTCGAGATTGAATTGAAAAAGATCCCACATGCCTTCCAGCTTTTTACCGACATGGAGATGCCCTTGGTTCCGGTGTTGGCTGAGATGGAAATGACAGGGATCGGTCTGGACCTGGGTTTCTTCGCCAGGTTTTCAACCGAGCTCAGTCAGAAGATGGATGCCATCGAAAAGCAGGTCTACTCCTCCGTCGGAAAGGTTTTTAACCTTAATTCCACCCAGCAATTATCCAACATCCTGTTTGAGACCCTGCGTCTGCTGCCCCCCGATCGGGGGCGTAAGACCGCCAGCGGTCATTATTCCACTTCTGCTGATGTACTCGAGGAGATGCACGGTCAGCACCCGGTGGTGGATTGGATACTGGATTATCGCGGGCTGTCTAAATTACTCTCCACGTATGTGGACTCTCTTCCCTCCCAGGTCAACCCGCATAGTGGTCATGTCCATACCTCCTTCAGCCAGACGGGTGCGGTCACCGGGCGTCTTTCTTCCTCCAACCCCAACTTGCAGAACATCCCGATCCGTACCGAGATGGGGCGCAAGGTGCGCCGTGGTTTTGTCGCAGCGCCAGGCAATGTCCTCCTGGCGGTGGATTATTCACAAATCGAATTGCGTATCGTCGCCTTCATGTCCGGTGATCAAGCCATGTTGGAGGCTTTCCGGGCTGGTCAGGACATCCACGCCACCACCGCTGCAGCCATCTCCGGGATTCCGCTCGACCAGGTAACCCGTGAACAACGACGGCATGCCAAAGCCATCAACTTCGGGCTGGTTTACGGTATGAGTTCATTTGGTCTTACCCGAACCACTGACCTGACCCTGGCTGAATCAGAAGATTTTGTAAAAGCCTATTTCGAGCGCTTCCCCGGTGTCAAGCAATATCTGGATGGAATCCGCCGTGAAGTTGCCAAAACCGGTTATGTGGAGACTTTATTGGGTCGCCGGCGTTACTTCCCCGGTCTGCGTTCCCACATGAATGCCAACCTCAAGAACAGGGAGGAACGCGAAGCCATCAATGCACCCATTCAGGGGACTGCGGCTGATATAATGAAATTAGCGATGCTTCAGGTACAGCCATCCCTGCAAAAAGCCGGGCTCAATGGTCGCATGCTTCTGCAGGTGCATGATGAACTGGTGCTCGAATGTCCGCGTTCTGAATTGTTGCCGACCGCCCGGGTTGTCCGGCAGGTGATGGAGACTGCATATCCGATCAGCATTCCGTTATCCACTGAAGCACGCTGGGGCACGAACTGGGACGAATTGGAACCAGTCGCAAATTAATCCTGCCTTTTGAGGAAATCCATGACCGGACGTGACGATGTATTTGCCAGCGCAATGAAAGAAGGTCATTCTGCAGCCTGGGAGCAAGACTGGAACAGGGCTGCCGATTTTTATAAGACTGCCTTGCAGGAATTTCCCGACAATCCCAAGGCTTTGAACAGCTTTGCTCAGGCATTGTTTGAGTCCGATCGCCTGGAGGAATCCCTGCAGGTATATGAACAGGCTGCCCGTTCTTCTCCGGCAGATCCTTTTCCCTTTGAGCGGATCGCCCTTATCTCTGAAACCCTGGGCAGGAGCAAAACTGCAGTTCAGGCTTTCATGCAGGCTGCAGATCTGTTCAATAAGAACCACAATTCTGCCAGGGCGATCGAAAATTGGCAGCAAGTTACCCGCATCGCTCCAGAATATCCCCAGTCACATTCGAACCTGGCATTGCTTTACATCCGGATGGGTCATAAGGACCAGGCTGTCACAGAATACTTATCACTTGCTTCCATTCTTCAGCATTCTGGAAATATTACGCAGGCGGTTGAACTGATCACGCGTGCCCTTCAGTTGATGCCCGGAAACCCTCAGGCACTACAGGCAGCCCGCTTTCTGAAGACCGGTCAGATGATCCCCCCTCCCATGCCTCCTGGCAGCAGCCCCCAATCCCTGCCACAGGAACCTGTCATTCCCTCGGTGGCAGCTCCCTCCACCCAAACTGATCTCGATCCGATCTCCACTGCACGTCAGTCCGCCCTGGTCAGGCTGGCAGAGCTTCTCTTTGAATATAATTCTGAAAAAGAAAAGTCCCAGCAGGTCCGCAGGGGCTTGAATGCCATTGTGCGCGGAACCGGTCCTCTGCAGGAAATTGGAGGCAATTCCGCGATCCTTCTTCACCTTGGGCAGGCGGTCGATGCCCAGTCTCGACAGGATGATTCCGCCGCTGCAGATGAATTCGAAAAAGTACTGGATGCCGGGTTTACGGATCCTGCCCTTTTCTTTGACCTTGGCTTGCTGCGTGCACAAGGCACCCGTTTGGAATCCGCCTTGCGCTATCTTGGACATTCAGTCGGGCATGCCGATTATGCCCTAGGAGCCCGCCTTTTAATGGGGAAAACTCTGTTCAAAATGGGTCGGCTGAATGAAGCCAGCATTGAATATCTGGAAGCTTTGAAATTGGCTGATGTACAGGCAGTTCCAACAGAGCAGGCGGATGTCATTCAACAGAAGTACGAATCGCTCATCGAAGCCCAGTCCAGCCAGACTGATCCTGCGGACAACGAAAAGCTCTGCAATGTCATAGAAGATATGTTAAATAGACCCAACTGGCACAGTCAGGTATCAGCCGGCCGCGCACAGCTTTCCGGGGAGGGTGGGGATTCCGGTGCCGTGCCTCTGGCGGAGATCCTAACACAGACCAGGAGCAGCCGGGTAATTGAGGCCATGGAAAACATCCATAAATTGGCAAGCGCCGGGCAATTCCGCTCAGCAATGGAAGAGGCATACCATTCCATCCAGTTTGCCCCCACCTATCTGCCGCTCCACCTCCTCATCAGTGACCTGCTCGTCCAGGATGAAAATGTAACCGATGCGGTCACCAAGTTGTCAGTCGTTGCCCGCACTTATGCAGTTCGGGGTGAGACGAAACAGGCATCCAGGGTTCTCAAACAACTGATCCAACTCTCTCCGCTGGATCTCTCTGCCCGCAACCTCCTGATCGACCAGTTGATCGCTCGCGGTGAAGTTGAGCCGGCGCTGTCTGAATACATCGACCTTGCCGGTCTTTATTACCGGCAGGCAGATCTTGATAACGCATATAAGGTCTACAAAGAAGCCTTGCGCCTCTGCACGGAATCCCATGTTCCTGGCGATTGGAAAGTTCGCATTCTTATGAATATGGCGGATATCGATGTACAGAGTCTCAATTGGAGGGAAGCCTGCCTTCTCTACCAGCAGGCGCGTACCATTCGTCCCGGGGATGAAACACTCCGCAGGAACATCATCGACCTCCATTTCCGCCTTGGTCAAACGAACCAGGCTTATGATGAGATTATTGACTTTTTTGCATATCTCAACACGACCGGTCTTCGCTCCACAGCCACCCCCTTTCTGCAAGCTCTGCTGGAAGAGCATCCACAGGAAGTCAACCTTCATCGTTATCTTGCTGATGAATTCCACAAATCTGGTAACTTAAATGGAGCCATCGAACAATTGGACGCACTGGGCAAGAGTTACATGGATACCGGTGATACCCGCGCCACCTCGCAGGTGATCGAATCCATCATCGCTTTACAACCACCCAATATTGATCGGTATCGCGCCGTTCTGGAGAAACTTAAAGAAGGATCAGGGACCGGATGAACCCTTATATCGCCTTATTGCTTACTTTTATCATCGCCCTGGGTTGGCTTCGCCTCATGGATTTTGCTGCCCATCGCGGCTGGATCGAAAGCCGCCTCAGCCGAAAAGTGATCCATATCGGCACAGGTCCGATCTTTGTTCTGTGCTGGTTGATGTTCCCACCCCTTGACATCTCCCGTTGGCTGGCAGCCCTGGTACCCTTTGCGATCACCATTCAGTTCGCCCTGGTCGGTCTGGGTATCATGAAGGATGATGCCTCGGTCAAAGCCATGTCCCGCACAGGTGACCGGCGTGAGATCCTGCGCGGACCACTCTTTTATGGCATCATCTTTGTCATTTTGACACTTGTTTATTGGAAGGATTCCCCGATCGGTATCCTTGCCCTGATGCTGATGTGCGGGGGTGATGGTCTGGCAGATATCCTCGGCAGGGGTGTCAGATCCCCTGGTTTACCGTGGAATAAGGGGAAGACCGTTGTCGGCTCATTGGGCATGTTTTTTGGGGGCTGGCTGCTTGCCGCCCTGGTTGTAGGCATTTATGCCGTTCTGGGGGTGTTCCCTGGAGCATTCACAGATTACCTCTTGCCGATCTCGGTCATCTCGCTGGCAGGCATGCTGGTCGAATCCCTGCCGTTGAAGGATATCGACAACCTGACGGTGACACTCTCAGCCGTCCTGTTGGGAATGGCGTTTTTCGGGTGAATTTTAATTAAGGTTGTGCAGATGTCGCAGGAGTGAGATGCGCTCGCTCACATCTGCTTCCGGGTATGGGCAGAGATCAATTGTTTCTGCTGCTTCCTCTCCTGTTAATGCCCGCAGGCAGGCATCCACACCAGCCGCGACATGCTTCGGATGATATCCCCCCTCTAAAACGAAAACGATCCTGCCGCTGCAATGGATTTCTGCGATTTTAACCAATTCCGCTGCCAGTTGGAAAAATCCGCGGCTCGATAATCCCAGATTTGCCAGTGGATCCTGCCAGTGCGCATCAAAGCCAACCGAGACAAACAACATATCGGGTTTGCGTTGTCGCACAAGTGGAATGATCAGCTCCTTCGTGACCATGGCAAAAGTCCTGTTACCTGAATAAGGTGGTAATGGCAGGTTGATGATCCTCCCCCGCGCATCACCTGCTTCTGTCATCGATCCACTGCCCGGGTAAATGTTCTCCTGGTGGCTGGAGAAATAAGTAACCCGATCCTCATGGCGAAATGCAGCCTGTGTGCCGTTGCCATGGTGGGCATCGAGATCCACGATCATCACCTGCCGCAGGTCCTGCTCCAGGGCAAACCGGGCAGCAATGGCGATATTGTTGAAGATGCAAAAACCCATTGCTGCCTGTGGTTCGGCATGATGCCCGGGTGGACGGACGACTGCAAATGCGTTCCGAACCTGTCCATCCAGCACTGCCTGGGTGCAGGCTAGAACTCCTCCAGCGGCATTGAATGCATCACTCAGCGAGTTGCCGGTCACAAAGGTCGGTGCATAGTCAATGATCATTGGCGCTTGCCGGCAGGCAGCTTCCACCTCTGCCATCATTTCTGTGCTGTGGATTGTGGCAACCCTGTTCATATCTGCAGGTCTGCTTTCCAACCAGAGTAATTTACCTGCATACGGTTTTTCATCCCAGTTGCCCAATCCTGAAAAACGGTCCGGACTTTCAGGATGGTCTGCAAACTTGTGCCCGGGGGATGAAATGATGACAATGCCTGTTGCCATACCTGGATTATATGTTAAACACGATCACCAGGCGTAAAGCCTGGTGATCAAGAGGGGAGGGGACTTCACCCTTATGGTCTGCATGGGGGGGACATGCAGACCAGGGTGTAAGACACCTGTCATACCAGTAAGTAAAACTTTGGTGTCTTATGGTTCCAATATACATCTAAATTATCTGAATTACATTAAAATTCGATAAGAATGTTCACAGATCCTTTTTGCGGTTTTTGAACAGGTTCAACCAATCCTCCACCTCTTTCTGGTTGAGTTTTGGCGCTGGTTCTTCCTTTTCTGCATTCCTGGCTCCTGCCTGTTCTACAAGTCTGGCAAACACATCGCTCGGGATCACCTGTGCGTGCACTTCCCTTGCAGAAGCCTGCACCCTCTGGTCAGAGCTGACCACCCTCCAGTTCCTGGCATCCCGTCCCAACTTCGAAAGGCGTCCTTCAATGGCTTCATCAGCACTCGAGTTTTTGCGGACGAAAAATGCGGTCACCCTTCCAAAACTGCGCCTCTCAGCCTGACCGGGTCCTGCTCCATCGAAGTAAATGTCAGCCCGGGTCTGTTCCAACTGGCAGAACTCCAGCACCCGTTCGATCAACTTTGATTCATCCTCCGGGTCGGATAACTTTAAACCCAATTTGGGCACCAAGTTGTGACCATCGATCAGGTAAGGCATATCTTATTGTAACGGAAAACTTTTTATTAATTGTTCAATCTGCCACTTCCACGGTCGTGATCTCGAACTTGGGAGGGTTTTCAATGTGTTTCTTGACTGCACACAACTCTACAGAGTGGATCAATGCCGGGCGGTATTTTTCCGGGAATGTTGGTGGCACCTGGATCTCAAGATCCACCTTCCCGACCATGCCGGTCGCCCGATCTGTCTCCATCCGCTGTAAAATGCGGATGCCCTCAGTGGGAAGCCCGCGCTGACGACAGAAACCCAGCACGTAGATCCCGGCACATGTCCCCAGTGATGACAGGAACATGGCAAACGGTGTCGGTGCTGATCCTTCGCCTCCACCACTGGCAGGTTGGTCAGTTTGAACTGTAAAACCTCCAAAATGGGCATCCACCCTTGCGCCACCCGGAAAATCGATCATCATTTCCATCTTGCTTTCTCCTCAGCACACTTTTAAGTAACTCGTCTGATTTTCATCGGATCATGTCATCCGCCACCTTGTAAGATGAATATTTACTGGGAAAGTTGCATTCCACCCTTATCGAGTTTCCACCTTCCAGCAGTTTAAAAGATTGGGGTGGAACAACCCATTGCTGTTGCTCCACCCCGTCCAATTTTGCCGGATAGGCGCCGGCAATTGAACTCAGATCAAGTCCTGCTTCAGTCGGCAGGTAAGGCTTCTGGTGACCTTTGCCTCGGTCTTCTCCAGAAGAAATTCCAATACATATACACCGAGAGAGTATAAAGCAGGATCACCAGCAGATATACCGGTTGGAAACCATAATGGACTTGCAGCCATCCGCTGATCGATGGGCTGAATGCCCAGCCGAAGTTCCATGACATGCTGGTCAAGCTGGCGACCATGGAGCGTGCTTTCGGTTCAACGCGCTCCATCACGAAAGCATTGTAGACTGGTCCACCCATGTTCATTAACGACAACCGTACATAATGCCCTAGTGCGCTCATCCAGAACCAGGGTGAATACCCCAGCATGACCAGGAAGGGGATCGATAATCCCTGGGTGATGACTACCAGTTGAATTTTCCCGATCCGGTCTGCGATGGGAGGTGCGATCACCAACCCGACTCCCATCGCCAGCGCACCCCATGCCAGCACATTCCCGATCACCGGGTCGGGCTGGTTGTGGACCACCCGGAAGAAGATGTTCAGAAAAGGCATAAACAAACCGGCACCGATCGAAGTGACCAGCATCGGCATGATCAGTTTGCTGAAGGCAGCCCAGTTCTTTACTGCATACCCCAGGGGGGCGAAAAGGCTTCGGTCTTCATTTTTAAGATGTTTTGTGCGCATGGCAAGGAACGGCACCAGCCCCACCACGGAAAACACTGCAATGATCCCAAGGGCTCCGGCATAAGCACCACTGCTGGTGGCTTCCACTCTTTGCAATCGTGCGATCCAGCCCGGTAGATAACCCCCGATGGAATTTCCCACAAATGAAGCCAGCATCTGCAAACCTGAACTCAGGCTGAAAAGATAGGTGCGTTCTTCCTCGCCGCTGTTTTCCAGCAGGAAAGGCGCCATGGTCACCCCCGAGAGACTTTGCCCGACACCCATGACCACATTCATGGCATACAATACCCACAGCTTCGGGAACAACACCATCCCGATCACCGCCAGGCTGACTGCAGCTCCACCCAGCAGGAAGGATCGTTTTCTACCCAGCACATCTGCCAGGTAACCCATCGGTAACGCCACGATCAGGGCGGTCATGCTGGTGGTGGTGATGAAATTGCCGATGATGCTCTCGTCGATCCCCAGGCTGAGGGCATAAAAATTGAACAGAA
>Ga0315286_10004962_pt1 | contig 12810 bp, 12 predicted proteins | sample YL17G10_0_MG_FD_205038 | JGI IMG/M metagenome (GOLD analysis project Ga0315286, IMG submission 205038) | Sediment microbial communities from Yellowstone Lake, YNP, Wyoming, USA - YL17G10_0 | ecosystem: Environmental > Aquatic > Freshwater > Lake > Sediment | place: USA: Wyoming | collected... | reverse complement strand
AACCAGGCCCTCGGCCCCGTAGCGCGCGGCGAGCGCCCGGCGCAAGCAGTCCGGCTGCGTGCCGGTGACGGGGTTCGTCCGGCTCAGGACGGCCAGCTCCCCCTCCTCGGCGGCCAGCCCCAGGCGGCGGAGCGCCGTCACCGCCGCAGCCGGACCGCAGGTGTAGCCGTTGCTCTGCAGGCATACCCCGTCGGCGTCGAGGGTGGTCCGGAGCCGCGAGAGCTCCCCGCGCAAGGCCGCCGGGAGCACCAAGGGCAGCACTGCCAGCACGGACACGGCGGCGGCAAGAGCGGCGACCACGACCTTCTGGCCGCGGTGCGGCAGGCGCGAGAGCGGCGTCGCCAATACCATCGGACAGGCTGCGGCGGCGATCAGGAACCCGTTGCGGCCGGCCACCAGCCACGAAAACGGCGGTGCGAATGCCAGCGCGTCGAAGCGCCGGGCCAATCCCACCAGGATTATGGCCAGGAGCGGCAGGAAATATCCGAGCGTCCAGTACGGCCGCCGCAGCCGCGCGCAACCCAGCCCGGCCAGCGCCCCGGCCGCGGCCAGCAGGATCGCCCCGAGGGCCTCCAGCCAGAGCATTAGAACTCGATGACGTCCTCCAGGCGCGAGACGCCCACCACCCGGGCCAGGCGCACCTGGGCCTGCTTGCGGTTGGGCCGGATACCCAGCTTCTTGGCCTCGACCACGTAGCGCTCGCGGGGCGTGCCCGAGTCGCCCAGGTTGTGGACGTCCACGTCCTCCAGGGTCAGGAACTCGCCGCTGACCGAAGCGAGCTTGCCCAGGTAGACCACCGGGCCGTCAATGTCCACCACCACGGTTTGGCCGACGAAGCCGGCGAAGGACTGGCTCATCCTGCTCCCCCCAGCGCGAACCGGCCCAGGCAATCGGCCAGGGCCTCGACGTCCGGATTCTCCAGCGGCTGCCAGAAGGGCTCCAGGCTCAGGCACTCGACCCGCGCGCCGCAGCGCGCCGCCAGCCGCTGGACCTCGGGCAGCGGGGTCTTCCGCGGCGAAACCTGGACCACCAGGGTCTCCGGCCCGCCGGGGGGCGCCGGGCCGCCCAGCAGGTCCAGCTCCAGGAGTTCCTCGACGAACCTGGCCGAGAGCGGCAGCCCGCCCAGGTCCTCGGCAACGCCCGCGGGCACCGGCGCCTCGCCAGGCTCGGCAGCCGGGGCGAGCTCGGTCCCGGCCGCGGCCAGCTCCCGGGCAATCATGCTCCGCCGCAGGGTGTTCTTGCCGCGTTCCTGCCGGAGCCAACTGGCGCCGCTGGTGACCGGGGCCACCGCGGCGACCTTGGCGGCCCCGACTCGCGCGCCCAGCCGCAGCGCCAGGCCGGCCCCCAGCCGGAAGCCGGCCAGGACCAGCGGCGAACCGCCAAAGGTCCCGCGCAGGAAGCCGGCCGCCGCGGCCGCGTCGCGCTCCATCGAGCTGACCGTGACCTCCATGGACTCGCCGGAGGAATCCCCGGTGCCGCAGCAGTCGAAGCGCAGCACGCCGCAGCCGGCAGCGGCCAGCCGCCGCGCCAGCCGGGCCAGCGCCCCGTGGGCGGCGCGCTTCTCGTCGAGCGCGGGGGGCACCAAAAGCACCGCCGCGCGCGGCGGGCCGGCCTGTTCCGGCCGGTGCAGGACGCCGAAGAGCGGGCCCGGGTCTGCCGGGATGTAGAGGGGCTCCTCCGGCACGGGCGTCATCTCCCAGAGCCTATCCTAGCCGGCGGTCTTGGCGGCCACCACCTCGGCGATCTTCCGGGCGGTCGCGAAGCGCTCCACCGCGAAGTCCTGGTCGGCGAAGCTCACCCCGAAGGACTCCTCCAGACCCACCACGATCTCGAACATCCGCACCGAGTCCACGCCGAACTTTTCGAGCAGGTTTTCGTCGTCGCCGATGCTCTCCGGCGGAACGTCCAGGAACAGGCGCTCGACGACCAGCTTTTTGATTTGTGGTACGAGCGCGCTCAAGTCCGCCATGGCCCAACCCTCACGGGATCCAGACGGTCATGGCCATCCGCCCGGTGTGTCCGCCGGAGGCCCGGTGCGAGAAGAAAAGGTCCCGCCGGCAGGCGGTGCAGTGGCCGAGGTGCTCCACATTCTGGGGCTTGACCCCGGCGATGTCAAGGCGCCGCGCCAGCGCCGCCGCGTAGCGGAAGCCGAGCCGCCCGGATTCGCCCCGGGCGAGGTACCTCCCGGCCTCCGCGCGGCCCCAGGCGGCCTCCAGCCCGCGCGCGAAGTCCTCCTGAACCCCGTAGCACTCTTCGCCCAGGATGGCCCCGACGAACGCGTGGAGCTCGCCGGGAGAGCATCCGGCGGCTTTGCTGAGTTGTCTGGCGCCGTCCTCGACGATCCCGGCGGCCAGGCCGCGCCAGCCGGCGTGGACCGCCGCGCAGCCCGAGCCGCCGGGCGCGGCCAGCGCCAGCAGGGCGCAGTCGGCGCCCAGGACGAAGAGCGGCACCTGGCGCTCCACGGTAAGCAGGCCGTCGGCAGCCTCGAAGGCCTGGGACCAGGCCAGCGCGCCCCGGCCGCGGTCTTCCGGGCCGGCCCGGGCGATCCGCGCGCCGTGGACCTGCCGGGCGCCGGCCGGCGCCGCCGGGTCGAGCGCCAGCGCCGACCAGAGGCGGCGGCGGTTCTCGAGGACCGCGGCCTCGGCGTCGCCGACGTGCAGGCCCAGGTTGAGGGAGTCGAAGGGCGTGGAACTGGCGCCTCCGGCGCGGGTCGAGAAGGCCGCGCGCGCCCCGCAGGCCGCGAAGCGCTCGGGCTCGAACCAGGCCAATCCGTCAGGCGATGAGACCGGCTTCACGGTCACCAGGCGCGCTGGTCCGGCCGGCCCCTGCGGCCGGAGACTACCGCGATGGCCACGCCCCCGATCAGGACCAGCGCCGCGACGCCCAGCAGGAACCAGCCGCCCGCCCGCTCCGGCGGCCCCTCCGGCGAATCGCCTCCGGCACCCTGGCGCCCGGCAAGCGCGGCCGCCTCCCGCGCCCGGCGCCGACGCCCTTCGGGGGTCAGGTAGTCGCGCTGGAGCTCGCCGGCCTTGTCGAGCAGCTCGGGCGGCAGCCGCTGGCCCTCGGCCAGCGCGCGGAGCAGGGCTTCGGTCCGCCGGTCACCGCTGGGGTCGGTGCGCTCGGAGAGCCGCCAATCGCGCAGGGCGCGCTCGGCGGTGCGCTGGTCTTCGGGAGTGGGCGGCTCATCCCGCAGGGCGCGCTCGAACATCTCCTGGATGCGCGGGTCGAGGCCGTCGCCGGCGAAGGCCGGGAGCGCCGCGGCGGCGGCCAGCGCCAGGGCGGCCAGGAGAGAAAAAGGGGTCAGGAACCTTTTGTGCTGAGCACCCGGAGGGCCGTTCCGGCAAAAGGTTCCTGACCCCTTTTGCTCACGGCTCACGGCTGGACCTCGGGCTTCTGCGCCGGGGTGACCACCTCGCCGGCGCAGCGCTTGCGGATCTCCTCGACGGCGGCCATGCGCTCTTCGGCCTCGGCGGCGCCGACCAGGCCGGTCAGCGCCTTGCCCCAGCGGAAGCAGACCACCGGCCCGGCGCCGGCCAGGCTCCCGACGAAGAGCCCCTCGGCGTAGGTCTTGGTCAGCTTGCCGTTGGCCGCGCGGCGGAGCTTCTCGAATCTCCGGCCGGCCTCGCCGGAGGACTCGGCCACGGAGATGAAGAGCGTGCCCGCGCCGGTCTGGCCCTGCCACCGGGCGGTGACGCCGTCGGGAAGCTCCGGCCGCCGGAAGAGCCGGCCCGGCTCGTAGCGTTCGGAGTTGGCCGCCTCGCCCGGTACCTGGAGGGCGTAGACCTCGGGCAGCTCGTAGGGCTGCTTGAGCTTGGCGGTGACGGCGTTGCCGAAGGCCAGCAGGGCGGCCTCGGCGGCATCGGCTCGCTCATCTGACCCGGGAGTTATCCTGTGCCTCAGGACCACCAGGAAGCGCTCCGCCCAGAACAGAAGGAACTTCTGGGCAAAGGGCCCGTCCACGGTTGTCCCGCCGAACTCCATGTCGCTGAGCATCCCTTGGGCGCCGACCTTGGTCACGCGCGCGCTGGGCTTCTTGCCGGCCAGCGCCTTCTCGCGGATGAAGCTGTAGACGTCGAACGCCCCGCGGGTCTTGTTGAGGTCGTAGATCTCCACGGTCATGGTCCGGCCGGTCTCGCCCAGCCGGTACTGGGCCCGGACCGACTCGCCCAAGCCCCAGGGGCGGGTGCGCGCTAAGACCTCCTGGCCGAAAGCCTTCCGGAAGTCGCGCCCGGTGAGGATCCTGGCTTCGCTTTCCTTGCCGGGGCGCCGCCAGGAGCCCACCTCGCGGTCGGCCGGCAGGAGCGCCTCGGCCATGTAGCCCGTGACGGTCACGGCCTCGATGTTCTTGAACGGGTCCTGGCAGCCCGACCCGGCCGCCGCCAGGAGCGCCGCGGTCAGCGCGGTGAGCAGCCTCGCGGTGGAGCTGAGCGCCGGCTTCAAGCCGTGCTACTCCATTTGCAGCCCGGGCGCCGGCAGGGGCACCGCCGGCTGGTTCTGCATCATGTCCGCCTGCATTTTCTTGAAGGCCTCCACCAGCTTCTTGATGGGCTCGACGGGCACGCGCAGCTCGGCCTTGAGCTCGCCGCCGTCGGAGGCGAGGTAACCGGTGATGGGGGTCTTGTCGGCGTCCTTGGGCAGGTCCAGCTTGGGCATGGGCACGCCGGCCTCGCCGGCGAGGTCCATGACCAGCTTCATGTAGTCCAGCATGTACATCTCGCCGGCCACGAAGGCGCCCTTGGGGGCGGCCTTGAGCGTCCCGGCCATGGCCTCGGTGCCGGGCTTGGCGCCGACGGAGCGGGCCACCAGCTCGTCCAGCGCCGGCTCGGCCTCCTTGCCCATCGCGAAGAGGCCGCGGTCCTTGGAGAAGGCCAGGTCTTGGGTCATGGGCAGGCCGAACATCTTCTCCATCATCTTCTTCTGCGTTTCCTGGAGCTCGGCGGGCATGTTCGGGTCGGCCGGGGGCTTGAAGTCGGTGGAGATCCGGTCGACGGTCAGGCCGCCGGACTCGCGGGCCTTCTCCTTGAGGGCGTACTTGAAGCCCAGCTTGCCGAAGACATCGGCCAGCGGGCCGCTTTCCAGGAACCTGAGCAGCTTGAGGGCGGCGGCGCGGGCCGCAGCCTGGTCCTTCACGCCGGCGTAGCCGACCTGGCAAAGCCCGCCGCCGCGGCGATAGAGGGTCACCGCGCTGGTGCCGTCGGTGGCCTTGAGGTAGGCGGTGACCGGCCCGACCGCGTCGTCGAAGGCCTTCTTGGTCTTCTCGTCGCCGGCCAGGGCCTCGCCGAAAGGCTTAAGCATGGCCTCGAAGAACTTGGCAAGACGCTCCGGCGGGATGGCCACGGCCGCGCTGATCATCCCGCCCTCGGGCAGGAGCTTGGTGCCGGGCAGAGACACTTTCTCGGCCTCGGCCAGCCACCCGGCGAACTCGCTGCCGGCGACGGCCCTGGCGCTGAAGGCCAGCGCTACCGTGTCGCCGAGCCTGACTTGGGCGCCGAGCAGTTCGACCTCCTTGAGCGCCGCGCGGGCCCGGTCGGCCAGGAACTTGCCGGTGGCTTCGGCGAGCTTCTCTCCGTTGCCCGCTGCGCCCAGGCCGAGGGCCAAGCCTTCCTTGAACCCCTCTTGGAAGTCCTCGAGCCCCTCTTCAATTTTGTCCTTGTACTGCGCGGCCAGGGCCTTGATATCGACGCCGCCCAGGAGGTCGGCGCCGGCCGGATAGGCGCCCTCCGCCGGCGCGGGGCAGCCGGCCAACAGCTTGACCAGCTCCTTGCTGTCTCCCAGGATGAGCCGACCGCCCTTGGCCGAGGCGTAGACTTCCTTGTCGGGCAGGGCCCCCGCTTGAACCTGGGTGAAAACGCTGATCTCGCCCTCGGTCTTGGCAGGCTTGCCGCCAAAGCGCTTCTCCAGGGCCGCGGAGTGGTCCGTGCCGGCCTTGAGGCTGCCGGCAATCGCCCACGGTGGCTTCTGGTCTTGCTTCTTGGGGAGCTGGCAGACGGCGATGACCGGCTTGGTGTCGTCGGCCTCCTCGAAGTTCCAGGGGCTGCCCTGCCGGATGAGCATCTCCACCATGGCGCCGGCGCCCGGCTGGAAGGCCTCGACCAGCTTCTTGAGCCGATCCAGGCTGGCCTTGGGCGCGGGAACCACCACCCAGACGGCAGCCTCGGCGGGCACGCCGGCCGGCCGGGTCGCCGGGTTGAGCCCCGGCGCGGCCGGCTCGCCGGCGAAACCAGCCAGGCCCCCAACCAGGGTTGACGCCAACAGGACCCCCATACCCGCCATTCGCTTGTGCACCGCGGAACTCCTTTCCCGAAGCTGCGCCGCAGACGGCGCCTCACCTGCTCCCGATGGTAACCGGCCGGGCCGGCCGGCGCAAGCTCCCCGGGCGCGCGCCTCGCAGCGAAAGACGCGGTCCGGGGCCGGCCTGTTCACCACCGGATCCTACTTCCCGGCTTTCTTGCCGGCCTGCTGTTTGGCTTGCCAGGCGCCGGCGCGGCGCTCGCAGGAAACCACCAGCATCTCCCCGGCGCTCTTGAGCTGCTCCCACTCCTTGCGGATCTGCCCGGCCTCCACCGGCTCGATGACGCCGTCGGCCAGGGAGTCCTCGAGGCTTTCGAGCAGGTCGGCGAACTCCTTGACGATCACCTGGGTCTGGCGCAGCAAGCCCAGGCCGGAGGCCGGCCGGCCGGAGGGGTTGCGGGAGAAGAAGCCGTGGGCGGCCTCGGCCAGCCAGGTGACCGGGCGCTCGTCGCCGGTGATCTCGATGAGCATGGCCAGGCGGTCGAGCGGGTTGGGGGTGCCGCTGCCCGGCGAGCCGTCGACGTTCTTGGCCCGCTCGCACCACTTGTAGACCAGCGAGGTGGATACCCCCAGCGCGGCGGCCACCCGCTTCACGCCCACGTCCTTGACCGCCCCGCGCAGAGCCTCGGCCGAGTCTATCATGGCAGTTCCTCCTTCGATGCGTAATCCTAGCCTGCAGGCGGGCGCGGTCAATTACAAACACGCTGGATGTTTGTAATACCCTTGGACTCGACTTGCCGGCGCCGACCATTTCCTAAGCCCCGGCGCGGCGTGCAGGGCCGCGCTCCGGCGTTGGCTCACGCCAGGCGCCTTGACCGCCGGGGCCCGGAACCTACAATTCCGTCTGCTGGCGCGCAGGAGACACGGGCATGGCCGACTTCCGGAAAGTGCTGAGCCAGAGGCAGATCCTGGTGGCCGATGGCGCCTGGGGCACCGAGCTGGCCAGCAAGGGACTCGATCCCGGCGTGGTCCCGGAACGCTGGAACTCCGAGCGGCCCGAAGAGGTGCGCGCGGTGGCCGAGGCCTACGTCGCGGCCGGCAGCGACATCATCCTGACCAACACCTTCGGCGGCACCCGCATCAAACTGGCTCGCGCGGGCCTGGCCAACCGCGTCGCGGAGTTCAACCTGGCCGGGGCGGAGCTCTCCGTCAAGGCGGCTGCGGGCCAGGCGCTGGTCTTCGGCTCGGTCGGCCCCTGCGGCGAGGTCCTTGAGCCCTACGGCGAGCTGGGCGAGGCCGACGCCCGCAAGCACTTCGCCGAGCAGGTTCGCTGGCTGGCCGCCGGCGGCGTCGGCGGCATCGTCATCGAGACCATGGCCGACCTGAACGAGGCCAGGATCGCCCTGGCCGCTGCCAAGGAGTCCTGCAGGCTGCCCGTCGTGGTCTGTATGACCTTCGAGAAGGGCCCGGCGGGCCTGGCCACCATGATGGGCGTGCGGCCGGAGCAAGCCGCCAGGGAGCTCGCCGCCGCCGGGGCCGACCTGGTCGGCGCCAACTGCGGCGCGGGCATCGCGCAGGTGATCGAGGTCACCCGAGAGCTCCGCGCCGGCACCAACCTGCCGCTCTGGATCAAGCCGAATGCCGGCAGGCCCGAGCTGGTCGAGGGCCGGACCGTCTACCGCGAACCCCCGGCCGAGTTCGCGGCCCGGGTCGGCGAGCTGGTTGCCGCCGGGGCCGCGGTCCTCGGCGGCTGCTGCGGCACGACCCCGGAGCACATCCGGCTGATTGCCCAGGAAGTCGCCAGGCTGCGCGCCGGGAAGAGATGATGGGCAAGCCGCAGGAACCCGGGCCGGCCAAGCCGCTCTTGCGGCGCAGGTCGTTCATCATTGCGGTCAACGCCGCCCTGCTGGTCATCGCCGCCCTGGTGCTCTTGGGCCTGGACTGCCGCCGGACCGGCGAGGTCGCGCGGGCCTACGCGTCCGAAGAGCCGCCGGTTTCGGCCAAGGCTTGCCTCGCGCGGCTGGGCGGCCCGTCCTGGGCGCTGCGCCGGCTCCGCTTGTACCTGAGCCTGCCGGGGTGGCTGGCGCCGCGCCGGGCCGAGGCGGTGGGCCTGCTGGCCCCCTGCGGGCCGGGGGCGCGCGAGGCGCTGACCGGCGCGCTCCTTGAGGCAGAGGCCAAGGTCCGCGCCGCGGCGGCCGAGGGACTGGGGTTGCTCGGCCAAGAGGCCGGTGGGGCCCAGAGCGCCCTGATTCGGGCCTTGGGCGATCCGGACGCCCAAGTGCGTGCCCAGGCTGCCGCCGCGCTCGGGCTGGCCGGCCCGCCCTTCGGCAAGGCGGTGGAACCCCTGGTCCGCATGCTGGGCTCCGACCAGAGCGCCAAGGCGCGCTCGGCGGCGGCCCTGGCCCTGGGCCGGATCGGCGCGGTGGCCGCGCCGGCCGCGCCGTGGCTGGCCCGCGCGCTGGCCGACCAGGACTGGATGGTGTGCGACGCGGCCGCCGAGGCCCTGGGCCGGCTGGGACCCGCCGCGCGCGAGGCCGTCCCCGAGCTGGTCCGGGCGCTCGACGGCCGGCCGCAGGGCCGGTCGGCGGTGGCCGATGCTCTGGCGCGCTCGGCGGCGGCCGAGGCCCTGGGACGCATCGGGCCGGCGGCTGCGCCCGCGGCCCCGGCGCTCACCCGCCTGCTGGACAATGAGCGGCCGGTGGTCCGGATGGCCGCCGCTGAGGCCCTGGGCCGGATCGGCGCGGAGGCGGCGCCCTCCGCCGCAAGGCTCGAGCGGGCCCTGCGCGACGAATCGCCGGAAGTGCGCCAGGCCGCCGCCAAGGCCCTGGGCCGGATCGGTCCGACGGCGGCCGCCTCGCGCGGGGCGCTCAACCTCGCGCTGGCCGACGAGTCGCCCGAGGTGCGCCAGGCCGCTGCCGAGGCCCTCCGCAAGATCGCCGGCCGCTGAGCGCTCCGCGGCGGAACCTGTCGCGGGCGCTTGACACGGCGCGGCGATGACCTAAGATACCCTCGGCCGGTTAAGGCCAGCAGGCCTCTCCGGCTCCGGCCCCTTGGGGAGCCTTTCATGCCCGAAGCCCGCAGGATGCTCGGCGAAATCCTGGAGTCAATGGGCTGCGTGGCCGCCGCGGACATCCAGCAGGCCCTCGAGGAACAGCGCGCCACTGGCAAGAAGATCGGGCAGATCCTGGTCGAGAAGGGCCTGACCACCCAGGAAGACGTGACCAAGGCGCTGGCCGACCAGTTCGGCATCGAGATGGTCGATATCGAAGGCCTGGAGATCCCCAAGGAAGTCATCGAGATGGTCCCCCGGGAGCTGGCCCAGGAGCACAACATCATCCCCATCGAGATGCACGACGGCGTGCTGACCGTGGCCATGAGCGACCCGCTGGACCTGTTCACCCTGGACAACCTGCGCTTCGTGATCAACTGCCCGGTGGAGTGCGTGCTGGCCACCGTGGACGCCATCCAGGGGGCGCTGGCCCGCTACTACGGCATGTCCGTGAAGGACATCGACAAGACCTACGAGCAGATCGGCCAGGAGATCGAGGTCAAGACCGAGGGCGCCCAGAACGAGGCCGAGGTGGACGGCGACGACGCCCCGGTCATCCGGCTGGTGACCATGATCATCATGGAGGCGGTGAAGTCCCGGGCCAGCGACATCCACGTCGAGCCCCTGAGCAGCCGGCTGCGCATCCGCTACCGCATCGACGGCGTCTGCTACGAGGTGGAGAGCCCGCCGCACCGCCTGCAGGGCCCGATCATCGCCCGCATCAAGATCATGGCCGGCATGGACATGTCCGAGAAGCGCCGGCCGCAGGACGGCCGGATTCCGCTGTCGCTGCTGGGCCGGAAGCTGGACCTGCGCGTCTCTTCGCTGCCGGCGCTCCACGGCGAGAGCGTGGTCCTGCGTATCCTCGACAAGGCCAGCGTGCTCCTGGGCCTGGGCGACCTGGGCTTCCATGCCGACGACTACAAGGTCTTTCGGATGCTCATCAAGAAGCCCAACGGGATCATCCTGGTCACCGGCCCGACCGGCTCGGGCAAGACCACCACGCTCTACGCCGCCCTGAACGAGATCAACCGCCCGGACACCAAGATCATCACCGCCGAGGACCCGGTGGAATACCACCTCACGGGCATCAACCAGTGCAACGTGAACCGCCTGACGGGCATGACCTTCCAGCGCATCGTGCGGGCCATGCTCCGCCAGGCGCCGGAGGTCATCCTGATCGGCGAGATCCGCGACCACGAGACCGCCGAGATCGCCATCCAGGCGGCCCTGACCGGCCACCTGGTGTTCTCCACCCTGCACACCAACGACGCGCCCAGCGCGCTTACCCGCCTGATCGACCTGAAGGTCGCGCCCTTCCTGGTGGCCAGCTCGATCCAGGCGGTGATGGCCCAGCGGCTGGTGCGGGTCATCTGCGAGCAGTGCAAGGTGCCCTTCGACCCGGACCCGGCGGCCCTCAAGGTTTCGGGGCTGACCGAGGCGCAGATGGCCGGCCGGACCTTCTACCACGGCCGGGGCTGCGACGAGTGCCGCCAGGTCGGCTTCCGGGGCCGCAAGGGCATCTACGAGATCATGCTGATGAACAGCCAGATCCGGGAGATGACCTTCAACGGCTCCTCGACCGACTCGCTCCGCAAGCAGGCCGTCAACGACGGCATGCACACCCTGCTGATGGACGGGCTGCGCAAGGTGCTGGAGGGCATCACCACGCTGGAGGAAGTCCTGGCCGAGGCCAAGATGGTCGAGTAGCGGGGACGGACCGGGGGAGAGACGATGGCCGTAGAGATCAACCGGCTGCTGGACGTGGTCATCCGGGAGAACGCCTCCGACCTGCACCTGCACGTCGGGCGGCCGCCGGTGATCCGGCTCCACGGCGAGCTCCGCTCCCTGAGCCTGGCGACCCTGACCGCCGACGACACCACCGGGATGATGAAGAGCATCACCTCGGAGCGCCACCAGCAGGAGCTGGCCGAGCGCGGCGGGGCCGACTTCGGCTTCGCCTACAGCGAGGCGGCGCGTTTCCGGGTGAGCATCTTCCGGGAGCGCTCGCACGTCGGGCTGGTGCTGCGGCAGATCCCCTCGCGGCTGTTGAGCTTCGAGCAGATCGGGCTGCCCCCGGTGGTCAAGGACCTGTGCCTGAGGCCCCGCGGGCTGGTGCTGGTGACCGGGCCGACCGGCTGTGGCAAGACCACCACCCTGGCCACCATGGTGGACTTCATCAACACCGAAACCGGCCGGCACATCATCACCGTCGAGGACCCCATCGAGTACTATCACAACCACAAGAAGTCGCTGGTCACCCAGCGCGAGATCGGCAACGACGTGCCCGCCTTCGAGGAGGCGGTCTGGCGCGCGCTGCGCATGGACCCGGACGTGATCCTGGTCGGGGAAATGCGCAACATCGAGACCATCGCCGCGGCCATCACCGCGGCCGAAACCGGGCACCTGGTCTTCGCCACCCTGCACACCACGGGAGCCTCCAACACCGTGGACCGGATCATCGACGCCTTCCCGATCAACGGCCAGAACCAGATCCGGGCGCAGCTCTCGGTGACCCTGGAGGCGGTCATCTCCCAGGCGCTCTGCGCCAGGCTCGACGGCACCGGGCGGGTGGCGGCCTTCGAGATCATGTTCTGCACGCCGGCGGTGGCCAACCTGATCCGCGAGGCCAAGACCTTCCGCATCCCCAGCTTCATCCAGACCGGGGCCAACCAGGGGATGATCCTGCTCGACGACTTCCTCTTCAACCTCTGGGCCCAGAAGCAGATCTCCTTCACGGAAATGCTCCAGCACTGCCAGGACCCCGAGGCGGTCCAGACCAAGGTGCGCGAGTACACCGAGGAACTCAAGCGCCAGCAGTCCAAGCGGCGCTAGGAGACCGCAGCCGTGCCCATCGGCCAGAAGCGCAGGCAGATCGGCCAGATCCTCATTGAGGAGGGGCTGGTCACCGAGAAGGAGCTAGAGGAGGCCCTGGTCCACCAAGCCAAGCACGGCGGGGCCATCGGCCGGGTGCTCATTGAACTGGGGGTGGTCACCGAGAACGACATCCTGCTGGCCGTGGCCAAGCAGGCCGACATGGACATCATTGACCTGCAGCACCTGGAGATCCCCAAGGAAGTCATCAACATGGTCACCCCTTCGGTGGCCCAGGTCTATCGGATCGTCCCGGTCTCCTTCGAGGACGGGGTCCTGACCGTGGCCATGGCCGACCCGCTCAACGTCAACGCCATCGACGACCTGCGCTTCATGCTCAACTGCGAGGTCAGCGGGGCGGTCTCCAACGAGCAGGCCGTCCAGGAGGCCGTCGACAAGTACTACGGCGGCCAGAGCGAGACCATCGCCGACCTGGTCAAGGACATCGACGCCGACGACCTGCTCGAGGTCCGCGAGGACGACGAGATCCCGGACATCTCCAAGCTGGAGGAGATGGCCTCCAGCGCGCCGGTCGTGAAGCTCGTCAATCTGGTGCTCTTCACCGCCATCCGCGACCAGTCCTCGGACATCCACTTCGAGCCCTTCGAGGACGAGTTCAAGATCCGCTACCGCATCGACGGCTCGCTGCTGGAGAT
>Ga0315286_10004961_pt1 | contig 12810 bp, 4 predicted proteins | sample YL17G10_0_MG_FD_205038 | JGI IMG/M metagenome (GOLD analysis project Ga0315286, IMG submission 205038) | Sediment microbial communities from Yellowstone Lake, YNP, Wyoming, USA - YL17G10_0 | ecosystem: Environmental > Aquatic > Freshwater > Lake > Sediment | place: USA: Wyoming | collected... | reverse complement strand
CGATATTGTTCCACCAGTTGTAGCGCGGGAAGATCCAGACCTCCCCGTCGGTTGGCCGCGCCCACTCGCGCGCGTCCGCGGCCTTGCAGGCCAAGAGGCGCTTGGAGTCTTCGGGGCGGTCCTTGTACATCTCGACCGGCTCGCCGTCGACGTAGGCCCAGCCGCCGGCGCAGGGGTTCTCCGCGTCGAAGTTGGGGTAGCGCGCGAGGATCTGCCGCCGGCCGTCGAAGACGAGCTGCCGAAATTTGGCGTCCTTGAAGCCCTGCGCGGCGAGGTCGGCCACCAGGACCTGGTCCTTGAAGGGCGCGAAGCCGGTTACCTCCCGGCCGCCGACGAGCGTCGGGCGCTCGTCGCGATAGCCGCGCCAGACGACCGGCGCGCCCTCGGCGCCGGAGTCCTGGGGTTCGAGTCGGAACGTCCGCGGGAGGCAGTAGGTCCCGGCGCGGACGTGGACCGTGACCGGCACCCGTAGTTGCTTGCTGGTGGCACGCCACTGGCGGATGGCGTCCCGGGCGCGCTCCAGCGTCGCGACCGGCCCGTCGGTCTTCTTCTCGTCAGGCGCGGCCAGCCGCCCGCTCCAGGCGTCGTTGCCGTCCCGGGAGACGTAGAGCTCCAGAGCCCGCGCCGGAGCGCCGGCCAGGAAGACGGCGAGCACCATCATGCCCAACCAACGGATCATCGCGCCCCTCCCAAATAATGTGGTCCAGACCGGGATTTCCTGGATGACCCGCCCTGAGCCGCTTCGGCGGCTCGATCCCCTACCATTCTCCCCGCCCCCGGGCGTGGCGCAAGGGCGGGCTGGCCCACGTTCGCCCCGAAAGGCGTTGACCGGCTCCGCTTATCCCATTGAAATAGCATGGGTTACGATCCGGGCGACTCCTCATCGCTGGCCATAAAGGCCCCTACACGGATCGCTCATAACCCGATCACAATTGGGTGGGCCACTACAAGGAGAACCTCGAGAAGGCCAAGGGCGAGAAGAAGTAGCCGCCGGCCGCCGGCTACTTCTCCGCCCCAAAGCAGATCACCCGGCCGTCCTCGGTGGCCAGGTACAGCCGGCCGCCGGCTGCCGACAGGCCGTCGTAGACGGGCTTCCCGTCCAGGGGGATGGTCTGCAATTTTTTGCCGTCGGCTACGGAAATGACCCAGAGCTCGTTCTTGTCGTTCGGGTCCTGCGCAGCGGGGACACCCGCGAAATAGGCCGTGTCTCCGGCCAGCACCACGCCCACCATCTGCTGCTTGATGTCTTCGTCCAGGAGCCACTTGACCGTGCCGCCCGCGTTCGCGTAGAGGAACCGCTGGTTGTACCGCCAGTCCTTCTTGACCATCGTTTTGGGGACGCCGAACCGGTTTCGCCAGGCGGCCACGCCAAGCTTGTCGTTGAACGCGAGGCTCTCTCCCGTGATCTGACCGTCGGTCAGCTCAATGTGCTTCTCGCTGGTCAGGGCGGGCTCGACGCAGGCCATGTAGTCGGTAATGGCCACCGCGGTATAGTAATGCGTGGTGCGCAGAATCCCGCTGGGGGCTTTCCCGCCGCCCACCCGGCCGCCGTCGCTGATGCGGTAGTAGGCCTTGGTCAGGTAGAGTTCCTTGCCGTCGCTGAGGAAGAAGTCGCCGCTGGAGATCCCGCCCCGCACCCGCCAGCGGATCTTGCCGGTCGCCGCGTCGGCGGCGAACATCCAGATGCCGCCATCCACGGCCACCGATCGGCCGCAGGTGAAGAAAATCTCCCCGTTCAGAGGCATGACCCCGCCGATCACCGGCCAGGCCGAGGCGAACTGGTCCCGCTCGGCGATGTATTTCTCGGCCGGCGCCGCCCGCAGACGCCAAACCTCCTTGCCGGTCCTGGCATCCAGGCCGTAGACCGAGCCGCCGCCGGTGCCGAACAGGCACAACCCTTTGTGCAACGCCGGCGGGAACTCGACTCGGCCGTCGGCGACGAAGGACCACCGCTCCATCCCGGTGGCCGCGTCCCGGGCGAAGACCCGGTGGGTTTGCGGCTCCGCAACGCAGATCACCCCGTAGGCCGAGACGGGCTGGGTCAGCCGGGAATTGCCCGGCTTCTCGGTCCAGAGCGGCTTGAGTTGCCCCGGCAACTTCCCCGGCATCGCGTTCGACCGCGGCGTGTCTTTCCGGTACATCGGCCAGTCATCCGGCGTTTCGACAAGGGCGGCCGGCGCGGGGCCGGACGAAACCACCTGGGGCTTGGCATCCTTAGCGGCATCGGTCAACCACGTCCGGCTGCCCGCCGGGGCCATGGCCAGAAAGCCGCGCAGGGAGATGCCGCAATCGCAATGGTGCGGCAGGAAGTAGGTGAGCCCATTGGCCGGCACATGCCCCAGACAGCACGGGGAACGGACCGTCCCCTGGGTGAGCTCGACCCCGGACTTGAGATCGAGGTAGCTGGAGCTGCAGTAGAGCAGATAGTTGGTGCAGCCGGTCGGCGGGAAGCACTTGCCAAGGCCTTTGATTTGCAGTTCCCGCTTCTTGGCGCCAGTGCGCGGATCCAGGACGACCACGTTGTTGCCCGGGGTCCCGTCCAGCATCCAGAGCCCGTCCGGGTAGGGCAGCGTGCCGGCGCCCCCGCCGGGGTTCTCCTTCTTCCAGAGCAGGTCGCCTTTCCTGGTGTCGAACGCCGCGAGGTGCGTGGGGGGCGTCCAAGTGGGCTTGTGTTGCACGTAGACCACGCCGGCCTTGCAAAAAACCCGGGGGGTTCCGACGGCCTTGGGCATGGCGGTTTTCCAGCGGGTCGCGCCCGTGGCGATCTCCACGGCCTCCAGCTCCGCCGCGCCCAGCACGTAGGCCACCCCGCCCTCGGCCGGGGGGTGCGCTCCGGTCGGGCGGGTCCAGAGGACTTTCCCCGACTCCTTGTCCAGCGCCGCGGCGCGGCCGAAGGCAACGACATTGAGTTGAATGTCGCTGGCCAGCAGAAAGGCGCCCGCGGATGACACCTTCGCGGGCACAAATCCCGGCGCGTATTCCCGGATCATCTTTCCGGAGCGTCCGTCCCGGGCGATGAGAATCTTGTTGTCCACCGCGTACACCTGCCGGTCGTCACACGTCAGGGTTCCGCCGGGGCCATGCGGCGGGACCGAGGCCGAGCCGACCAGCGGGACACGCCAGAGTTCGAATCCGTTGTAGGCGTCACGAGCCACCCACCACGTGTTGCTGGCGCGGGCCTCCGCGCAGTAGATCCTCCCCCCGCCGGTGACCCGGCCGGAATAGGTCCCCGATAGGGCGCCCCAGCGAGGGTCGCCGATCCAACGGACTTCCGCCCAAGGACGGGCGGCGCTGTCGTTGTTGACCGAGCTCAGGTCCGCGCCGCCCAGGTTGTGGGTCCAGGCGTCGAAGCCGGGGTCCGGGGCCTTGACGCAGGAGACCCAGCCGGCGCGGGAGAGCGCCTTGACCTCGACGGCGCCGGCGGCCTTGAGCTTGGCATCGAGCCCGGCGGTCGCGCCGGCGTTGGCGTCGCTGCCCAGCACCGCGGTGCCGCCCGGGGCGAGCACGCGCAGCACCTCCTCGACCGCCACCGGCTCGCGCCCCCAGTCGGCTGCGACCAGGAGGTTGACCAGGTTGTCGGCGTAGGGCAGGTGCTCGGCCTCGCGCGCGACGACCGAGGCCTGGCCGGCGACCCCGGCGGCGACCAGCGCTTTGCGGGCGGCCTCGACGCCGACGGCGTTCCGGGCCGAGCCCTGGACGTACATCCGGCTGGCCTTGGCCAGCGCGGCGGTGAGCTTCCCGTCGCCATCGCCGACGGCCAGACACAGACCCTGGTCGGTCCCGGCCGACTTGACGGCCAGCGCAGCCAGGTCCTCGGCCGGCTCGGCGGCCGCTGAGGCCCCGGTCGACAGGGCCAGCAGCAGGATGCCCAGGGCCTTGCGCCGAACAGTGATCATCGCGAATCCCTCCCATCGCCGGACGTCCGGCCGCCGGATTTCCCGGCGGGGAGACCGGTCAGCAGCTGAACCGGGAGCCGGGTGCTGCTCGGCGGCAGCATCGGGCTGCGGCGGCGCTCGGCCAGGCGCTCCAGGGCCAGCTCGGCCATGCTGCGGATGCTCCAGGTCACGGCCGGCGGCGGCGCGGCGCCGTCGAACAGCTCGGCGTAGCTCTCGGCCAGGATCTCCTCCGGGCACCAGCAGACGGCCTTCAGTCTCTGGCCGGGCTCCAACCCCGCCGCCCGCGCGGAGCGCACCATCGGCCCGTAGGCCTGGCGCCAGAAGGCGATGACCCCGTCGGCGGGCTCCGGCCCGGAGAAGATCCGCGCGGCGGCGGCGGCGAAAGCCTCCTCGGACAGCGGGCAGTGCTCTTCTCGCGCGAAGCGCCGGCTGGCGGCAGCCAGGGCCGCGGCGGCCCCGCCGAACCGGGCGCGGGCGTGGTGGTTGTCGATGTGCCCCAGCCAGGCGATGCGCCGGCAGCCCTGGTCCATCAGGTGGCGGGCGGCCAACTCCCCGCCGGCGAAGCCGTCCTGGATCACCGAGTCGCAGGCCAAGTCCGCCCCCCAGTCGTCGACCGCCACTACGGGCAGGCCGCCGGCCCGGGCCCAGTCCAAGAGCGGCCGGCTGAGGCTGTCCAAGACCAGCCCGGAGAGCTGGGCGGAGGCCAACTGGCCGATGACCAGCGCCTCCTCGCCAGGGTTCATGATCAGCTTGAGGACCCGCGCCCCGAGGCCTGCGGCGCAGAGCTCCATCTCGCCGAGCAGCCTGCGGTAGAGGAGGTCCCAGCTGCCCGCGTACACGTTGCGCTGGTCCATGACGTAGGCCAGCGTGCCGCCCTCCGCCTGGCGGGCCCCCGCCGGAAGCACCCGGTAGCCGCGCCGCGGGTGGACCTCGACCAGCCCCTCGGACTCGAGGGCCTTGAGCGCCCGCCAGGCCGTACCGTGGGCCACGCCCTGCTTAACGCTGAGGCGCCTGACGGTCGGCAGGAACGTCCCCGGCGCGATCCTGCCGGAGAGGATCTGCGCGCGTAGCGTCGAGAGCAGATTTGACGAGTCGCGGCCCACTCGCTGACTGGAAAAACTGTTCGCTGTCTGTGCCATGCTGTACCTCTGGTGTGAATATACACCAGTTCAGCCTCCGGGTTGGTGGCAATCTCGCAGAAAACCGTTTTTCATTTAGCCAAGACCATCAGTGATCCGCGTTAGAGGCAGCCTCGTCTGTTATAGCAGTGTTATGACAAATCTTTACCTTCCCCTCGAAAACAGGTTCGGGCAGAATGTGACTACCTGGGCCATTCTCCCCGCCCCCGGGCCCGGCGCAAGGGGCCCGCCCATCTCCTCCAGCCTACCCCGCCTCCCGGTAGTAGTGGTTGAGCAGCCCGGCCACAAGACCCAATATCCCCTCGGTAGAAGCGCAACTTACGTGGAGGGGTGGGTTGCAAGTCTGGTGGTGGGAAAACTCATGACCCAAGCTGGGGCTCCGCTTATCCCATTGTAATAGCGTGGGTTACGATCCGGGCGACTCCTCATCACTGGCCATGAAGGCCCCTAAACGGATCGCTCATAACCCGGGTGCAAAGCATTCGTTCGGCGCAACCTTTCTAGGCTAAACGTCCTTTCGGCCGTTGAGCGGCTCGTGGCCGGAGGGTCGTTCACTCCCTCTGGTTCACTCCCTCTGCCTCCTAGACGCGCGCCGGGATATTGACCGGATTCCTCTGGATCGCAACACCATTTGCCATCTCCTTGACCTCAAGCCGGCCGCCTCAGGGCAGCGGGCAGGTTTCCTCAACAGCACAGGCCAGCCGCACCTTGACCACCCGTCGGTTCAGGGTGTCGGCCACGTAGGCGTGGGTGTCGCTGGCCGCCACGGTCAGCGGCCAGGCCAGGGGGATGTCCGGCTTCTTCACCTTGGCGTCCTTGCCGCCGGAGTCCTGGTTGCCGTACTTGCCGAAAGTGGTCAGGGGGTTGCCGCTGGTGTCGAGCACCTCGACGCGGAACTGGCCCAGGTTGGGGAAGAAGACCCGCCCGTAAGCGTCCACGTCGAAGCCGGCGCCCTCGCACATGCAGGTCAGCGCGCAGCTGGCGCTGGTGGCGCTGTAGGGCGCGAAGCCGAAGCGGTGCCAGAGCGCGCCCTGGAGCTCCGCGGGCACCGAGGTCCGGTAGCCGTCGTGCGCGGAGACCTTGACCCGGGGCTTGGCCAAAAGCTCGGCAGGCGGCTGGCCCTCGACGTTCTCGGACAGGTCCTTGCGGTACCAGATGGCCCCGCCCTCCGGCGGGAACTTGACGATGCTCCCGTACATGTAGCTGTAGTAGTACCGGTCGTCGCCGGTGCCGGTCTGGGCCGGCGGGGGCTGCAGCTTGCCGTCGAAGAACTCCGGGTAATGGCGGCCCTCCGGCTTGACCATGTCCGCCAGATAGATATTGCCCTTCGAGTCCAAGCGGATGATCGCCCCCTTGTAGCACTGCCAGACCGCCGTGCGCCTGACCTTCCCGTCCGGGCCCATCACGCTGACGCAGGTGGTGTTGTTGCTGGTGGGCGGGTTGCTGGGTTCCTCGACCTTCAGCTTCCAGACGCGCGGCAGGATCACGAAGAGCTCGTCCGGCCGCAGCAGGGCCAGGTTGCGGATCTGGTAGCACATCAGCCCGGGCACGGGCAGGTAGTTGGTCCCCTGCCCCGGCCAGTTGAGCGGTTTGCCATCGCGGTCGAACCGCCGGAGCCCGCGCGGGCTGCCCCAGCTGTAGGTGTTGAGGTTGCCCTCGGCGTCGGTGACCAGCTGCGTGCCGCAGTAGGCCAGCTTGAGTTCCGGGCCCAGGCGCAGCTCGCCCTGGAGCTTGCCGGACTTCTCGTCGAGGCGGTACCACTTCTGGACGTGGCTCTTGACGTAGAGCTCGCCACGCACCCGGTCCAAGGAGAGGTCCCGCGGGCCCTCCGCCCAGGGCGCCGGACTGCGCGGATCGTCCTTCAGGACGAACTTGTCGCCGGCGTCCTCGGCATAGAAGAGCTTGCCGGTTTGCTCCCAGCCGTTCTTGATGCCCCAGACCCGCACCGGCTTGGCCGAGGCGTCCACGGCGACCAGGTGCAGGCCCATCGGATCCCATTTTGGGGACGGCCACTGCTGGAGCGTCACGCGGTAGAGCTCCTTGCCGGTGGCGAAGCCCTCGAACTTCACCACCGCCGGGCTCTTGGGACTCTCCGCCGAGCAGACGTAGACCGCCCCGGTGGCCGGGTCCACGCCGAGGGTCCGGGGCGCCTTGACCTTGATCTCGCCGACGAAGGCGCGGTCGGCCTCGTTGAAGACCGCGATGCGGTCGGCGGCGCTGTCCGCCACGTAGAGCTTGCCACCGGCAACCGCCAATCCCATCGGGGCGGTCAGCAGTTCCTTCTCGGTGCCGGCTTGGTCCGGCTTGCCGACGAAGGCCTCGCCGGGCCCGCGCTTGGCGGCGTCGACGCGGAATACGCAGGGCAGGTCGCGGTAGCTCTTGCCGTCGCCGGTGGTCTTGAGGCCGGCGAAGTAAATGTATTTGTCGTCCCCGCTGACCGCCAGGCAGGGGTAGCCCGCGCCCAGACGGTACTCGTTGGACATGGCCAGGTCCTTGACGTCCGGCAGGAGGCGCGGGCCGACCACGCCGTCGGCGGGCACGCCCCCGTCGGCATCGAGAGCGGCCAGCGCCGGGCCCAGCACCATCCAGCAGATGCGGCCCCTGCTGTCCGCCGCCGGAGCCTGGCCGGCCATGCGCCAGGAGGCGTTGGGGTAGAAGCTGAACCGCAGCAGGTGCTGGATGTGCGGGACCAGGTCGCCGTCCTGGTCCTGGAAGACGCCCAGGGGCTTGAGCCGCTCCGGCGGCAGGTCCGCCGGGAAGGGCGTGACCGCCCGCTGATGCCGGCCGTCGCGGTCGTAGGTCTTGATCTTGAAGCTGCCCCAGTGGCCGCTGGCCCCGCCGCCGGTGACGCCGTCGTAGTGGAAGACGTACTTCGAGCCCTGGGGTCCGGCGGCCATGGTCAGGATCTGGCCGCAGGAGTCGGGGTTGTCGAGCAGGAAGCCGTTGGGCTCGGGCTTCATCCCGACCCTGACCCGGACCCTGAAGGGCGCGCCGGCCGCCTTCTTGCCGGCATCATCGTTGCCGTCCCACGCGACGCTCTGCGCGAGCCCCGCCTTGAGCGGTTCGGGCGGCGGGTTGGCCCCGCCGAGCGCCCCGGCAACCAGGTGGCGGACCACCTTGCCGGCCGAGTCCAGCACCGCCACCTCCACGTCGGTCGGCGCGGAAACGGCGAAGGCGATCTTCACCGTGTCGCCGTCTTTCGTGACGGCGGGCTTCGCGGTGAAAGAGACTTCGCCCGCCGAGATCGCGCACGACAGCGCCAGGCACAGCCCCACGGCCGTCAGAAACGTTTTCATCGACAATGGTTCCTTTCCGCCTTAACGGCCACCCGGGAGGGCAGCGGCCACCTCGCCGGCGAGGGCCAGCAGCGCCAGGTCCCGTTCGAACCGCCCGGCCGGCCAGCGCTTGAGGAAGGCCTCGCCCCGCTCGTCCAGGCAGCGATTGACCCGCGCTTCCTGCTCGCCGCTGATTTTCTTGTTCTGCAGCGCCCGCTCCAGGAAGAGGATGGCCTCGCCGAGCTCCACGCCCTCGCGCAGCATCTCGTAGCGTTCGGAGGCCATCGGACCGTCCGGGCCGGGGGCCAAGAGGGCCATGGCGGTGCAGGTGGGGCCGCCGGTGCCGCGGCCGCAGCCGACGTGGGTCATCTTGCCGCTCTTGGACTTGAACGCAAAGAAGTCCACGCCGAAGTCGCTGAGCCCGTCGTGCCCGGACAGGATCTCTTCCTCGAGGATGTCGCGGTAGATGATCAGCGGCGATGAGTCGTTGAAGTCAGTCCGGAAGGTGTAGCACCACATCCCCGGGCGCGGCTTCAGGAGCGCGCGGTAGCCCCTGGCGGTCGGGGTGCCCCGGGTCCAGACGCAGTCCGCGTAGCGGGCGGGCATGGTGACGCCCTTCTCCGTAGTCTGCCAGGCGGCCCCCATCACGCCGTTGTGCGCCGTGTAGCTCCAGACGCCGTCCGGCCAGATCTTCTTGAAGACGCCCACCACCGTGGGGTGGGCGGGGGAGTTGTAGCTGTTGTGGCCCATGGCGGTCACGTCCCACCAGCCGCGGGCCTCGACCCTTTTGCGCACCTCGTCGAGCACCGGCTTCCAGAAGTCATGGCTCTCCTGCGTGCCGGGCGTCGGCTGCTCGATGGGCTCGACCTTGCCGGTGGCCGGGTCCAGCAGCGAGACTTTCTTGCCCTCCTTGACCATCTTCCAGCAGGCGTCGGGCTCGCTGGGCATCCCGCCCCAGCCGGGGCGCAGCTCGCCCCAGCAGTTGATGCGCAGCAACGCCGGCTTGCCCATACTCTTGGCAACCGTGTCCAAGTACTTGTCAAAGACCGTGAAGTCGTGCTGGTAGGATCCGTCGGGCTGCTTGATCCAGCGGACCATCGACTCCTGGTTGCCGGCCAGCCCGTAGAAATCGACGGCCAGCTCACCGAGGGCCTCGCGCGAGTTGAGCTCGGCCATCAGCGCCAGGCTCTTGCCCATCAGCTCGAAGTGCCGGTCGCTCCAAAGCGGCACGTTGTAGTAATTGGCCAGGCTGTCCGGCGAGTGCTGCCCGAAGTTGGTGATCCGGAAATCCTTGGGATCCGGCAGCTTCCAGGCCGAGACGTTGACCTTGAGCGGCACGGCGGTGGGCTCCAGCCCCGACGCGGACACGGTCACCGTGCCCTCGTAGCTGCCCGGGACGGCGTCCTTGGGGACGCGCACCGTCAGCCAGATGGGCGCGACCGCCCCGCCGGTGAGGTTCTTCCTGGACACCGGGAAGCACGGCCCCTCGACGTACTTGAGGCGCATGTAGTTGGTCGGGTAATGATCCCCCGGGGGCGCCGCCTTGATGACGGGTATCTCCGCGGGGATGGCCTCAACCAGGGCGTTGTAGCGGAAGGCGCACTCTCCGCCCAGCCCGGTTATGCCCGGCTCGGCGCAGCGCACCCGCACCGCGGCCGCCGGAATCTTCCCTCCGCCGCCGGAGGAGGCCAAGTCCGAAATTGTGACCTTGAGGCCCTTGATGGGCTGGTCGGAGCTGACCACCAGCCGCCCCGAGAAGACTCCGTTGCGCGGCGAGGACACCACCACCGGCTGGAGCGCGCCGCCGTCGCCGTAGTCGAAGGCGGTCACGGTGTCGAAGGGTGCGCAGTTCCAGACCTGGATGCCCCTGGGCCGCTCGACGTTGGGAGCGAGCGCCGAGCCGGCCGCGGCGGTCAGGCTCAGGTCCTTCAGGCCCGCGTAGGCCCAGATGCCGGGGATCCTGCCCATCCCGGTGTCGGTGCGCACCCGCTTGGCCCCGGTGGCCGCCTCGTTGATCGCCGCGCGATGCACCTCGATGGCCAGCACGTTCACGCCCTTGCGGAGCAGTTTGGCGGGCACAGCCACGTCGGTCAGCTTGCGGAAGCGGCGCTCGAAGCCGGCCGGGTTGGTCAGCTTGCCCTGGACCATCTGAACAAATTGCCCGTTCGGCTCGCAGTAGAGGTCGTCCGGGTACTTCTCGGCCAGGGTATCCGGCTTGACCTCGCCGGAGGGCAGGTGGCCGCGGGTCAGCTCCTGGCCGTTGACGTGGGCCACCACCCCGCCGACGTACTCGAGCGCGAGCTTCAGGTCCTGCACCTTGCCGGGGTCCTCGACCGTGAATTTGGCGCGCACACAGATCAGCGAGTTGGAGGGGCCGGCGTAGCGATTGTAGTCATCCTCCGGCCCGGCCTCGATGGGCGCGCGGTCCTTCTCCCAGAGCGAGTCGTTGAAGTCCGGCTTGACCCAGTCGGCGGGGGGCAGCGGCGACTGGAACTCGGCGAGCGGCCCGGCCTCCTTGGGGTTGGGGCTCGGGACCGGCTTGACCTGCCCGTCCTTGGCGACCAGCACCGGAGTCTTGAAGACCAGGTGGGAGCGCAGGCAGCTGTCGCTGCTCAGCACGGTCACCGCGCCGGCCCCCGAAGCCCGGGGCGGCTCCCCGGCGGCCAGCCGGGCGGCCAACAGCCCGCCGCCGCCGAGAACCGCCGCCGCCGTCACGGCCGCCACCACCAACTTGACCTTCATCCAGAACATGGCTTTCATCGCTCCTTTTGCGAGTGCGGCCGCCGCCGGACTGGCCGCGGCTGCGGAGACGCCGCCCGCCGCGACCAGGCTCTTGAGGACGCCGGCCGGCAGGGGGGTAAGCGCGTTATTGGCGAGCATATCGGCCATGGCGGCCGCCGGCAGCGCCGGGCCGGCGCCGGCCAGGGCGCGCCTGAGCTTCTCGATGGCCCGTCCCAGCCGGCTGTCCACCGTTCCGCGCGAGCAGCCGATCTCGCGGGCCACCTCCTCGCGGGAGAGGCCCTGGAAGTAGGCCAGGACCACCGCGTCGCGCTGGTCGGCCGGAAGCGCGGCCACCGCCGCGTCCAGGCGCCCGCGGATCTCTGCCCAGGCGGGCGGGGCCGACCGGCTCGCCGAGTTCCTCGCAGCCATGCGCGATGCCTCCTCCTCGCGGCGCCGCTGGCGCCGGCGTGCGCGCAGCGCCTCGCGGGCCACCAACGTGGCCGTGCCATGCAGCCAGCCGGCCAGGCTGCGCCCGTCGACCGCGGCGGCCTTGCCGGCCAGCACCATGAAGGTGGCCTGGGCGGCGTCCTCAGCCTCGACGGGGTCGCCCAGCACCCGCAGGCAGGCCCCGTAGACGGTGGAGCCGTGGCGGCAGACCAACTGCTCGAAGGCCGCCTCTGAGCGGGTCCGGACGTACTGGCTCAGGATTTCGCCGTCGGCTGGCAAGCTGCCGATCTCCTGGAAGAGGGCCTGCGCTGCACGCTTCCGACATTAATTGGCCGCCGGGTCCCCGACGCGTCCGCGATTTTCGCAGAAAATGCGGGGCAAGGCAATTGGGCCGGGATTTCCTGGATGGCCCGGCCTGAGCCGCATCGGCGGCTCGATCTGCCCTCCATTCTCCCCGCCCCCGGGCGCGGCGCAAGGACCGGGACTGATCTTGGCGCTATTCCCGCCCATCCGAGTAGAGTTCGGGAAGGAAATCCCGAGCATGTACGATTTGCGGATGGATGTGATGCTGCAATAGGCTCGTTAGCTTAATAAACTTGTGATCCCTGGTAACCAGAATATCCACTGGCGCGGCAGAAACGAGATGATCCGCGTCGAATTCGTCGCCCCGCTCAACATCCTTGATGCCGCTTACGATTGCATACGTATATGCAGCAAACCAAAGCATCACTGTCTTGAGGCTTGGAATCGCGTCCCTAGCATCAACGAGTTGCTTGACTTCGTGCTTAGGCAACCTTCTACCCATAACCTCGAAATAGTATTGGCTTTGCAGCACTTTGAAGATGAAGCTTGGCTGATTCCACGGCCACAGGAAGTCCGGAGTGCCGTTAGGTACATCCTGCACCATCTTAAGAAATTCCCGCATTGAAAGCATAAAGGTCTTTTTCCTTGCCTTTGCTGCCTCCCGAAACTGTGTTCGGAGCACCTCGCCACCTTCTACCATCTTGGCAAGAACACCTAGGGCGCCTTTGGGCGTCATGATGCTGTAGGGCGGGGTGCCATAGAGTACGCGTTCGCACTCGATTCTTTGTATTGAACACGCCCCTGGCAACATGCCGTTACAAGCTATGAACTCTGATAAGAGCTGTATTGCAGAAAGAGCCTTGCCACGATTCTCAGGTATGAACAACTCGCAAACGGCATCGTAGCCTGGGATAACGTTGTAGTCAGCTTTTAGCCGTGGGCTTATCCTGTTACGTGTCTCCACCGGGCAGTCATGAAGATCAATCCACACCATTGCGTCAATATAGACAGACTTGTGGGCAGTTTCGG
>Ga0315286_10004960_pt1 | contig 12810 bp, 11 predicted proteins | sample YL17G10_0_MG_FD_205038 | JGI IMG/M metagenome (GOLD analysis project Ga0315286, IMG submission 205038) | Sediment microbial communities from Yellowstone Lake, YNP, Wyoming, USA - YL17G10_0 | ecosystem: Environmental > Aquatic > Freshwater > Lake > Sediment | place: USA: Wyoming | collected... | reverse complement strand
TCCTGAAAGACATCCGACAGGTGAAAGCGGTCGGCCACCGCGTGGTGCACGGCGGCGAGAAGCTGACCCACCCGGTCGTGGTCGATGCCGACGTCAAGGCCTGCCTGAACGAATGCGCCCGTTACGCGCCCCTGCACAACCCCCATAACCTGAAAGGCATTGAGGCCAGCGAGCGGCACATCCCCGATGCCGTGCAGGTTGCCGTTTTTGACACGGCCTTCCACGCCACCATCCCACCGCATGCGTTTCTTTACGGGCTGCCGTACCGCTTCTACCGCGAGGACCGCATCCGGCGCTACGGGTTCCACGGCATCAGCCACAAATACGTGGCCGAGGAGGCCGCGCGGTTTCTCGGCCTTCCACTTGCCGGGCTGCGCCTGATCACCTGCCATTTGGGCAACGGCTGCAGCATGGCCGCGGTGAAGGGCGGCCACAGCATCGACACGAGCATGGGGTTTACGCCGCTGGAAGGGCTGATCATGGGCACCCGCTGCGGCGACATCGACCCGGCGGCGGTGCTCCACCTCATGGAACACCGGCAGCTCGGCATCGGCGCCATGAACGATCTGCTCAACAAGCAGAGCGGGATGCTGGGCCTGGCCGAGACCGGCAGCAACGACCTGCGCGACATCCTGGCGGCCCGGGATGCGGGCAACCCCCAGGCCACCGTCGCCCTGGAGGCCTTCTGCTACCGCATCAAGAAATACATCGGCGCCTATGCGGCCGCCATGGGCGGGTTGGACGCATTGGTGTTCACCGCCGGCATCGGCGAGAACTCGCCGGATGTGCGTTGGATGGCGTGTGACGGCCTGGGAGACGCCGCTGGGTTCGGGATCGCGTTGGACCCGGACACGAACGCGGCCGCCGGGAACCGGCCGCGTGAAATCCAGGCCGCCGGAAGCCGGGTGAAAGTTCTCGTCATCCCCACCAACGAAGAGTTGGAGATCGCCCGGGAAGTGCTCCAGATCATCTCATAAAGGAGGTCTAAAACTATGAAAATCACCACCGAAGAAGCCTTTTTAAGGATATGGTTGCCTATCAGGAAGAAGTGCGGCATCCGTCCCGTATTGCCGAAGTTCTCAACCGGGTAATCATGCAGGCAAAACGTGCCTCCGCTCCGGCCCAGATCAATGTTCCCCGTGACTTTTGGACCCAGGTGATCAACGTCAAACTTCCCGCCATCGTCGATTTCGAACGCCCGGCCGGCGGCGAGGAAGCCATTGCCCGCTCAGCAGAGCTGCTTTCCAATGCCAGATTCCCTGTCATCCTCAATGGTGGCGGGGTTGTGATCGGCGGCGCCATCAAGGGTTCAATGGTACTGGCCGAGCGCCTGGATGCCCCGGTCTGCTGCGGCTACCAACACAATGACGCCTTCCCAGGCAGCCACCCGCTGTTCGCCGGGCCGCTGGGTTACAACGGTTCAAAAGCCGCTATGAAGCTGATTGCCAAGGCTGACGTAGTATTGGCCTTGGGGACTCGCCTGAATCCCTTCTCTACCCTGCCCGGCTATGGAATCGACTACTGGCCGACGGGTGCGGCCATCATTCAGGTTGATATCAACCCGGACCGCATCGGTCTCACCAAACCCGTCACCATAGGCATCGTCGGTGATGCCAAGAAAGTGGCCAAGGGTATTCTGGCCAAACTCTCCGCCACTGCCGGTGACACAGACCGCAAAGCGCGCAAAGCAACCATCGAAAAAAACAAAACAGACTGGGGCCGCGAATTGGCCGCCATGGATCACGAAGAAGATGATCCCGGAACCACTTGGAACGAACGGGCCCGCAAGCGTGAACCGGAAAAAATGACTGCACGCATGGCCTGGCGCGCCATCAAGGCCGCCCTGCCCAGGGACGCGATCATTACCTCCGACATCGGAAACAATTGCGCCATCGGCAATGCCTATCCGACCTTTGAAGAAGGCCGCAAATACCTGGCTCCGGGTATGTTCGGACCCTGTGGTTATGGATTCCCGGCAATCATAGGGGCAAAAATAGCACAGCCCCATGTTCCGGTGGTTGGTTTTGCCGGTGATGGCGCATTCGGTATTTCAATGAACGAAATGACGGCCTTGGGTCGTGACGGATGGCCTGCCATCACCATGATCATCTTCCGCAACTACCAGTGGGGAGCGGAGAAAAGGAACACCACCCTCTGGTTCAACGACAACTTTGTGGGCACCGAGCTGAATCCAAAGGTTTCCTATGCCGGCATCGCAAAAGCGTGCGGCCTCGAGGGTGTCCAGGCAACCAGCATGGATCATCTGAACAAAAAACTCACCGCCGCCATCAAGGCACAGATGGAAGAGGGCAAAACAACTTTTATCGAGGTTATGACCAACCAGGAGCTGGGCGAACCGTTCCGTCGCGATGCAATGAAAAAGCCCGTTGCCGTTGCAGGAATCGACAAGGCCGATATGTGCCACCAGGTAGGCGCCTAAAAACCATAGGATTTTAATGAGGCTCCCCACCGCTTGCTGCGGGGAGCCTCATTTTTTTTATCATTCTTTGTGCTGATACTCACGGTCGTCAATTCCACGCAGCGGGAAGTCTTGGACGCGGGATATCTCGAAGCAATCCCTACCACTATGTTGCGGAAGATCAATGGTGGTAGGAAGCCCCTGAACTCTTATGACCATCATTAAGGCTTGAAAGTTTTTAGCCTTTCAATTAGATTCCCTGCGGTGGACGGCATGCTGCCTACCGCTGTTTTCGACGCGATCCCGCCGTGCAAAGGTGCTTGCCATCGCCAGACCTCTGAGGAGAACACCATCCATGAATTCCCATAAGATTCTCCCGCACCACGTTCTCAAAAATGAAATCCTCAAATCCCACGAGCGTTCCCGACGCTACGGCATCGATCCGAACTGCGTCGTCGACCCCCACCAAGTGCGCTTGACCCCGCAGGAGCTCAAGGCCCGCCAGAACGGCAACCGCGTGTTTTTCGACATCGCCGTCCGGCAATTAAAGGACCTCTACAAAATCATAAGTGGCGACGGGTTCGCCATGGTCCTGGCTGACCACGAGGGGTATATCCTTCATCTGATCGGTGACGCTGCTGCCTTGGACCGGCTGGGCAAGATCAACTGCGCGCCTGGGTTCCGGTGGTCGGAACGAGACGTCGGCACCACATCGATCGCCCTGTCGATTGCCCGCAAGATCCCGGTCCAGATCACGGAGACAGAGTCCTTCTGCAGAAGAGGCCGTGGGTACACCAATTCCGCCGCGCCAATATTTGACTCCGAGGACAGGATGCTTGGCACTGTGGTCACCACCGGCAAGGCCGACCAGGTGCACTCCCACACCCTGGGGATGATGATCACGGCGGCTCAGGCCATCGAGAACGAACTGCGACTGGTGAAAAAGTCCCATGAGCTGACGCTTCACAACCAGTCCATGAAAGCCGTGCTCGGATCGATTGACAGCGGGATCATCGTTTTAGACGGTGAGGGGATCGTCAAGCAGCTGAACGACCATGGTCGGAAGATCCTGAAAGGTCACGACGTCACCGGCGCTTCTATAAAGGAACTGGCGCGAGCTGGGTTCGACTGGGAGTCCCTGCTGCACAGCGGCAAGGGATGCATGGATCGTGAACTTTTCCTCCAGACACCCAAGGGCGATGCGGTGCAGGTCATGGCCTCCATCCATCCCATCGAAGGGGCAAAAGGGGAGGTCGGGGGATATGTTGTCGAATTCAACGAGATCAACCGAATCCGCAAGTTGGTGAACGAAATGGCCGGATCCCACGCGCTTTTCACTTTGCAAGACATTATCGGGGTAAGCCCGTCCCTGCAGCAGACGAAGAAGCTGGCCATGAAGGCCGCCCGCAACCGGTCGACCGTTCTCATTACCGGGGAAACAGGCACGGGCAAGGAACTTTTCGCCCAGGCCATTCACAACCACAGCGACCGCAAAAGCCGGCCCTTTCTGACCATCAATTGCGGGGCCATCCCGCGCGAGCTTTTGGAAAGCGAACTTTTCGGCTACGTGGAAGGCTCTTTCACCGGCGCCGCCAAGGGCGGCCGGCCCGGCAAGTTCGAACTGGCCAATGGTGGCACCGTGTTCCTGGATGAAATCGGCGACATGCCCACGGACATGCAGGTAAAACTGCTGCGGGTGCTGCAATCCGGCGAGGTGACACGAATCGGGGAGCACAAGCTGCATTCCGTGGATGTGCGAATCATCGCCGCCACAAACGTGGACATCAAGCAGGCGTTTCTGCGAGGCAATTTCCGGCAGGATCTGTTTTACCGCCTGAATGTCTTCCCCATCGCCATCCCGCCGCTCAGGGACCGCCCGGAGGACACGGTCCTGCTGGCGCGTCATTTCCTGGAACGCCGTCGTTCCGTGCTGAACAACCGCATCACCGGTTTCACGCAAGATGCCGAAACCGTGCTCGTCAGCTACAACTGGCCGGGAAACGTCCGCGAGCTCGAAAACGTGATCGAGCGACTGCTGAGCATCGTCGACGAGGAGTTCATCACGCCCGAGCACCTATCGTTCCTGAAAGTGAAAATCGGCCGAGGTTCTGCCGCCGACCCGCGTGAAGCGCTGCTGGTGTTTTCAGAGCGGCAGGCCATCCTCGACACGCTGCAGTCCATCGGCTTCAACATCGCCCAGGCCGCGCGCATGCTGGGTATCAGCCGGCCCACCCTGTACAAAAAGATCAGGAAGTATCAGCTGGCCCCGCGCGTTCCCCGTCCGGTCGGGATGCCGGCGAAACCGGTAAATATGTAAAATAGATTTACATGTAAAATATTTTAACAAAGCGCCGAAACCATTAATAAACAACGGGTTAAAACCATTTTAGAATCAGTATGTAAATTTAATTTACATATCTCTTCCATAGTCCCGCCCCTCCTGCGCCGCCCACTCGTGTTCATCCTAATTTAACCAATTGTAAAAACACGACTTTTCATAAAATGAGATTATCACCCATCATGGCACGCAACTTGAATTATATTGAATTATAAGAATCGATCCGGAGCACACATCGCGGGTGCCCGTATTCTTCCGGATCACAGCCAAAGTGCTGAATCCCGATTGGTCCTGATGTTCAATCTCAATTGATGCCGCTCAACATGCCTACCGTGTTGAGCGCCGCGGAGAGGAGTTGTGCCAAATGAAGGTGAAACGCGTAGCGATACTGGGGGCCGGCAATGGCGGGATCACTGCCGCCGCGGACTTGAAGCTCCGCGGATTCGAGGTGAGCCTTTTCGAACTGCCGCAGTTCTCGCGCAACATCGACCTGCTGCGTGAACGAAAAGGCGAAGTCGTCCTCAAGGAACTCGACAGCGAAAAACGAGCAACGATCGATGTGCTGACCACCGATGTCAAGAAGGCGCTGGAGGGGGCGCAACTGGTCTTGGTGACGATCCCCTCCACGTGGGTGGAGGAATTCGCACGGGTGTCCGCGCCGCACATTGCCGCGGACCAGGTGGTCGTGCTGCACACCGCTGCCTGCATGGGGTCGGTGCGTTTCGTCAAAACCGCCCGCGCGATGGGGGTCAAAACGGATTTCAAGATCGGCGAATTGAGCACCTTGGCTTACGGCACTCGGGCCTTCCCCGAAAGGGGAGAGGTGGAGCTGTCGCTGCGGGTCAAGGAGTTTTATTTCTCGGCCTACCCGGCAAAGCGGACCCAAGAGTTGGTCGGGGTCTGCCAGCAAATCTACAGCGGCGTGCTGCCCATCGACAACGTGTGGGGCACGGCCCTGATCAACGGCAACCCCGAGTGCCACTGTGGCCCGTGTCTGTTGAACGCCGGCCGCATCGAATACTCCAAGGGCGAGTTCTGGCTGTACGTCGAGGGCATCACCGAGCATACGGTAAATGTTCTGCTCCAGGTCGGTGAGGAGCGTTTGGCGCTTGGCCGCGCGCTGGGGTTTCAGCTCGACGATGGTACCACCGCGCGCATCAAGCGCGGCTACCTGTTGCCCGGTCCGGAACCTGTTTACGTCAAGTACAATACAAGCCCTGTTTTCTCCAAGATTAAGGGGCCGACGAGCTTGGAATCGCGATATTTCATCGAGGATATCTCCAACGGGATAGTGCTCTACTCCAGCTTGGGCAAGGCGCTGGGAGTACCCACCCCCGCCTCGGATGCCATCGCCACCCTGGGCGGAATTCTGCTCAAGCGTGATTTCGTGGCCGAGGGGATCACCCTGGAGAAGCTCGGGTTCGCCGGTCTGAAGCGAGACCAGCTCATTGCGGCGGTCAGCTGACCCAATCGGTCGTTGTGGGAATCGTGAGTCGAGGTGCTTTCAGAAGAGGGGGCTTCCGCAGATGTTTGAAGTCGGTGGGAGCCCGCCTCAACCATCAACATCTAAACAAGGAGGTTGAAAGGTGAAAAAGTTCGGTCTCATCATTACAGCGATCATGATCGTAGCGACCATGGCCGCAGCGCCGGCCATGGCGCAGAAATTCACATGCAAAATCTCCCTGATCCACGCGGAAGACCTCTACAAGGATTCCGGCTACCCGACCGCCGTGGTGTTCAAAAACATCGTCGAGGCTCAGACCGGCGGCGATATCAAGGTCGCGATCTACCCGAACAGCCAGCTGGGCAACGAGACCGAGGCCATGGAAGGGCTTCAGATGGGCACGGTCCAGATCGCGTGCCCGTCGGCCGGTGCTACCACCAAGTTCGTGCCGGAGTTTTTCGCCCTGAACATTCCCTTCATGTTCTTCAGCCATCGCGAGGCCTGGGCCTTCTATGACAGCACTTTCTTCGCCAACATCATGGACGGCGTCCGCAAAGCCAAGGGCATCCGCTACATCGGCCAGACCGACGACGGCGGTGGATTCGTGTGTTTGACCAACAGCAAGAAGCCGGTTAAAACCCCGGCCGACCTCAAGGACATAAAGATGCGGGATCTCGAGCACGAGGGCCGTCTGATGTTCTGGCGCTCGCTCGGTGTCAGTGCCACCCCAATTCCCTGGGAAGAACTCTACACGGCACTGCAGACCGGCGTTGTCGACGGCCAGTCCAACGGCGTCGGCATCATCAGCTGGGCCAAGTTGTGGGAAGTCCAGAAATACGCCACGGCCCTGGGCCACTACTACGGGTCGCTGCAGTGGTTCGTCAGCGAGAAATGGTTCCAGAGCCTGCCCGAAAAGTACCAGAAGGTCATCCTGCACGCCATGGAAGAAGCCAAGTGGGTGGGCCGCGGTGTCGTGCGGGTGAAGAACGTTACCGGCTATGACGAGATGACCAAAGCCGGCATGCAGGTCTATTTCCCCACTGACGACGAGAAAGAGGCCTTCCGGAAAATCGGACAGCCGGCCTACATGGAGTGGGTGCGGAAGAAACTGAGCAACGACCTGGTGGACAAAGCCATGGCCGAAATTCAGAAAATCAGAACCGACAAGTTCCTGTATTCAACTCCAAGCAACCAGTGAAACCCAGGGGCGCCCCGCCGGCAGGCCATATAGCCGCCGAGAGGGCGCTCCTGAAAACGGCCACACCCGATTCATCATAAACACGAAAGGGCGACAGACATGCAAGATCTCGCTCGCTATGCCAGACAATTCGACCAGATCCTCCAGAAATTTTTAGGCTATGCGGTTCTCTTCTTCGGCACAGTCATGGTCCTGGTAACGCTGCTGGGAATATTCGCGCGCATTTTCACACAGAGCCCGCCTTTCTGGACCGAGGAATTGGGCCGCGACACCATGATCTACTCAGGCTGTCTTGCCATCGGGCTGGCGCTCCCGCGAGGGCTGCACATCGGGATTACGTATTTTGTGAAATTCATGCCGGTGAAGGGGCGTGTTTTTTGCGATGTGTTGTGTCGCGTCCTCATGACGATTTTCCTGGTTGTCATGGTCGTCAAAGGGATCGAGGTGTGCGGGGTCGTGTCCATGCAAGACTCCCCCACCATGGGGTTCAACATGGCCTGGCTCTTTGCCATCACGCCGATTACCTGCGCCCTGCAGTTGGTTTTTCTGGTTTTGATGACGATCGAGGACGCGGCCGACGGCTTTATCGACAAGAACATCGCGATGCGCACGCATGATGCGGAGTTCTAATAAAAGGATAGGGTGACGCTTATGGGCCTGCTTTTAATCGTCGCGTTTTTCGTCCTAGTGGCTTTAGGTATCCCCATCGGCTACGTGCTGGGAATTGTGGCTGTGGGCGGCGTCTATTTCTTATGGGAGCCGTCCTATATGTTGGTTCTGGCCCGCAAAATGGTCTCCGGCTGCGACAGCTTCACGATCATGGCCATGCCACTCTTCATGCTATCGGGCGCCCTTATGAACAAGTCGGGCATCACCGACGCCTTGGTGGACTTCTCCAAGACCCTGGTGGGCCACATCCGGGGAGGCCTCGCCCACGTGACCATCGTGGCCAGCACGCTCTTTGCCGGGCTGACCGGTGTCGCCATGGCGGACGTTGCCGCCATCGGTTCGATCATGATTCCGGCCATGGAAAAAGACGGGTACTCTCGGGCGTATGCTGCGGCTGTCGTGACTACCGCGGCGGTGATCGGCCCCATTATTCCGCCAAGCCTGGTCATGCTCATCTATGCCCACATCATGGGCCAGTCCGTGGCGGCCCTGTTCTTGGGGGGCATCGTCCCCGGACTCCTCATGGCTGCTGGTCTGATGGCGTATACGTATTACATCGCCAAGAAGCGCAACTACCCCAAGTACCGGGAACGCCCCACGGTAATGGAACTGGGCAAGTCGTTTGTTGCCAGCCTGCCCGCCCTCATGGCACCGATGGTGATTCTGGGCGGCATCGTTTTCGGCTTCGCCACTCCGACCGAAGCCGCCGCCCTGGTGGTGCTGTATGCCTTCATCCTCGGGTTTTTCATCACCCGCAAAATCAAGCTTGCCGACTTGGCGCCCATGATGCTCCAAAGCATGGTGGTGACGGCGGTGGTGTTTCTGATCATCGGCACGGCCTCCCAGGTCGGGTTCCTGATCACGGACGTACACCTGCCCCAAAGCCTCGCGAAGTATTTCATCTCGGTGACCGACAATAAGTACCTGATGCTCATGCTCATCAACGCTTTCCTGCTGCTGATGGGCATGATCCTGGAAATCATTCCGAACGTGGTTCTGCTCAGCCCCATTTTAGCCCCGCTCGCCCTCAAACTGGGTGTGGACCCCACTCACTTTGCCATGATCCTGCTGGTCAACCTGAACATCGGCATGAACACCCCGCCCATGGGGGGTTTGATGTTCATCACCTCTGCCATGGCGGGAGAGAAGTTTGAGGCGGTGCTGAAGGAGTCCTGGGCCTATATCGGGACACAGATGGTCACGCTGGTCATCATCACCTACATTCCCGACACGGTGCTCTGGATTCCGAGGATTTTCGGGTTCGTAAAATAGCTTCTTTCAACCAGTTAGTCATGGGCATCCTGGGTGGAATACCAGACACCCTTGAAAACCTGGTGTTTCTTGTAGACACCGCTCGAAAGCAAATCGATGACTTCCAATTTTCTGTCTGTGCGGCGGGCCGTCACCAGATCCCTATGTGCACGGGTTCTCTGATTTTGGGAGGCCATGCCCTTGTCGGCCTTGAAGATAGCCTATATTAGCAAAGTAATTTTAGCGAAGAGCAACGCTGAGCAGATCGCCAAAATTGTGAGGATCGCCAAGGAACTGGGAATAGAGGCAGCCACTCCCTATAATGTCTAAAAAAGGAGGCAGGCAATTATGATTAAACTCATTGGGGTCGTCATTGTCATCGTCGGGCTCTTGCTCCGGTTCAATCCACTCCTGGTAGTCCTGGTGGCAGGTTTTGCAACCGGACTGGTGGCAGGCATGTCGCCGATGGATATCCTGTCGGCAATCGGACAGGCATTTGTCACCAACCGGTATATGTCGCTGCTCATTCTGGTGTTGCCGGTCATCGGCGTGCTGGAGCGCTTCGGGCTGCGGGAAAAAGCGGAGGACATTATCCGTAGCATGCGCACGCTGACAGCAGGCCGGGTCATGTTCGCGTACCAGATTTTCCGACAGGTGACGGTAGGGTTGGGATTGCAACTCGGTGGACATCCGAGTTTCATCCGGCCCATAATCGCGCCCATGACAGAAGCGGCCGCAGGCAGGGAAGGCGCGACAAGTCCCTCTTGGCTCGACCGGATTCGAGGCATGTCTGCTTCGGCCGAAAATTACGGGAATTTCTTCGGGCAACTGTTGTTTCCAGCCGCCGGCGGATTGCTGCTCATCAAGGGTGTGCTGGAAAACGCCGGATACAAGGTCGACTTGATGGTAATGGCGCAGTACGCCATCCCGACGGCAATCGCCGCTTCCGCCATCGCGCTGATCCGATTCCTGCTGCTTGACCGGGCCATCCGGTCGGCTGGACAAAACAAAGGAGGTGAGCAGGCATGAACATCACATTGGATCAGATTTATGCAGTAACTGGCGTATTCCTGCTCATATTCACCGTGCTGACACTGCTGGACAAAAAGCAGTCCGGCAAGAACAAATTGGGGACGGCACTCTTTTGGGGCCTGTATGGAGTCACCTTTATCTGGGGCAAAGAGATACCACCGGCTGCGGTCGGCGCTATGGTGGTTGTGATGGCTCTTCTCGCCGGAGCGAAATGGATGGGGTTGGGCGAATACTGGAGCGCGACTGCCGAGTTCCGCCGCCAGATGGCCGATAAAATTGGGCTTTGGCTGTTCGGACCGGCGTTGGCCGTACCGCTTGTCACTTTCCTGGTTGCCTATTTTTTCCCCAAGATGGGGGCGCTGGTCGGACTGGGAATAGGATCGGTTGTGGCGCTGGTTCTGGCATTCTTGTTGACCCGGGCCATGCCGGTACAGATCTTTCAAGAAGGGCGCCGATTGCTTGACGCTGTGGGCTGGGCAATCATTCTATCCCAATTCTTAGCCGCCCTCGGTTTTCTGTTCGACAAGGCCGGGGTAGGCAAAGTCGTGGCGGAGATGGTCTCGACGGTGGTGCCGGTGGATCTGCGTTTGGCCACTGTCATTGCCTATTGCGTCGGAATGGCGCTGTTCACAATGATTATGGGGAACGCTTTTGCGGCATTTGCCGTCATCACTACAGGGATTGGGATTCCACTGGTCATTAAGATGCACGGTGCGGATCCGGCGATTGCCGGTGTCATTGCCATGTCGTCGGGATACTGCGGGACGCTAATGACGCCGATGGCTGCCAACTTCAACGTGGTGCCTGCCGCCCTGCTGGAGATGAAGGACAAGAACGGGGTCATCAAGGCCCAGGTGATGACGGCGCTACCGATGCTTGTCATCAACATTTGCCTGATGTATTTCTTGGCATTCCCCGGTAAATGAAGACTTGATTCAGGTGGGGTTTTAACGCCATCTGAATCGTAGTCGAATTATCCAGGGACTTATCCAATCTTTACTACCACTTATGGAAGATGGGAGTTAGATTGGGTTAGTCATCGGGTAAATAAATGAAGACATCGGACAAAATGAAGGCAGAGGAGGGAAACTACATGCGTAATGTGTTAGTGACCGGGTTTGGGCCGTTTGGCGGTGAACCCATTAATCCGGCATTGGAGGCCATCAAACTGCTGGGAGGGCGAACCGTCGGCGGCTATAGGGTCGTGACGCGCGAGATGCCGGTGACACGTTTTGAATCGATCGACGCCATCGTGAAGCATATCCAGGATACGGATCCGGTGCTGGTGCTGGCGGTGGGGCAGGCGGGCGGCCGTCTGGAAATCACACCGGAGCGGGTTGCGATCAACATGGACGATTTCCGGATTCCGGACAATGCCGGGCTGCAACCTGTGGATGAACCAGTTGTTCCCGGCGCACCTGCTGCCTATTGGAGCACGTTGCCCATCAAGATGATGGTGTCGGCCATGCGCGAAGCTGGGATTCCCGCCTCGGTCTCGAACTCAGCCGGGACGTTTGTCTGTAACCACTTGTTTTATGGGTTGATGCACTATCTGGACCAGTCCGGCAACAAAATCCGGGGCGGATTCGTGCATATTCCCTATCTGCCGGAGCAGGCAGCCCGTGTTGGCGCCCAGCCGAGCATGGCGGTGGAGACGATCGTGAAAGGTCTTGAAGTGGCGCTCGGCGCGGCACTGACTTCCACGGCGGACATCAAACAGACCGGCGGGACGATCTGTTAACAAAACCAACTTATTCTCCGCCACCGACTGGCTGGCGGCCCTGACCGCTCACATCCCCAATGCGGGGGAGCATCTGGTGCGATACTACGGGTGGTACAGTAATGTCAGTCGAGGCAAGCGCCGATAACAGGCGGAGTAATAAATTCAATTTGGGGAGGCACTCCTGTCAGCCTGCCTGAATACACTATCTCCTTCAACACCATTGGTAGCCGGGCGATCACACTGAAGGTAGACGATGGGGTAAACAATCCGGTAACAAAATCGATTAGTGTTCAAGTCGTCGATACAATGGCCCCGACCCTTGGTTCAATCCCAAACAAAACCATCCTTTGGCCACCCAATCACAAGATGGAGGATATTACAATTTTGGCGAACGCCAAGGACAACAGCGGCGGTCCAGTAAGTTTGCCAGCAAGCGTCACTAGCAACGAACCGCAACAAGGCCTGGGTGACGGTGATACGCCCAATGACTGGACTCAACCTGTCATCAATCAAGCGACGGGTACCATCTCCTGCGGTCTGGTGGATTCACCGCATCCGCGAGTCGCATGGTCATCTGAAGTCGGGGAAAATCAGTCCTTGTCCTTGCCCAGCATCTCCTCGGATTCCATCCACATGACGTTGATGATGCCGAAGGCGCAGGCCAGCAGCACGCCCAGAATCCATGTAAAATACCACATAAAACCTCCGCTGTTTCATCCGCACGGTTGCCCTTCTT
>Ga0315286_10004959_pt1 | contig 12811 bp, 6 predicted proteins | sample YL17G10_0_MG_FD_205038 | JGI IMG/M metagenome (GOLD analysis project Ga0315286, IMG submission 205038) | Sediment microbial communities from Yellowstone Lake, YNP, Wyoming, USA - YL17G10_0 | ecosystem: Environmental > Aquatic > Freshwater > Lake > Sediment | place: USA: Wyoming | collected... | reverse complement strand
GCCTCGCGGGGATCGCGGGCGATTCCCGGCTGCGGGCCTTCGTGGTGGATCCGGAGAGCCAGCGGCGCGGCGGCGGGCCGGATCCCGCCACGCTCGCCTGGCTCGCGGACTCGGCGCGCGAGATCACGCACGAGGTGCGCGCCCGCTCGGCGCGGCCGGTGCGCCTGCGCGTCTTCGTGCGCGAGACCGCAGGGCGCCTACCCAGCACTCCGTGACTCGGGCGAGCAGGGTGGCCCCCCCCGAGGGCCCGCCCCGGTAAAGAGCGCGGGGACCGCCCGTTGCGCGGTCCGGCGGTCCCGGCGGCTCCGGCGGCCCGGGCGTCACGAAGTCTCCCGCACCATTCGCGTTGGAACGCTTGGGCAGCCGTGCTAGTATCGGTGCGCTCAATCCAGCCGGGCTCTCCCTGGGAGACTCCTGGGGAGCCGGCACAATGCAGCGGAGCCGGTGCGCGGAGCGGCCGGTTCCGGGACCGCGAAACCGGGGCTCCGGATCGGTTTGCGCGCCCGTCGGTGGCGTTCTTCCAAGATGATTCTGGCCGCGTCCGTCAGGTACTGCCTGCCTACCTTGCTCGTGGCCGCCCTCTCGCCCGGGCCCGCTGCCGCATTGCCGCCCCTGTTCCATCCCCGCCTGACGGAGTCGTACGAGTTGCGCCTGGCCCACGAGGCCCTGGCGAGGCCGCTGGAGTGCACGGGCGACAGCACCGACGAGATCCTCCAGGTCACGGCGAAGCACACTCGCTGCCTGACGCTGCGGGACGGCTCCTGGATCCCGCTCTGGCACCTCCAGTACCCGGCGGGGAGGTTCTTCCCGATCGAGAATCTGCGCGGCGACGGCCGGCCCGGGGCTTTCGTGCCGTCCGAGGTCGGGGACGGGGCGCTGCAGGTCGCCGTGTACCGGATCCCGGCGGGCGACGACCCCGAGCTCCAGTTCCGCCTGGGGCCGTTCCTCGGCGAATCGCCGCGCGGCTTCGAGAACCGCCGCGGGGAGCTGCAGTACACGGGCTGCCTCGATGCGCAGGGCGACGGCCGGCGCGAGGTCTTCCTCAGCGTGTATCCCTTCGCTCCCGGAGTGGAGCCGCGGCGCCTGGTGGCGCTCGACGCGGCCACGGGCGATTCCCTGTGGAGCTTCCCCATGGCGTCGCCCACGAGCACCGTGGACCTCCTGGCGCGCCGGGGCGGAGCCGAGCGGCAGCTCCTCGTTTCGACCTACGCGCCGGCCAACATGTTCTTCTGGGAGGGCACGTCCGACACCGCGAGCTACCTGTACAGCCTCACGCCCGCGGGCCGGCTGCGCTGGCGGGCGCAGACGGGGGCGATCTACTCCGGCGTCCGGGTAGCGCTCGCGGACCTGGACGGGGACGGAGAAGACGACATCATCGCCGGCCTGCGATGGGGCCGCCGCGAGAGCGCCGAGGCGCACAGCCCGACGCTCGCCGTCTTCGATCCGGCCACCGGCCGCATCCTGCGCTCCGCGTCCCTGCCCGCGGGCGCCCTCGAGGTGCGTGCCGCGGACCTGGATGGGGACGGGCGGCCGGAGATCCTCGTCACCGGCCAGGATGAGCGCATCTACTGCGTGGATCGCGACCTGAAGCTCAAGTGGAGGACGGCGGCGGTGGACTGCGACGGCATCACGGGCATCGCCGACTTCAGCGGGGACGGACGGCCCGAGATCATCGGCAGCTCCGAGGAAAGGGTGCATGTGCTGGACGGCCATGGGCGCGTGCTGGTCTCCCAGCCGTTCCCGCCGCCGCTGTGGACCTTTGCCATGAGGATCGCCGGCCGCCCGCGTCTGCTGGTCACCGCTGGCGAGGTCGGCCGCGTGCAGGAGCTGGAACCGGCGTTGCCGGTGGCGGTCCCGGCAGCGATCGGGTTCGCCGCCGTCGCGGGCGGCGCGCTGCTGGTGGCCCGCCGCCGCCGGGAGGGACGCGGCGAGCGCCTCACCCAGGCGCGCGAGGCGCAGCGCTCGCTGCTCGAAGCCATGACCGCCTTCGGCCACGCCGGCGGGTCGCTGCGGGTCCTCGACCGGCTGCGCTACTGGCTGATCAACTGGGAGCGTGCGGCGGGCGGGGCCGGCACCGTCCGCTCGCCCGTTCCCAAGTTGGTGGCGGACTTCGAGCAGACGGTGCTGCCGGACCTGATGCGCCTGGCTTCGCTGGCCCGCCGCGCCCGGCTGCCGGTGCTCTGCTGGCGGGGATTGCCGGCGCAGGCGATGGCGGCGTCCGCCGCTTTGCGCGCCGTGGCGGCCGGCGTGGCGCCGCTGTCGGGGGAGCGGGCCGACCGGGCCCTGGTCCCGCTGGCCTGGATCGACGAATGCCTGCGCGGCATCCGGGCCCATCTGCGCAACGCCTACCGCGCAGCCGTCGTGCCGCTGGCGCACAAGGTGCTCGAGGGCCGGCAGGCCGATCTGGCCGGCGCCGGCTGCCGCGCCCGCCTGGTGGTGCACGGCGTCCACGAGCCGACGGTGTTCGCCGCCGCCGAGGACCTGGAAAAGGTCCTCGACGGGCTGGTGGACAACGCGCTGCGGGCTCTGGGCGGAGCGGCCGACAAGCAGATCGAGATTCGCGTCGACACCGAGGGCGCGCACTGCCTGATCGATTTCCACGACACCGGCCGCGGCATCGCCGAGACGGACCGTGAGCGCGTCTTCGATCGCGGCTTCACGACCCGCAAGGAGGGAGGCGGGTTCGGCCTCCACTTCGCGCGCGCCAGCCTGGCCCAATACGAAGGGCGGATCTCCGTGCTGGCCAGCGCGCCGGGCGAGGGTACGACCTTCCGGATCGTGCTGCGCCTGGCCGAGGCCGCGCCGACGGGCCCCGAGCCGCATACCCCGGAGGCCGCCCATGTCGGATGAGCGCGTGCGGCTGCTCGCCGTGGACGACGACCCGGGCTTCCTCGACGACCTCGCCGGGCTCCTGCGCAGCGAGTACTCGCTGGTGCGGGCGTCCGGCGGTCAGGAAGCGCTCGACAAGCTGCGCACCGCGCCCTTCGACGCGATCCTGCTCGACCTCGACCTCGGCGGCGGGATCGAGGTCCTCGAGAAGATCCGCCGGATCGAGCCGACCCTGCCCGTCTTCATCGTGACCAAGGACGCCTCCGCGGCTTCGGCCGTGGCGGCCCTCAAGCGGGGCGCCACCGACTACATCGACAAGACGCCGAACCTGGCCGACCTCGAGCGCCGCATCGCGCGCGCCGTGGCCGAGCAGCGCGGGCGGCTGGCCGCCGAGAACCGCTTCCTGCGGCGGGAGATCGACGCGCTGAAAGGCGAGATGATCGGCGAGTCGCCGGTCCTGCGCGCGCTGCGCGAGGCGATCCGCGCGGCCGCGGTGTCGCTGAAGCCCGGGCTCATCGTCGGCGAGACCGGGACGGGCAAGGAGCTGGTGGCGCGCGCGCTCCACCAGGCGGCCTGCCCCGGGGGCCTGTTCGTGCCCATCAACTGCGCCGCCGTGCCGCGCGATCTCTTCGAGGCGGAGCTGTTCGGCAGCGAGCGCGGCGCCTACACCGGGTCGGAGCGCCGCGTCGCCGGGGCGTTCGAGCTGGCGGCCGGCGGCCTGCTCTTCCTCGACGAGATCACCGAGATCGGCGCCTCCCTGCAGGCGGCCCTGCTGCGGGTCATCGAGCAGCGCGAGTTCCGGCCGCTGGGCGGCGCGAAGGTCCAGGAGTTCACCGGGCGCGTGGTGGCCTCGACCAACCGTGACCTGCAGCGCTCGCTGGCGGAAGGCCGGTTGCGGCAAGACCTCTACTACCGCTTCAGCGCCAACGTGATCGTCGTGCCGCCGCTGCGCGAGCGGCGCGAGGACATCCCGCGGCTCGCCGCGTACTTCCTCGACCGTGCGGCCGGCGAGCTGAAGCGCCCGCGGCCGGTCCTCACACCCGAGGCGCTCGTGCGGCTGTGCGCGCACGACTGGCCGGGCAACGTCCGCGAGCTGGAGCACGCGATCGAGGCCTTCGTGTCCACCGGGCGGCTCGATCCCGCCCGCCTGACGGCCGGCCCGGAGCCGTCCGCGCGCTCGGCCACGGACCTGCTCCACTTTCCCTACCACGAGGCAAAGGCCCAGGCCGTGCGCCGCTTCCAGAGAGAGTACGTGGCCGCGGTCCTCGCCGCCCACGGCGGCAACGTCGCCGCCGCCGCCCAGCAGATGGGCCTCAGCCGCTTCGGGCTCGAGAAGGTGCTCAAGCAGCTCGACGAGCCGCAGGCGCCGGCAGCGGGCCAGGCCGGAGCCGCGCCGGAATAGGCCCGGCCGGCGCTTCCCCCTCGCTGGCGAGCCGGCGCAACCCGGCTTGCGGTGGCCGGCGGCCAGGGCGCCTCCTGCGCATCTCGGTGCGGCCGCCAAGACTCGGACTGCCATCGTCTTACTTCCCGACCGCGCGCCGCCCGGCGGCCTTCCGCGTCCGGCACACGCCGTGCATGGGGAATCCCATCGGGCTCGGGTATGCGCGGGCGTTCCCGCCGCGCGCGGTTCTCCCCGGCGCCCGAGGGCCGCTTGATGCCCGAGGGAAGCGAAGCGTCCATCCTCGTCGTCGAGGACGATCCGGAGTTCGTGGCCGATCTCCTCACGCTGTGGCACCCGGCGGGGCCCATCCGCTGGGCGGCCTCCGCGCCGGAGGCCCTCGCGCGGCTTGCCGAATCCGTCCCGCAGCTCGTCCTGCTGGATCTCTGCCTGCCGTCACGGGAAGAAGAGGGGCTGCAGGTGCTCTCGGCCATCCGCGAGAGGTGGGGGCTCGATCTGCCGGTCGTCATCGTCACCCGCAGCGACTCGGCGGAGGTGAGAAGCCGTGCTCTGCGTCTGGGGGCGACCGCGTTCCTGACCAAGCCCGTCAACCTGGACGAGTTCGACCAAGTGGTGGGCGAGGCGTTGCGCGGGGCGGGCTCCAAGCTCAACTGACCGCCTGGCGCTTCCGCATCGGCGGCAACCCGGGTTGGCAGGGTCTATGGGGCGGCGTGCAGCCCCGGCCGCCCTACTCCAGCAAATGCGCTCACCCTGGGTCGCACCGCCGCGACGCGCGTAACTCCGGTTGCGGACTCCCGGCGCACATCCCGGGGGCGGCCGGCCGAAGCCGCGATGCCAACCGTGGCGCGGGTATCGAGTTGCGGCGTGAGGCGCGGCGATCGCACGCCGGCGGAAACGAGGCACGCCGCCTGCATATGTACTTCCCCGTGCGGGCACTGCCGCATCCCTGCGCCCGTCCGCCGCTACGTGGGCGGCCGCAGGCGATGAGCGTCCGATGCGGAGGTTCCGCGAGCCGGGGTGTGACCAGGTAGCAGAAGGGCGGCCGGGACCGGGATTGTGACTCTCGAGGGCGTGGCAACATGCGCTCTCGGGCGTCGGTGGGCAATCCCACCCGGTCCGCCCGATTTGTTGAACGCGGGCAACTCGCGCGGCGCGGCCCGCCGCCGGGAGCGGGGCTACGGCCCGGCCGGAGATTCCGGTTGACCGAGGCCGGCACGGGGCGTAACGTCACTGGCCTCCCGGGGATTCCCGCCCGCTCGGACCTGCGGCTCCTCCCGCCGCCGTTTTGGCCGCCCAAGCGTCGCACCCCGGGCCCACGGGTGCGTCGTTAGCCAGCCGGTTCGCGAACCTCGGTCAGCCGTCTCCGCCGGAGTTTCCGTTTTCGCCCGCGGAGTCCGCGGTTCCCTCCCTGACGGCGCCGTCACCCACACCATCGTTCAGCGAGAGTCCGCGTTTCCACCGGGCGGAGACGCCCGGAGGTGGCCCGCATTTCGGCAGGACGGCCGCACCCGGCCCTCGGGGCCGGCGCCGGTCCGGCCGGCCCGCGGCCGCCGCGCGGCTTCCCGCTCGAGAGAGGAGCCGAATCCATGACCAAGCTATCGCGCAGCATCCTGTCCCTCGTCGGCGTGATGCTCCTGCTGGCGGCCGGCAGCACGACCGGCTTCGCCCAGGCGGGGCTGCCCATCGACCACTACAAGGTCTACAACGTCGAGCCGAATCACCCGCTCTTCCTGCCGGTGCTCCTCAGGGACCAGTTCGGGCAGGGTCCGGTGATGGTGATGTTCCTCGAGCGCTTCGCCAACCCGGTCGACAAGAACAATGAGGGCATGATCGACCCCATCCTGCACTACGCGTGGTGGCGGATCGACAACCCGCAGCCGCCGCGCGCCGCGCTGATCGGCAACCAGTTCGGCCAGGACCAGGAGTTCCACATCGGGGACGGCGTCTATCTGCTGAACCCGGCGATCAAGCACGCGCAGTCGCCGGGCGAGCCGCTGCCGGTCGCCAACCACTACAAGTGCTATCAGGCAGTGGGGCCGCCCGTGCTGCGCGAGGTGTTCCTGGTCGACCAGTTCGGTCCGCGCACCGCCATGGTGCTGGAGCCGGAACTGCTCTGCAACCCGGCGGAGAAGGTGACGCCGGATGGGTTGGTCTATCCGATCGTCAATCCCCTCGCTCACCTGGCGTGCTACCGCATCCAGCCGCCGCTCTTCTACGGCCTGGGCGCACTCATCCACGACCAGTTCTTCTTCGGTGACATCCGCTTCAAGGACGACTGCCTGCTGTGCGTGCCGTCCACCAAGAACATCATCGTCCCGACGGAGCCGCAAACGTGGGGTCGGGTGAAGGCGCTGTATCGCTAGGCGCTCGAGCGGCGCAGCGGCCCGGGGCGAGGAGCTTCGCCCCGGGCCGGCCGCCCGCCGACCCGCCTTCCGGGCCGTTCCTTGCCAGACGTTTGCCGACGCACTCCGACATCTGCTGCTGGATTCGCCGCTTCCCTTGCATGGGGGATAGCCGGCAAGACGGCCGCCGCATCCACGCCCTGGGGTCAGGGCCTAGCGAAAAGGAGACTGGCGATGGTTTCACTTCGAGTCCTGTTGCTGCTGCTGGTCGGGATCGGTATCGGCGCGACGCCGGCGGCGGCACAGTCGCCGAAGCCCAACGGCGACCCCGAGCGGGTCGCTGCGCTCCGCGCCGCGGCGGCGCTCCAGCCCGCGCCCTCGCTGTCGGTGCGGGCCGAGGTTGCCCCGGCACCGAGCAGCCCGGCGGGTCCTGAGACCTTCCGGGGGCCCAGCCTCGCCTCCCGGGCGGGCGTGGTCGCACGCCCGGCGCCGGTGTCGGCAGAAGCCGGCCGCGCCGCGGTTTCCGAGGCCGGCCCGGCGGCCCGACCGGCTGCGGACCTCTCCGGCGTGCTCTTCGGCCGGTCCGTGTCTCCGGCACCGCGCTTCGGCACGGCGGCCGCGCCCCCGGCGATCCTCTTCGCGCCCTCCGCCGCCGACGACCCGGCCTACCGGGCGGCGATCGCGGCTTTGACCGGCGGCACGGTGGACTACTTCGACGCCCGCGTGGGCACGCCCACGGCGCCGCAGCTCGCGGCGTATCAAGCCGTCTACACCTTCCCCAGCAACGCGTATTCCGACCGGGTCCTGTTCGGGGATCGCCTGGCCGACTACGTGGACGCCGGCGGCAAGGTGATACTCGGCGTCTTCTGCACGTACACCGTCGGGAATCCCCTCGGCGGCCGGATCATGAACCCCGGCTACTCGCCGGTCACCTCGCCGGCCGGGACGAATCACCTCGTGCTCTCCGCCTACGCCGGCGACGGAAGCACCTCGCTGCACGCCGGCGTGCTGGCCTACGACGGCGTGTTTCGCGACATCCTCGTCCTCCAGGGGCCGGGCATCGTGGACGGCCACTACGCCGACGGCGAGATCGCCCTGGCGTACCGCCCCGACGGGCGGGTCGTTTACACCAACGGCGGCGGAACCGCCGCCATGGGCGGCAGCGGCGACTGGGCGCAGATCATCGCCAACGCGGCCGGCGGGATCCCCAGGGCCCCGAGCGTCCTGTACGCCCCGGCCGTCGGCGACGACGCTGCCTACCGGGCGTCCATCGCGGCGTTCACGCTGGGCCCGGTGAACTACTTCGCCGCCGCGGGCGGCACGCCGTCGGCGGCGCTGCTGGCGACCTACAACGGCGTCTACACGCACACCGGGAGCGTCTACTCCGACCGCGTCCTGATGGGCGACCGGCTCGCCGACTTCGTGGACGCCGGCGGGAAGGTGGTCCTCGGTGTCGGCTGCACCTACAACGACGTCGGCGGGGGAATCGACTTCTCCATCGGCGGGCGAATCCGGACTCCCGGCTACAGCCCGGTGACCGCCCTGCCCGGCAAGTTCCACTCCGCCGCCTCGCCCTACATGGGAGACGGGACGACCTGCCTGCATTCCGGCGTGGGGGCCTACGACTGCTTCTTCCGCGATCTTCTCTTCGCCCAGGGGGCCGGCATCGTCGACGGGCACTACGACGACGGCGAGATCGCGCAGGCCTACCGTCCCGACGGGCGGGTGGTCTTCAGCAACGGGGCCGGCTCGGCCGGACTCGGCGGGACCGGCGACTGGCCGCGGCTGGTCGCCAACGCGTTCACCTGCAACCTGGCCAACGGGCCCTCGATGCTCTACGCGGTGTGCGACGCGGACGACCCGGTCTACCGGCGGGCCATCGCCGCGGCGACGGGCGGGCGGGTGGACTACTTCGCCGCCAATGCCGGCACGCCGTCGGCGGCGCTGCTGGCCGCCTACGACTGCGTCTACACGCATCCGAACTTCGGCTACAACGATCCCGTCCTGTTCGGAGACCGGCTGGCGAGCTTCGTGGACGCCGGGGGCAAGGTGATCCTGGGGGTCGCCACTGTGTGGCCCGGAGCCGGCCTCGGCGGACGCATCATCACCCCTCCGTACAGCCCCGTCGCCACGACGCCCCCGGGGCTCATCTACGGTCTTATCCCCTACGCCGGGACCGGCACGACGCGCATCCATCACGGTGTGCTGGCCTACGACTGCGGCGCGGTGCGCGAGACCGTCGTCCTGCAGGGCGCCGGCATGGAGGACGGGCGCTACGTCAGCGGCGAGATCGCTGCCGCCTACCGTCCGGACCGTCGCGTGATCTATCTGAACGGGACCGGGCACTCCAGCTTCGGCGCCACCGGGGACTGGCCGTTCCTGGTGGCCAACGCCTGCATGGCGGAGATCGCCGGGGGCGCGCTCTACGCCTCCACCACCCCCGGTGAGCTGCTCGCCATCGACCGGCTCAACGGCGCCGCCTTCTTCGTGAGCCCCCTGCCCACCTTCGGCGTGGGCGGCGCCACGGAGATCGAAGCCGACGGCACCTCCGGCGTGGCCTGGGTGCAGGCGCCCGACGGGGGATTCTACGCCCAGCCGTTCGCCATCGGCAGCGGCGCGCCGCTCGGCCCCCCGGTGCCCAACGGCGGAGCGTTCCAGGGCCTGGAGTTCGCGCTGGGCCGGCTCTACGGGGCGTCGGTCACCAGTGGCGGCGGCCCGGCGGACTTCCGCATCCTCGATCCCGGGACCGGCCTATCCACGCTCATCGGCCCCACCTCCACCGGTCCCATCTCCGGGCTGGCGTTCGAGCCGCGCACCAGCGCGATGTACGGCGTCACCGCGGGAGGCGGGTCGGTGGAGCTCGTGCGGTTCGACATCACGAGCGGCGAACCGACGTCCATCAACTTGCTGCCCATGCGGCTGGGGAGCATCGAGTTCGGGCCGGACGGGGATCTCTACGCCGTCGGCAACAACGTCGACGGTGGTAACTTCTACCGCATCAACCCGACGACCGGCGTCATCGCCTTCATCGGCCCGACCGGGTACCCGGGGCTGACCGGTCTCACGCTGGCTCCCCAGGGCACGGTCGCGGTGGGCGGCGGATCGGGCAACCAACTGGCGCTCCGTGCGCCGGTGCCGAACCCGAGTGGCGGGGGCACCGTACTCTTCCGCTTCGCCACGCCCGCCGGCGGCGATGCCCACCTGGACCTCTACGACGTGGCGGGCAGGAAGGTGTGGGGCAAGTCGCTCCCCGGGCTGTCGCCGGGCGAGTACAGCGTCGTCTGGGACGGCCGGACGGCGTCCGGCATCGCGGCGGGCGCCGGCGTGTACCACGCCAAGCTCACGAGCCCGGCGGGCTCGCGCTCGGTGAAGGTCGTGCGGCTGAACTAACCAAGCAGCGTCCGCGGTCCTCACGCGGCGTGGCAGACCTCCGTGGGCCGGGGCCCGAGAGCCCCGGTCGCGGAGGTCTTCGCTATGCGGTGCGCCGGGCGATCCGAAGCGATAGATGGGCAAGCCCACCGCCGGCGATTAGACTGCGAGCACGCCGTCTATGTGGCGTAGCGGCGGCCGGCGATAGCCTGCGTGGAGGCCCCATGACCCATCCCGTGAAGGACCCGCTCACCTGGATGTACCCGCCGCTCGAGCCGCTGCGCACCGGGCGGCTGAAGGTCTCGGGCGCGCACGAGATCTACTTCGAGGAAAGCGGCCGGCCGGACGGCAAGCCGGTCGTGTTCCTGCACGGCGGGCCGGGCGGCGGCACCGAGCCCAAGCAGCGGCGCTTCTTCCACCCGGAGAAGTACCGCATCGTGCTCTTCGACCAGCGGGGCTGCGGCCAGAGCACGCCGCACGCCAGTCTCGAGGACAACACGACCGGGCACCTGGTGTCGGACATCGAGGCCCTGCGCGAGCATCTCGGGATCGCCAAGTGGCAGGTGTTCGGCGGCAGCTGGGGCTCGACGCTGGCGCTGGCGTACGCCGAGAAGCACCCGGAGCGCGTCACGGAGCTGGTGTTGCGCGGCATCTTCCTGCTGCGCCGCCGGGAGATCGATTGGTTCTATCAGTCGGGGACCTCCGTCATGTATCCCGACGCCTGGGAGGCGTATCGCGACCACATCCCAGAAGCCGAGCGCGGCGATCTGCTCACCGCGTACTACAAGCGCCTGACGAGCGCCGACCCGGTGGTGCGGCTGGCTGCGGCCAAGGTGTGGAGCGGGTGGGAGGGGGCGACCTCGAAGCTCATCCCGGACGCGGCGTTCCAGAGCCACTACGAAGAGGACGCCACCGCGCTCGCCATGGCCCGCATCGAGGCGCACTACTTTGTCCACCGCGGCTGGCTCGCGACCGACGATCAGTTGCTGCGTGACGCTGGGCGCATCCGGCACATCCCGGGTGTCATCGTGCAGGGCCGCTACGACGTGGTGTGCGGAGTGGAGAGCGCGTGGGCGCTGCACCGCGCCTGGCCGGAGGCTGACCTCATCATCACCCCCGACAGCGGGCACAGCGCTTTCGAGCCGCCCAACAGCCGCGCACTGGTGGCGGCGACGGACCGGTTCGCGGGGTGGTGACGGAGCGGTCGGATTCGCCGGCCACCCTGCGCGCGGTCATACTTGAGCAACGGATGTAGTACGCGCGGGAACTGATTTCCGCTTGATTGATTCGCCGACGCGGCTCTAGTCTTGGTCGCCACTCTTCGTGCGACCGAGTGGCGATACCCTCGGGGAGCCGTCCCCTCGCCGACTTTCCCACCGAGGAGCGAGCCGGTTCCCGCCCGCATCCCACGACATTCGGCTGGAGGCCAGCTCCGGCGATCCAGACCCGCTTCTCTGTCCAGAGAGCCGCAGCCGTTCCCCGCGGCTCGCCCGAGGTGCGATATGAGATTCGCGAGCCCCCGCTACGGCGCGCTTCTCATGGCCGTGGCACTGACAGTCTGCCTCACGATCCCCGCGCTGGCGGCGTCGCCGGTCATCCGCGAAGACAACCCCGCGGCCAGCGACGCGTCGCCCCTGGCCCTCGCCCTGGCCGGAGTGCAGGCCATGCTCGACCAGGAGGCGGCCAACGCCGGCGCGCAGTACGCGATGCCGCTGCACGCGCTGAACATGCGGCGCGAGGTGATCAGCGGGAACATCGTGCACTACAGCTTCGAGGTACGCTTCGGCGAAGGGAAGTACGATCGCTTCCGGCTGCACCGGGTGGTAAAGGAGACCAAGCCGGGGCGGCCGATCCGGACGGCGACGAACGTCTTCCTCCAGCACGGCGACGCGAAGAACTTCGTCGGGATGTACCTGCCCGGGTTGTACTCGCCCTCGACGCCGGATGACTTCGGGTTCGCGGTGTATCTGGCGCAGGGCGGGGTGGACGTCTGGGGTATCGACCAGGCCTGGACGCTGGCTCCCCCGGACGAGACCGACTTCGCCTTCATGGCGGACTACGGGATCGGCCGTGCGATGCGCGATCTGAAGCTCGGCGTTGCCGTGGCCCGGGCGGTGCGGCTGGCCACGGCCTGCGGCCCCGGGAAGATGATCCTGAGCGGCTACAGCAGCGGCGTGTTCGAGACCATCGCGCTGCTGAACGAGGAGACGCAGCTGCCTCCGCTGCAGAGGAAGATCGGCGCGTACATCGAGATCGACTGTCCCTACCGAACCGACAACGCCGAGCTGCAGCAGTTCAGCATCACGGATCTGGCCTACCAGGAGGCCTGCCTGGCGGCGGGTCAGTACCAGCAATTCGTGGCGTTCAGCCTGCTCGGGGAGCTGGGGCGGAACCATCCTGACGATCCTTCGCCGGTCATTCCCGGCCTCACGAACTACCAGGCGGTCTGCTACTTCTCGTTCACGCCAGGGATACTCCCGCCGGCCCCGTTCCACTACTGGGGCGGGGTGATGGACGGGGCGGGGGCCTTCACCGGCCCGCGCCTCACCGACCGCGAGATGTGGTTCGACTTCCTGGAGAGCGCGATCACCTGGCAGCCCACGATGTTCTTCCGGGACTACGACCTCCTGTTCTCGCTGCCTGTGAGCGGGCTCGATTCGCCGTACGACGACTACCTCGGCCTGATTCGCGTGCCGGTGCTCAACGCCACGCCCATGGGTGGGTTCGGACCCGTCACCGAGCACAGCGTCGCGCTCTTCGGCAGCCAGGATGTCGAGATGCTGATGCCGTCGCTGGGGCCCCCGCTCGAGACCGACATCGGCCACATCGACATCTTCACCTGGCCCGGGGCCGAGGACCTGTTCTGGCGGCC
>Ga0315286_10004958_pt1 | contig 12812 bp, 9 predicted proteins | sample YL17G10_0_MG_FD_205038 | JGI IMG/M metagenome (GOLD analysis project Ga0315286, IMG submission 205038) | Sediment microbial communities from Yellowstone Lake, YNP, Wyoming, USA - YL17G10_0 | ecosystem: Environmental > Aquatic > Freshwater > Lake > Sediment | place: USA: Wyoming | collected... | reverse complement strand
GGCTGGACATCGAGTCGATCACCGACGGGAACGGGGCACCGCTGAAGTACGACTCCAGCCATGTGCGGCACTACCGGAAGCTGAAGATCTGGGTGCCGGGCGCCGTCGACACGGTGAAGACCATCGTCGTGCGCTACCGGGTGCGCAACGGCTTGAAGTTCTTCGAGGAGCACGACGAGCTGTACTGGAACGTGACGGGTGACGAGTGGGAGGTGCCCATCGAGCGGTCCCGGGCCGTCGTCCGCCTGCCGGCTGGGATCGCGGGGCTCCGGGCGTACGCGTTCACCGGCGGCTACGGCTCCCAGGAGTCGGCGGCTCGCATCACGATCGTAGGGGCGACGCTGACCGTGGAGTCGACGCGCGCCTTGAACTTCCGCGAGGGCGTGACCGTGGCGATCGCCTGGAATCCGGGCGTCGTCACGAGGCCAACCGGCGCGGACAAGGCTGCGGACTTCCTCGTCGCGAACATCATCCTGCTGGTTCCCGTCGGCGTGTTTGGGCTGATGTTCTGGCTTTGGAACCGGAACGGACGGGACCCGAAGCGGCAGGCTGTGGCGGTGCAGTACGAACCGCCCGGCAAGCTCACCCCCGCCGAGGTCGGCACCCTGGTCGACAACAACCCCGACATGCGGGATATCACGGCCTCGGTGGTGGACCTGGCCGTCCGCGGCTTCCTCAAGATCAAGGGGACACAGGAGGACCGGTTCCTCGGCCTTGGGACGAAGACGGAGTACGTTCTCCAACTGATCCAGCCGTCAACCGAATGGAAGGGGTTGCGTCCGCACGAAGAGGCGCTGCTGAACGCGCTCTTCAGCACGACGACAGGCCAAGCTGGCGGGCCAGCGGGCCCCGGGAGCGTGATCGACGAGGTCACGATCGCCGACCTCAAGAACCGTTTCTACAAGAGCCTGCCCGAGATCCGCGAGCGCATCTTCAGCCAGCTGATTGATCGGGGCTACTATCTGCGCCGGCCGGACAGGGTCAGGACCACCTTCTTCGTCATCGCGGCGCTCGTCGGTGTCGGCGGGACTGTTGCCAGTGCAGCCCTGGGCCTCAGCAGCGCGGCGTTCGTCGCGTGCATCCTGTCGGCGGTCATCATCGGCGTCTTCGGCCATCTCATGCCGGCCCGCACGGTGGCGGGTGCGCGTGCGCTCGAAGGCGCCCTCGGATTCGAGGAGTTCCTGGACCGCGTTGAAGGCGACCGGTTCAATCGCGTGGTTCGCACGCCCGAGATGTTCGAGCGGTTCCTGCCATTCGCGATGGCGTTCGGCGTAGAGCGGAGCTGGGCGCGGGCCTTCGAGGGCATCTACACGAGCCAGCCGGATTGGTACGTCGGCAGCTACCACGGGGCTTTTGGTCCGCGGATGTTCGCCGCGTCCCTGGCTGACTTGTCGAGTGACGCGGGCTCGGCCATGTCGGCGGCACCGCGCAGCTCCGGCGGCTCGGGTGTGGGTGGGGGCGGGTTCTCTGGCGGCGGTTTTGGCGGCGGGGGTGGAGGGGGGTTCTGATGCCGTTCGTGCGCGGCGTGGCGGCGGGTGTGGTCTGTTTCGGCCTGGTGTCCGCGGGCGGCGCAGGCTCATCGCGGGCGCACGATTCGGAGCCACGGCAGGCAGTCGACGCGCGGCCGTCGAACCTTGCGGACTTCGTTCCCGCCGGCACCGCGTCCGCGCTCGATGCGCTGGCGCAGCGCTTCGATGAGCGCGCGGCGATGGACCTCGTGGTGTTCATGAACCGGTACTGGCGCAACGCCGGGAACCCCGGCTTCGACGCGTCGATCGATCGCATCAAGAGCCGGCTCGAGGCGTCCGGGTTCGCCGCGCGCGCCGCCGCTCCCGCGGATGGGCCGTCGACCTGGATCGAGACGTACGGTCGGGCGCCGGGGTGGGACCACAGCGTCGGAACGCTCGCGCTCATCGGCGAGGGACAGCAGTCGGAGGACGTCCTCCTGTCCCGCGACCAGCAACGCGTCGCCCTGTGCATCAACTCGTTCTCGACGCCGCCGGGCGGGGTCGTCGCGCCCATCGTGGATGTCGGCCAGGGGGTGGCCGAGGCCGACTACGCCGGGAAAGACGTGAGAGGAGCCGTCGTCCTCGGCGACGCCGGCGCCGGGCGATTGTGGCAGATGGCCGTCGTGCAGCGCGGCTCGCTCGGCGTCGTATCTACGGCGATGGCCTCCTACCTTCGGCCAGGACCCACGCAGGCCGACGCACAGAAACCCCGGAGCGAATGGGATGTGCTGCAGTGGGGCAGTGTTCCCTACGACGAGGCGCGGCGCGGGTTCGGATTCAAGGCCACGCCGCGCGCAGCCGCCCGAATCCGGGAGCGGCTGAAGGCCGGCCCGGCCCGCGTCCGCGTGGAGATCGTCTCCACCTTCGCGCGGCAGCCGGTCCGTTCGCTGGTGGCCGAGATCCCCGGCGCCGTGAAACCCGAGGAGCGCGTGCTGCTCGTGGCGCACGTGCAGGAGCCCGGGGCGAACGACAACGCGAGCGGCTGCGCGACGCTCGTCGAACTCGCCCGGGCCGTCATGCAGGCCATCCACGACAAGAAGATCCCGGCGCCGGGCCGCACGCTGACGTTTCTCTGGGGCGACGAGATCCGCGCGAGCCGCCAGTGGATGACCGGCCATCCCGCCGAAGCGAAACAGGTGCGCTACATGTTCTCGCTCGACATGACCGGCGAGGATGCGTCCAAGACCGGCGGCCCGTTCCTGATCGAAAAAGCCCCCGATCCCACCGCCGTGTGGAGCCGGCCCTCCGACCCGCACACGGAGTGGGGCAGCAGCGAGGTGAAGGCCGCATCGCTGAAGGGCACGCTCGTCAACGACGTCTTCCTGGCGGTGTGCCAGCTCCGGTCGAAGCGCACCGGATGGGTTGTGCAGACGAACCCGTACGAGGGTGGGAGCGACCACTCGGTGTTTCTCGCCGCGGGCGTCCCGTCCCTGCTCGCGTGGCATTTCCCGGACAGGTTCTATCACTCGAGCCTCGACCAGCCTGAGATGACGAGCCCCACCGAGATGAAACACGTCGGCGCGAGCGTTGCCGCCACGGCGCTTCTTCTTGCCGGCGCCACGGGCAAGGACGCGCAGGACGTCGTGCGCCTGATCGCGTCGGCGGCCGCGTCGCGCCTGGCCCTCGAGCGGCGGCAGGGTGCGGTGCTGATTGCGGCCGCTTCCGACAAACCGACGGCCGAGGCGGTCGAGGCGGCAGTCGAAGCCGCGTGGCGTCAGTGGTACGCGGAGGCCCTGCGCAGCGTGCTGGAGCTTCCTCCCGGCGTGGCGAGCCCGGATCTCAGCCGCCTTGTCGACGAAGCCGTCGCGCGGCTGACGAAGCAGCAGCGCCGGAGCCAAGCGCTCTGACACCGGTTGTCCGCGTGGTTCTTCCGCAGGACTGAAGTCCTGCGCCACGATGCCGGGTGAGCGGGTTCAGCGCCGAAGGGAACCCGCCACGCCCGCCGCTCGTCACGAGTCTTGAGGACCATGAGCCGACAAACGCTGCCCCTCTCCATTCACGTCGGCATTCAGACCCTGCGTGCCAATCCGCTTCGCACGGTGCTCTCCACGCTCGGCGTCGTGATGGGCGCCGCGTCGCTCGTCGCGGTGCTGTCCATCGGCGACGGGGCCGAGCGATTCGCCCGCCAGCAGATCGAGCGCCGGGGGCTGCAGACGGTGTGGATTCGCGCGCAGACGAGTGACACCGTTGACAACCTGCAGGTGCCCCGCGCCGACTTCCCTCTCTTCACTCCCGACGATCTTCGGGACCTTGCGGCGTTCGTGCCGCGCGAGACGGAGACCCTCCTGATCGTCGAGGGCACCGGCACCTTGACGGTTACGGGCAAATCGCGCGCAGCGCTGGTTCAGGGGCTGGCGGCCGGCAATGCCCGCCAGATGGGCCTCAACATGTGGGTGGGCCGGGCCTTCACCGCCGACGAGGTCGAGAGCGGGATATCCGTGGCTGTGGTGGGCTACAAGCTCGCGGCGGAGATGGTGGGCGACCGCCCCACGGAATCGGCGGTGGGGATGAACCTGACACTCCAGGGCCATTCGCTCCGCGTGATCGGGATTCAGGAGGCCGTCGTCGGCGAACGCCTGCTGAACGTCAGCGTGCCCTTCGCCCAGGCCGAAACGCTGATGGTGCCTGCTCCGACGCCGCGAGCGCGTGGGCTCGCGTTGAACGCGGAGCGGGTGGAGGACGTGCTGGCGATCAAGGCGAAGGCAGAGGCCTGGGCGGACCAGCGCAACCCGGACTGGCGCCGAAAGAAACAAGTGGCGATTGCCTCGACGGGACTCGATCGGCTGCTCGCGATGAACCAGGGGATCCTGATCTTCAAGATCCTGATGGGCGCCTTCACGGGCATCTCGCTCATCGTCGGCGGGATCGGCATCATGAACGTGCTGCTCGCATCTGTGGCAGAGCGCACGAAGGAGATTGGCGTTCGCAAGGCCGCCGGTGCCCGCCGCCGCGACATCGTCGTGCAGTTCCTGGCCGAGTCGGTCGTGATCTCCCTGGCGGGGGCGATGATCGGCGCCATCCTCGGCATCGCGGGGGCCTATCTTGTCACCTACATCATGCGATCGCAGACGATGGCGCAGGTGTACGCGGCGGTGACCTGGCAGACATTGGCGGTAGCGATGGGCGCCGCGATCCTGGTGGGGCTCGTGTTCGGAACCTATCCGGCGCTGAAAGCCGCCCGCCTCCCGCCGGTCGATGCCATGCGGTACGAGTAGGCCCGCGGCCGCGGCGTGCTCGGGCCCCTTCGCGCTGTGTAGCGTGCCAACCACGGCGGCATCCGTCGCGCTCAGCACGGCCAACTCGTTCTTCTCGTTGTCTTCGAGCGACCGCAGACGCGCCGCGAGCGCGGCCACCGTGGCCGCCTCGCCTTCCACCTCGCGGGTGCGCACGCACCGGTGCGCCACGGCCCGCAAGGCGGGCTGTCGCCGGAAGCTGACGCCGCGGCGGGTCTTGCGGAACCGCCGCGATGGTGATCTCAGATCCTGTCGTAGGCGTTGAGGAAATCGTCGCGCTGGATTCCAGCCTGAGTGAGGATCGTGCGCAACGCCGAGGCTTTGATCGTGCGGTGGTTCGGCATGGTCAGCGGCGTCTTCGTTCCATCCGGATTGTCCCGCACCATCGCGATGTGATTGCCGCGTCTGACGAGGCGAAACGAGAGAACCTCCAGAGTGCTGATCACCCTGGCCAGCGGGGCATCGACCGGGAACCTGGGCATCAGACGGCGAAACGAGCTTCGGCGATGAACGCTTCGAGGACCGGTTCGTCCGCATCGAGGGCTTCGGGCCCGAACGTTTCGACATGAAACTGGATGGCCGATCGCACGTCCGCGAGCGCCTCCTCGTAACTGTCGCCCTCGCCGACGACGACGCCCTTCAACCCGATCGGGTAGGCGACGTAGCCATCCGCATGCTTCTCGACGACCAGTTTCAGCTCCCTTGTCATGGTGTCTCCGCGCAGACGTTGTCTCACTCTCGACTGCACTGGATTGAGAATAGCACGCCGGCGGCATGGCCAGCGTCACGTTCTCCCGCCGGTGGCCCCTCCCCGGCGCCTTGACTGATTCTCGGCGTGGTGTTCTGATGATGTCTCTTCGATGTCAGCCGGCCCGCCGTCGTCGCCTGCGCCCGAGCCCGCCCGTCAGCCTTTGCCGCCGGGCATGGTCGCGTTGTATGCCCTCACGCTGTTCCTGAGCGCCGCGCTGCTCTTCGCCGCCGAGCCGATGATGGGCAAGCTCATCCTGCCGCTCCTCGGCGGCACGCCCGCCGTCTGGAACACGTGCGTGATGTTCTTCCAGCTCGAGCTGCTCGCCGGCTACCTGTACGCACATCTGGCGGCCACGCGCCTGCGCTTCGGGACGCAGGCCGCGGTCCAGCTCGGCCTGCTGGCGGCCGGGTTGCTGACGCTGCCCCTGGCGGTGCCCGCTGTGCCGCCGGACGCCGTCGAACGGCCCATCGCCACGGTCGTCCTGCTCCTCGCACGGTCCGCCGGCCTGCCGCTGCTGGCGATCGCGGCTACCGCCCCGCTGCTGCAGCGATGGCTGGCAACGACGCCTCACCCGGCGGCGAAAGACCCCTTCTTTCTGTACGCCGCGAGCAACCTGGGAAGCCTGATCGCGCTCGTGGCCTATCCTTTCGCCATCGAACCGGCGCTGCGCCTCGTGACACAGCGCTGGGCGTGGAGCGGCGCGTACGCGGGGTTGCTCGCGTTGACCGCGGTGTGCGCCTGGCACGTGCGCCGTGCCGTGCCCGCGAGGACCGGCAGCGAGACGCCGTCATCGGTCGAACCTCAGGCCACAGAACGGACCACGGTCACATGGTGGCAGCGAGGGCGCTGGCTGCTGCTGGCCTTCGTTCCGTCCAGCCTGATGCTGGGCGTGACCACCTACATCTCCACGGACGTCGCGGCGGTCCCGCTGCTCTGGGTGGCCACCCTGGGGCTCTACCTGCTGACGTACGTGCTGGCATTCGCCCGCCGGCAGGGGATGCCGGTCCGATGGGCGAGTGGCCTGCTCGCATTCGCAGTCGCGGGGGTGCTGTTCTGCATGGCTCCGGACGTCGACGTCAACCTCGTCGCCGCCCTGCCGGTGCACCTGGCGGCGCTGTTCCTCGCGGCCTTCGTCTGCCACGCCCAGCTGGCGAACGAGCGCCCGTTGGCGGTCTCGCTCACGGAGTACTACCTCTGGATCTCGCTCGGCGGACTGATGGGAGGCGTCTTCAACACCCTGGTCGCGCCGGCGGTCTTCACGGAGACGATCGAGTACCCGCTCGCTCTCGTGCTGGCGGCGTTTCTGCGTCCCTCGGCGCCCGCTGTCCGGCCCAGAGCTCGATGGCGGCTCGCCGCGGACCTGGCGGTCCCGCTGGCCGTCGTCTTTGTGGCCCTGAACGTGCCGTCGTCGCTCAAGGTCCCGTTCACGTCGCTTGCCGTCGGCGGTCCCGCGTTCGCCGCGGCGGCCCCGATCGCCGTGGCGCTGGCGTTCTCATCCTCGTCGCTGCGGTTCGGCATTGCCGTCGCCGCCGTCCTGGCCGCGCCGATGCTCGGGCGGGCGTCGAGTGGCAGCCGGGTTCTTCACGTCGAGCGGACGTTTTTCGGCGTGCTCCGGGTGGTGCAGAAGGGCGACGTCCACGAACTCATCCATGGCACGACGGCCCATGGAGCGCAGTTCACGCGGCCGGAGAACCGCTGCGAGCCCTTGACGTACTACGCACGCACTGGCCCGGTCGGCCAGCTCTTCACCAGCTTCGTGGGCGAGTACACCAAGCTGAATGTCGCGGGCATCGGCCTCGGCGCGGCCACAATTGCCGCGTACGCGCAGCCGTACCAGCAGTGGACGTTCTTCGAGATCAACCCGGCGGTGGAGCGCATTGCGCGGAACCCGACGTACTTCACGTACCTGAGTGACTGCGCCCAGCGGCACCGGGTCGTCATCGGCGACGCGCGCATGCAGCTTGGGTTCCAGCCGGACGGGCGCTTCGACCTGATGGTGTTCGATGCCTTCAGTTCCGACACGATCCCGCTTCACCTGGTGACGCGGGAGGCGCTCGCGCTCTACCTGAGCAAGCTCGAGCCGCGCGGGGTGATGGCGTTCCACATCTCCAACCGGTACTTGGATCTCAGCCCGTTTCTCGGGGACCTCGCTCGCGACGCGCGGCTCTCGGCTCTGCTGCGGGACGATGGCCGCCCGAGCGAGGAGGAGTTGGCTGCCGGGAAGGTGCCATCGACTTGGATGATCATGGCGCGGTATCCAGCGGACTTCGGGTTCTTGCAGGGAGACCCCCGCTGGGTGCCCGCGCCGGTCTCCGGCCGGCCGGTCTGGACCGACGACTACGCGAGCGTCCTGCCGGCGCTCAAGATACTGAGGCGGTAGCGTCCGGGCCAGCAGTTCTGCGACATGCCAGACCCGCCGGCCGGGCGTCTGCGTGATCTGTTCCCGGCAGCCGAACCCGTTCGTCACGATGGGCGAGTCGGCCTCCGCCGCGCGGACCGCGGGCGCAGGAGCACCCGCTCGCCAATCGCCTTCGACACGTCGAAATGGTGCGACTCGAAGCCGAAGGCGCCCGCCACAGAGGTGTGTTGCTGTCCACGTGCCCGGGCCGCGGCGTGTGGGTTCGCGACCGTGCCGTCCGCCTTCTTGATGGCCACGTTGGAGGCATACGCGGCCGTTTGCCCGTCCTCGCTGTAACTTCCGTTGCCAGCCGAAGAGCACACAGCGCCTTGTCCGGGCACGTCACTTCGACGAGCGAACCCCCTCGATGGCCGGGCTCCACATGTTCATGGCATACGGCGTAATGGTGACGAGGCACTCCCGGCCGTGCGAAGAAGAAACGCCATCCACCTGGCGCAGAATCAAGGTAAGTGGGGGCACCCAGAACGGTCACGCGCCACTTGCCTGGCTGTGCGCCTGCGAACTGAAACGTACAGGAGGACTTCAGCATGCCGTCTATAATCGATACGACCGCAACACCCACGACACCGTCTCCCACCCCGCGTCCGACGCCGCAACCGACAGCCCAATCGACAACTCGGCCGGACCCGCCTGCGGTCGCCGGGATCACCCCCGACCGGCCGGTGGCCGCGAGTCCTGCCGTGCCGGATCGTCTCGGACAAGAATGGAACGTGACCGAAGCCGTAACGTTCACTGGCCGCTGGGTGCGGCGGGGCGACTCGGATGCCTGGGATGCCACCTGGAACAACGGCGCTGTCGCGGTACTCTCCATTTCAATCGCGGGCGCCAAGGTGAGAATCAGCCGCCGGGATGTCGGCGGGCCTGCGATTGGATTAGCCGGCACCTATGAAGGGACGCTGGCGGCTGACGGCACCCTACAAGGCACCGAAACTGTCACGTGGCCGGGCCATTTCACCAACCAAGTGCAGTCCTGGCAAGGGCGTATCGTAAAGTAAAATAAGCGGCTCCGCTGTTGCCCCGGACCCCGTGTGGTGTTGCCGACGTGCGTCACCCGGAGGAAGCGCGCATCAAGGACGTGGACGAATCGGTCGGTGAGCAGCGAGCACTCGCTGTCCCATGTACAGGGCAGAGCGCGCGCAGAAGAGCCTGGCGCCATGGTTGGCGCTCTACCTAGTTTCCTTGCGCAACGTGGCAAAGGCGGGCCGGCCGTCCGGTGCCGTGTACCAGACGACCGCCTTGGTCGGTGCGACAAAGATCAGGGTGGCCGCAGCCTTGTCGGTTGCGGCTCGTCCGGGCATCTGCATGACGACGACCCTGTCGCTGCGCCAGCGGGGCGCGACGCCCTCGCTCACCTGCGCAGCCTGCGACCCGTCGCAGCGTGGCGCGGTCACTTTCGACGGTTCGCCGGCGCCCGTGATCATCGTCCACGTCGACCTCGCGCACGGCCCCTCGAATTCACGCCACGTGCCGGCGACGTCCCACGTCCGCTGCGGCCGTTCCTGCATCCCGACCTCGCCGCCCGCCATCCCCTTGCCGACCAGGCCCATGAGCCACATCAGGAAGCCCTTCGGCTTCCCCTTGACGCGCGTCGTCGCGCCGCCGCCCCAGGCCTCGAGGTACATCGAGGCTTCGTCCGTTTCTGCCAGCAGCACGCCGATGGGCGCGACATCGAGGCTCACCATCGCCGACATCGCCCCCCCCTGCGGATCCGTCCCCTCGACGGCCCACACGTCCAGCGACTCGCCGCCGAATGACATCTGTCGCTGTTCGATGCGCTTGGACACGTGCCCCACCTGCAGCGGCGGGACCTGCTTGTTGGCATCCTTCAGCATGCGCTGCGGGATGCTGAACGGCTGCAGGCCGTAGACGTAGACGATGACCTCGAACAGGTCGCCGGGGCCCGCCTTCGTTTTCTCTGTCAGGAATCGCGTGACCACCAGCTCCTTCTCGGTTTCGATCTCGACCTCCATCCACGCGCAGGCCTTCTGGCCGCGCTGGACGCTTTCGAGGATCGACATGGTCATCGAGTAGTAGGAGTCGTCTTTCTTGTCGTGCAGGGTGTAGGTGGCCCAGCTCCCCTCGTTGAACTGGAACACGTCGCCGATCATCATCACCGGCCGCTGGCCCTTGTTCTCCTGGCCCGCGACGGGCACTGCGCCGGTCAACACGAATGCGACGGCGACAAGTATCGACATGAACGCGCGTGTCATGGGCGGACTCCTGTGGTGGGGCGGGCAGCGGTCCCCGTTACTGGATACGTTTCACCCGGCAGGGTGCGACACGGCCCCGGCGATGCTCAGCGCGTCGCGTTTGTGAGCGCCGGGCGCTTGGACTTCAGCGAGCAGTCGATGATCGCCCCGCCCAGCACCGGAGCCAGCATCGAGCCCAGGATGACCGAGTGTCCGAAACCCGCCGCCAACGCCGCCATGGCCTGTCTCTCTATCAACTGCGTGAAAGGCCACGCAGAGGATAGGCCGTATTGCGGTACGCGTCAACGCCACTGCTGTTCCGCCACTGCTGTTCAGCGTCAACGCTCACACGACGGCTATTTCCGTGGGCCTCATCCCGTCGATCGACAGCGCGCGGGGTTTCGCCGATCGCGCACAAAGAAGACGCGTCTGTCTGGGGCGCGTCGGCTCACGGCCACCGGCGGGACTCCGACCCTCCACGCGGCGTCCAGGCTGCGAGGACGGGGTCTCGAAGGCTGCCGGTCATGGTGCAGCAGGATCTGCCACGTTCGGCTGCCCGCCTTTGTGCAGAAACTGCCACCTGACCATGCCCGCTGGTCAGGCCTGGTGAGGAGATGATCGTCACATCGTGGGTGTTCTGACCGGCCAGAAGAGCGCGAATGCCATTGACAACTCGGCCGCCGCGGCCATAATCAGCCCTGTGCCCGGGCGCGGTACCGTCCCCGGGGCGCCACCGGCGTCTGAGGGACCTTATGTCAACCTGGGAGGCCCACCCGCTGATCCGGCCTATCGTCTCCAAGCCGCGGTCGAGCAGTTTGTTCGGACCGATGTCGAACCGGCCGCATCGCGTATCGACGAGAGCGGCGAATTCCCCGTGACGCTGTTGAAGCACGCCGGGGAGCACGGCTTGATGGGTGTGACAGTGCCGCAGGCCTGGGGTGGTGGCGGACGTGACTACTTGAGCTACGCCCTCGCCGTGGAGGCGGTGTCACGCGGGAGCGCGTCATCGGCATCCGGCGCCACGGATAATCGCGGAGAGTTTTCCTGTCCGTGCCCCTGAGCCCGGCAGGCCGGACGAGAACACACGATGATTGTCGTCATTCGACCAGACGCGCCCGATCCCGAGGCCACGGTTCTCGCAGTCACCCAGTTAGCTGCGCGGTTTGACGGTATCCAGGTCCGTCCTTACACGTTCAGCGGTACGCAAGACGCATTTACCGAGATCCACCTGATCGGCCCGGCTGCAACGGTGCCGGCCGAGCCCTTCGAAGCGATTCCAGGCGTGCTCAGAGTCGTGCGCGTGTCGACGCGGTATCGGATTATCGGGAGCCACGGTGAACGCTCCGAGACCGCCGGCTTCGAGTACAACGACGTGCGCTTCGACAACCTGACCCTGAACGTGTTTGCGGGGTTATGCGCCGTGGACGCGCCCGCGCATGTCGAAGCGACCATGTCGGCGCTGCGTGACGCCGGGCTCGTCACCACCCGCATGGGGGCGTACAAACCGCGCACGAGTCCGTACGACTTCCAGGGCCTCGGCGGCGCGTGTCTGCCGTACGTCTTCGAGCTCGCGGGACGTTACGGCATTCGCGTGGTGGCCATGGAAGTGACCGACGCCCGGCACATCGACGAGATCACTCGGGCCCTCGCCGAGGCGGGCGAGCCAACCGGTGTCATGCTGCAGATCGGTACGCGGAACGCACAGAACTTCGAGCTGCTGAAAGCCGTCGGTCAGCAGCAACGATTCCCCGTGCTCTTCAAGCGAGGGATGGGCATCACGCTCGAAGAGTCCCTCAACGCATGCGAGTACGTGGCCAGCGAAGGCAATCCCCGCATCATCTTCTGCCTGCGCGGCGTACAAACGCATCTCGGCGATCCCCACCGCAACCTGGTCGATTTCGCGCACGTTCCGGTGGTGCGCCGGCAGACGCGCCTGTCTGTGTGTGTGGATCCGTCGCACAGCGTGGGGCGAATGGACACGCCCGCCGACGGTATCCCCGATGTGTTTCATGTTGCCGGCCAGGGCATTATCGCGGGCGCGTCCAGCGTGTTGATCGACTTCCACCCCAAGCCGCAGGAGGCACTCTGCGACGGCCCGCAGGCGCTCCGCCTCGATCAACTGCCCGTCTTCCTCCGGTACCTGCGGCGTGTGCGCGCGGCCTACGAAGCGTCGGTGGCAGACCTGCAACGTGAGGGCATGCACGGGTGAAACAGATCCTGGTGCGCCAGGTGCTGCGCAGCGGCTGCCGCGCCTGTGAGGTCGCGTGCGTGGCCCGCCACGAGGGACAGTGTGGCACCGCCTCGGCCCGCATCAGGGTGTTCGAGGACGAGTCGCTCGGTGTGGACCGCCCTCGAGCCTGCAGGAGGTGTCTCGATGCGTTCTGAGTGTCGGCGTGCCCTACGGCCGCGCTCGCCAGACACGTGGTCGCCGGCACCATCCTGCTCGATTCCGAACAGTGTCTCTGCCGCACGGCTTGTGCCGATGCCTGCTCGTTCGACGTGGACACGGACGGAGGTGCTGTCGACCCCTGCGCGTGATCGGCGCGTTGGGTGCCGACTCGCCGGAGATACTCCCGTTCCTCATTCGGGCGATTGCCGGACGAGCGGCGCGCTCTGCAGGTGAGGGTGATCCGCGCGAATGGGGTTGACAACTCGGCCTGCGCAGCGGCCATAATCAGCCCTGTGCCCGGGCGCGGTACCCTCCGGGGGGGG
>Ga0315286_10004957_pt1 | contig 12812 bp, 10 predicted proteins | sample YL17G10_0_MG_FD_205038 | JGI IMG/M metagenome (GOLD analysis project Ga0315286, IMG submission 205038) | Sediment microbial communities from Yellowstone Lake, YNP, Wyoming, USA - YL17G10_0 | ecosystem: Environmental > Aquatic > Freshwater > Lake > Sediment | place: USA: Wyoming | collected... | reverse complement strand
ATCCAGATCGGCAGCCCGCAAACAGCCCGCTCCATCATCATTCTGCCGCCCGGGCAGGACCAGCCGGATATTTACGTCATCAAGACCCTGCTTGCCATCACCAATCACCCCGAACGCCGCTCGGAACCTTACCATATCGTCACCCAGGTGCACGATCGTGACAACATGGAGGTCGTAAAACTGCTTGGCGATCGTGACAACATCCAGCCGGTGCTGACCGGTGACCTGATCGCCCGCCTGACCGCCCAGACCTCGCGCCAATCCGGTCTATCGGCGGTCTACACCGAGTTGCTCAACTTCAGCGGCGACGAGATCTACTTCCAGCCGGCAGATCTTTTTGTCGGCAGGAGCTATGGAGAGATCCTGTCAGCTTATGAGGATTCGACCGTCATGGGGTTCTTTAGATCGAATGGAGAAATCCTTTTGAATCCTCCCATGCAAACATTGATAGAGACCGGCGACCAGCTCTTTGCCCTCTCCGCTGACGATGACACCCTGCACCCATCCGGGTTGACAGCCATCCCGCTGGATGAGTCCGTGATGCAACCCTTAACCACACCTCAGAAACCCATTCATGAGCGTGCCCTCCTCCTGGGCTGGAATCCATTTGCCCCGGCTATCTTAAGGGAGCTCGACCAGTATGTTCCCTCCGGCTCACGTGTCGACCTGGTCACCTCCCTGGATGTCCATTCCGAATTCAAGAAATGCTGCCAGACGCTCAGGAACCAGAAAGCTGATATGCACCAGGCGGACCCCACCCAGCGCGCCGTTCTCGAAGAGCTGGATGTGGCGTCTTATGACCATATCATTGTCCTGAGCGAAGCTGGTTATGAAGAGCAGGCAGCTGATGCCCGCACCCTGGTCACCCTCCTGCACCTGCGCGATATAGCCAATCTCGGCTCGACCCATTTTTCCATCGTCAGCGAGATGCTGGACGTGCGCAACCGTCAACTTGCGGAAGTTGCCCGGGTGGACGACTTCATCATCAGCGAGCATCTTGTCAGCCTGATGATGAGCCAGCTTTCCGAGAATGGACGGCTGTTTGCCGTTTTCCAGGATATCTTTGACCCCGAAGGTTCGGAGATCTACCTCAAACCGGTCGACCGCTATGTGAAAACGGGTGTCCCGGTCAATTTTTATACCCTGGTCGAGGCAGCCCGCCGCCGCGGCGAGACTGCCATCGGTTACCACCTCGCCCACGGCAGTGGAGATCCCGCCTCCGGTGGTGTGCACACCAACCCGCCAAAATCCACCCTGCTGACCTTCACCCCGCAGGACAGGTTGATCGTTCTGGCGGAGAACTGAGAATAACTGTAGTGTGGAATTAAGCTCCCATTGTAGTTGATTACACCCTAAATCCATTATCGCACTTGGTATGTTATCTTTGAGATCGGCATAATGTTGTAAGTTCGTAAACAAACTCACCTGCAACTACCCTATCGTGAAATCCTGCCTGGGTACCCGTTGCAGTGTCTTCAGCCTCTCAAACACCGGCTGGAGGAAACCTTAACCTCCGCTACGATAATTATGGATAAATAAAAAGACAAGACCACTACTTGCAAATTGCAGTGGTGGTCTTATTGTGTTTTTAACAAAGTCAATTTCATTTCCTATGATGTTGAATTATTGCAAAACCTGCCTTGGATGTTATTGCCAATACTCCCCTGACCAGGTATGATCCAACCTCAACGTGAAAATCCCGTTTTTAGTTTGGACTTGAACCAATTGGAGGATTAGATTGAGAAGGAACTGAAAGGAACATTCGAACCTACTCTGTTGCCTTGGGGTTATGACCTAAAAGAAAAATTCTTATATTTGCCAGACTCAGGTCATGACGGGATAAAATTATTCCTTGCCTTGGGTGGATTGAACTGCAAGATACCGAATAGTCTTGTTCGCTGAAGAGTGAAAAACTCCCCGATTCGTTTAGCATAGGAGACATTTTAAATGAAAAACCAGACTATACGTTTTGCTCTACAGATCGTGCTGATCTTCAGCTTGCAAGCCTTTTCCACGCCTGTGCACGCAGCAGGAATAGTTCTTTATGCCAATCCAGAAGCAAAGACCAGTGGAAGTTGTGACACCTGGGAAAATGCCTGTACGTTGCAGTATGCGCTCAGCTTGGCCTCTTCGGGGGATGAGATCTGGGTGATGCAGGGCACGCACCTACCCACCACGGGAACAGATCGAACCATCACTTTCCAGCTCAAAGACAGCGTGGCGCTTTATGGCGGATTCACGGGGACAGAGAAGGTACTTGAAGACCGTAATCCCGTAACCTATCCAACCATCTTGAGTGGTGACATTGGCGTGTCAGGTAAATCCGATAATTCATACCATGTCGTCAAAGGTGCATATAATGCAACCTTGGACGGTTTTACCATCACTGGGGGCAATGCCGATGGCACAGCTTCTGCTTACAACCAAGATGGTGGCGGTTTGTTTAACAATAGCGAGGGATTGTTGTTGTCGAATGTCATCTTCAGCAAGAACTTTGCAGGAAGCGATATCTTGCTGGGGGCTGGAGGCGGGATGTACAGTGCTTCCAGCAGTCCGACGTTGACGAATGTCACCTTTAGCCAAAATTCTGCTCTTGGCGAAGGTGGCGGAATGTACACCTGGCTTGGCAGCCCGACGTTGACGAAAGTCACTTTCAACGAAAATTCGGCATCAAGCAACGGTGGGGGATTGTATGTTTCTTCCTCTCCCAGCGCAGTTTTTTTGACGAATATCACCTTCAGTGGTAATTCGGCAGTTCATGGGGGTGGGATGATCAATAGCGGCAGTAATTTATATTTGTATAACGTCACATTAAACGGAAACACCGCCAGCGGTAAGGGTGGTGGATTTTACAACTATCAAAGTAGCTTGCATGTATACAACACGATTTTCTGGGGTAATACAGCAGCTGTCAGCACTGATGCGCAGTTTTACAACGAACGCATCGAAGATTCTGTAATATTGACGTATAGTATTGTACAGGATGGATGTCCTTCTGGAATCACTTGTTCTCAGATTATCACCTCCGACCCACTGCTCGGTATACTTGGTGACTACGGTGGCCTCACGCAAACCATTCCCCTCCTGTTTGGTTCCTCAGCCATTGATATGGGCGCAAATTATTTCTGCCCTGCCACCGACCAGCGCGGCGTGAGCCGCCCACAAGGAGAAGGGTACTGCGATATTGGTGCCTTTGAATTTAATGAGTATTACACCCCTCCATCAAATTTACAAGCCAGTGACGGGACCTACACCGATAAGGTGGCACTCACCTGGACTGCTTCCAGCGGGGCGACCTCCTACAATGTGTATCGTTCTGGCAGTTTGGGAGGCGCAAGGACTCTACTGGGAAGCCCGGTTGCCACTGCGTTCGCTGATAGTACAGTCACGCCTGGTCTGACCTATTATTACTGGGTGAAAGCATGCAATGGTTTAAATTGTAGTGGTTACAGTACTGTCGATACTGGCTGGCGAAAGCTCTCCACGCCACTCAATTTGCAGGCCAGCGATGGGACCAACGCCGATAAGGTATTACTGACCTGGACCGCTTCCAGCGGGGCGATCTCTTACAATGTTTATCGTGCCCCCGCTGCCACCGCCGCTAAGACTCTCTTGGGTTGGTCATCAGGACTAACATTTAATGATACATTCTCTGTACCCGGTATAATTTACTATTATTGGGTAAAAGCCTGTCTAGGTACTGGCTGCAGTGTCGCCAGCACAGCCAACACTGGCTGGCGGATGCTCACTGCACCTGCCAATGTACAAGCCAGCGATGGCACATATACAGGCAAAGTGCAGTTGACCTGGACTGCCTCCAGCGGTGCGACCTCCTACAATGTGTATCGAGCAGCAACTTCAGGTGGCACCCGGACACTATTGGGTAGCCCGGTAGGAATTAGTTTTGGGGACACAACTGCCACACCCGGAGTAACTTATTATTATTGGGTGAAAGCTTGTAAACAGACTCGCTGCAGTGTCGCCAGCACAGCAAACACTGGCTGGCGGATGCTCACTGCACCTGCCAATGTTCAAGCCAGCGATGGCACGTACACCACCAAGGTACAGTTAAGTTGGACAGCCTCCAGTGGGGCAACCTCCTATAATGTCTATCGAGCTTCCAGTTCAATTGGCACTAAAACATTGTTGGGCAGCCCGGTGGTCAACAGCTTCGCTGACACAACCGCCACACCCGGAGTAACTTTTTATTATTGGGTAAAAGCCTGCCGCGGTCCCCGTTGTAGTGTCTTCAGCCTCGCAAACACCGGCTGGAGGAAACCTTAAGGAGGATAATAGTTTATCTGGAGAAGATACTGACGCTCTCGATATGAAACGTCTGCGGAAACAGGTCAAACGGGGTGACCTGTTGCAATTGGTAGCCCCCAAGTAGCAGTTTGTGCGCATCCCTCGCCAGGGTGGCAGGGTCGCAGGAAATATACATCAGAGTTTTAGGCTGCATGACCAGGATCGCCTGTAAAACGACAGGCTCCAGTCCGGCACGCGGCGGGTCTGCCAGGATGACATCCGCCTTCAATTTCAGACCGGGCAGCACCTGTTCAGCCGGGGCTTCGTACAGCTCCACGTTGTCAAATTCATCCAGGTTTTCCACGAAATCTTCACAGGCGGATGGCGATGCTTCAATGCCGATCAACCTGCCCACCGTGGGTGCCAAAAAGGCACTGAACAAACCCACCCCGCAGTACAGCTCCAGCAGGGTCTCCACTTTGTCCGGCAGGTTTGCCAGCACATGTTCCACCATCCTCCCAGCCATGTGGGTGTTCACCTGGAAGAATGAGGTTGCAGAAACCTGGAACCTGGGTGCCCGGGTCATGCCTTCAGGATGGATTTCCATGAACTGGTGACCCTCCCCTGCCAGCACCAGGCTCTCCCCTTCGAACAGGTGCACCACTGAAATACCGGCTTCCAGCTCCAACCCCGGCGGTTCAGGCAGCCTGCTTTCGAGTACCATCAGCATCTCCCCTTCAGCACCCAGCCGCAGGTCGATGCGTTCCACTCTGCTTCCCTCTTCAAATTCCAGGTTGTGCCAGAGAGCATTCAGTGGGTTTTCCGGCAGGTGGCATTCCCGGATGGGTAGAACGTGCCTGGAGTGGATCGCCAGGTTTCCCAGCTTTCCGTCCCCCGTAAGATGGAACGAAACATGGTTGCGATAGTTCCATGGGTTGTCGCAACCATGTATTGGCTGGATGGGAGGATCGGGGATCTGACCGATGCGGAGCAATTGGTCCCGCAAGATGCCTGTTTTCACCTGCAGTTGGACATCATACGGCAGGTTCTGGTAATGACATCCGCCGCAGGTGCCAAAATGGGGACAGCGGGCGGGGATGCGTTCCCGGGCAGGCTGAAGGACTTCCAACAACTCACCGCGCGCGTAGCCGCGCTTCTCCTCCACCAGCCTGATGGACACGCCTTCCCCTGCCAGAGCAAAAGGCACAAAAACTGCCCGATCATCGGGCAGTCTGCCCATGGCTTCGCCGCCATAGGTCGCTTTATCCAGGGTTACTCGGATGGATTCATCCATCACTTCGATCCAATTGTTCCGCTCTGCAAGCCATCGGATGATCCTCCGACAGGATTCTTGTTGAGACAAGTCCTGCCTCCACCCGGCGGTTTCAATATTACCGGTCAGTTCAGGCGGGTCAGAGAGGTCCCCGCTCTTACTTGATGAACAATTTGATGATGCTGTCCTGGAAGAAGGAAAGCACGATCAAAAATGCAATAAAAGAACCCGCCAGGATTCCGATGCGCTTTAATTCGCGCTTGGTCGTCGAATAATCCGGGTTGAATTCCTCCCGGTTTAAAATACCTGTGCCGTTCTTGCTGCCATACGAGATCTGACGTTTGTTTTTCTTGCTCATGGTACGGAATGCTCCTAAGGGTTTTGAAGTGTGGCTTTGACAACGATACGCCTGTTGTCAACCATGTAAGGATAACACGAAATCAGGGTTAAGGTGGCAACGCTTGTTTGAGCCATGACCTCCACCTCAGTGGGTTTCACGATCTGAGTGCCGCTGACGATGTACACATACTGGTGGCTGATGGTCATCACAATGACCCTGTCACCCGCTTTCAATTTATCCAGGTCTTTGAAGACCTGTTCATAAATATCATTATGCCCTGCCAGCACCAGGTTTCCCGGCTCTCCCGGGTTGGGTGTGCCCAGGTGCTGCCCGACACCTTTGCGCAGTTGATCCCAGTTGTCGCCCTGCACGATCCTGGCGTCCACCTTGATCGCTGGGATCTGGATGTTGATGGCTGCTTCAGGTCCGGCGGTCGGGATGGGCAGGTTTTCGTAAGAGATTGCCAGCCCCTGCAGGTAATCCGGGATCTCGCTCCAATTCTGCTGGTTCTCCTGGGCTGCTTTTGGCGCCAGGTGACCGGACGGCAGCACCACGGCTGTGATCAACGGCGTGGCTTCGGGGGTGGCAAGTTTCCAGGCTGCCACCACCTCCTGGTTGAGAGTGCGCAGCAACCCCATGCCATTCACGAGTACACCCGCCAGCCCCACGATCGCCAGGATTTCCACACCCAGCAGGATGCGGTCGGTCCAGCGCCTGCGCCTGGAGCGCAGCGGTGTCTCCGCGACAGCCTTTTGTTCGGGCTGGGAACCCGGCTCGGATCGCCATTCCTCTTCTGCTTCAGCGGGCAGGTCCGGCACAAGGTTTAATGCCCTTCCAGTGCGCCGAAAGTGATCCAACCGGTCCTTGCGGGAGTCCCGCCGCTTGTCCAACAGCAGGCGCCGCAGTTCCTGTTCGCTCAGTTGCTCGGGGTTAACTCTCCTTGCCATCATCGCACCGGGATTATACCGCGAGTGCCCCCATGCAGTTCGTTATTCCGCTGGTTGCCTGAGGATGGTGCGCAGACGCTCAGGGGCAGTAATGCGCGGGTCACCCAGGTAGATCTCGTGGTGTTTCCCCCGCAATCCGCATCCCTGTCCTTGGATAAATGCGTGTAGTTTCTCGATGGTAGCTCCCTCGGCATCGTACGGACCTACGTGCATGATCTGTGCCGCCTTGCCCTCTGTGTAGCTTTCCAGCCGGATGATCTCCAACCCCGGGAAATTCTTTTTCTTGCGCACTTCAGCCAGGGTGCTGCCTGCCAGTTCAGAGGTGACGATCCCGGGTTGCATGATCATCATCGTCCAGTCCCATTCATCTTTGGGAGTTTGTTTAAAGAGATCTATATCCGGCACCCACCATAGACCTTCCAGCGGCAGGACGCCATAATCCAGACCGCCTTCCCCTTTCTTGATCTTGAATTTAATGGCATAAGCCAGTGAATAGAGTGCTTCCACTGCCTGCTGGTATTCAGGTGCGCTGTTGGGATCGCCATGACCATCGATCATCAGGTAGTTCATGGCGGGCAGTTGCACCCATTTTGCCTGGGAGCTTGCCGCCGTGTACCAATCCCCGAATTCTTTTTTATAATCGATTTTAGCCATATCCGCTTCTTTTCGGGGCGGCCTAATCCGCCAAACCGCGGTTGTGCATCCGCTCGTGTTCCCACTGGCTGAAGTTCGCCGGCGGGTGGATCATTTCCGCCTCGGGTTTTCTCACCAGGACTGCCACGTCGTTGGGACAACCCGTCACGCATAATCCACAACCGATGCATTGGGTGACATCCACCACGGAAAAACCATCCCCTTCGGATACAGCGCTCACCTGGCAGCGTTCGATGCAGGTACCGCAATTGTTGCAGATCTCCGGATCGATGACCGCACAATAATTGGCGAAGGCAACCGAATTGTCCAGTCCATATTTCGTGATGCCTGCCAGGATACCGCAACAGCAGCCACAACAGTTGCACACGTATCCCACACCTTCCATTACATTGTTGACCGTGTGCACCAGCCCGATCTCCTCACAACGGTCGAGCAGTGCCAGCGCTTCTGCCTGGCTGATGTCACCCGGTCTTGGTGTAGGACGTTCCACTTCTGAAAAATTAAGACACATATTGACTGGAAATTCACACGCATCCCCTATCTGCGCTTTTTGCACCCGGCAGATGCAGTCTCTCACGTTGAAGGTCTTGGATTTCAACAGGATGGCACGCACATCATCATAAGGCAGCACCCACTCTGTTTTGACCGCAGCTGTTGCTGGCACCACGCGATGCAGGGCGGGTTCAATACCCATGATCCCTGCCACGCCACCGCTGGCAAAGTAATCCTCCACCAGGTGCGCCAATTCATGATCCATCAGGTCCAGGGATGCCTCATACACACCCACCACGAAAGGCGCCAGGCGAAACATCACCTGCCCATCCCTTTTTTCTATCCACACCATACCGCGCTTTGTCATCTTAAAGAGTTGCTTTGTAACATCCTCGGCAAGCTGACCGATCCGGGTTGCGATCGTTTCAACCGATTCATACCTACCGGTCAGGCTCGCTGCCAGGTTGGCATCTTCGGGGGGAAATATCTTTTCAAGTATCTTGAGTTCGACCCCGGATTCGGTTCGCGGGAATCCATTGGGCAGCCTGTCCAGCGCATCAGCCAGCCGTACATAGATTTCTTCATTCATCGGGTGACATCTCCTTATCCTTTGGCGGGATATTCATTTTTCATGCCCTAATATACAACAGTTTTCTCCTGTCAACAATCTCCGGCGCGCAGGTTCGTTTGTTTCGGGTCATCCCAATTTACGGATCCGTACTTCGATATCCTTTTCAGGTTTGAGCAGTTTAACCAGTTTGGAGGTCGTTGTTCTCCCATAATGGTAGGGATACAGGATTCTTGGCTTGAAGGACAGGGCAGCCCGGGTTGTCATCTCAGGGGTCATTGTATAAGGCAGGTTCATCGGCAGGAAGGCGATATCGATGTCTTTTAATTCACTCATCTCGGGAATATCTTCCGTATCCCCACCGATATAGACGCGCAGGTCACCAAGAGTCAGAACGTAGCCATTCCCTTCCCCTTTGGGGTGAAAGACTTCACCGTTTTCCCGGGCATGGACCAGGTTGTAGGCGGGCACGGCTTCCACCAGGATGTCACGGATGACTTTCTTGTCCCCATTTTTCATGACGATCCCCCCGGGTGCCTGCTGTTCACACCTGCGGGTGTAGACCATCTGTGTGTCGGCGCTTACGATCTTGTTCAGGACGCTCATATCCATATGGTCTCCGTGCTCATGGGTTAGCAGGATGATGTCCGCCTTGGGAAGCAGACCATAATCAGCCTGCCTGCCAAATGGGTCCACATGCAGGATCATCCCATTCCATTTCAGCATCAGGCTGCCATGCCCGATGAATGTGATCACCAGAGGACCTTTGGTGGTCTGAAAGGTGTCGGTTTCGAACATGTTTTCAGAAGGCATGTCATCTCTCCTTTCAAAAAAAGGTCACCCCGCTGCCATATCCTTGGTGGGATGCGGGAGGGGTGATCGGTAGGCAGGTTACACAGGGATTTTCGGGAACTGCAGATCGCAGTCTTGCAGGAAAGGTTTACTCTTCGACGATGTTTTTGGCGTATTTCTCCATGATCATTTCCAGGATCTCTTTATCTCCATCCGCAAGTTGGGTGATCTCAAAACCGATATTATAAAAACTTGGTTCGAACCGGTCCGGTTTTGTCCATTTTGCCTGGGCAGTAAAAGTTAAAAATGGCTGTTCGAACGATTCGTCAGTCAGATCGAGCCTCAGGCGCAGCGGCAGGTCAAGGGGCACCAGTTTGTTGGAATCGACCATCAATCCATGCGGGGTTATTTCGAGCAAGATTCCCAGTTGTTCGTATGTGTCGGCATTCACTACTGGCACATAATATGAAATTTTAATTCGTTTTATGGATCGGCGTTCCTGCATGGCGCCTCCTTGTTTCTAATAAGTATAGCATACTTGGTCAAGCATCATGGGTTCATGCAATAGGCATCTTTTAAAGCATGGACTTCCTGCCAGATCTTACCAAATCGGGACTCATCCCTGGCGGGTTTTCGCAGCATCCGCAGGCACAATTCCATCTGTTTGCTGGTACTGCTCGGCTTGTTGTGCAGGTTGAGGGCATGTCGTGAGAGATCCCTCACCATATGTTCGAAGATCTGGTCAAGCAGGTCGTCGGGAATATTATAAATGGAGGCGTTTTCGAGCACCAGCTGGGCATATACCACCAGGGTAAAGATCTCTCCTAGCGCCAGCAGGAAATCCACATCCTTTTGCTGGTTTTCATCCGGGGTCGCAAAAGCAAGCAGTTCTTTGAAGACCTGCACCTGTTCCCAAAAAATGTTGATATTGGCAAGGGGGTGGCTTTCAAATATGCGGTTATAGTCATGAAAGCGGATCTTCCCCAGTCCGCTCGCAGGTCCCTGCTCAAAAAGGAAATCATCATTGCGGGCATCCTGCCGACGCGGAATTTCCGGGTATTCCATTGGATTAAAGAAATAGTTGGGCATGAATTTTACAATGAGCGCAATATTGACATGCACCGTCCCCTCCAATTTCGGCAGGGCACGGATGTCACGGGCTGCCATTTCAAAGTATGGTTCTGCCTCAAAACCTTTCGCCGCGATCACATCCCACAACAGGTTGATCACCTCCTCCCCCTGGGTGGTGACCTTCATCTTGACGATCGGGTTGTACAACAGGTAACGGCGGTCGTCCAGGCTGGCAGAGCGCAAGTAGTCTGCTGCCCGCAGGATGAAAAGTTTCATGCTGACCAGGCGGGTGTACGCCTCCACGAACATTTGGCGCACATGCGGAAAATCGGTGACAGCCATGTTGTAAAGTCTGCGGTTGGCAGCGTGCTGGATGGCTTCGTAAAATGCATGCGTGCAGATCCCTATGGAAGCCCAGCCCAGGTTGTACTTGCCGACGTTCACTGTGTTCAGTCCCATGTTCCAGGCTGCCTCACCCTGCGCCAGGATTTCAGCCGGTGTGACAGGGTAATCATGCAGGGCATATTGCCCCACGTAGTTTTGGCTGGCAGTCACATTCTTGATCAACTCATAATTCTTGTTGCGGTAATCTGCCACAAAAAAGACATATTCCCCAGAACCCGCTATTTTCCCAAAAGTTGAGACCATCCTGGCGATGTTGGCGTTGCCGATGTAATATTTCTCACCATTTGCCAGGTAGCTTCCATCCGCCTGGGGAGTCAGGGTCATTTCGGTCGAATAAATGTCAGCACCGTGCTTGCGTTCCGATAAACCGAAAGCAAATACATTGCCCTCTTCCAACAACCTGGCTGCCTGTTCTTTAAGCCCCTCATTTTTGCTCATCCAGATGGGTCCAAGACCCAGGATGGTGACCTGCCAGGTGTACCAGTAAGCCAGTCCGTAAAATCCCAGTACTTCGTTGAATTCACAGTTTCGCCAGGTATCCCAGCGATACGCCTCACCCCTTCCGTAAGGAGTAGGCGTCAATAAGGTCGCAAAGATCTTTTCCCGCTTGATGAATTTCAGGAAATCGGCATACCAGTTGCGGGCATGGTCATCTTCCTTGATCTTATTGAGTCCTTTGTTTTCAAAAAAGTGCACTGTCTTGTGGATGATCTGCAAGGAAACTTCATCGGGATAATATCGGTCGAGGTGGTTGGGATTAAAAAGGATCATATCTGCTCCTCAACTGGTTGGTTATTTCTCCAACCAGATGGTTACCGGACCGTCATTGTGGATCTCCACCAGCATGTGAGCTCCAAATTCCCCCGTTTGGGTGGGCACCCCCTGGGCGGATAGCAGTTCGGCAAAGCGCTCAACCAGCGGGCTGGCAATTTCAGGTGGTGCTGCATCAACAAAGGAAGGACGTCGCCCTTTGTGTGCATCCGCATACAGTGTGAACTGGGAGACGACGATGGCTTCCCCGTGCACATCCAGGATGGAAAGGTTAAATTTCCCATCCTGATCTTCAAATATTCGCAAATGACTGATCTTTTCCACCAGGAAACGAGCCTGTTCTTCCCCGTCACCATGCCCCACACCCAGCAGGATCACCAGTCCCTGACCACATTCAGCCAGGGTCTTGCCGTTCACGCTCACTTTGGCGTGGTTGACTCTTTGCAATAATGCTCTCATGCACACCCCCCCAAATGATCAGGATCAAGTCTTCCTTCGATAGGACTGAATGGATCATGCCCCGTTCGTTGGAGAATGGAAAGGAGCATGACAGGTTTATTTTCCCCGCGGGTTGATGTTAGAGGGGCAGTTCCATGGCTTCGCGTACTTTCGCCATGGTTTCGTCAGCGATCAACCGGGCACGTCGGGCTCCGTCATGCAGCACCTCCCACACAGCCTGTGGATCTGCCTCCAGTTCGGTCCGTTTGCTGCGGAATGGTGCCAGGTGGTTGTTTAAATTTTTTGCGAAGATCTTCTTGCAGTCCACGCAGCCAATGCCTGCCCGGCGGCATTCCACGTTGATCATTTCCACTTCCTCGTTCGATGAGAAGATCTTGTGCATCGTAAACACATTGCACACATCCGGGTTACCCGGGTCTTGCCGGCGGATGCGTTGAGGGTCTGTCACCATTTGCGAAACGCGTTTCAAAGTTTCTTCTGCCGTTGCTGCCAGCTCGATGTGGTTGTTCAGGCTCTTACCCATTTTGTTGACTCCGTCAATGCCCAGGACCTTGGGTATGACCGTATTCTTCATTTGTGGTTCGATCAGGGCAGTGGAGTGAAAACGGTAATTGAAGGTTCGCACCAGCTCCCGTGCAAATTCAATGTGCGGAGCCTGGTCGATGCCGACCGGCACCAGGTTCGATCGGTACAGCACAATATCAGCTGTCATCAAGACAGGATATCCCACCAGCCCGTAATTGACGTTTTTGGGGTTTTCACGTACTTTTTCTTTGAAGGTCGGCAGGTCGGTCA
>Ga0315286_10004956_pt1 | contig 12814 bp, 17 predicted proteins | sample YL17G10_0_MG_FD_205038 | JGI IMG/M metagenome (GOLD analysis project Ga0315286, IMG submission 205038) | Sediment microbial communities from Yellowstone Lake, YNP, Wyoming, USA - YL17G10_0 | ecosystem: Environmental > Aquatic > Freshwater > Lake > Sediment | place: USA: Wyoming | collected... | reverse complement strand
AATGTGTAATACATAACAGGTGGTCCTTTCGCTAGAATGAGAACGCACCGGCTGCCGAGCCGGCAGACCTTTCGGATCGCCGGCTCGCGTCGTCGCCGATGCGCCGCCGGCTACCGCTTCTGGAGGTGCACACGCACGCCGGCCCAGAATTGGTAGTTATTACTGACGTCGTCGATGTGGTCGAAGAACAGCCGACCCTCGCCAATGAAGAACACCGGGTACCGCGCGTTCTTCGCCAGGGGCACACCGAAGTGCAGGAGCCACGCCGGTGTGAACGTGTCGCCGCGCGTCAGATCCCAGAGCGAGAGGCCGGTGCCGACAAATGCGCCGCCGGCCAGGTACTTGTTCACCTCGGCATCGACGAAGAGCTCGGACTCCCGCACCTTCTGGTCATCGTTGACCAGGCTGATCGCGACACCAAGAGCCCCGGCCACTTCCCAGTCGTTGCGGAGTCGCTTCGCGACCCCGACCTTCAGGCCGAGGAGCGGCGAGCACTGGGCGAATTCCAGGTCCGTGTCCTCAATCGGGCGCACGCGGCGGTCCTTGCCGCCGAGCACGTCGAAGAAGACCCCTGCGCCACCGGCGGCGCCGGATGTCTTCTCGACGGCGACGCTCGCTTCGCACGTGGCGGTGCCCTCGTAGCGGAAGGCGCCTACCTCGACCGCCTGCGGTGTGCTCACCGTGGCCGTCGCGCGATACATGCCGCGCCTGCGTACCGTGAACTTCCCGCTGAGGCTGCTATCGAGCGTCAGCTTCTGTCCAACGCCTGCGCCGGTGTCGTCACGCAGTTCGACTGCGACCGTGGGAGCGACGCCGCTCGTCCCGGTCGTGCTGCGTGTCGCGTCGACGCTGATCTCGTAGGCGCCCTTCACCGGAAGGAAGGACATCGCGACGCTGCACGTCGGCCCGACGACCTGCTTGGGTGCCGGCGGCGGCGGCGGGCACGGGTCCACGTGGACGGTTCGCCGCGTCATGGGATAGGGCCTGCCCTTCGTGTCGGTCGCATCGAACGTGTAGTCGCCTGGCTTGTTGGAGGTGAACGCCCATGACGGCGCGGTCAACTCGCCGGCCGGTTGGCCGTTGATCGCCACGCCCACCCGTCGCACGCGCTCGAGGTCCTTGCTGCCGGCCTTGACCGTCGCACTCAGGTTGCCTGTTTTCGGATCGCACACCCGGTCGACGGACACGTCGACCGGCTCACCCGCGATCTCCTTGACTGACATCAATGACAGGTTGGAGCACGCCAGCGGCAACACGAATGTGTAGATCTTGTAGTCGTTCGTGACGCGGAACAGCAGCGCCTTGAACGGCTTGTTGCCGGCCCATCGGACGCCGTCCAGCCGGCCCGGCGTACGGTCTCCCTTCCTGGCGTTGGGCCGGTAGGCCATCCACAGCAAGGTCGACCCCGGCTGGAAATCGCATGCCGCGATGGTCCCGTCGGCCGGCGTCGCGTCGTCGCAGGAGCCGCCCGCGACCGAAGACCTGGCCGCGGCAAGCGTGGCCAGGACAGCGTCGGCCGTTTCCGGAATGCCGCTCTCGCGCAGCACGGCCCGGACGTCTTCCGCCATGCCCCTTCTCGCCAACATCTGCTTGAGGCTGGCAGCCGACCTCAAGGGTGGCGCGTAGAACGACGTCGACCCACCGAGCCGACGGGCGTTGTGCATCGCATCCGTGTTGCTGCTCTGAGCGGCAGCCTCGGGTGCCAACGCCAGCCCCAGGGCCAGCGCCAGGCCAGGTACGACGACGTGTCTTACTTCTGTATGTGTCATTGCGCCTCTCCATCAGCGACGAGACCTACCCGGAGAATTCGTGAACGGCACCACCTTAACAAGCCGGAATCTTGGCGTCTGTTCAAGAACGCACAGCCGGGGCGCCGTCGCGAGTGTGTGCCGGAGTGAACAGACATCCGTCGTCGTCTGCCGCATGCTGGGGTGGGCAGAAAGAGGAAGAACACGTCACATGCTGTCAGAGGGGTTATGAACGCATCGCACCGGGACTCGGCTCACGAGCGGATGCGGGCGCTCTTTGCGCGTTTGCGCGTCACCAGGCGCCTCGCAGCACGCCTGAAGGCCATGCGTCGGCGCCGTGTCGTGCTCCTCGGCGTTGCGCTCCTTCCGGTGGCGCTGCTCCTGTTTCCGGCGGCATGGCTCGTCTACCACGTGTATTTCGACCGCACCGCCATGCCCGATCTCGAGACGTTCATCCGGTTCGAGCCCCCCACGACCGGCGTCGTCCGCGACGTTCACGGAAAGGTACTGATCGAACTGGCGCGCGAGTACCGCCGTGTCGTGACGTATGACGAGGTGCCGCTCATCCTGCGCCAGGCCATCCTGGCCGCCGAAGATAACCGCTTCTTCTCCCATTCTGGCGTGGACTACCGCGCGCTGCCGCGGGTTGTCCAGAAGACGGCGGTGCGCACCATGAGTGAATGGTGGAAGGGCGGCCACGGGTTGCGGTTGCTCCTGCCGCAAGGGGGCTCGACGCTGACGCAACAACTCGTCCGCGGCTACTTCCTGCAGGACCTGACGAGCCGCACCGACCAGGATGCGCTCTTTCACGCCGGTCTGGCCCCGCCCCGGATCCTGTCCGTGGTCCTCGGAGCCTCTGCGATGAATAAGCTCCTCCGGAAGATGGAGGAAGTGCGCCTGACGCTCTGGCTCGAGCAGGAGATGCGCAGGCGGTACGGGTCGCCGGAGAAGGCCAAACGCGAGATCTTCGGGCGCTATGCGAGCTTCATCTACCTGGGCAACGGCCGCTACGGCTATGCCGCCGCGTCCGAGTACTACTTTGGCAGGAGCCTGGCCAGCTACACGGCCGCCGACGCGGGCAACGCAGCGCTCCTGGCGGCGATCAGTAAAGCGCCGCGGGACTACGCCCCCGTGCCCGGCAACCCGCGGCCGATGGATCGCCGCAACCAGATTCTCGCCCTGATGGCGCGCAACGGATACATCCCCGAGAGCCTTGCGAAGCGTTGCCAGGGCGAACCGATCCGGATCGCCTCCCTCAGCCCGGTCAAGACCGACGCTCCAGCGGCGATCGAGCACGTTCTCGACGAGCTGTCCCGGCAGGGCGGGAGCCGCTTCGGTGTCGAAGACCTGTTCCAGGGGCGCATCGTCGTCCGCTCGACGGTGGATGCCCGTGTGCAGACGATCGTGAACGAAGCCCTCGAGCACGGTCTGGCGCAGTACGAGAAGCGGCATCCCAAAGATAAGGGATCGATCCAGGGCTCAGTAGTCGTGCTCGGAAACGCGGACGCGGCGATCCTGGCCGAGGCGGGCGGGCGGCGGGTCTATGGAAACCGTGATACGCGCTACTCGGACTACAACCGCGTCACGGGCTCGCTGCGCCAGCCGGGCTCCGCGATGAAGCCGCTGGTGTACCTGGCCGCGTTCGAATCGGGCCTGGACCTCGACACCACGGTGCCCGACGAGCCTATCGAAGTGCCGCTGGGAAGCGGTGAAGACATCAAGTGGATCGCTAATTACGACAATCAGTTCAAGGGCCCAATACCCGTGCGTCAGGCCCTGGCTGAGTCGCGCAACGCCGTGGCCGTGTGGATCGCGCGGGAGATTGGCGTCGGGACCGTGATCCGGACCGCCCACAATATGGGGATCCGGTCCCCGCTGCAACCCTATCTGTCCACGGCGCTCGGCGCGTCGGAAGTGCACCTGCTGGAATTGGCGGACGCCTATCGGGCCATCGCCTCGGGCGTACTGGCTGAGCCGCACGTCATCGATCGCATCACCGGCAGTTCGGGCGACGGGCTGTATGAGGCGCCCAAGGGCGCGCGAGAGATCCGATCCGCGGCCCTGCGGTCCATCCAGGAGGGGCTCCGCGGCGTGGTTCGCCTGCCCGGCGGCACCGGACACAGCCTCGACGCCCGCGATTTCCCGGTCCCGGTGATGGGCAAGACCGGGACGACGAGCGATTTTCGCGACGCGCTGTTCGTGGGATCCACGTTCGGGACACTCGGGATCACCGTGGCGGTCCGGATCGGCTTCGATGACAATCGCCCACTGGGGGCGAGCGAGACCGGCGGGCGTGCGGCGCTGCCGATCTTCCGGGAGATCATGCTCCGCGTTTACCAAGACAAGCTCGTCGGGCCGGCACCGCGCTTCCCTCGCGCGATCGAAGACGGGATCGACCAGTACCTGGCGACAAGGGCCGTGATGGACATGAGCCGCGCCGGGATGCAGATACCTTCCACAGGACACCAGGACCAACCATGATGAAGACCATGATGAAGATGTTGCTGACCGTCCCTCTCGCGCTCTTGCTCGCCGGTGCCGGCTGCACCAAGAAAGTCGATCTCGAGAAGGTGCCGGTGGGCACGAAAGTCCAGGTCACGCGGCAGGACGGCGCCGTGGTGAGTGGCACGCTCGCCGCGCGCGACGAGAAGACGGTCCAGGTCAAGGCGGGATCGGCGAGCCGCTCGATTCCCCGCGATCAGGTCGCCGACGTGCAGGTGGTGAATGAGACGCCAGTTGCGCTTCCGGCGCTCGCGAAGTTCCGCGAGTTCACGCTCCCCGAGGGCACGACGCTCGCCGTCCGCCTGGAGTCGGCCGTCGGCTCAGACTCGAGTCGCACTGGCGATCAGATCGAAGCGACGCTCACCGACGCGGTCATCGTCGACGGCACCGAGGTACTTCCGCCAGGCAGCGTTGTCAGGGGCGAAGTCGTCGCGGTCGAATCCGCCGGCAAGGTGAAGGGCCGTGCCAGCCTGGCGCTTCTGTTCAATTCGGTCTCCGTCGCGGGACGCGACGAGCGGTACCCAATCGCCGCCCGCGTCTCCTGGGTGGCGCCAACGACGAAAGGCAAGAACGCCGCCACGATCGCCATCCCGGCTGGCGCCGGTGCGATTATCGGCGGGATCGTTGGCGGCAAGAAGGGCGCCGCGATCGGCGCCACGATCGGCGGAGGCGGAGGAACCGCTGTCGTGCTGTCAACGGCCGGTCCGCAGGTCCGGCTGCCGCGCGGCACCGCGCTGTCGCTCCCGCTCGAGCGGGCGGTCGACGTTCGCGTGCCGATCACCCGGTCGTAGCGCGCTTCAACTGCCATTGCGAGGTGTGATGAACCACAAAGTCGGCATTTGGATCGACCACAAGAAGGCGGTCATCGTGTCCGCCTCAGCGGGTCGCGTCACGACCACAACCCTGGAGTCCGAGGTCGGTCCGCATGCCCTTTACTCCGGTCGTGCCGGGTACCGGATGCCGAACGGCCCGCAGGACGGCGGAGGCGAGACGAAATACGAGGGACGGTACGGCCAGCATCTTGATCGTTACTTCGCCGAGGTGATCAGTCAGCTGGGTGAACCCGAGACGCTTCTGATCTTCGGGCCGGGTGAGGCCAAGCTGCAACTCAAGGAGCGTCTCAGCCGCTCCACAGCGCTGACTGGTTGTATTGTCGGCATCGAGACCACCGACAAGCTGACCGATCCGCAGATCGTCGCGAAGGTGAAGGAGCACTACGGGATCGCCCGCGGAGCGGGCCGAGGTTAGCCCTTCCGGCCCGGGTTCACCGCTTCACGGCCTTGCCGACCTTCTCAATCGCTTTGCCCGTCTTACGGCGGACTTCACCCACTGCCTCCTCGACCTTGCCCTCGGCCTCATCCACCTGGCCCTCTGCCTTCAGATCTTTGTTGTTGGTCAGATCACCGACCGCCTGCTTGACCCGACCTTTCGCCTGATCGATCTTCCCGTCGCGTTCATTCTTGTTCCACATGTGCTACCTCCAGTTGTGACGTCTTCCGTGGCTCGCTCTTGTGCGCCGTCGTCGCCTGCCGTCTCCGCGAAAACGACCATGTGCTTCATGCCGGCGACCTGGGTCTTCCTCCAGCAGCGAAGACACCCGCCCGAACAAGTCGTCAGCGCTACCATCCTGGCACCCGGGTGCCTGCGAGTCTGTTCAAGAACGCACATGCGGGTGTTCCCAACAGCACAGACGCCCGTCAGCGATCGGCCTACGCTGTTCAGTAGGAGTGGCGGGCCGGCTCCGTCCGAGTGGCGGACGCGAGACGAACCCGCCCGTCAACAGGAGAGACTGCGATGTTGTACACACTAGCCGTGATTCTGCTGATCGCGTGGTTGCTGGGCATCGTCGGCACCTACACCATCGGCGCGTTCGTCCATGTGCTGCTGGTCATCGCCATCGTGCTGTTCCTCGTTGGACTGATCGGCGGCCGTCGCTCACTGGCATAGCGAACGTCGCTTCACCCCTCAGGCCGAACGAGACGGGCCCTCGTGATGAGCTCGTAGTCGACATGATGAGCGTCAGGCCAGCGACACGCCCGGGAATCGCGGCGAGCTGGCTTGTGTACGGGTTTTGCCGGCGACTAAGCCGGACTATCAAGGAGGTCTGCAATGACAGCCGGTGTCTTGAATCGGATGATCGCGGCGTTTGGCATCACGGCAGTGGCGTTGTGCGGTCTGGATGTACCGACCAGCGCACAGGCACAACAGGGTCAGAGCCAGCAGGAAGAAAAGAAGCCGCCACCTCAGGAGAAGGAGAAGCAGCAACAGGCGCAGAAGAAACAGGAGAAGGACAAGCAGCAGGCGCAGAAGAAGCAGGAACAGGACAAGCAGCAGCAACAGGCTCAGCCGCAGCGCCCGCAGCAGCAACAGCCCCAGGCTCAGCAGCAGCACCCGCAGCAGCAACAGCCTCCGCAGCGCCAGCGCCTGGCGCAGCAGGACCAACAACGGTTGATCGGTCAGCAGCAACAACGTCTCGTGCAGTACGGTGACTATCTGGATCAGCAGCAGCGTGTGGCGCAGGAACAGTCAGCGCAGTTGCAGCAACAGAACCGTCGGGCGCAGTACAGTTATCAGCAGCAGTACGTGGCGGGCCTGCGTCAACAGCGGTTGCGTATCCAGAGTCAGGGCAGCTACGACTACGGCCGCGATCCATACTTCTACACGGCCCCGAGCTATCGGTACTCTCGTGGAGGCCGGTACTACGAGACGAATCAATACGGCGTCGATCTGCTCCGGCAGGCCGTGAACTACGGCTACGAACAGGGTCGTCTCGCGGGGATGGCCGACCGGCAGGATCGCTGGCCTTTCAATTACCGCACCTCCTATGGCTATTTGGATGCGAACTACGGCTACGGTGGCTTCTACGTAGATCGGTACGACTACAACAATTACTTCCGCGAGGGATTCCGTCGCGGCTATGAAGATGGCTACTACGGCCGCTATCAGTACGGGACGTATTCCAGCGGCAGGACGTCAATCCTGGGTGCCGTTCTCGGGGCCATCCTGATTTTCGAGGCCATTCGCTAGCGACGCCAGCGTCCTGAACCCGCGCCGAGTGGAAGTGCGATCACGAGCACTTCGACAACAGGACGACGGACTCGAGAGTCTCCCGTCGCGAAGGACATCCAGCCATGAGCACGGTCACGACGAGAGACGGTAATCGAATCTACTACAAGGACCGGGGCACGGGGCGGCCCGTGGAGTTCATTCACGGCTGGCCGCTCCACGCCGCGAGCACGTCGGCGACCAGGCGGGAATCCTGGAACACCACAAAGGGAGGACGACATGTCTGTAGCGAAAGTATCTGAGATCAGCGCGACGTCGACCATCGGTTTCGAGGACGCGATCAAGCAGGGAATCGCCAGGGCGAACAAGACGCTCCGCCAGGTCCGCAGTGCGTGGATCAAGGAGCAGCACATCCGGGTCGCCAACGATGCCATCGGGGAGTATCAGGTCAACATGATGGTGACCTTCATCATCGACGACTGACGTCCGGCCATCTGGCCGGTCCTGCCCACGGGCCTCAGCGAGTGTGCAATGCGGGACAGCGTCCGCGCTCTCGAAAGCGCTACCGTTGGGACATCGGTTCCACGTCCGGGGATAGGAGAGATGAGCCATGACACGACAACTCGGCACCCGTGCCGTTCAGGCGCGACGACGACGAGCGTCGCCGTGCCGTCTGCTGATTGCGACAAGCCGGAGGTGCCGCATGAGCATCGTCCGGCAGCAGTTCTGGCGTCGGATGATCAGCTCGCTTCTCGTGGCCGTGGCGATGCTCTTGTCACCATGGACTGCCGACGCACAGGGCCAGGATCAGCGCTCCCCCTTCTGGGATGTTACCCGGCGCGTCGCGCTGGATCCCACGACGTATGCGCCGTCGGTCATCATGTACCACTCGGCGATGCTGGATTGGAGCAGTTCACGGCCGTTCTTTCGGAACGGCTTCGTCGAGCACAACCGCCGCTTCACCGTCAGCGGCCTGCCAGACGATGACGCGATCAGCTACGGTGCGGGCAGGAAACTGATCCGGGCGGACACCTTGGAGACTCTGGGCGTCTCGATGGCGAACAATGCTGCGGCCAGCCTGACTGAACGTGTCTTGATCCAGCGGTACCCCAGCCATCGCACGCTGTTTCGAGCGCTGGGGTGGATCGAGAGAATCTCGCTCAGTTCGTACTGGTCCTATCGGCTGTCGGTGGGGCACTACCGCCAGTGGCAACGGAACGAGCAGCAATCGAGGCAGTTGGGAATCAGATAGCGGCCAGTTGCCCGGCCAACCGTTGTCGCGCGAATTCGATCAGAGACGCGGCAGCGTGTGGTCGAGGGCGGCCTGATTGCCAGGCGATCGCATGGGAGGCCGCAACTGGAGGTGCAGTATGAAACTGGTATTTCGGACGCTCCTGATGCTCGCGGTCCTGGCGGTGGGTGCGTACCTGCTGGGGTTCTGGTCGCCCAATGACCTGATGGCGGGCCGCTGGCGCTGGCCCATGCCCACAAGCGTGTCAGTCGACACCGGAGCCGCACGCGGTCGCCTGGACCGACTCGGGAATCAGGCCGGACGCGTCGTGCAGAAGGTGGACGCCTTCGCTGCGGACGCCGAACTGAGCGGGAAGATCAAGTCGAAGATGGCGCTGGACGATGTCGTGCACGTGCGCACGATTGACGTCTCGACGACCGACAGGGTCGTCACCCTGGCGGGGACGGTCCGCTCGGTCGCTGAGCGCGACCAGGCGCTCCGGCTCGCACGAGACACGAAGGGCGTCACGCGGGTCGTGGACCATCTGGTCGTGCTGCCCTGACGCGAGCATCAACCACATGTGTGTGTCTTTTCAATCTCGACGTTGAAGCACAGGAGAACCGGTGATGGACGAACAGGCGACACGAAGTCATGACTATCGTTTCCTGGCGGGACTCGCATTGGGCGGCGCCGTCGGCGCGGGCCTGGCGCTGTGGCTGGCTCCGCGGGCGGCTGAGGAAATCAAGGGGCGGGCCGTCGACTCGGCGAAGACCCTCGGCAACGCGGTCTCCGAGCGCTATCGGGACGCCCGGCTCCGCGTCACGGATGCGGTCGGCGGACTCACCCGCAAAGGGCAGGGGGTTCGCGACGGTGTGTTGGACACCGTGGTGCGCGGCGCGCAGGACGTCGAGCATGGCGCGCAGGATGTGCAGCGGTACGCGACCGACGCCAAGACACACAAGGCCGTCTGAACCCGGCGCGCAATTGCGTTGCGCATGCGCCGGGTAGGCGCGTGTGGACGCACGGAAAGACACAAAGAGGAGAAGAACAATGCTCACTATTCTGATCGTGATCCTCGTGCTGATGTTGCTGGGGGCGCTGCCGAGTTGGCCGCACAGCCGGAACTGGGGTTACTTCCCGAGCGGCGGCCTGGGGCTCGTGGTGTTGATCCTGATCATCCTGCTTCTGACGGGGCGGCTGTGACGGCGTCGGGCACCCTGAACTGCTCGTGACGCTTCTTGGCGGATGGCTCTGGGGCGCTTCCGGCAGGTCCGAACTCGTCCGCGCGCTCCAGGCGGCCGACCTGCGCAATGACCTGCTCGAGGCCCACGCGTCGTTGCTTGGCGCTCGTGTGAACCTCTGTGACGTCGACTTCGGCGCCCTGGATCGGCAACTGGAGAACGCCCGGGGATCCCTCGGACGGGCGAGCGTTCGAGCCGGCACCCCCGGGCAGGACGATGAGCGGCAGCGGCTGAATCTACCGGGGTTTGGCGCCGAGATCGACGAGGCGCGCCGGCTGGCAGCCATGCTCAGTTCTGGCTCGAGCGGCGCCGTTCGGGTTCACGACCCGACCGAGCCGGATAAGACCAGTCGGAAGCCCTGATGCGAGTCGAACCGTCGCTCCTGGGCTGTGCGGTGCTCGTGCGACGCTTCGCAGGCCGTGCAGCGGACCGCGAACGGCAGCGCCTGTAAACGCTTTTTCGAGATCTCTCCCTCACATTCGGCGCAAAAACCGTACTCGCCCGCGTCGAGCCTGACCAGCGCCTCCCGGACCCGCTGGAGGGTATGGTCCTTCATATGAATCAGGGCGACCTCGATGTGCTCCTGGATGTCCGCTTCGGCGTGCTCGGTTTCGTCGAGCCCATCGCCTCCCCCTTCCGAAGGCATACGGCGAATTCGATGTTGAATGAGGTTCTGCATCTCGCGCTGGCGATCGTGCAGCATGGCCTGCAGGTCCCGATGCCGCGCCTGGCTGGCGACTGAGGCCGTGGTCGTTGTCCTCGTGGTAGTCATCATGGTTGGGGCCGTCCTTTCGTGAAAAGCCGATACCTGACCGCAACAGGATGCGCTACACCGCGGTGACTGTCTGTTCAGTCTTGAACACGCCGGAGGCCCTGTTCAGTCCGCCTCAGCGTCGGGCGGGCGCATCGACGCAGGGCGGAGGGCTGGATCGACGACGGCAGGCGTTCGCCGAGGGAGGATGGCCGTCGAGTCAGTCGTGCAGGACGATGCTCAGCAGGGAGTCGTTGATCTTGAGGCCGCCGTTGTACTCGATGAAGCCGAGCTTCTTGAACTTGTTCATGAAGAAGTTCACGCGCGACCGGGTCGTGCCGACCATCTCTGCAAGCATCTCCTGGGAGAGCTTCGGCAGCACGTGATGCGGGATGTCCTGCTTGCCGTAGCGGGCGAGCAGGAGCAAGGTGCGGGCCAGCCGTTTCTCGCTCGAATTGAACAGCTGATCCACGAGATCGGCTTCGACGCGGATGTTCCGCGCCAGGACGTAGGCGAGGAACCGATCTGAAAGCGCATGCTGCTCGTGAAGCAGCCGGGTCATCTGCTGCTTCTCGACGACGATGAGAGAGGTCGCGCTCGTGGCAACGGCGGTCGCTATGCGGACCGGTTGTCCCGCCAGGGCCCCCTCGCCGAAGAAGTCGCCCGGCCCCAACATCGCCACGATCGCTTCCTTGCCGGCGTGAGAGATGACCTGGAGCTTCACCCCGCCCTTCTGAATGTACAGGACGGAATCGCAGGAGTCACCCTGCGAGAAGATGACCTCTCCGCTTCGACGCTCCACGACCTTCCTGGCGACACCACCCGAATCGAGAAACGCCTCGATGTCAAACGGTTGTGGTGTCGGAGGTTTCATTCGCTCAGTGGGCGCACCCATGTCGTGCTCCCCCGCGTCAGAACCGGCCTGAACAGCGCTTCACAGCCGCACTTCAGGAGTTGAGCCGTCTCAAAGCTCAGACAAGACATCTTATATTATGCTCCTTCGGGGGGAGGCGCAAACACAGCGTATCGCGCTACGTAACGTGTTACCAGGGGAAGTATCGTCGCGCCAGAATCCGGGTTACCCTCCGGTTCAGGTACCAGGTGATACCGCGCGCCGGCGATCTCGCAACGGAAGGGCTTCGAGCTCCTTCGCGGCGGAGGGTTTGATCAGCAGGCTATAGCTTGCCGCGTCGCCTCAGGTCCGTGAGCACATCCTCGAAGGCGAGGTCCGGTTCCTTGGCTCGTCCATCGAACGCGGCCAGGTCATCGGCGTCCTCGGCGAGGCTCAGCCGGACGGCCACGTTCACGAGATCAGATACGCTATGGTCTGTTTGAGCCGCCTTGACCTGCAGGGCCTTGTGGATGCTCGGATCGAAGTACACGGTGGCACGTTTGAGGTCCGCCATGGCGGAATCATGGGACTCTCGCGTTATAACGTCAAGCCAGGCACTCTGGCCGACGTTCCTGGCGCTGGGAGGCACGCTTGACGCCGAGCCCGATACGCAAAGTCTTTTCTTCGATGCGGACACATGGCGTCCACTGCCTCTTGATGGGCGGCCAGGCGTACGTGTTCCACGGCGCAGCGGAGTGTAGCCGCAACACCGACATCGCCATCCTGTCATCCCATAAGCGTTAACCCAATATGCAGTGCTCCAGGAAAGCCGAGAGGCGAGTCGGCTGCGAGACGTGCCTGCGGCGCCCATCGTTGAGGTGGCAACCGAGTTCGCCGCGCGCGGTGGCAGTCATCAGGGCGAGCAGGCCGGGCGACGGACAGAGCGCGTCTGCGCCACCTTCGCCCGGTAGAAGAACACCTTGCCGTACACGCGATGCGTCAGGAGCCCGCGTGCCTCCAGGCGCCGCAGGAGCGTCCGCACCGTTGGGTCCTTGAGTCGATGGTTGGGCCACAGGCCCTCACGGACCTGCTCTGCCGTGGCCGAACCCTGCTCCCAGATGAAGTCGAGGATGGCCTGCTGGAGGTCGGTAAGGGGCCGGGCAGCAATGTTACGAAGTGTCACGCTACACAGAATGCAGCACTTTAGCGAAGCTCCGCCTCAAACCGCCGCGGATCCGTCCGCGGATTGCAGCGGACCTTCGCTATTAGCGCGCGGCCACAGAGTGGCCGCGCTTAAGACAGATTCCAAGGCGTACGGCAGGAACTTGCCTCATTCGTCACGATCTTGGCTTTGGAAGATATCTAGGCAGGCAGGTGCAACACTCTTCTCGGGGTGTACCGCGCAGTGATCACGCCCGGCGGCGTCAGAGCCTCAGCATCCCGCGCGGCCGGGCGAGAAGGTGGTCGGCCGGGAGGACCGTCACACCCCCGCCGAGCGAGTAC
>Ga0315286_10004955_pt1 | contig 12815 bp, 11 predicted proteins | sample YL17G10_0_MG_FD_205038 | JGI IMG/M metagenome (GOLD analysis project Ga0315286, IMG submission 205038) | Sediment microbial communities from Yellowstone Lake, YNP, Wyoming, USA - YL17G10_0 | ecosystem: Environmental > Aquatic > Freshwater > Lake > Sediment | place: USA: Wyoming | collected... | reverse complement strand
TCCCATCGGACAGGGTGAGGGACCGTCTTAACGCCACTTCCATTATCGGTCCCAGCACGAAAGCCAGGATCATGGGAGCGGGCTCATACTCAAATTTCTTCAGAAAAAAACCGAGCAAGCCGAAGACCCAGGCGATGAGAACATCGCTGATATTGTTGTTCAGGCTGTAGGCGCCGATCAGACAGAAGAGAATGATAAATGAAAAAAGGTAGGAGTAGGGAATCCGAAGGAGCCTCACCCAGATGGGGATCAGGGGAAGGTTCAGGATCAGAAGCAGGACATTCCCGAGATACATGCTCGCCACTACGCCCCAGAAGAGGTCCGGGGAATTTTTGATCAGAAGGGGTCCGGGAGTAATTCCATAGATCATCAGAGCCCCGAGCAGCATGGCGGTCATGGCATTGGAGGGAATTCCAAGGCTGAGAAGAGGGATGAAGGTCCCTCCCACGGCTGCATTGTTGCAGGCCTCAGGAGAGGCCACCCCCTCGATCATTCCCGTTCCGAATTTTTCGGGATGACGGGAGAGTTTTTTTTCAATAACATAGCTGATAAATTGGGGAACGATGTTTCCTACTCCCGGTAGAATCCCTAAAAAGAATCCGAGAAGGGTCCCCCGTGTGATGGGCATGGCTGACCTTTTCCAATCCTCCCGGTTAGGAAAGAGCCCCTGAATCTTTCCCCCGAAGATCTCCGACTTGACGATCACCCCCACGTTTTCAAGGACCTCCGAGATTCCGAACAATCCCATGATCACTGGGGCCAATCCCACCCCGTCATACAGGTCCGAGAGGCCGAAGGTGAACCTCGGCCCGGAGGTCATGGGGTCCAGCCCGATACAGCCGATGAAAATACCAACCCCTGTCATGACCAGGGCCTTGAGCATCGATTTTCTGGCCAGGTAGGTCACAACCATCATGCCCATCAGCATCAGGGTAAAGTTTTCAGAGGGACCGAATTTGAGGGCAAGATTGGCCAGCGTTGGAGCCATCAGCATCAATCCGACGATACTGAAGGTTCCTGCGATGAACGACCCGAAGGCTGAAATCCCCAAGGCCGCTCCTGCCCTTCCCTGTCTGGCCATCTGATAACCGTCGAGGCAGGTCACGACACTGGAGGCCTCACCGGGGATGTTGAGAAGGATGCTTGTTGTGGATCCCCCATACATGGCGCCGTAGCAGATCCCGGAGAGCATGATAATGGCGGAGACAGGGTTGATCTTGAAGGTTGCCGGCAACAGCAGGGCGATGGTGGCGGTGGGCCCGATGCCCGGGAGAACTCCGATCAGGGTTCCCATGAAGACGCCCATGAAGCAGTAAAAGAGGTTCATCGGTTGAAGAGTAACCCCGAACCCATGGAGCAAACTTGCCAGCGTATCCACGATCCTCCGCCTTTACTTAGAAGAAAGCATAGGGCATCCATCCTTCGTCCAGACCTGCCGGACTACGGAGGACAGGTAGAGCATGGCGCATCCGGTTTTCCCCCACCCCCACCCTGTCCCTCCCCCTGAGAGGGAGGGGAATTGCTGTGTCCCTCCCCCTGAGAGGGAGGGGAATTGCTGTGTCCCTCCCCCTTCAAGGGGGAGGTTAGGAGGGGGATGGGGATCTGTCGGATATATCTTTTCAATTATAGACTCATTAGTAAGCCGTATTATCCGGATTAGAAATCAATCACGAAACGGTCACCCTCGACGATGACCTTGCCCCGTTTGATAACGGCCCGCCGGCGGGATTGATGGCGGATCGCCTCCGGAGCCGAGGGAGCATCGAGAATGACGATATCCGCCCCCTTCCCCTCCTCGATCTCATACCCATGGTCTATGCGCAAGGCCCTGGCGGCATGGGTGGTCCCCAATGCAAAGATCCGTTCCAGTTCATCATCAAAACCCATCTGGGTCACCTGGGCCAGGAGGAGCATCGCCTCCAGCATGTCTCCGTTTCCCACTCCCACAAAGGCGTCCTGCATGTTGTCGGTCCCACAGGTTACATTTACGCCCGCCTCCATCAGTTCCCGGACTCGGGTCAACTGGATACGGCTCGGGAGCACACAGACATGGAGCCCTGCCTCCTTGATCCGATCGATGGTTCGACGGGCCACCCGATCCGGCACGGTGCGAAGGGAGGGGATGTGGGCCACGGTTACTCTCCCCTGGTACCCGTATTCGATCGTCTTTTTACAAACGTAAGGAAGCGTGAAGGCAACAGGGTTGTCCGAATTATCGAGGTGCAGATCGATGTCCGCATCCTTCTCCCTGGCAAAGGCAAAGATCTCATCCACCTGCTGCTCCGGATCCGATTCCCACACCGAACGGTTGACGTTTCCTCCCACCACATCCAGCCCGCGATGGATGGCCTCTTTTATAAAAGGCCGTGATTCGAGTTCGGAACCATCCCGGTTCTTGAGCCATCCCTCCTGAGGAAAAGCGATCGTCTGGATATCGATGAGGTCACGGCACGCGTCCCGGGCGGCAAGGGCCCCCTGAACACACTTGAACCTCACAATGGGGTCGGCCTCCACATGGGTCCGGGTGACGGTGGTCCCCCGGGATGCAGCCATCCGGGCAGCCTGAATCATCCGGTGCTTTACGTCTTCCACGGTAAAAGACCTCTTTAACTCGCGCATGGTCGAGATCTTTTTCTCAAGGGTCGAAAAATCCTGCCCTTTACCGATACGTCCCAGGAGGAGGCTCTTGTCCATGTGGACGTGGGGGTCGACAAAGCCCGGGAAGGTAAGTCCCTCCTTCGCATCGATTTCTTTCCGACCCGATTCCTTGATCCTGGAAGAGATACGGATGATCTTCCCTTCCTGGATTCCGATATCCATCTTCTTCCGCTTTCCATGAATCAGGGTATTTCTGACGATCAGGTCCATGATCCGGGCCTCCTTGTCGAATCTCGCATCCCCCCTCACCCCCCTTTAGTAAAGGGAGGATGGGGGGATTTGAAGCCAATTTATTTTCTAAGTATACCTGAAAAAGCCATTACCTGCGAGCAGGGGAAATCCATTAAATCCGCCCTCCCCCGGAAAGGGGTAGGGCGGATTTCGAACACTTCAAATGGGATTGGAACTTACAGGCCGATCATGGCCAGGATGAGGGACATGCGGATCGAAACGCTGTAGGCGATGGCTTTAAAATAGAGCTCTCCAGGGCTCGTATCGATTCGGAGGTCCATCTCACCAGGCCGGCGGGGCAACGTGTGAGTCACATAAACGATCTTGTTCTTTTCCTTCAGGGTCTTCATGATCGTTTCATACCGGACCAGGTAATCCTCCATCAGCTTCTTCCAGGCATCAGCCTCTCCGCCCTTGGGCGCGCTGCAACCCGGAAGATAAACTTCATCCATCTCCGAGATGAACTCATTGAATTGGGCCTGATTCATATCGAAGGCCTCTTCTACATGACCTTTAAATTGCTTAATCTTGTCCATGATCTCTTTGGGAATTCGATTGGCTCTGGTGGATGCCAGATAAACCCTGGCGCCAAGCCGCGCAAGACCGAGGGCCATGGAGTGGCCTGTCCTTGCAGCCACAAGGTCCGGGGTTGCCACGCAGACCTTGAGCCCCTCCACACGGCCATAGGTCCTCCAGAGGGTATAAAGATCAAGAAGGGCCTGCGTCGGATGTTCCCTGTGGCCGAAGGCGCCGCAGATCACAGGGCAGTCGGCATAAGCGACGGCGCCTGTTGCCTCATCCGCATCCGGGTGCCGGATGACGATGATGTTGGCATACTGGGAGACCACTTTGATCATATCGGCCAGAGTCTCCTCTTTGGCAATGGACGATGAGATCAGGGGGGTTGTCTCTGTGAGCACGGATCCGCCGAGCCTTGCCATCGCGGTTTCAAAGCTCATCCGCGTCCGGGTGCTGGGCTGGAAAAAAAGCGTGGCCATGACATTTCCCTGTAGGACATTGAGGCCTGACCGGTTCCAGGGCTCCAGCGTTTTGGCCAGCTCAAAAAGCCCGTAGATCTGCTGATTGGTGAGATCGTTGACCGAAAGCAGATGACGCCCCGAAAATTGGATATCCTCCACCATCTTCTTTAACGTTGTGATGTTTGTTTGAACGGACATGTGCCTTTCCTCCTCTATGGTTTATCTTGTTTTCATGGTTCGTCCGGGCCTTGCGCCGGTATGTCTCCCCTGGTCAACCACAACGGTCCCGTTTACAATCACCCATTCGATCCCTGTTGAAAATTGCTTTGGGTTTTCATAGGTAGCATGGTCGATGATGGTATCGAAATTGAAAATCGTCATGTCCGCATCGCCGTTTTCAACAATCCTGCCCTTGTTTCTGAGCCTCAACTTTTCAGCGGGGAAAGAGGTCATCTTGCGGACAGCCTCTTCCACGGAGAGGATGCGTTCATATCTTACGTATCGGCCGAGAATACGGGGGTAAGTGCCATAGGTCCTCGGATGGGGCTTCCCTCCCAAAAGTCCGTCGGTGATGAAGCTCACGGAAGGATGGCTCATGATGTTGAGCACATCCTCTTCATCCATGGAAAAAAGGAGCATGCCGACGGCGAGGTCCTCCTCGACCAGAAGGTCCAGGGCCGCATCAGTCGGGTCTTTGAGGCCTCGCATGGCGGCAATCTCGGTGATCCTCTTCCCTTCGCACTTCTTATTCGCATCGTTTTTTACGGATGAGATAGCGATCCTTTCCCATCCGATGCTTTTGGCCAGGTTTTCCCAGTCCTCCCTTTCCAGGTCCTTTTTGATCCTCTCCCTTTCTTCGCGAATCCGTTGAACGAGCCTATCCGGTCCTTCGGCATGATACCAGGGCGGAACAACGGCATGGAGCGCAGTGCTGCCGGCTGTATAAGGATATTGAGAAATCGTCAGTTCAATGCCCTCGCGTCGCGCCCTATCCACTTTCCGTAATACCCGTTCCGATTGCCCCCAATTTTTCTTCCCTGCCACCTTGAAATGGGAGATCAGCACAGGGACTTGAGACTGCCGTCCGATCTCGATCACCTCATCCATGGCCTCAACCAGATGGTCTCCTTCATTCCGAAGGTGGACATCGAAAAGCCCATCCTGTTCCCGAACAACCTTCGCGATCTCGATGATCTCCTTCGATGTCTGATACTGGTTGGGTGGATAGACCAGACCTGCGGAGATACCCCGCGCCCCCTCCTCAAGGCCTTGAGCCACGAGGTGTTTCATCCGGTCAATCTCCTTGGGAGTCGCCTCACGGTCCGTCATCCCCATCACCTTGAGGCGAACGGTTCCCAGTCCGACATAGGATGCCACATTAACGGATACGGGCACGGCATCGATAGCCTTGAGATAATCTCCAAGGCTCCCCCACTCCCACACCGCAGGGGAATCCCCGGTCAATCCCGAGAGCAACCTTCTCCAATCGGCGACGTTTTCTTTATCGATCGGAGCCACGGACAGGCCATCCATGCCTACGACTTCCGTAGTCACACCCTGCAGGATTTTAGGTTGGTTCTCCGGATGAGAGAAAAGAAATAGATCGGAATGACTGTGGCCATCGATAAAGCCGGGCGCGACAAAACATCCCTTGGCATCGATGACCCGGGCTGCCTTCTCTTTCGATAATCGGCCAATCCTGACAATCTTATCCTTGACAACGGCAACATCCCCGAAAAACCAGGGATTCCCCATGCCGCTGACGATCTTCCCATTCAGAATTAAGAGGTCGTACATCCTCTGCTTCCCGTGATCAATTCTGGTTTCTCTTCTGGAGGGTCCCCGCGCGCGTTTTCATGCAAATCCCAGTAATCTGGGGACGGTCATGCATATCGCCGGAACATAGGTGATCAGCATCAAAACGGCGATGAGGGCAAGGATCAGAGGCCAGAGAGGCTTGGCGACCACATCAAGCTGCATCTTGCCGATGCTGCAGACCGTGAAGAGGCAGGCCCCGAGGGGCGGCGTGACAAGGCCGATGACCAGATTCAGACACATGATCATTCCGAAATGGAGCGGATGGACCCCTACCTTCTGGGCGAGAGGAGCCAGGACCGGCGCCAGAATGATAAGGGCCGCTGTCTGGTCCATGAAACACCCGACAATCAACAAGATGAAGTTGATAATGAGCAGAACGATATATTTGTTCCTGCTGATCGCAAAGATCAGGCTTCCCACTTTCTGAGGGATCTGTTCAGAAGCGATCAGCCAACCGAAGATGGCCGCTGTGGATAAAATAATGAAGACCACGGCCGTCACAGAGGTCATATTATATAAACACTCCCACAGGTCCTTTAATTTAATATTACGATACACAAAAATGCCCACGAGGAAGGCATAAAAGACAGCGACTGCAGCCGCTTCCGTTGGAGTGAAAAACCCTCCCAGAATCCCCACTAAAATGATCGCGGGCATCAGGAGCGCGATAAAGGCCTGCTTGAAGGAGATCGCAACCTCCCGAAGGGTAGCCCGCCGCTCTGACCTGGGATAGTTATTTTTGGAAGCCGTCCTGTACGCACAGATCATCAGGGCTGCTCCCATGAGTAACCCCGGGATGATTCCTGCGGCAAAAAGGCCGGCAATGGAAACACCCATGAAGGAACCATAGATCACCATGATCGTCGAAGGGGGAATGATCGGGCCGATGCAGGAGGCCGCAGCGACAACAGCAGCGGCAAACGGTTTAGGATAACCCTCTTTCTCCATGGAGGGAATCAAAAGCGTCCCGAGGGCTGCGGCATCGGCTACCGCGCTTCCCGTAATCCCGGCAAAGATGATACTGGCCACGATATTGGCATGAGCCAGTCCCCCGCGGAGATGCCCCACAATGCGCAGGGCGAAGGTGACCACCTGCGTCGTGATCCCTGTCTTGTTCATGATATCCCCCGCAAGAATAAAAAGGGGCATGGCCATCAGGGGATAGATATCGATGCCATTGTAGACCTTGACAGGGATGAGCTGGATCAATCCAGGGGTTCCCAATTTAAGGATGGCGACCAGGGACGTCACCCCGAGCACAAAGGCGATCGGCATTCCGAGAATCAGAAAACCAAAGAAGAAAACGGCGATGATTGAGGTCATGGGATTCCCTCCTGACTACTCTTCAAAGGGAGATTTGGATGTCCCCCAGTGGAAAAGATCGACGACCGTTTGCAGAGATAACTGAATCATCATCAGCAGGCCTGCCAGAGGAACACAGGTCAGGATGTAATTCATTGTGACGCCCGTGGTGGGCTCGATCTGCTCCTTGGCGCTCACTGCCATTTGGAATCCCTCCACCGTTAAAAGATAGAGAAAAACCATGATCAAGGTATCCATGAGCAATTTGGTTAACCGCTGCATGGACATTGGAAACTTCTGGACAAAATAGAGCAACCCGAGATGGGCCCGATGCCGGGTGACAATGGAGGCTCCGAGAAGGGCCATCCAGTTCATCAGGAATCGGGCCACCTCCTCGGTCCAGGACATGGGGTTTTGAAGCAGGTAACGGGCAAATACCCCGCTGATGACCACAACCACCATGACACCCCCCAGAATGACACAAGGCACGGAGGTCAGTCTTTCAACGAAGGTCGATAGCCGTTCGACTTTGAGCACGAATCTATTCTGTTCTGCTGAGACCATATGCTCTCCCTTTCGGATAATATCCCCCTCCCCCCTTCTTTAATATGGGGGAGGAGGACTCTGATAGTTCGAGTTACTTTTATTACCTGTCTATGGCCGTTTATTAAGGATCTCATAAATAATAGCGACATTGATCATAAAATCCCTCCTAACCTCCCTTTGTCAAAGGGAGGAATTACCCCTCTTTAAAAAAGAGGGGCGAGGGGAGATTTTGTAGAGGATGCCCGTTCTATTTTGAGACCGTTAATAACTGCTTATGGTAAATTACACTTTTTAAGGACCACGAGCACGTTATTTTCTAATAGCCCAGTCTCTTGGTGGACTCCTCAATGGTTTTCAAGAAATCGTTCTGGAGCGATACCCCTTCGTCCTTCAGATTTTCTTTAACCCACTGCTGCATGGCTGGAATGGCAACTTTAGCAAACGTCTCTCTTTCCTTGGCAGAGGGTTGATAAACTTCCATTTGTTTGGCAAGGAATGGGAGTCCTTTGTCGGTCGACAGATAGATTCGGGTGATGCCTCGGGAAGCGGTTTTGGCAACCCGGCCAGCGTCAACCACAACTTTTTTCTCATCCGGGGTCAGGGCCTTGAAAAATTCCTCATTCATCAAAAGCCAGTGGGTTGAAAAGATGTGGTTCGTCAGACTCAGGTACTTTTGAACTTCGTAGATCTTCCCATGGATGATCTGGCCCAGGGGATTATGTTGTCCATCGACCACACCGGTCTGAAGAGACGTGAAGACCTCTGACCATGCGATGGGAATCGCGGAGGCGCCCATGGCCTTGAAGAAGGCGATGTGGCTGGGGAGGGACATGGTGCGGTATTTCACGCCTTTCACATCATCGACCGTCTTAATCTGTTTTTTGCTGTTGGTGAAGCAGAAAAATCCGGCTGCATCGGTCACTTCCAGACATCGCACCTTGGCCTTATCCAGAACGGACTGCTTCAGTTTATCTCCGAATTTGCCATCGAAGACATCATACGCGACGGAGTAGTTCGGGATGGCAAAGGGGGTATCGAGAACCCCGACCAGGGGCCAGAAGGTGGCCATGGCGCCTGCGGATCCAATATAGGCCTGGATCAGACCCTTCTGGAGCTGCTCCATGGATTCCCGCTCTTTACCCAATACACTCGCCGGAAAGATCTGGACCTCAATCCCACCGTTGGTCCCGCTTTCAATCATGCTCTTGAAAACAACCGAGGCCGCCTGGTCGGGTGAGAGGAACGGATCATCCGGGTCAATGTGACCAATCTTGATGATCTTCTTGGCTGAGGCCGGCAGGACCGTCAGGCCCAAACAAAGAACAAAAACCATCATCCCCATCAAACCAAACCAAATCCCGCTTCTCTTCGCAATGCTTTTCATCTTCTCCTCCTTTTGAGATAAATTTGTCCTTCCTTCTACAACCCGTCGAACCAAAATCTCCCCCCTTTCAGGATGATTCCCTATTCTCTTTTCCTTCTGATTTTATACTTTATATTTTATAAAATATAATGTCAAGAAAAAAATAATTTTTAAGTAACCCCCCCGGTGACGGCCTGAGATCCGATCCTCAGGGTCGGGGTGGTCTCTCCGGAGAAAACTCATGGATTCTCCGAATAAAAAGATCACCAAAAGAAGATCAAAAGGAAAATTCCATTGCCTTGACCCCTGCGGATCCCAAAATACTCTTTACATCTTATATTTTATAAAAAAATATTGTCAAGGGAAAAACGCATTGCTTGGTACCCTTCAGTTATAGGTGGGAGATCATTCATTCAGGATCAGGATGGGTTCTCTGGAGAAACCTTGTAGCGGCACCTTGGAGCGATGGACTCAAAGGCTTGACACCCTTAAAGAGATTGCATGAAGCACCACCTGACGACACCCCTCCCTCGAAAGATCCGCTTGACAAGGTTTCGGAGGAGAGCCCATCCTGGTTCAACCACCACCCGAAGGGTTACATTGCTTGACATTCAAGGCTGTTTCTCGTATATTCAACTCACGTTGAAGCGACTTTTTTTCAATTTCTGTGTCCTTGAACGGCGTAGAGAGCCTGAACTGTCAACTCCCCTTCGGACTTCCTGGAGACCCCGCACGCCACACACGGTAAAGAGAAGGTAAAGAGAAAATGTTCGGATTGGGTGACTTAGAATTTAAATCAGAGATTTAAGGCTGAGATATCGCTGGAGGAAGCGTATGGAATTCGATTTTGAAGCTCTTGCCAGAGAAGTTCGCTATAAACTCTTATGTGCTTTTGTCGCACCCAGGCCTATTGCGCTCGTAACAACAATTTCATCGGAGGGTGTTGGCAATGCAGCACCGATGAGTTTTTTTAACGTGTTTAGCGATGATCCGCCGATCGTTATCATTAGTATTCGGGCGCGGCCAGATGGCAGCCCCAAGGACACGACGAAGAACATCAAAGAGACGGGTGAATTTGTGGTCCATCTTGTAGACCGGTCCATTGCCGACGCCATGATCACGTGCGGAATTGCCTTTCCCCCTGGAGAGGACGAGATTAAGTACACAAACCTTAGCGTCTGCCAGAGCCAAAAAGTTAAGCCAAACCGGATCCTCGGAGCTCCTGCAGCATTGGAGTGCCGCCTCGCTACCACCGTGGAGTATGAGAATCGATCCATTATTTTTGGAAAAGTTGTCCATATGTGGGTTAGGGACGAGTGCATCGACCAGAAAACCCTCTACGTTAAGAGTGATGCCTACAAGCCTCTGGCGCGCCTTCACGGAGATTACTACATTACCGCGGAGAATCTCTTCGAATTGCCCCTGCCCACCTATGAAGAGTGGCTGAAGCAACAAAAAAAATAGAATTCTAAATTTCCTTAGTGTGTCACCCGTTGACAAGGGCTCAAGATAAAAAATTTTCAGCATCATGGAAGGGGTTGCGGGTTCTCGTTTGCCTTTGTTCTACTGCGAAAACTCCTGATCAGGGGTCATCCCCGAGTGGCCTTGCAAATACTCCTGTCCGGTCTGTACCCCCTCAGTCTCGGGTGCGATTGGACCGGGGTAGTTTCCCCTCCGAAACCTTGATAAGCGGATCATCAGAGGTAGGTCAATCGATGGATATTGCTGAAGGGACCTTATTAAAGGTTATCTACTCCAGTGCTCATCGCTCAAATGTGCCGCTCCAAGTTTTCTCCGGAGAGACCACCCCGTCCCTGGGGATCGATCTCCAACTGTAACTGAGGGGTTACAACATGTCTAACATTTTTGTTGCATTGCGTCCTGTTTTGATGTAGACATCTTGTAGACCGAAGCAGTCTGTACAATAGGAGAAGTGGAGATGGGTGCTTTAAGATTGGATCGAGGACAGATTGAGGTGGTAGACGATGCCATGGCAGAGATCCTGCGCCGTAAAACACCGGCGGAAAGGATTCAGATTGGGTTTAATCTGTGGGTATCGGCCCGCGATATGTTGAGAGCGCATCTGAAGAGAACCCATCCTGATTGGAGCGTCGAGAGGCTTGAGAAGGAAGTGGCAAGGAGGCTCTCACATGGGACTGTTTGAGCTTCTTCAGAAGATTGTAGAGGTATTCGAAAGTCTAAAAATCTCCTATCTTGTTACAGGTTCAGTCGCTGCAATGGCATATGGGGAGCCGCGATTGACGAATGATATTGACATCGTTGCGGTGATAGATGAGATTCATGTCACAGGTTTAATAAAGGCTTTTCCATCAGATGAATTCTATATCAGCGAAGAAATGATCAGAGAAGCCATTCATCATCATGGGCAGTTTAACATTATCCATCCTGCCTCTGGTCTCAAGGTGGATGTCTTCATTAAGCAAGACACTCCTTTTGATATCAGTCGATTCGGCCGGCTGCATCGGGTTTATCCGGCCGAGTCCTATCCAGCCAATTTTGCTGCTCCCGAGGATGTGATCATAAAGAAGATGGAATATTATAAGGGAGGAAGTTCGGAAAAGCATCTTCGTGATATTGCAAGCATCCTTAAAATCAGTGGAGAAATAATAGATAGAGGCTATATTACAGAGTGGGCCCGATGTTTGGGGCTCATTGAAATATGGGAAGCCGTTCAAGAGAGGCTTAATGAAAAACAGTAATCATTTTGAAAGCCATCCCCAACTACTCAAGGCTCGACCCGAGCAAGTCGAGCAAGTCGGAGGGTTGACTTCTGTTGTGGGCTGTCCTATACTACCATCAAGATAAGCTTTATCTGTCGCGGGGAGCTGGCAAGAGTCTGGCTGAGAGGGTGACTGAGCTGTCGCCGACCCGCTGAACCTGAACTGGATAATGCCAGCGGAGGGAGAGACGATTCGATGTATGTAAGCCGTCTCTTCGGAGACGGCTTTTTTGTTAAAGGAAGTAACAATGGCTTTTACGCCCGATCTGTTGGCTCATGCCCTGTCAAAAATTAGGGAAAGGCAACCCGTGGTCCATGCCATAACCAATTTAGTGACCATAGGGGATGTCGCTAACGCTCTCCACGCATTGGGTGCAAGGCCTGTTATGGCCAGCGCCCTCGAAGAGGTGAAAGAGATTACCTCCCGGGCGGATGCCTTGGTCCTTAACCTGGGAACGCCTGATCCGAACAGGATAGAGGCCATGCTCTTGGCGGGACGGCATGCGAACACCCTTGGACATCCCGTCATCCTCGATCCGGTTGGAGCCGGCGCTTCCCCATTCCGTTCAGAAGCCGTTCAACGTATCCTTTCAGAGGTTCGCTTCACGGTCATCCGGGGCAATGGGGCTGAGATCGGAGTGTTGGCAGGGATGGGCGGAAAACTACGAGGGATTGATTCGGCCGGAGAGCCAGCTGACCCAGAGGCTGCTGCAAAGGCCCTCGCTCAAAAAACAGGGGGGGTTGTTGTCCTAAGCGGCCCACAGGATCTGATAGCAGAACGGGATGAAATCATCAGAGTGGAAAATGGCCATCCGATGATGGCCCGGGTGACCGGAACAGGTTGTATGTTATCGGCGATCATCGGCGCCTTTGCTGCGGTTGAGACGAATCCAATGATAGCCGCTACCGGAGCGGTTGCCTTTTTCGGATTGGCAGGCGAGAAAGCAGCTCAACAGGCAAAAGGACCGGGCAGCTTCAAGGTCGCGCTCTTCGATGCCCTGTTCGTGGTGACGCCAGAAGATGTCAAAGGCGGCGCCAAAATCAAATTCCCCCATCCCCCCTGAAACTGCGAAAAAAATGGTAGCCTGTGCCTCGACCCACAAGGACGGCCGCCTTGTCGGAGTTTTAGGATGCGGGTCATTAGGTATTATGGGTAACCATCCTTTTTATTGAGACA
>Ga0315286_10004953_pt1 | contig 12819 bp, 8 predicted proteins | sample YL17G10_0_MG_FD_205038 | JGI IMG/M metagenome (GOLD analysis project Ga0315286, IMG submission 205038) | Sediment microbial communities from Yellowstone Lake, YNP, Wyoming, USA - YL17G10_0 | ecosystem: Environmental > Aquatic > Freshwater > Lake > Sediment | place: USA: Wyoming | collected... | reverse complement strand
GACTGCCGCAGCAGCTCGCAGACGCGCCCGGGATCGTCGACCGATACGACGTAAGGCTTCTTCCGCCCCTCCACCACCATCTTCACACCCCTGCCGTTTCGCGTGTTGTACGCAATCGTGCCGTCCAGGCCGAACCTTATGCCGTAGCCGAGGTAGTTTTGAAAGGTGAGTTCGTAAGGCTCACAAGAGTTGATATCCGAGCGGAGGAACTCCTTCTTCAAGAGTCCGAACCCGAACCTCACGTAGCTTTTCGTGACCTCGAAGGACAGCCGCCTGAAGTTCAGGTAGACCAGGAAAAGAGCAACGATGAACAACGCGGGGAAAACCACGAGCCGCCGGTTCCCAGCGAGGATAGCGATCACCACACTGGCGATGAGCATCCCGAACAGCGCCAGTATCATCAGCGGGAACCAGGCTCCGTAACGAATGGTCTCCGCGTACACGGCTTCCTCGACTTCCGAATCAGGCTGCCTTTTCACGGCACAAACTACCTCTGATCTTTTCACCCGCCGAGGGCGGCCCCCACTTCTTTCCCGAATTCCAGGGCGCGCTCCAACTCGCCGTCAACGAGCGGTCCCTTCATCGCTTTCACCCCGGTCTTGAAAGCGGGCGCGACCGGCTTGAGCCGCTGGGCCGTTAGCGCCAGATAGATGCCGTCCGAAGCGTTCGGCTCGGATTTCTCGAGCGCGGACTGCAGTCCCGTTCCGAACGCCGCGAAAGGTTTACCTTCCCATGAGTCAGCTACACTCTTCTTGATAAACTTCTTTATCTTGCCCGTCATCTTCCCGGCCCGTGTCGGCGAACCCGCTACTATGAAATCCGGCTCCATTCCGAGCGCCTCCGTCGAACCGGCGTCAACGAGGGTCACCTCGTGCCCCGCTTCCTTGAGGCCCCTCGCAATCGACTCCGCCACCTGCTTGCAGTTCCCCCAACGGCTGTAGTAAACGACGACACCTTTCATCCTGCAACCTCCTGCTATCTCACCCGGTTACGGCAGAGGCTCCAGCAAGGAACCGGGCAACCGCCGTGTTGAACATCTCCGGCTGGTCTAACTGGACTACATGGTCGGCCCGCGGTATAGAGACCAGGAAAGACCCCTTGATCTTTCTATTCTCCTCCTGCCCGACCCTCTCGGATATCGCAAGGTCATTCTGCCCCCATACTATGAGGGTTGGCTTCGAGATCTCGCCCAGCCGCTCGCGGTAGGAAACGTTGATTGCCGAACGTGCCATCTCGATATACGCGTCAAGGTACTTGTCGATGTCCTTACGATTAGCAAGGGCTACCGCATTCGCAACCAGTGCGTCCGTGTACTTGTTGACGTTCTGCACACCTACGGCGCGGCGAAAAACACGTATCCTGGCAACGTGCGAGATGAAGAACAACAGGAACCGCTTGAGAAGGCCGGGCGGCAGGCTCCTGAGGGCGCGCTTCAGTATCCCGGGTAAGTAGTGGCTGCCCGCGTTGTCCACCAGGATGAGGTTCTCCACCATATCAGGGTGATTGAGGACAAGGTGAAGGCTTATGAGGCCGCCGAGGGAGTGGCCGGCTACCGACGCCCTCTCTATCCCCAGCTCGGCGAGCAATCCCAGGATGTGGCGCACGAAGAAATCGAGGCAATAATCGCTTTCGGCGATCTCTGACTTGCCGCAGCCGGGAAGGTCGATCGCGATGACCCGGTAATTATTCTTAAAATGATCGATCGTTGGCTGCCAGTTCTGGACCGAACCACCCAGTCCGTGGATCAAGAGCAGGGGCGGGCCCTCGCCCTCGTCAACGTAACAGATGCGGTGACCTTCTATATCGGTGTACCTCTCCTCCTGCGCATAAGTCAAAGTCACAGGTAAACCCCCTCTTTGCGGTCCTCGCCCGGGAACCCCTTCAAGAAGAGCCCAGGTCCTTGTGCCTGTCTATGGGCCTTCGGACATCATCGACCGGCCTGGCGACATCGTGAAAACAGCTGCCCGGTTTCTCCGCATCCTTCACCTTCGGGTATATTACCTTTCTCAAGAACTCGAGCGCGGAATCGGGGTCAGAGTCCATGACGATGCGCTCGAGGTCCATGCGTTCGGTCTCCCCGAAGGAAACCGCCCATGTCCTGCTCATGAAACCTCCGTCTACGGTTGACGCTCCCGCCTGCTCCCTCCCGTACCGATTCTACCAAGCAAAACGCCAAAGCGGAATGCCGGACCTGTCAGGAGCAGGATGATGACAGTCCTGTTCGCTCCCTGCCCTCCGGCGATTCTTTCCCCCTCTGACTTCTAATATAATTTAACAAGCACAACTACGGCAAAGGAGGCTGATATCGTTGTCTCTCAAGGATAAAAATATATTGATGCTCCTCGGTCCCCGTTACCAGGACGAAGAGGCCGAGGTGCCCCTCGACTTCTTGAGAGGAAAAGGCGCGCACGTGGATGTCGTCAGCATAACTAAGGGAAAGCTCAAAGGGCTGCACGGCACCGTAATCGAAGCCAACATGACGGTCCCCGAAGTCAGGCCCGACGTTTACGACGCGATGGTCATACCAGGAGGCCGCTCGCCCGCGGGCCTGCGAAAACACCCGGAGGCCGTCGAACTGGTGAAGGCATTCTTCGAGACGGGAAAGCCGATCGCGGCCATCTGCCACGGTCCCCAGATGCTCGCAGCAGCCGGCCTGTTGAAGGGAAGGACGATAACCGGTTACTACAAGATAAAGGAAGAGATGCTCGAGGCGGAAGCGACTTTCGTCGATAAGCCCGTTGTGATAGACGCCAACTTCATAACCTCCAGGCAGCCGGGTGACCTCGAGGACTTCGACGCCGCCATAGAGAGGGCGCTCTCATAACCAATTCTCGCCACGGTCAAAGCAAGCAGGGGTGACAGGACTTTGAAGGCATTCTCAGAACCCGATCTCTTATTGCTCCACCCGCCGAGCGTCTATGATTTCAGGAAAATGCTCATCATCCCGAGCCCGATAGCGGACCTCATCCCATCCGGTCAATTCTTCGAGATGTACCCGGTCGGGCTCTCCTTCCTCGGCGAGTACTTGGAGCGGCGCGGCTTGAAGGTGCGCATTCTTAACCTTGCGGCCATGATGCTCGAGGACCCGGCCCTTGACGTGGAGAAGGTCATCTCGCGCCTCAAGCCACGCGCTTTCGGGATAAGCTTCCACTGGCTCGTCCACTGCCACGGCGCGCTCGAGATCGCCCGGATATGCAAAAAGGCGCATCCCTCCGTACCGGTCGTGATGGGCGGCTATTCTGCGAGCCTTTTCCACCTGGATCTCCTCGAGCACCCCCAGGTCGATTACGTGATAAGGGGCGACTCCACCGAGGAGCCCCTGAGGCTTCTACTGTCGGCGATTGAAGGGAACGGCAGGCCGGAGGATATCCCGAACCTTACCTATCGAGACCCATTGACCGGCATCCCCAGGGCAAACGAGCTCTCCTACGTGCCGGAGAGCCTCGAACCGCTCGGCGATAATTACCTGTTCATGCTGAAATCGACGATCAGGCACGCGGACTTCAGAGGACCGCGCGCCTTCAAGGACTGGTGGTCGTATCCCCTTACCGCCGTCCTCACGTGCAGAGGATGCACGAAGAACTGCTCGTTCTGCGGCGGGTCGTCATGGTCTATGGCCAGATGCTTCAACAGGATGAAGCCTTCATTCCGCACACCTGAGAGTATCGCCAGAGACGTGAAGACTATAAAGGGCTTTACCGGCGCCCCTATATTCATCATCGGAGACATCCGGCAGGCAGGCGACGGGTACGCAACAGAGATACTGAGAGCCCTGAAACGCGTCAAGGTGAAGAACCATGTCGTGCTCGAGCTCTTCGAGCCGGCACCTCGCTGGTTCTTCGAACGTGTCGCCGAGAGCATACCCAACTTCGACCTCGAGATCTCCCCGGAGAGCCACGACGAGACAGTACGATCCGCGGCGGGCAAACACTATTCGAACGCTGAGCTCGAGCTCAACATCAGGTGGGCCCTGGAAGCGGGGTGCGGCAGGTTCGACGTGTTCTTCATGATCGGCCTTCCCTACCAGACCCCGCAGTCAGTCAACGACACGGTACTCTACTGCTCGCGCCTGCTGGCCGAGCACGGCACAAGGGTCAATCCTCTTATCGGGCCTCTCGCCCCCTTCCTCGACCCCGGCAGCATAGCCAGCGAGTACCCCGAGAATAACGGGTACAGGCTCTTTTACCATGACCTCGAAGATTACCGCACGGCGATGCTTCATCCTCACTGGAGGGATATGCTCGGCTACGAGACCCGGTGGATGAGCAGGCAGGAGATTGTCGACACCACGTATACCGCCCTTCTCGAGCTGAACCGTATCAAGGGAAAGCACCATCTGTTCTCAGAAGACTATATGAACAAGATGGACCGGTTCCTTCACGGCTGTGTCTCGCTCCTCAAACGCCTGGACGAAGCAGTGAATATTTCCGACCCCGCAGGCAGGGAACAAGCGCTGGCGGGGATAAAGAAGGAATCAGACCTCCTCCACCAGAGGAGCTCCATAGCCAACGAGGAGACAGGGTGGCCTGTCGAGGGGGCGAGGTTCCGTTACTGGAGCATTTTACGGATGTTAACGGTGGACTTCTTAAACAGAAACCGGGCGGGGTGAGTTGAAATCCCCGGGACGCAGAATGAAGGAGATACAGTAGATCACGGGGATTTCTCAGACGTTACTGCTCTTCCTCTTAAGAAACAACTTGAGCACCTCGAACCAGGCGATACTCAGAATCGCGGCCCCGAAGCTTATGGCGATGTCAACCGCGCTCAGTGTCCCGAAGTGGAATATCTTCTGTAGCGCCGGCACGTAAAGCACGAGGCCGAGAAAGACCAGTGCCCCGCCGAATACCCACAGGAGAGCCCTGTTGGGCGAGCGCATGGTCTCAACGATGGTTCTCGTCCACGAACGGTTAATAAGTATAAGGCCAAGGTTCGCCAGGACAAGCGTGGTGAAAGTAAGTGCGCGTGCCTCCGGCGTGAGCAGGCCCCGGTACAGGGCGACCCTGAAGACGAACGCTATAACGACCAGAACAAAGAGTCCCTGGAGAAGGCTCAGGGCCACGGTCCTTTTGTTGAACAACGGCTCTGAAAGAGTGCGGGGCGGGCGCGTCATCACGTCCGTCTCCTCCTGCTCCCCCTCGAAGACGACCGAGCACGCGGGGTCGATAATGAGTTCCAGGAACGCGATGTGAACCGGCAGAAGGACCAGTGGCCACTTGAACAGGACGGGTAACAGCGAGATGCCGGCAATGGGAACGTGCACTGCGAGGATATAAGCCATGGCTTTCTTGAGGTTGTCGAATATCCGGCGTCCGAGCCTTACCGCCTCCTCGATTGACGAGAAATCATCGTTCAGCAAAACCAGCTCGGAGGCCTCGCGAGCAACGTCTGTTCCCCTTCCTCCCATCGCAATCCCTATCTGGGCCGACTTCAAGGCCGGCGCGTCGTTGACCCCGTCACCGGTCATGGCCACGATCTCGTCGTTCGCCTTGAGGGCATCCACTATGCGCAGTTTCTGCTCGGGCACGACCCTCGCGAAGATGTTGACGTACTTTATTCTCTCCGTTAGTACGTCGTCGTCCATGGCATCGAGCTCGCCCCCTGTTACGAACTCGTCGGCCGGCTCGAGGCCTATCCGGCGTGCGACGTTCATGGCGGTACCCGGGTAGTCGCCTGTTATCATGATGACCCTGATTCCCGCGTCATAGCATTCCCTGATCTCGTTCGGCACGTTAGGCCTCACGGGGTCGGCAAGGCCTATCAGCCCCAGAAACTCGAACACGAACTCGTGCTGATCCACGGGGAGGTCCGCTTCCGTGAAGTGCGCTTTTGCCACCCCTATCACGCGCAGCCCGTCCTCGGCCATCAGGCCCACGTCACTCATGACCTCCCGGCTCCGCCTCTCGTCGAGATGGCAGAGGTCGGTTATCGCCTCCGGCGCTCCTTTCGCGGCAATAACGTATTCCTGTCCCGACGGCGATTTCCAGACGTGCGAGAGCGCGAGCAGGTTCTCCGAAAGCGGGTATTCGCGAAGGAGACTCCAGTCATCGTGGATATGCTCTGTTTTGAAAAGCTTGCGATCACCCAGGCGCTTTACCGCCCGCTCCAGCGGGTCGAACGGGTCCTTCTGGCTGCCCAGGATACCGAACTCCACGACCTCGTGGAACTTCTCGGGAAGCGGCTCGCGCACATGCTCACCCAGTTCGTAGAACTCGCCCTGCGCGTGTATCCTGCTGACCGATATGCGGTTGTAGGTAAGGGTCCCGGTCTTATCAACACATAGCACGGTTGCTGAGCCCAGGGTCTCGACGGCAGGGACACGCCGTGTGAGGACTTCCTTTTTGGATATCCTCCACGCCCCCATTGTCAGAAAGACGGTGAGGACTACAGGGAACTCCTCGGGGATCATAGCCATCGCCAGGGCAAGACCGGCGATTAACGCGTTGTACCACACCTCGGCCTCGTGCCTGGTCAGCCCGTAAACTACGATAACCAGTGCAAAAAGGAAAACGGCCAGGATGAAGATATTGCGGACAATCCGTGTCGTCTCTTTCTGCAGACGCGTCCTCTCGGGTTTTATCTCCTCGAGCGCTTTCCCTATCTTTCCCATCTCGGTTTCTTTGCCGATCGCCAGTACCTCCGCGACACCACGCCCCCCGACCACTACGGTCCCCGAGAAGACGAACGGTTCATCATCACCCCCCGGACGACCCATCGGGATATCGCCGTCGGCAAACGACTTTCGCACGGGAATAGATTCGCCTGTCAGAAGCGATTCGTCGGCGGAAAGGTTTATGCACATGCGCACGACCGCGTCGGAGGGAACGCGGTCACCTTCGGAAAGCAGCAGGGTGTCGCCGCGGACAACATCGCGGCCCGCTATGCGCAACTGCTCGCCATCGCGGATCACCAGTGCGCGGGGACTCGAGAGGTCTCTCAGGGCTTCCAGTGCCCGCTCCGTCCTTCGCCCCTGGTAAAAAGTGATACCTATTATTACCAGTACAAAGCTGAGAAGGATCAGCCCTTCCTGAAGGTCACCGATCGTGAGGTATACGGTACTGCCCGCGACCAGCAGCAGGAACATCGGTTCGCGCAGTACCTCGAAAGCGATCGAGAAGATGCCCTTCCGCCTGGCGGTAGGGATTTCGTTGCGATCCTCTCCTGCAAGCCTTCTCGCTGCTTCTTCCGCTGAAAGTCCGTTAATGTTACCTATGTCGAATTCGACGGGCATAGTACTCCTGTATAAACATTCCGGGGTGTATAAGTCAACAGTAGCGCTGTTTCGATAAACACTGAAGCACGCGCGGTTGATTCATCCGACTGTTGTTGTATTATTACTCCCGTCATAATAGTGAATACAGCAGGTGGCTCAGCAGATAATAAAGAGAACATGGAAATACCTTTAAGAGACTCGGGAATTGACATAATCGGTGACGTGCCATGGGGCACGCACTTCTGCCTTTTCTATGAGAACAGTGAGTACCTTTCGGACGTCCTCATTCCTTACCTCAAAGCGGGTCTGGAGAACAACGAGTACTGCATCTGGGTCACTTCCGAGCCTCTTGTAAAGGCAGCAGCTGAAAAGGCGATCAGTAAGGCGGTGCCCCATTTCAATCGTTACCTCAGAAGCGGGCAGATAGAGATAGTTACTCACGACGAGTGGTACCTGGAAGACGGCGTCCTGAACCTGGAACATGTGCTCCGCGTCTGGGTAAAGAAGCTTGAAGGCGCGCTGGCAAATGGGTACAGCGGGCTGAGAGCGACCGGAAACACCGCGTGGCTCGAATCGAAAGACTGGGCAGACTTCTGCAGATACGAGAAAGAGATAGACGGCATCATCGGCGAATACAACATGATGGTGCTGTGTACGTATTCTCTCGAGAAGTGTAGCGCTCCCGATATCCTCGACGTGGTGAAGAACCACGAGTTCGCACTGTTGAAGCGCAAAGGTGCCTGGGAGCTCATCGAGAGTTCCGAACGCAAAAGGGCTGTGGAGGCGATGCGGGACAGCGAAGCAAGATACCGCGACCTCTACGATCAGGCTCCAAATGCCTACTTCTCGGTGGGAACAGACGGCGTCATCAAAAGTGCAAACCTTCGTGCCGGTGAACTCCTGCGGTGCTCCGCGAAAGAGCTAGTTGGTCGCCCCATCTCAGACTCTTACACAGATTCACCGTTCGGAAAGACAAGGGCAAAGGTCCTCTTTGATAAGTCCCTTTCAGGCGAGAGCATCCACAACGAGGAGCTCGAGATGCAGTGTTGCGACGGCGAGGTTATCTGGATAAGTCTGTCGGCAACGCTGTTAAAGGACCCGCAGGGAAAGGTGCTGGAGAGCCGTTCCTCCATGGTCGATATCACGGAACGTAAAAAGGCGGAAGAAGCCTTGAAAGAGATCGAGTACAGATACAGGTTCTTGACCGAGAACATGAACGACCTTGTATGGATCATCGGCCTCGATTTCCGGGCCAAATACGTCAATCCGTCTGTCGAGAAGTTGCTCGGGTTCACCCCTGAAGAAGAGATGTCGATGACCCTGCAAGAACAGGTGACCCCTGAAACGGTAGAAATGGCGGTAGGCGTGCTGGCAGAAGAGCTACAGCTTGAAAATGAACCCGGGGTTGACTCCGACCGGACAAGGTCCCTCGAGCTCTACTACTACCACAAGAACGGCTCGATAAGGTGTCTTGAGACCGTCGTCAGTTTCCTCCGGGACGAAGACGGGAATCCTTTCGGTGTATTCGGGGTTTCCAGGGACATATCCGAGCGCAAGCAAGTAGAAGAAGAACTCAAGAGGATCAACGAAGAACTCGAGGCCTTTGCCCATACTGTATCCCACGATTTAAAGCAACCTTTGACAACCATCATGGCGGCCAACCTGGTGCTTCAGGACGTGCTGCAGAAGAGCGACGGGTTTAACAACAATGAACTTAAGACAAGCGCCCAGGAGTTACTGGAGTTAATAGATGCAGGCGTCAGCAAGACTCAAACACTGATAGAAGATTTCCTCGCGCTAGCTGAGGCCGGACAGGTCCCTGAAGAGGTTTCCGACATCGATGTTTCGGAAATCGTAAAGGCGATACTCAAAGAGGGAAATGATGCCATCACGGACAAAGGAATAACTGTAAAGGTTGAAGATGGCCTGGGTTCAGTAAGAGCCAATCCCACCCAAATATACCAGGTATTTGTGAATCTCATAAGTAACGCCATCAAGCACAACGATGATGAGAATCCTGTGCTCGAGATATCATACCTGGGCGATGATGAGGGCGGCCTCCATAGATACCTCGTACGTGACAACGGCTCGGGAGTGCCTCCCGATGACCTCGAAAGTATTTTCATCCCGTTTATCAAAGGACAGACCGGCGATACCGGCTTGGGGCTTTCCATCGTGGAGAAGATCGTCAAAGTCTATCACGGCGAGATCAGAGCCTATAACGACAACGGCGCTTGCTTTGAATTCACATTAAGGGATTATTGAGTCCGTCCCGCATGTCACGCCTGCCGGAAAACCCGCCTGAGGTCAAGGACCAGACCGGTAACCTTCTGTGATCAAAAAGAGAACACCCGCCCGGTCGGGCGGGTGCTATTCCCTTTGCCGCATGAGGTACACTCAGTCGGAGTATCCTCCGATGGTGTCCGTCCCGGCGCCTCTGGAGTTCCAGTACATGGCACGCTCGACCATGATCTTCTTGTCAGGGGTCAGCGATGTGACCATAACCGCCGCCCTGCCCTTTATACCGTGGTCGGCCATGTTGTAGGTCTTCCTCGAGTTTCCTTTCAAGGTGTCAGTGAAGGTCGCGTTAGTCTTTCCATCGGATACCAGGTAGGAGACCCTGATTTCGACCTGCTCCTTGTTCGGGTTCTGGACGAGGGTCCAGGTCTCCCTGCCGTTCGAAGTCTCGCCGTCCGGCAGGTAGAAGCTCATGTGTGCGGCTTCCATCCCGATCGAGTCGTGGCACGCCTCTCCCAGGGGTGTGCCGGCACCCCAGTACATGGCGCGCTCCGCGATGATCGGCTGGTCCGCCTGCACGAGCGTGGATACATCCGTGTTGGGGAGCACGTCGTTCACCCTTATAGTCTTGCGAATAGTGGGCTCCATCTTGAAGGTCGGCATGCTCTGCGTGCCGTCTGGTGTCATGTACGTGACCGTCACGTTCGCGGCTACCAGGTTCGGGTTCTGTATCAGCACGTAGGTGGTGAAACCCCACGCGGTGGTACCCTCTGCCAGGTAGTAGTCTCTGGCGGTCAGGTAGGTACCGATGGAGTCATGCCCCTCCCTGCGGTTGTTGCGGTACATCGCCCTCTCCGGGATTACCGGGATGTTCGACTCGACCTTGATGGAGACGTCGTGGTTTCCAATATCGTCCGCTATGTTGTAGGTCCTGCGGGAGTTTGCGGGTACCTTCTTGGTGACCATGTGGGCACCTGAGCCCTCCATCATGTAGGTCACGTTGCAGGTGGCCTCTGTAGCGTTCGGGTTCTGGATGAGAAGCCAGCACTCGAAGCCCCAGGCGGAGGAGCCCTCTGGCAGGTACCAGACCGTGTTAGGTGAGGTCACACCTATCGAGTTATGACCCTCCTCCGAGGGCGCACCCGGCCCCGTCCATGTCATCGTGCGGTCCACCGCTATGTCCTTGCCCTCAAGGCACTCCACCTTGGTGGAGAAGTCCTGGGCGCCCAAGAAGTTGCGCGGATTCACGGTTGTCTGGCTCATGGCCGGCAGCGTCACGTTAGGAGGTGAGGCGGGGCCTGTCGCCGTCATGTAGGTGATCTTCGCCGTACAGACCTCGGGGTTCGGGTTCTCTATGGTTACGTAGTCGGAGAAGCCCCAGGCGGTGGAGCCTTCCGCGAGGTACCAGACAGGGCCTGCCTTCGTAGGACCGATCGGCTCTGGAGCTGCTTTCAGATTCGAAGTATTGAACTCCAAGACATCGCCCTCGGCTGAGCTGTCCGAATTGCTGGCAGTGGCTTTGAACTCATAGGTGGTGAGTGGTGTAAGACCTGAAACGCCCAGGCTGTAGGATCCGGCGCCGAAACTGCCAGATTCGTTCAGGTCGGTCCAGGTTCCAGTCCCCTGCACGCGGTACTGGAAGCCTCTCATGTTGCAGTTCTCACCACCGGTGTCGGTTATGTTGCCGTTCAAGGTGGCTCCGGAAGAAGTGACGTCGGTTGCGTCATTTGTCTGGACGCTTGGAGACCCTACGATAACACCACCGGGGTAACCGAGGATAACCCTTCCGACTTTTCCGGTGTTGTCGTGGTACGCGATTGCGAACTTGGCCGGCGACAGGCGTATGGCGGATACAAAATCCGTATCAACGTTATTGAAGACGTTCTCCGCACTGAAGGCGATCGAGTTTCCGTCAACGTCGCCAATGGTCGCCGTGCCGGCGTGCAACATGCCCGTTCCGTTGTCCTCGTAGGCAGCCAGGAACCTGGTCGGCGACAGCGCAGCGACGGAGTTGTAGTAAGTCTTGTCCCCGTTGAAGACGTATGGCGCACCGAAGGTGATGGCCGTCTCGGAAACGTCGCCGATAACTGCGACTCCGGTGTCCGAGCTACCGCCATCGAGATAGGTGACCACGAACTTGCTGCTTGTCAGTGCCGAAGTCGAAATCCGGGTCGTCATCGGGGTATTGAAGGTCGCCCCGGTGGTGAAGGCGATCGTGTTTCCGGAAACAGAGCCGAGCGCGGCCCTCCCGTGGTTCATGCCGGCTAGATCCTGGAAGACTACGACGAACCTGTCGGCCGACAGTGCAGCCACGGAGTTCCAGTCCGTATCTGAAGTGCTGAAAAGCACTTCCGCGCCGAAGCTGATGGTGGTCCCGGAAACGCTGCCTAAGATGGCCGTGCCGCTGGCAGAATTACCGCTGTCGCGGTAGGTGATCACGAACTTGTCTGCCGACATGGCTGCAACGGAAAGGTATCTGGTAGCGGCCTGATTGAAAACCTTTTCCGTGCCCAAGGTGATGTTGTTTCCGGAGACAGTGCCGATAACAGCGGTTCCGATGTCTTGAGAGCCGTTGTCTGCATAGACTATTACGAACTTGCTCTCCGAAAGGGCTGAAACAAAGATATGGTCTGTGTACTGCGTGTTGAAGACCTTCTCCGGGCCGTATGCCACGTCACCTCCGCCAACGACTTCGCCGATGATGGCGGTGCCGGCGTTCGACTGGCTGACATCGCGATATGCGACCACGAACTTGTTGTTCGTCAGGCGCGCGGCGGATACATCCGTCGTCCTGCCGCCGTTAAAGAGCGTCTCCGGACCGAAGACGGGATTGTGGGGCGCGGCGTAGGCCGACGCGGGAATGAGGAGGATGATCAAGAGTATCAACAGGGGGTAGGCAAGAAAAGCGGTCACTTTTCTTTTGGGGACGGGCAGTCTTCTTCTAGTTGTTTCAGACAACACAAACACCTCCTGAGTATGTGGAAGGGCCTGCAAGACAAGCGCTACCAACTGCGCTGGTTTGCTGTTTTGCGTCCCTTCCCTTCGTCACATGAATCTCCTTATACGAGTGTTGCGAATATTAAACGGTTATCGGACGCACGACTATCAACCAAATGGGTTTGAATTGACGAAATTATGATATAGCAGGACGAAACTATATATATGAGGACGAATAATGCAGGGACTCGGAAGGCCTCAGATGCCTAGAATCCCTTTCACTTCCGGGTAGTAGGAACTCCCCACCGGGACCTCCGATTGGCTGTCGTCACTGAGTACGATCACCACCTTCTGCGGCGAGTCTTTCCTCATCTTTTGTACGTGGTCCAGGTTCACGATGTAGGAGCGGTGCACGCGGAGAAAATGGCCGAAAC
>Ga0315286_10004952_pt1 | contig 12820 bp, 3 predicted proteins | sample YL17G10_0_MG_FD_205038 | JGI IMG/M metagenome (GOLD analysis project Ga0315286, IMG submission 205038) | Sediment microbial communities from Yellowstone Lake, YNP, Wyoming, USA - YL17G10_0 | ecosystem: Environmental > Aquatic > Freshwater > Lake > Sediment | place: USA: Wyoming | collected... | reverse complement strand
AGCGACGCTGCAGCGGTTCAATGACATCCCGCAATTGATCAGCGATCTGGTCCGGCAGCTCAATACTCCTGCGGCCGGGCCCGAGCTGACAACGGTGGCGCGGGGCGGTACACTCCCCTCGCCTGCCATTCAGGGGCAAGGGCCTATTGTCCCTCCGATCGAAGGCCCGCGACTGCTGGGCGTTTTGGATGAGCTGGCCAAGAAGACGGGCGTGACCATCACTACGGACCCGACGGTCAAAGACGACCCCGTGGGGGTCTCGCTGCCCGCCCTGGCGAATCTGCCGGTCGCCTCGGCCTTGCAGATGATCGTGACCAGCGTCAAGCCGCCGTATTGGTACCGGCCGGTGGATGACAGGACGTTCCAGGTCTTCCGTCCGATCTCCAACTCGTTCTCGGGTACCGACCTGGCTCAAGTGTTGCAGGACCTGGCGGGCATGGCCGGCGTGTCCATCGTCCCGGATCCCAACATCAATGGAACAGTCAACGTCACCTTTGACAATGCAACGCTGGACGAAGCCCTCCAAATCGTGCTGGCGGGCAAGCCTTACGTCGTCAAGAAGATGCCGCATTACTATCTGGTGGCCGACCGCAGCCTCCAGGGTCGTGCCTTCATCGACATCAGCGAAACGCGCCGCATCCGGCTGAATTACACCACGGCGGCGCGTGCCAAGGCGCTCTTGTCGCCGGTCTTTGGCCAGTACGTCCAGGCCGAACCCGCCAATCCGCGGGACCCGAATGACCAGGGCAACACGCTGATGATCACGGCGCCCGCAGCCCTGATGGACAGGATTGTGCAGGATCTCCTGCTGGTCGACCGCTACAAGCGACAAGTGTTGCTGGATGCCCGCGTGGTGGTCATGGAGCGGGGAGACCTGTTGAATCTGGGCACCGAGTGGGGCTGGCCTACGATGAAGGTGGGTGCGTTCAAGAATGGCGTCGGCGGCGCGGACGGGGTGACCACCAGCGGCTGGCCCTTCGGCGTACAACTCGGCTATTCCCCCGACAGGACCTTCACGGACTCCTTGATGATGACGTTGAACCTGCTTCAGGAGAACAGCCAGGCGGACATCATCGCCAACCCGAAAGTCGTGGCGCAGGACGGCCGCCGGGCGACGATGGGGGTCGTTCAGGAAGAGTGGTTCATGATGACCACCCCGCAGACCGGCGACTCCTTCTTCTCGCGTGCGGAGCTCCAGAAAATCGAGTCCGGCACGGTCCTGACAATTACTCCCTACATTGGCGACAACAATGACATCATGCTGGAAATGGCCGTCGAGGTCAGCGACAGCATCCCGAAGGCCCGCGGCAGCGATCTGCCGCTGGTGACGCGGCGTAGGGCGCAAAACTCCGTCACCGTGAAGGACGGCGGTACCGTCGCGGTCGGCGGATTGACGGAAAACCGCAGCAAGAGCAGTGATAAACGTGTTCCCTTGTTCAGTCAGGTTCCGCTCGTCGGAGAGCTGTTCAAGAACCGGAACAAGGACAAGGCGAGCCGGGAGATCGCGGTCTTCGTGACGGCGCATCTGGTTTCGGAACGCGGACAGGCAGCCGCGAGTCCATCCGCGCCGGGCGACGTGTCGGCGACAAACAACCAGCCGGCAGGCGATGACTTCCGACGGGGCATCAGCGACGTCCTGGCGAATGGCGGCAGATAGTAGGTCCTATGAAAGGAGCATGGAAAACAGTGCAGAACAGGCGTGGATCCATCTTGGATGCGGCGGCCGTGTTGCTGGTCCTGGCTCCACTGGCTTTGGAGGCAGGCGGCTGCCGCGGAGGGCTCAAGCCGGTCGAGTGGTCTGAGGTGGGCGCCAACAGCAATTCGCAAAGGCAGAGCCGACGGAGCAACGCCCAGGGGCTTCGCCTGGTGGCCAGAAGCAACAGGGAGACGGCGAAGCTGAGTCCCAACGACGTTGTCCGCATCATGCAGCGGGTCGGTTTCTCGGACGAACAGATTCTCGAACTGGGGACAGACCTGCACAACGCGCTGTTCCTGTCCGGGGGCGCGGAGGTCTACTATGGCAGGAATATGGAGATGATCTTCGCGGTGAGCAATCAGCAAGTCCATATCCAATCCCGCTCGCGAGGGTCGTTCGTCTACGATGTCATCGCAGGGCGTTTCGTGCTTGGATCGGCCACCAGCCGTTGAGAAGGTGAATGGAGAGCAGGATGGCGCGGGGGCCTGCGAAGATCGGACCCCGGGCGGGATGCCCACGTTACGAGCTTCCTCTGGAAAAGAAGATGCCGGCCGGGAGACCTCACCCGGTGAACGCCGCAACGAACTGATCGCCGGGGGAGGGTGATTTTTATCTCGCATGTCGCGTCCGGGCCTGGTCCCGGACGCCGGCCCACAAGACACACAGCCCACAGCTATTATCTCGCCGGTCTGTGTGCACGTTCATCATCGCCTCCGCCTGTGATGACGCCGTAACGCGTTTCCTTATTCACTATCCGCAATTTCAGTTCATCTACACCATCTCGGCCGGTTCACGTCAACGTTTTAGGTGGATATTCTCGGACCTATGGCACCGTCTCGCCAGAAGGGCCGTAGAGGGGCGGTGTCAAATGGGCTGCGCCCGCCGATCCAATCGAATAGAGACGATGGATAGAGATCGCAGCCCAGCCTGGCGATCATTTGAGTTGTCCTGCGTCCGCGCAAGGACATCGTCTAAGGGGCCTTTATGACGATCTCGCAATAGACAATGCACTCATTCCCCGCCGGATCCGTAGCGGTGACCGTCACGACATAGGTGCCCTCATTCAAAGCCGGCTGGATCGTGTCATTCGGAAGCGTCCAGGTGCCGTTGCGATTGTTTCTGGCCGTGTAGGTCTTGCCGGCAATGGTCACCTTCACCGTCGCGTCCGGATCATTGATCTTTCCCGTCAGTTCCGGACTCGGATCGGTCGTGCTCAGGAAATGCGGGACCAGGACCGGGGCCGTCGTGTCGAGGGCGAAGGATACGATGGTGTCGTTCCGGTCGCCGTTCAGGGGTTCGCCCACCATACTGAGGATCGTGCTCTTGAGGGTCACCGTATGCCGGCCATCCTGAAGCGGCGCGGCGAACGTCACTTTCACAACATCGCTCTTCCACCCGGAAACCGACTTGGCCAACTGGCCGGCGGGTCCCCGGATCACAATGTCGCTATCGGCGCCTGCCGCCGGCTTCGAGAACACGAACGTCAGCTCCGGCGTCGTGTCCTTCGTCTGCTTGTGGTTCGGATCGGTCCCTATGCTCCCGGAAATGGACCAGCTCTTCAGTCTGAAACAGTCCGGCGGGTAGGCCGAGCCGGGACTCAAAACGACCACATTGTCGATCGCAACGCTGAAGGGCGTGCTGGGGTCGTCCCCGGCCGCGAACGTCAGGGTGGTTCTTGCCTCCGTCGCCACAAAGCGCCAGGTCTTCGTTCGCCACTGCACCGGCCAGGGCTTGCCCAGGGTCGGCATCGGTCCGATCCGGAGGGCCGGATCGACGGGGAATTCTTCGGAACCGCCGGCCGCCGATACCGTGACACGCGCTTCCTTCTTCGAATCGCCGTACGGATTGGGCGCGACGTCGAACCAGACATGGTACAGGGTGCCGGGCTGCGGCGTGTCGAACGTCTGGCGGATCACTCCCTTGCCGTCGTTGGCGCTGCTGAGGTCGGCAAACCGGTGTCCCGCGCCGGCATCGGAGAACCATGTCTCGTGGGTCCAATTCACCATGTTCTTGGCGATCTCCCAGGGGGCCAGATCGGCCGATTGGGGACCCAGGGCCCGGAAGAAACTCGCGGGCGGGTTGACGCCGTTTTCGAAGTCGCCGTTCTGGATCACGTTGCGGCAGTCATTCACGTCCGGACTGCCAAGACACACAGACCCTTGGTCGAACAGGACTCTCACCTGTCCCGGCGCAAAGCGTGTGTTCAGGTCCGTCATCATGCCGTCGAGCATGGCATACACTTTGAGGCCGCCCAGATAAAGGACCGAGCCCTTCTCGATGCGCAGACCGTCCTGGCCGTCCTTGCCGAACAGGTACAGTGCTTCCGGGTAACCGTAACGGTTGCCATTGTTCACGTGGTCCACCAGGAAGACGACGGCAGGCTGGTTGGGCTCGCCTATCACGATCTGTCCGACACCGAAATTGTCAGTGGTGAGTTTCTCCGCAGATGTATCCACATCCAAGCCGCCCACCTCAAGCTCCTGAGGGCCTTCCCCGACGAAGGACACGCGTGAATCGCGGAGCTGAAGCTTCGTTTCCTCCGTATGGGCATACCGGAAGTCTCCTCTGAGCACGAGCCCGGCCTGGCCCGGATTGGAGAGGGCGATCACGGCGCCCAGATTCAAATCCCGGCTGCCGACGAGAAGATCGTTCGAATGGTTCAGCGTGATGGTTACGGGGATCTTCGCGTTGACGTTGCCCAGAAGCAGCTTTCCCCCGTTAACGACGTTGAAGTATACGCCACCGGTGCTCCCATCGATTGTCTGTAGAGATGACGCGTCGATCGTGCCGCCGTCTATCGTTAGATGCAACTGTTCATTGTCTTTGGGGCCCGTGATCGTGGCCAAATGGGAGAGGTCTATGGCTCCTCCATGGCGAGCAACAATCTTGTGCTTTGCCTTGACGTTTTCATAACCATCGGAGAACGCGTCATTCAGCGCCGTCATAGCCGACAGGTCCAGAAGCGATCCCTCACCATCGGATGACAGCAGAGTGTAATCCCTGAAACCCGCATCGAGGTCCGTGGCCCAGTACGTAAAGGAAGGGGATGACGGGCTGCCGGCGGCTTTCAGCTTCGCTCCCTTTGTCGCGTGGAACAGGGTCGAGCTGACGGAGGACAATGAGGGCAGCTCCAAGTCTTTGCCATCGGCTTTGAACCATACGTAACCCCATTGGCTTGCATCCGAGGGCGAGACAGACGCCAGACGATCCAACCGAATGCTCCCGCCGGAACTCACGACAATATCCAGGTGCTCGTCACCCGAGGGTGCGATGATCTTCTTCAAGCCCGAAAGGTCTATCTCTCCGCCGTTTTGTGCCGTGATGCTGTGTGCACGGTTGGGATCGCTCGTGGAAAAACCGTCATTCAACTCCGTCACGGCCGAAAGGCTCAATACCGATCCGGTGCCATCGGATAACAGCAAGGATTGATCCGCTCCGAGACCGGCGGCGGAATAGGTCAGTAGGGCGGCGGACAGCTTCGCCCCGTGCTTCACTTCAAACGCGGCAAACTCGGCCAAAGACAGTGTGGGCAGGTCAAGGGTCGTCCCCTCCCCATCCAGTCGGAACCACACAAAACCTCGGCCGTCGGCATGACGGAGAGTCTTGAGGCTGCTCAGGTCGATACGGCCCCCTGCCTTTACGCGGATGTCCAAGTACTCGTCATCGGAAGGCGTGATGATCGTCGTCAATCGCGAAAGGTCGATCACGCCGTTGTTCTGGGCCGTGATGCCGTGTGCATATCGGGCGCCGCTCACGGAAAAGCCGTCATTCAACTCCGTCAGGGCGGAGAGATTCACAAGCGAGGCCGTGCCGTCCGCCTTCTTGCCATCGGACGAGATCAGGGTGTCGCTCTGCTTGAGACCGATAGCGGAATAGGCTCCGGCCGGGATCTTCACTTGCGCTCCACGGCGTGCCCAGACCCGGGCTTTGTCGCCGTGGAGTATTGCGTTAGAGGCAGTGAAATCGCCTCCATTGGCATCGATCATCCCATAGATGTCCGCCTGTCTTCTGACAGTGAAACTGCCTCCATTGACGCGAATCATCCCTTCGATGTATGCTTTGGAGGCTGTGAAACCGCCTCCTCGGCTATCAATCGTCCCATAGATGGCTGCTTGGTCATTGACATCATAGGTGCGGCCGGCTGGCACTGTGAACGTTGTGTTTTCATAGAGATAGAAGGTCTTCACCTTAGCGTCGACGTCGAGGGTGACAATGCCCTTATTGGTGGGGATGTCCACCGTGAAGTCCTGCCCCGAAGGCACTATCGCCGGGTCCCAACACGTTGCCTTGGAGTAGTTGCTGGTCCCACAGATCCACGTTGAATAGATGTCCTTGGCAGGGGTGCTCGATGCACAGAACAGAATCAACAGCCCCACGGAAATTCCGCGCAATCGGTGCATTCGCCTTGCCATCACAACCTTCCTCCTTCCAAGAATAATGCGAAAAACCTCCACGGGAGACAGCCGGGGCCGATCCTTCTGGAAACCCTCATCCATAGTCCCTGGTTAATCCAACCCTGTTGCCGCTCGGGCGTCCATAACTCCTCACTGTGCCGCAGCCACTCCCTGGTGCATGCTGTTTACTATTATGCGAAATCGTCGCTCCATTATCAAGACCATCGAACGGATTCTTCCCAGATTCCCGCAGGATATGTGGAAATACGCAGGTTTCAAGAGGGACGAAGCGAACCCGAAATGCGCGAAGGGGCAACCGCAAAGAGTCCAAAACAATACCGTGCGCCATGCTTACGCGCGCGTAAGCATGGCCCCCAGGGCCTCGGTGGGGTTTCTTTCTCCCACCCGCCGCAAAGCGGCTGAGCGACTCACAATGACATCACGGCCCTGTGACGCGGATGTCGTCGATGTAGAGGCGGCCGGAGCCGTTGGCCGTTGGGTTCTTGCGGTCACCTACGCCGATGTACATCTTTTTGACCTTGGACAGATTCAAGTCCGTCAGGCTGCTCAGGGGGATCTTCCACTCAGTCCACGTCGTGACGTTCAGGGCCGCCGGGTCGGGGTGGGTCACTACCACCGTCTTGCCGGCGCTGTCCTCGACGACGATGTACAGGTCGTCCGGGGTGTTGCCCGGGTGGTTGGCGCCGATGGCCGCGGTCTGCCACTGGCCGCTGACACCGCCGGTGGTTGCCAAGCCCGAGAACTGGGCGGTGCATACTGCGGCGGCGTTGTGACTTGTCAGGCACAGGCCGAGGTAGATCTGGCCGGTCATCGGGATGGTGGCCGAGGAGGCCGCCGGGTCGGTGCCGACACTGGTCCAGGTCTTGCCGTCCGCCGAGTGCTCGGCCTTGAGGACGTCGCTGGTGCGGGTCAGGCGCACCCACCTCGGGGTTTGGACGCCCGCTTGATTGACTTGGGCGCTGACGTCATTGGTGGCCGCGCGGCGCGGGAAGGAGACGCCGTTGCTGGGTGTGACCACGACGGCCGCGTGCTTGGAGCCGGCGTCGAGGCTCTCGCGGATCATGACGCCGGCCTTGGCCCAGCCGTTGGTGTTGCCGATGCTCTCGACCTTGACGGTGATCGAGCCATTGCCGGTGAGCCGCAGATAGGCATAGCGGAACTGGTCGGCGTAGTTCCAGATGTCGTCGCCGGCGGCGCTCATCGTGACGCTGCCGGGGGCCGTCTCGGCATACGACACCGGGTAGCCCCGGAACCACAGGCTCAGATCGGTCGCGCCATAGCCCGTCCAGTCCCGCGCCGGTGTGAACGTCTGCACGGCTTCGCTGAAGAAGAACTTCGGACCGGCGTTGTTGTAGGTCATGGGCATGGACTGCCTGCCGCCATGAACCATCACCCGCTCGGCAAACGGAGCCGGGTCGTTGCCCACCACCGAACCGGATTGGTCGCCCTGGGGATCGTAGTTGTCGGTCCAGGTCTCGTAGATGCGGCTGCCTTCTTCGTCCGTGTAGTCTTCGAACTCATCGACGATGAGATAGGCGGGGACGGTGAAGGTCCAGACGGTGCCCTTGTGGGTGGTGGCATCATCGGCCTCGACTTCGTCGATCCGCCAGAAATAGGAACCGCCGCCGAACTCGACCAGGCCGGCCAGCGAGAAGCTCGTGGTGGTCTGGCGGCCTTTGTATAGCGGCGAGCCGACGTCGGCGGCCTTGACCGCGTCCTTGTCCTTGCCGAAGTAGACATCGTGCCTGGCGGCTTTCTCGCCGGCCGACCAGCTCAGGGCCGTGGCGGCATCGATGTCCACATTGGCGCCGGTCGCCGGCTGCGGGTTCCAAGCCAGCGACGTGTCACCCCGCATGACCTGTTTGATCTGCTCCGGGGTCAGGGCCACGTTGTAGATGCGGACATCGTCGATCAGGCCATCCCAGAACTCGGCCAGGGTGTTCACCTGCCGGCCGATGCAGGCCCGGCTCGGAACGAGGTTCCAGGTCTTGGCCCCCGAGGCCACCTCCATGCCATCGGTGTAAAGCTTGGCCGTGGTGCCGTCGTAGGTCAGGCAGATGTGATGCCAGACGCCGATCTCCCAGAGGCCGTCTTTGAAGATGTCATCGCCGTAGCCACCGCCATAGAGCGATCCGCCGGTCATGCCGATGAACATGGCCTGGCTCGTGGCCGGCGAGCCATAGGCGGCGATCCACCGCCAGCCCGCCGCAACCGTGTCGGTCCTGGCCCAGCCGCACATGCTGCGCGGGGACCGGGCGGAGGACCAGGCTTTGGGATTGCCGAGGTCCACGTAGTCGTCGTCACCGTCGAAGCTTAGGGTCTCTCCATAGTAGCCTTCGACCCATTGCGGCTTGCCGCTGAGGGTGCCGTAATAGTCCCAGCCGGAGTAGTCCACGGCCGTGCCGGAATTCTCGTTCTCCAGCTTGTACCAGCCGACGAGGGCGGGGTCGGTCTTGGGCATCACCGGCCGGACCGCGAAACTCCATACGGCGCCGGCCGTCTTGTTGCCGCCGGTGATCTCGTCCACACGCCAGTAGTAGACTTGACCCCGCGTCAGGGTGCCCGGGATGTAGGATGTAGTGGGCTGGGTGCCCTTGAACGTGTTCCCGGTCCCGGCCTCGACGGCGGCACGGTCCGTGCCGAAATACACATCGTGTCCCGTCGCGTTCAGGCCGGCCGACCAGGTGAGCGCCACGTTGGGATCGACGTACGGGGCGCCGTCGGCGGGCTGGGGCGACCAGGCGGCTTTCGGCGTGACGGTGAAACGCCACACGTCGCCCGTGTACACCATCCCGGTCGCTTCAATGCCGTCCACCCGCCAGTAGTAGGTCTGCCCCGACACGAACGGTTGCAGGTGATAATACATCTTGAGCACCGCCGGCTGGCGCGTGGCGACGCGGTTGGCCGCTGTCAGCTCCGGGGTTGTGCCCAGGTAAACATCCTCGAACAAGGCCGTATCGCCGGGGGTCCAGGTGAACAGCGGCATGAACACGCCGACGGCGCCGTCGGCCGGACTGGGCTTGCGGGCCTTCACCTTCGGCGGGACCAGGGCCTTCATTTCCGCCGCTGTGAGAACGTGGTCGTAGATCCGCACGTCATCGACCGTGCCGTCCCAGAATTCAGCGGCGTCGTTGACCTGCCGCCCGATGTGGGCCCGGCTCAGGACCAGGTTCCAGTTCTTCGCCGCCGAGCCGATCTCGCGGCCGTTGAGGTATGCCCGGGCCGTGGTCCCATCGTAGGTCAGGCCGACGTGGAACCACTCGCCCACCTGCCAGGTGTTGGTCACGGTGACGTCGTCCCCGCCATAGCCGCCGGCGACGAGCGTGCTTGCGTTGAGGCCGATGAACATGGCCTGCCCCGTCGCGGCCGAGCCATAGGCGGCCATCCAACGGTAGCCGGAGGCGACGGTGTCGGTCTTACCCCACCCGCACATGCTGCGGGCGGATCGCCCAGCCGGCCAGCCGACGGGATTACCGAAATCGACGTAGTCGTCGCGCCCGTCGAACTGCAGGGCGCCGCCGTCGGTGCCGGAGACCCACGCCGGGCCTCCGATCAGGGTGCCATTGAAGCCGCGCCCGCTGGAATCGGCGGCCGTCGTGCCGGACCCATCATCCAATTTCCAGTGCGCCACGAGGGCCGCCGAAGCGGTGCCGGCCAATCCCAATATCAAGACAACCACTGCCGGGCGGGTCAGTCGCCTGCACATGTGCGTCCTCCGTTCTTGGATTTACTATCTACAATCTACTATTCTTTTCAACGGCCCGCAGGAAAGCTATGGGCCACCCCAGAAATCGTGCGATAGAGATTGCTTCGCTCCGCTCGCAATGACAGGAACAGGCGTTGTGTGTCATTGCGCGCGAAGCGCGGCAATCCATTCCCTATCGTCGTGGAACTTGCGAAATACGGTGTTACACTTGTAGGCACGTGGCGCCAATAGTCCGGCGCCTGTCTACAAGGGCCCCGACGCGCAGCGGCGCTACGCGTCGGGGCCAACAAATCACAAATCCTCAAACGTCCATGACGCATCCCTACTGCTTGATTACTCGGATGTCGTCGATGTACATTCGGCCAGTGCCGGCCGGAACCGTAGCCTTACGATCACCGACGCCGATATACATCTTCTTGACCTTGGCCAGATTCACGCCGGTCAGGCTGCTGAGCGGGACCTTCCACTCGGTCCAGGCGGTCAGCCCGACCGCCGCCGGATCGGAGTGGGTCAAGACCGCACTCTTGCCGGCACTGTCCTCGACAACAACATAGAGCTTGTCAAGATCATTGCTGTAGCCGGTTCCCACCCTGACGAACTGCCATTGACCGGTGACCGTACCCGTGGTCGTCACCTCGGAGAACTCACCAAAGCAGGTGGCGGCGCCGAAGTTGTTGCTGGCGACGGCCAGGCCGATGGTCACATTGGCGCCCATGTTGATCATCTGGGGGTTGAGCGACTTGTCGGTGCCGGTATTCTCGGTGTCCGGCTGGCGGGTCCAGGTCTTGCCGTCCGGTGAATAGTACGCGGTGATCAGGTTGCCCTTTCGCTCGACCTTGACCCAGAACGGCAGGGCGGTGAACGCACCGGTGGCGCTGTGGGCCGAGACGGCATTGCCGCCGGTCGTCGGGCGGTTCTGGAAGGCCCTGCGGCGGTCGGGCGTCGGGAACACGAGTCCATAGGTGGACGCCGGATCCAAGCTTTCGCGGATCATGACGCCGGCCTTCGCCCAGACGGAGGTGTTGGTCACGCTGAGGACCTTGGCGGAAATGGAGCCGTCGCCGTTGAGGGTCTTGTAGAAGTAGCGGAAGCTGTCCGCCGTGCCCCAGATGTCGTTCGAGCAGGCGCCGATCTTATACTGGCCGGCGGGCGCCTCGACGACCGGGACGGTCGCGGGCCTGCCCTGGAACCAGAGGCTCAGATCGGTCATGCCATAGCCCGTCCAGTCCTGCACCGGTGTGAACGTCTGCACGGTCTCGCTGAAGAGGAACTTGGGACCGGCGTTGTTGTAGCTCATGGGCATGGACTGCCTGCCACTATGGACAATCGTCCGCTCGGCAAACGGAGCCGGGTCGTTGCCCACCACCGAACCGGATTGGTCGCCCTTGGCATCGAAGTTGTCGATCCAGGTGTCGTAGATGCGATTGTCCGTGTCATTGTAGTTCTCGAACTCATCGACGATCAAGTAGCCCGGCACGGTGAACGACCAGACGACGCCCTTGTGGATGGTGGTGCCGTCGGCCTCGACCTCGTCGATCCGCCAGTAGTACGTGCCGCCGCCGAACTCGACCAGTCCGGCGAGAGAGAAGCTCGTGCCGGTCTGCCGGCCCTTATACAGCGGGGAGGCCGCATCGGCGGCTTTCACGGCGTTCTTATCCTTGCCGAAATAGACGTCGTGCTTGACCGCCTTATCGCCCGCCGACCACGACAGAGCCGTGGCGTCGCGGATGTCCAGAATGGTGGTCGACTTGGGCTGCGGGCTCCAGGCGATCAACAGATCGCCTCGCATCGTCTGCTTGATCTCGTCCGCGGTCAGGGCCCTGTCGTAAATGCGAACGTCGTCGATCGCGCCGTTGAAGAAGGCGATCTTGGGATTCGTCCAGCCTCGGGCCCCGATGGAGATCATCCGGGTCGTGTTGTAGTTATCGTCTCTGGTGTTCGTATCGGAGTTTCTCAGCTCTCCGTCCAGATAGATCTTGTGCCCCACTGCATCTTTCGTCGCGGCCACCATGTGCCACTCGTCTGCAGTCCAGATGGTCCGGCCCACGCTGAGGGCGCGGAAACCCGGGGCCGTGTCGTAGTAGTGCAACGAGAGGTCCCCGTTCGTCCCGACCGCGTCCTCGACGCCGAAGACCAGGTCGCTGCGCGAACCGCGGCAGAGCAAATACTGAGCACCACTATTGCCGGCGATGTCCTTGCCCACTTTGAACCAGAGGCAGCACGTGTAGGCCTTAGGCAAGTAGAGAGCCGCCGGCGTACCGAAGTCCACGTAGTCGCTGGTGCCGTTGAACTTCAGGCCGCTGCCGAGGAGGCCTTCCACCCATTGCGGGCTGCCCGTGAGCGTGCCGTAATAGTCATTGCCGGAATAGTCGGCGGCGAAGGGGGATTTCTCTTCGTCCAGCTTCCACCACGCCAGCAGACTCGGATCGGTCTTTTCAGCGACAGGACGGACGGTGAAAGACCAGACCGGGCCGGGCACTGTGGTGCCATCGACAAGCGTCTCATCCACGCGCCAGTAATAAGTCTTGCCGCGCTCCAAATTCGCCGCGGCGTAGGTGGTTGTCGGCTGCTTGTCTGCTTTCTTGGCGGCTGCCGTGGCGGTTTCGACCGCGGCGCGGTCCGTGCTCAAGTAGACCGTGTGGGTCACGGCATTCATGCCGGCGGACCACTCGAGGGTCGTCGCGACTGGCATGTGCGTAGCGCCATCAGCAGGCTTCTGGGCCCAGGCGGTCGCCGGGGTCGCGGTAAAGCTCCACACGTCTCCCGTGGTTACCTTGCCGGCGGCATCCACTTCATCCACACGCCAATAATGGACGGCGCCTGGTTTCAGCCCCGCTACATGGAAGTACATGGTGAACGGGAGATTGGCCCCGGCCAGATTGGCGGCCGTCAGCTCCGGCGTGGTGCCGACGTAGACGTTGTGGACCACGGCGGAGGTACCCGGCTGCCACTGGAACAGCGCCTGCGAGACGCCGATGGACTTGTCAGCGGGATTCGGTTGAT
>Ga0315286_10004951_pt1 | contig 12820 bp, 14 predicted proteins | sample YL17G10_0_MG_FD_205038 | JGI IMG/M metagenome (GOLD analysis project Ga0315286, IMG submission 205038) | Sediment microbial communities from Yellowstone Lake, YNP, Wyoming, USA - YL17G10_0 | ecosystem: Environmental > Aquatic > Freshwater > Lake > Sediment | place: USA: Wyoming | collected... | reverse complement strand
CGACGGCAATGGCGGTCTTGCCGGTCTGCCGGTCGCCGATGATCAACTCACGCTGCCCGCGGCCGATGGGGATCATGGCGTCGATGGCCTTGATGCCCGTTTGCAAGGGTTCGCGCACCGACTGACGCGTATTCACGCCGGGGGCAACCACTTCAATACGGGACGAGAGCGACGATTTGATCGGGCCCTTTCCATCAATAGGCTGGCCAATCGCGTTCACCACACGACCGAGCAAGGCTTCGCCGACTGGAATCTCTGCAATACGTCCCGTGCGCTTGACCGGATCGCCTTCCTTAACCCCCACGTCATCGCCCATGAGCACGGCGCCGACGTTGTCTTCTTCAAGATTCAGGGCGATCCCGTAGAGGCCGCCGGGGAATTCGAGCATCTCGCCGGCCATGGCGCCGTCGAGACCATAGACCTTGGCTATCCCGTCTCCGACCTGGATGACTGAGCCGGTCTCCTTGACGTCGACCTGTTTGTCGAAGCCTTTGATCTTTTCTTTGATGATCGAACTAATTTCTTCTGCCTTGATCTGCATGGCTACTCCTTAGTCAACAGACTCTGCATCGCTTGTAACCGCCCACGGACGGTGCTATCCACCACCGTGCTGCCGAGATGGATCTGCACGCCGGCGAGATGGCGGGCATCCGTTTGAAAGGTCACGTCGATTTGGCGCTTGAGCATTTCGCGCAAGCGAGTGCTGATTCGATCTTGTTCAGCTGGGGGCAAGGCCGCAGCGGAGGAGACGGTGATTTGCTGGGTGCCTTTCGACGCATCGGCCAGTTTCGCGAAGGCCGCGGCGATTTCAGGGAGAAAGCCGACGCGATTCTTCTTCACCAACTGTCCAAGAAAGGTTCTTCCGACGGGAGGACACCCCAGGCGTGAACCGAGTTCTGCGAGGACGGCAATTTTCTCTTCGGCGCCAAAAGCCGGCGAGGCCAGGACATGGCGCAATGCGACCGAGTCCTTGATCGCTTGACCCAACCCCGTTAAGGCCGCGCGGGTTGGTTCAATGGTGGATGCGTCGAGTAGCTCAAAGAGCGCCTGTGCGTAACGTCGCGCAACTACTGTCTTGATCACTCTACTGATCCGTTCGTTCTTCTTTTTGACAAAAGGGAAACCTTCGTGCTCTTGCACGAAATGCGGCGCGCCAAGTTAGCATTGGCAGATCAGGACTGTCAATACGATGGTGCGGATCATGAGGAAGCTACAATGATTGGATGATGCCGCCGCCGAGCACGTGATCGTTTCGATAGAAGACCGCGGACTGTCCTGGGCTCAACGCGCGTTGTGGCTCATGGAAGAGAATGCGAAGGGTACCCTCTGAAAGAGACTGAACGGTCGCAGGCGTGGCAGGGGTGGCATACCGGACCTTGACCTTGACCTCTGTTGATCCAGTGAGAAGTGAGGAATCGAAGAGATTCAGATCTGCGACGTCACACTGACTGCGCCGCAACGACTCTTCTGCTCCAAGGACGACGGTATTGGTGACAGGTTGTACTTGCTGCACATAGAGCCTGCGGCCAGCCGCAATACCGAGACCTCGCCGTTGGCCTGGCGTATAGAAAGCGATCCCCTCATGGTCGCCTAAATATCGGCCTTCATCGTCCACGAAGGCCCCTGGTTTCTTGGCGGCAGGCGCTTCCTTCTCGATGAAGGTTCGATAATCGCCGTGGCTTACGAAGCAGATTTCCTGGCTCTCCTTCAATTCGTCCGCGGGAAGGCCCAAGGCCTCGGCCTCCTTCCATACGTCCGTCTTCTGCATGCCCCCCACAGGAAAGAGAAGGCGAGCGAGCCATGACTGACGAAGACGATAGAGGAAATAGCTTTGATCTTTCTTGGGATCGGCTGCTCGCTGGAGAGTCGACAGCCCCTCGGATTCGCCAATGCGAACATAGTGGCCTGTGGCCACAAAATTGATCCCGCGTGCATCCGCAAGCTCGATGAGACCCCGCAGTTTGACGCGCTCATTGCACCGGACACAGGGATTGGGCGTTGTGCCTTCGAGATAGCCGGCAACAAAGTCGTCGATGACGCCGGCACGAAAGATTTCTCTGGTGTCGACCACCTCATGCGGAATCTTCAATGTCTGCGCGACATACCGGGCAATGCCGACCTTGCAGCATCCACGTTCCTCCCAGCGTTTAGAGACCGCGACTGTTTCGTCTTCGTGTTCCCAGACCTGAAGCGTGACGCCATAAACGTCGTAGCCCTGGCGAACCAGCAGCGCTGCGGCGACAGAACTATCCACTCCACCGCTCATGCCAAGGAGAACTGTAGGGCGAGCCATACGGTCGCTATTGTACTGAGGAGACAGGAAAAGGGCTAGAGGGCTGCTTTCTGCGTTTAATGAGTGGATGCAATAAGGCCGTGAGGCACGTCGACCGAGAGGGCGCGTTTGTCGCTCCAATGATGAGCACCCATGTCACACCTGCCATGGAAATGAGAGCCTTCTTCGATCGCAATGACTGGGGTCCGGATATCGCCAACAAGAACACCGGGCTTAAGGATGTGAATCTTTTCATTGGCAGTGATGGTGCCATTGATTTTGCCGCTATTCATGAGCACCCCAGCTGACACGATGCCCTCGATCACGGCATGCTCTCCGACGATTAACGTTCCGGTTGTATGAATCTCGCCTTCGACGCGCCCATCTACGCGAACGGTGCCGTCAGAACTCACGACGCCCTTGAAGTCCACGCTTTTCCCCAGAAGCGTCAAATTCTCGCTGTTCTGTTCGGCTTGATGGCCCCGTTCTTTCATTGACCACATGATCGCCTCCTAGGACTCTTCCCACACATGCATGGCCCATCACCACACAAAGAATGTGCAGAATAAATACCTAAATATTAATATCCCCCTAACCTTTGACTCGCTTCATGCCCGTGGGCATGATCATTCCGACGGGATGCAGAGAGGCGTCCCGAGGGACCTCGCGCACGCTGTGAGCCATTTCGAGTGCACCGTTGAATCGCACGCCATCTTCCATTGAAAGGACTGGAGCCTTGACCCTCCCATTCATCACGGCCGGAGCCCGGAGCATGACGCACTCTTTCGCAACGACATCCCCGGTGACCTTTCCTGTACACACAATCGTTCCAGCGGTAATTGTTGCCTGGATGACGGCCTCTTCACCAATTGGCCACACGCCAGCAGTGTAAATTTCTCCGTCGAGATACTCATCAATTCTCGCCGTGCCACTATAGGAGATAGTGCCCTTGAACTCAACACCCTTTTCCCACGAAGGCACTCATGTCCCCGGCCCCTCGGCAATTGAGCTGGCTGCAATCCTAGTCACCTCTTCGCTTTCCTGCTCGCTTGAGCTCGTTCCTTCTTTATTGTCCTGCCCCCACATGGGCGCGCCTCCTCGAGTTGGTGACTCCACTATTCCAGCGCAGTTGTTATGCTGTGTGGAAAATAGTCGGTAAGACCCGGCGCGCTCAAACACCAAGCGCACAATTTTTGGGAGAACATGTTGCATGGGAACAATCTACATGCAGTTGAGTCTTGAACAACGGGCGATGATCCACACGCAACTGGAGAGGGGCATCAACCCGGCGGCGATTGCCAGGGGGTTGAATCGTTCGGCCTCGACGCGGTCTCCGAACTCCGTCGAAACGGCTGGACGCGACCGAAGACGCATCGCGGCCCTGGACGACCTCCGGTGGCAGGCGGCTACCGTGCCGACGCGGCCCGGACGCGCGCCCATGCCTGCACGGTCACACCGCGCGTTGCGCGCCGCCTGCGACCAGGAACCGCGTTGTGGGATCAGGTCACCCGCTACCTGAAGGCCGGCTACTCGCCTGAGCAGATTGCTGGGACACTGGCGCTTGTGCATGCCGACCCGCCTTCGCTGCCGGTGTCTCACGAAACCATCTACACCGCCCTCTACGCCATGCCACGTGGCGCATTGCGGACGGACGTGATCGGCTGGTTGCGCTTCGGCCATGCCAAGCAGCGCGCGCGCGCGGGAGGGGAAGACCAGCGGGGACGGATTCCTGACAGGGTCAGTATTCATGACCGGCCGCCTGAAGTTGAAGCGCGGCTGATACCTGGGCTCTGGGAGGGCGATCTCATCAAGGGAGCGCACCACCCTGTTCACGGTACGGTCCAGGATGAACGACGCCTGTGCCGAATCGGCGCTGAGCGGATTCAGCCATGTGCTCATTCGTCTCGATGTGCATACACGTCTGTCGCTGACGTACGATCAGGGCCGGGGAATGTCGGCGCATCAACGGCTGACTGAAGCCACCGGGGTGACGGTCTACTTCGCCGATCCGCACCATCCCTGGCAGCGCGGCATCAACGAACACCGCAACGGTCTGTTGCGGCAGTACCTGCCCAAGGGGAGCGACGTGAGTGGCTTCACCCAGAAGGAGCTGGACGCGATGGCCTGGACACTGAACACCCGACCACGCAAGTCGCTGAACGTCTGGTGTCCCGCTGAGTGGTTCACCCCAGACGCGTTCGATTTCAGGCAGCATCATGCGGCGCTTTTTGCACTTGGTCATTGAAACCGCCTAAGATGATATACAGAAGTTCACGAGTACGTAGAAGCAACAAGTATGCCTCTATCTTTCATGATTTCTGCGAGGCAGGAATGCGGTGCGGACTAATTCAGAAGTGTTTCGAGAATCCCGTCGAGTTCAGGAGGAGAGAAGTAGTGAATGACGATTTTCCCACCACGTTTTCCTTGTTGGATCATGACTTTGGTACCTAATCGTTTTTGCAACCGCGCTTCAACATCAGACCAGGGTGTTCGCCGTAATTCCTTTGTCCCTCGCTTCTTTGCAACCGGCGAGGATGCTATGAGTTTTTCCGTCTCTCTCACCGATAAGGCTTTTGAGACCACAAGCTGGGCGACTCTAAGCTGTTCATTCTGGCCAGGAAGACCGAGAATCACTTTGGCATGTCCCATGGAGAGCTGATTCGTTTCAATCAGCTGCTGGATCTCTATAGGAAGATGTATAAGACGCACGACATTGGCGATCGATGATCGCTCACAACTGACTCGTTGCGCAATTATGTCCTGAGTCAGTCCAAATTCGTTCATCATCCGATGGTAGGCTCTGGCCATTTCCATGGGATTGAGATCTGCTCGCTGAATATTTTCTACCAGTGCAAGGACGACAGATTCTTGATCTCCGCAATTGCGAATGACAGCTTGAATCGTTTCCAGTCCCGCTTCTTTCGCCGCGCGCCAACGCCGTTCACCGGAAATGAGTTCGTATATTCCGTCGCCCTTGCGGCGCACCAAAATTGGTTGCAGCAATCCACTTTGCTTCAATGAGGCCGTGAGTTCTGCCAGTTCCTGAGGAGCAAACGTTTGTCTCGGTTGATACCGATTCGGCACAATCGCATCGACCCGCAGGCGTTGAACCTCCGGCATTTCAGGCATCGCCGCAGGCTTGGGGGTAGGCAGCAATGCGTCGAGTCCTCTACCGAGCGCTTTTTTCTCCATGACTCACAAACTCCTTGGCTAAAGACAAATAGGCTTGGGCTCCTGCCGATGCGACGTTATACAACATGGCCGGACGTCCGTAACTTGGAGCCTCGGCGAGTGTCACGTTTCGTGGGATCACGGTGCTGTAGACGACGTCTTTGAAATGCTCGCGAACTTGCTCAACGACTTGACGCGCCAACGTATTCCTCGCATCAAACATTGTCAAGACGATCCCTTCCAACTCGAGATCCGGGTTAAACGACTGACGAACTCGATCGATGTTTCCAACCAAGCGGCTTAACCCTTCCATGGCATAGTATTCACATTGAACCGGAACTAAAATGCTGTGCGCTGCAACCAGCGCATTCACCGTCAGAATCCCCAATGTCGGAGGGCAGTCGAGAAAGATCACGTCGAATAGTTGCTCAACATCTCGCAAGAAATGTCGAAGCAGTTTTTCCCGCTCTTCAACATTCACCAGCTCTATTTCGGCCCCTGACAAGTCAGCATTTGCCGGCAAAAGTGACAAACCGTTCACCTCTGTGACTTGCACAGCATCCTGAAATTTCACATAGTTAACCAGGCAGTTATACACGGTAGTCTTTAAGGAACGCGGGTCGATCCCCAGCCCGCTTGTGGCGTTCCCTTGCGGATCCATATCCACAAGCAAGACCCGCTTGCCCAGGAGTGCGACACCAGCAGCAAGGTTCACGGCCGTTGTAGTCTTTCCTACGCCACCCTTCTGATTTGCGATCGCTACAATCCTTGCCATATTTAAGCTTGGGTCAATCACTCCCTCACGTACTCATCAAGAATGTTCCACGTGGAACGTACACATATACTATTGATTATATTAATAACTTACTCTCTCAATCACTGAGACGACTCTCTTGCCAGATCCTTGCGGGAGAACAAGCGCTGTTTCGCTCACAAGATGAAACTCTTCCCCGATTTCCTGATCTTTGACGGGCTCTGTTCGATACAAGACAACTCTTCCTCTTGAAGTCAGCAAGGCAGGAATGTGTTTCCTTATTTCTTCAAACTTCAACGCCCTTACCACAACCGTATCAATAGCATTGCGGAGCGGCCGCTTGGCATATTGTTCGATGGTGCCATCAAACGTGGAGATACCACGAAGTGTTAACAGACCGATCACTGAGTTGAGAAATGAACATTTTTTCTGAACTGGCTCAACCAGGACCAACCGCATGTCAGATCTCACGATTTTAAGAGGGATGCCAGGAAAACCTCCCCCAGACCCCACATCGAGCACCACGCCATTGTGAGGAAAACTTGTCGCGACAAGCGCAGCGAGTGAGTCCACGAAGTGCTTGATGATGATTTCCTTAGGATCGATGATCGCCGTGAGATTGATCGCCTTATTCCATTCAATGAGATGAGCGAGATAGCGCATGAACTGCTCGGCATGGCTTTCCTCGATAGTCAGACCAAGTTCCTTTACGGAACTGATCGTAAATTCGCGCAATTCTGGTTCATGTTCCACGTGGAACAATTACGTGAATCAGCAGATGAGGTCAAGACATTCCGGAATGAATAGGGAGAATTTCCGCGTTCGCTTGTCTAGCAGGTTGCGGAAAAACTCTAGGCACACGAGAACTTCGATGGTCCGCACACGTGGCACAACGGGAGAACATTCCCGCAGGATCGCCGCGAGAAGGCTGAGGTCGAGGCTAAGGCTGAGGTTCAGATGAGGACAGGCAGATCCTCGTTCAGCCTCAACCTCGACCTCAACCTTCTCCAAGGCGGGCGGACTTTTTCAGCATCCTGATAGGCTTAGACTTGCAGAAGGCTATCCCGACGTGATTCGCCATTGTATTTTTCGAGCGCCACAAGGAGAAGAGAAATTGCTGCCGGCGTGACTCCTGATATTCTCGATGCCTGGCCAATAGACGCGGGGCGAACTTTCTTTAGCTTTTCTCGGACCTCTCGCGAAAAACCAGGAGTCCCATCGTAATTGAAGGCTACCGGAATGGGCTTTGTTTCGAGTTTTTTGAATCGCCCTATCTGTTGAAGTTGGCGCTTGATATAACCTGAATACTTGACTTGTAACTCTATTTCATCAGCAGTTTCAATATCTTGCACTGCGATCACCTCAAGCGCCTCTAACAGAGTCTTATAACTCGCCCCCTGGCGCCGTAAAAGTTGAGCCGCGGTGCAGGGCCCAGATATCTCCTCAATCTGAACCTTAGCCAGGCGTTCACGAACAGTTTCCGTGAGTCTTGGTCGAAGCTCTTCAAGGCGTACGAGCTCAGATTCAATTGTTTTCTGTTTTAACTGGAACCTTGCATAGACTTCGTCGCAAATCAATCCAACCTGCCGTCCGGTATCAGTTAATCGAAGGTCAGCATTTCCATGGCGCAACAGTAGGCGGTATTCTGCCCGTGATGTAAACATGCGATAGGGTTCACGTGCGTCTTTTGTAATGAGATCGTCAATTAACACGCCAATATAAGCCTGCGACCGGTCGAGCACTAATGGCAACTCCCCTCGAAGTCTAAGGACTGCATTGATCCCAGCCATCAGACCCTGAGCCGCTGCTTCCTCATATCCGGATGTCCCATTGATCTGTCCCGCGTGGTAGAGACCGGCCAGAAGCTTGGTCTCCAGAGTCTGGTGCAATTGCCGTGGAGGAAAGTAGTCGTACTCGATCGCATACCCAGGCTTGAGCATGGTGGCTTGTTCTAACCCGGGAATCGTCTTCAGCATCGCGGCCTGCACATCAACCGGTAGGCTGGTGGAGATCCCGTTGGGATAAAACTCACGGCTATCCAACCCTTCCGGCTCGATAAAAATCTGGTGACGTTCTTTATCTGCGAAGCGTACGACTTTATCTTCGATCGACGGACAGTACCGCGGCCCCACCGACTCAATGATGCCGCTGTAGAGCGGCGACCGGTCCAGATTGCGCTGGATCAACTCGTGCGTCGCACGATTGGTGTGGGTCAAATGACAGGGGAGCTGCCGGTTCTCAATCCGGTCGGTCCGATACGAAAATGGCGGCGGCGGATCGTCGCCCGGCTGCGGCGCCATCACGGAAAAGTCGATGGTCGCCCCATCCAAACGAGGAGGCGTGCCGGTTTTGAGCCGGCCCACTTCGAACCCCAGGTCGCGCATACAATCAGACAGGTGCTCGGCGGACGCCTCTCCGGCTCGTCCCGCAGGAAAATGATTCAGGCCGATATGGATAAGTCCCTTAAGGAATGTACCCGATGTCAGAATAACGGCCTTCGCCTGAATGTGATCACCGCGATCCGTCACCACGCCCGTAATCGCACCGGCATGCGTCAGCAAGCGATCGACCGTTCCCTCGCCGATCGTCAGCCCTGGCTGCCGGCTCAACGTTCGTTGCATGGCGTCTCGGTACAGCTTCTTGTCGCATTGGACGCGGAGGGCTCGCACCGCCGGGCCTTTACTCGTATTGATGAAGCGGAACTGGATGCCGGCTTGATCGGTGTTCCGCGCCATCTCCCCACCCAGCGCATCGATTTCCTTTACCAGATGTCCTTTGGCGATTCCCCCGATCGCCGGGTTGCACGACATCTGCGCGATGCGGTCGTGATCCATCGTGAGCAGCAAGGTTCGCGCACCCATACGCGCCGCGGCCAAGGCGGCCTCGCAGCCGGCATGACCTCCACCTACCACCATGACGTCAACCGCCTGTCCCACGTTCAACCTTTTCCTACTTGCCGATACAGAATTCTGAAAAGATCCGGCCAAGAATCTCGTCCGTCGTAATGGCGCCCGTAATTTCTCCGAGCGCGTCGGCTGCGGCGCGCACATCGATCGAGACCAGCTCCCCGGCCATCCCACACTGCACAGACTCCAGAGCCTGGCCCAAGGATTCACCAGCCCGGCGCAACGCGTCCCGATGTCGCACGTTCGTCACCGTGACGCTCTCCGCTGCCTCAAAGCCTCCGGACACCAGCTGAGTACGAAGAGCCGACTTCATCATCTCAACCCCCAAACCTGTCTTCGCCGAAATAATGCACACCCGATGGCCCGCAAGCGCGGCGTCCGTCACCACCGTATCGGCAAGATCCGCCTTGTTCAGCAGCACCACATGCTTGCGATCTCTGACCGCACTCAAGAGATCGCGATCATCGCTCGTGAGGGGCACCGTCCCATCCACCACCACTAACAAGAGGTCCGCCTCTTCTTGTGCGGCACGCGTCCGTTTGATCCCTTCCTGCTCGGCTATATCGTCCGTTTCCCGCAAGCCTGCCGTATCAATTAAACGAATCATCACCCCGTCAAGATCGATGGATTCCTCAATCACATCCCTCGTCGTCCCGGGAATGGCCGTTACAATCGCCCGCTCTTCCCTCAGGAGACGGTTCAACAAGCTGGACTTGCCGACATTCGGGCAGCCAAGGATGACGACGCGCGCCCCTTCCCGCAAGATCCGCCCATCCTGCGCCGTCGCTTCCAGTTTCTGAACCACCGCACAGGCCGCCCCTACGATACGCACCAGTTCATCACGTTGAAGAAAGGAAATATCTTCGTCCACAAAATCGATCCCCGCCTCCACATGGGCCAACACCGTCAGGAGAGAGGTCCGAGCCTGTTCCACCTCACGAGCGAGATCACCCCGCAGCTGGCGTTGAGCGATGTTCAATCCGGCGGATGATGTGGCCCTGATGGTATCGAGTACCGCTTCCGCCTGGGAGAGATCTAACCGTCCGTTGAGAAAGGCCCGCTTCGTAAACTCTCCCGGTTCCGCCATCCGTGCACCGGACTCAATACATACCTTGCAGACCATCCCAAGCACCAACGCTCCGCCATGAGACTGAATCTCCACCACATCCTCTGCCGTAAACGACCGCGGAGCCTTCATATAGACCACGAGCGCCTCATCGAACAGGCCCGATACAGGCGCGCGTTTATGAACGACCCTCGCCTCTTTCCGCTTGTCAGATGCGGGGATCACAAGATCGGCAAGATGCAGCGTATGCGAGAGAACCGATGAGAGGGGAACACCAGACCGCAACCGAACAACTTGGGAGGCGACGACAAGCGCCTGAGGGCCACTCAGACGAACGATTCCAATGCCGCCTTCACCAATCGGCGTGGCAATGGCACAGATCGTGTCTTCGAGTCCTCCATGCATGACGGCTCTTTCACTGGCAGGATGCTGAAAAAGTGCGCCCGCCTTGGAGAAGGTTAAGGTCGAGGTTGAGGCTGAGCGAGGATCTGCCTGTCCTCATCTGAACTTCAGCCTTAGCCTCGACTTCAGCCTTCTCGCGGCGATCCTGCGTGGCGTTCTCCGTTGTTTCCAGACGCCAAGTCCATGAAGTTCTGGTCCGCGTAGAATCGTCACGAAAGACTGGCGGGACGAGCCAGACGCGAGGGTTCATCTGGTTCATCTGGTTCATCTGATTCAAGCAAACAAACGAGACAGACCAGATAAACAAGCTAGACCAGCCGGGAGGCGCTTATGCGTTCGTGCCGCCGCTCTGCTCGGCCCCTGCCGCGACGAATGCCTTGTTGCGAAACAGAAAACGATCCGTGATCAATTGTTGGGAGATGGTCAGGGCATTGTTCGTCACCCAATACAACACCAGGCCCGCAGGAAAGTTTACGAACAGGAATGTCATGCCCACGGGGAGCACCAGCATGATCTTCGCCTGTGCAGGATCCATCGTAGTGGGCGTGATCTTCTGTTGGATAAACATCGTCACCCCCATGATCACCGGCAACACATAGTAGGGATCCTGCATCGACAAATCGGTAATCCAGAGCATGAAAGGGGCCTGGCGCAAATCGATCGTCGTGTAGAGGACATTGAACAGGGCCACGAAGACCGGCATCTGCAAGATCATCGGGAGAAAGCCGCCCAGCGGATTCACTTTCTGATCCTTATACAGCTTCATTAACTCTTTGTTCAGACGGTCGCGGTCACCCTTGTATTTCTCCTGGACTTCTTTGATCTTGGGTTGGATCAGCCGCATCATTTTCATCGACTTGTAGCTCTTGTATTGCAACGGCACAAATAACAGCTTGATCGCCATCGTCAGCAGGATGATGGTGACCCCATAGTTATAGGCATAGTCATGGATGAATCGCAGCACATAAAAGATCGGCTTGGCGACCGACTTCACAACAGTCCAACTGCCGAAGATGAAGAATCCGAAATCGATCGTATCCTCCAGGCCCACGTTCAACGAGCGGAGCGTGTCATATTCCTTCGGGCCTGCAAACAGCTGAAGCGCGACCGAGGACGCGGCTCCGGTCGCGGCCATCCGCACCCCAGCCGACACGATCTTCACGTCCTTAGTGCCTTCGTTCTTGGCCAGCGCGGCCGTACCCTGTTTCGGCATCAACACCGATACAAAGTACTTATCGTGCAATGCGACCCACTGAACCGCCCCCTTCCGCTCAAGTTCCTTTTCTGGCGTCTCTTTTTCTACTTTGTCGTCAACCTGCGAGGCCAGTCCGATCACACCAATGAACCCACTACCCCATTCCACGATACCGAAGTTAGTCCCCAACACGACATCATAGGGTTCGGTCACCCCCTCCATGGCGACCGATACATCCACCACATAACTATCGTGATGAAATGTCAGCCGTTTCTCCACGCCGAGATGGGTGACTGGATCATGGAACTGCATCGTGACATGGCCGACAGGATGAGCGGCATCGAGAATCGTGAAGTCTTGCTCAATATTATAAAGGCCTTCTCGAATCGTCTTGTCGGTGTCGGCATTCGCCACCGTAATCGAGAGTGGGCCTTTGAACTTCCCTTCTTGATAGACGAGTTGCACCGGCTTCTTTTCAGGGGGCGCCGTATGGTATCGCTTCAGCTCCCAACTTCGAATCACCCCACCCCGATTCGACAGTCCGACCCGAACCAGATCCGTTTCAACCGTCACCGTCTGTTCCGATGTTGATGGCGCAATACCCGACGAGGAAGCGCCGGACTTTAGGCCAGATTGGGTTGGGACGCTCAGACCGGTCGAACCACTGTCCTTGCCTGTCTCGAGGGCTGGAGCTGACCCTCGCTCCGCAGAAGAGGAGCCCGGGACAGCGCCGTCCTGAGCAGGAGGCGACTCAGGAAGCCACCCCATCTTCTTGAGGACCACGTCATATCCCAGAATGAGGACTACCGACAAAATGAGAAAGATGACAACGCGTTTATCCATAATAGACCGTTACCCGATGTGAACAATTAAGACCCTACTACTTCACAGGACCCATTCCCTCAAGTGGAAACGGATGACATTTCTGCAGGCGGCAGGTCGGCTCAAAGCGGCAGGCTGGCCAAGGAACAGCGAGATCCGATATCGATAGCCGGCAAACACAGAGAGACAGCACTGGCGCACGCTAGTCCTCAGGGATACGAAACACCCGTTG
>Ga0315286_10004948_pt1 | contig 12823 bp, 14 predicted proteins | sample YL17G10_0_MG_FD_205038 | JGI IMG/M metagenome (GOLD analysis project Ga0315286, IMG submission 205038) | Sediment microbial communities from Yellowstone Lake, YNP, Wyoming, USA - YL17G10_0 | ecosystem: Environmental > Aquatic > Freshwater > Lake > Sediment | place: USA: Wyoming | collected... | reverse complement strand
TGACGGAGGACCAGGCGGTGCACCCCAGCGGCGGCTCCGAGTCATCCGTCATACAGGCGTACCGCGACGAGTGCGTCGAGCCTTTCCGCCGGATCACTTCCGCGGTCCATGAGCACGGGGCGAAGATGGTGGCGCAGCTTTTCCACCCCGGGAGCAACTGGTTCCCAACACGGGAAGAGGGTCTGCCCCTGTGGTCTGTGGGGCCGATCTCCGCCAGCTTCAATGTTGAATCGACTCATGAGATCGACAGGGAAGAGATCCAGGAGGTGATCCAGAGCTTCGCCTCCGGCGCCGTGCGAATGAAAGAAGCAGGGCTGGACGGCGTGGAGTTGATGGGGGCGCACGGCTTCCTCATGGAGCAGTTCTTTTCACCACGGACCAATCGCCGGTCGGATGAGTACGGCGGCTCTGAGGAGAACCGTTTGCGGTTCGGGAAGGAGCTTCTGGCAACGGTGCGACAGGCGGTGGGACCGGGCTTCACCGTCGGCATGAGGATAAGCGGCGACCAGTTCCAGCAGGGCGGTCTCACGCTCGACGACATGAAGAGGATCTGCGCCGCCCTCGCCGATACCGGCAACGTCGACTATCTGAGCGTATCGATTGGCATCGGTGGGTCGGTCATCCCGCCCATGTACGTCGCCTCGGGCGCCTTCGTCTACCTGGCGGCCGGCATCAAGGAAGAGGTCGATATACCGGTGTTCTGCGCCGGACGCGTGGTCGACCCCATAAAGGCCGAAGACATACTGGCGAAGAACCAGGCCGACATGGTGGCGATGACCCGCGCCTGCATCTGTGATCCTGAGCTGCCAAACAAGGCGCAGGAGGGGCGGCTGGACGAGATCCGCTACTGTATTGGCTGCAACGAGGGTTGCTGGGGGAGGTCCGAGCAGCGGCTTCCCATTACCTGTGCCCTCAACCCGAGTGCCGGTCGTGAGGAGGAGATGAAGATTACGCCCGCACCAGCAAAGAAGAAGGTGATGGTCATCGGCGGAGGCCTGGCGGGCATGGAGGCAGCGCGGGTGGCAGCCCTGCGCGGTCACTCGGTCGCCCTCTTCGAGAAGGGCGCAGAGCTCGGTGGCCAGCTCCTGATAGCTGCGCGCGCCCCCGGCCGGCAGGACATGGCCGAGCCCGTCCGCTACTACCGGCGGCAGTTCGAGCTGCTCGGCGTCGACGTGCACCTGGGGACGGAGGTTACGCCTGAGTTGGTCGAGCGAGAGGCAGCCGATGCCGTGATCGTCGCGACCGGAGGCGTCGCTGCTCGAGGGTCTTTCCGCGGTTCAGACAACTCGAATGTGGTGCTGGCGAGGGATGTCTTATCCGGAAAGGCGGAGGTCGGCAAGAAGGTGGTGGTGCACTCCATGGACCGCTCCACCGAAGGCTTCACCACCGCTGATTTCTTGCTGGAAAGCGGCCACGAGGTCGAACTCCTCATTCCCCATCCAATAGCGCCGCTGGCGACCGAGCAGATAACCTTCATCTTCATCATGACGCGGATCGCCCGCAAAGGCGGCAAGATAACGATGGGGCTGGACGTAGCGTCCTTCGACGGTAGTACGCTGGTACTAGGCGGCGTCTTCGGCAGCGGGGTCGAAGCGAGGGAAGGGATCGATACGCTGGTCGTCTCCCGCGGGAGCAAGGCGAACGATGGCCTACACAAGGCGCTGAAGGGACGCGTGAAAGAGCTCCACGTGGTCGGGCAGGCCTTAGCGCCGCGGAAGATGCTCGAGTCAACGCTTGACGGGCTGCGCGTCGCGAGAACGATCTAGGTTCGGAGAGGAGTGGAGTATGTTCTACGAGGAGAAGTGCGACTTCTGCGGTGACTGTCTGGTGCGCTGTGCTTACGTTGACTATGACAAGGAGCGCGCGGCGAGTGAGATTCGGGCCCTGATCGACGGCAAGGAAGCCCCGATACTTTCAAGCTGCATCACTTGCTACGCCTGCAACGAGTACTGCCCCCAGGAGGCCCGTCCCTTCGACCTGATCCTGGAGAGGATGGAGCAGTACCACTCGTTTCCCGCCTCTCCGGAGATGGTCGCGGACCAGGAGCAGTTCTTCACTCCCGGCAGTCCAATCAAGCTGGAGGAAACCGGGGACAGGGTAATGTCGGCGTGCGTGTTTGGCAACACGGAGGCGGAGCTATTTCAGGGGCGTCTTTTCGAGGGTCTTCCCATGCTGAAGGGAAGGCACTTCTTTTGCTTCATCCTTTTCGACCACTTGGGAGCGGGCTCCATCACCAAGAAGCATATCCAGGGTTACGTCAACAGTCTGGCGGCCAGCGGAGCGAAAGAAGTTGTCCTCTTCCACGACGACTGCTACGGCGCGCTGGTTGATACTGCTCCGCAAATCGGCGTGAAGGTCCCTTTCCGCCCGGTCCATATTGTCGAATACCTGCAGAAGTACCTGGAGAGCCACAAGGATGAGTTGAGACCATTGAATCTCCGCGTCGCCTACCAGCGGCCCTGCGCATCGCGTCTGTCTCCAGGCAAAGAACCAGCAATTGACTCGATCTTCGAGATGATCGGGGTGGAGCGGGTGGAGAGGCGCTACGACCGCGAAGGCGCCCTCTGTTGCTCCGGCGCAATCGCCCAGTTCGACCCCGAGAGGGCCGCGTCCCTCCGCGCCCGCAACCTCGACGATGCCGAGACCGCCGACGCTCAGGCGATGTGCTACCTCTGCCCGATGTGCAGGAGAGTGCTTGCGGCTGACGCGCAGGAGCGGGGGCTGAAAGGCTACCATATCATCGAACTGGCTCGAATGTCGCTGGGCGAGCTGCCGAGACCGTAGGCAACGGGCGGCCAACCAGCCAGTCTCATACCGCACAAACACCTGTCGGGCTCAGGCGCTGAAGCTGCGGCCGCTTGGCTGTGGGGTGGCAAAACTCCATCCGTATGTGGAGGGCGCCATTTGACCTTCTGCTCCCCTATTCTGAAGTTATGAATGACGACTATTGGGGGTACCACATCGTCCGATTTCGAAATCTCTTCAAGACCCCCAGCCTGAATCTGAGATCACCGCGATAACAGCCCCAGAAGGCCCCTCCGCGGACCCAATTGCTAACCACCCCAAGGGAAGTTCGAAAGGGTGCCTGGCCTGCCCCCGAAGCGTGGGGTTGCCGCGGGAGTCGAGGATCTCAAGAGCCCGAAGCGAGGCTATCTTGGCGTTCATCCGACTTCTCCTCCGTTCTACTGATCTTCTCAGGTTGGCCTGCAACTGTGGCGATCGTATCACCCCACGTTGCGCCAATCCGAAAAACACTGGGTTCGAAGATGTCTTCTGTGAGGTCGCGGATTGACAATGGCATATCGGTTCCTCCCCGGTCAGTCAGATAACCAGTACCCGGTCAGGGTATCCGCTGCGCGGAGCCAAGCGGTCTGCTCGCTTCCCCGCGGCTCGTCGCGAAATCGGACGTCGGCCTTGCGGAAGAACTCCGCCAGCTCGGCGTGGAGATGCCGAAAGGCACCCCATTGCGATTCCAAGACAGCGTTCGCAACTTCGGGCGAGACCCGCTCAAGCACGAGCGGAAGATGGGGAATGCAAAAGCAGACGCTCTGAAAACGCTTTGCCGGCGCTTTCTCCAGTACTGAAAGGGCCGAAGCCACCCGTTCGGACCGCCCGCGACAAGCGGGGCATGTGGTGGTTCGAACCAGCTTGGGCTTCTTTCGCTGCGGCGGATGCGCCAGTCGCTGCTCGATCGCTCGCCGCGCCCACTGCCCGAGCTGCGCAACGACTTCGCCGGCAGACGTTTCAAGTAGGGCCGCGATGTCCGCGCGACAGTATCCCTGAACCTCGCCCTCCAGGGCAGTACCGCCAGCACCCTTAAGCGCTCCGCAGACCGGGCATCCTGTCCAGTCGAGCTTGGCTGATGTCGGAGAAGGCGTCACCTCGCTTCGCAGTGCTGAGTTGAAGGGGACGCGCAGGTCGGCAAGCAGCTCCGCTTCAATCGACGGCAAGAAGGCGGCGCGCGTTGTCCTTGGGTGGCTGCCCAGGAAGAATGCAGCTATATCGGATACCGCGAGATTGTGACGGTTCGAGACGGCATCCAGGCGAAGCCGAAGCGAGTCGCCCACTGAGAGTGCAGCCTCTGTCGGCAGGAGAGGGGCGAGCATCAGGGCGTGGGAGAGGCACACGTTCTGCCACACGGTGTCGAGGCTCCCATCATCCGGGGAATCCGCCAGGGAAGTGAGGACAAACTGCTCCGATTCACGAAGCAACGAGCAGAAAGGGCAGTCCGTCCGCGGCACGAAGACCTCGCCGAGCCGCGGCGCCGGTCGGAGAATACCCGCCAGGCTCTTCCGCTGAGCCGAACAGGCCCGTTTCAAGGCCTTCTCGGCAAGCCGCCGGTTGTGATCCATCAGCAGCTCGCCAAAGAAGGTGACCTGCCACTGGGCACGCCGCTCGCGCAGCGCCTGCATGTGGTGGACGCACAGCCCCTGAGAAGAGAGCAGGATGTTTATGGTGGGCCCGGAGTTGTAGTTCTCATGAAGGAACCAGAACAGATGCCGGTCGAAGTCGTGCTTCTGGACAAAGCAGATGAAGCATTCGCCACGCTCGGCGGCCGGCTCGAGAAGGATGGCAATCGACCAAAACAAGGGGCTCGGCCCCTTCTCCGACGTCATGCGGGTGAGTCCCTCCGTTGACGGTGGCTATCAGTCAGCTTCGATCCCCCGGACTTGCTTCCTAGTCACCTTCACCGAGCGCCTGCCAGTCACCTTGCTCATCACGTTGCGATTCCCACCGATGGCTTAGTATCAGCGGACCCGACGCTGCGACCTTGGCCAATACGCTTTCCAATTATGAGAATCCAGACTACAGCGAGGACTTGCAGAGACATCGAGAAAGCCACCAGCGCTACCAATGAGTGGTCGTACAGGAAGCCCATCAGAGCGCTGCCGACAAACCAGGTCACTCCGAAGCCGAAGTCGAACATCCCAAAAGCGGATGCCCGCCGGTGGGAAGGGACCATGTGCGCGACTGCAGCCTTCATGATCGATTCCTGAGCCCCCAGGCCGATTCCCCAGAGGATGATGCCCACGAAGGCGATGGTGAACCCTCCGTAGAAAACCATGACTGGGAAGAAACAGGAGACCAATAACGCTCCAATGAGGGCCACGATCCCCACCCGATCGAACAGACGACCTAACACCAACGCCGCTGCTCCAGCTGCTCCCATTGCCGTGGCGTAGAAAACCGGAGTCCAACTGTCAGCGGCTAGAGAAACATCCTTGAAGTGGAAAGCGATAAGGGGGAAATCGGCGTAGGCGGCTGCTACTAGACCGGCTCCGAGGAGATAGAGCCAAAAAACAGAAGGCAACTTCTCTTCGAGGTTCACGGCCTCCGGCTCGAAGTCCCTAGGGTTTGGGTAGGCTGCTCTGGCGACAATCAGGAAACTCAGCGCCAGGATGGCTGGCACAAGAAGGAGAGCGAACGCCTCCTTATAAGATCCATTCAGGTAGAGCACAAGCGCCAGCAGGAGAGGTCCCACCATTGCCCCCGTCTGGTCGAGAGCCTCATGCAGACCGAACGCCCATCCACGCCCAATCTGTGATGATGCGTGGGACAGCATCGCATCCCGGGCTGGGTTGCGAATCGCCTTGCCCGCGCGCTCCGCGATCATCAGAAGAGCGGCGACTTGCCACGTCCCCGCCAGAGCAAGCAGCGGCACCGCCAGCATGTTTATGAAGTAACCGACCAGGGTAACCGTCCAGTAACTGCGGGTCCGATCGCTGACTCGGCCGGAGACGAGTCTGAGCCCGTAGCCGACGAGCTCACCGAAACCGGCGATGATCCCCACCGCTGTGGCTGTCGAGCCCAACACAAGCATATAGGGCCCAACAATGCTCCTCGCGCCCTCGTAGGTCGCATCGGCGAAAAGGCTCACCACGCCGATAAAGAGGACGAAGCGAAAAGCGGCTCTGCGAATTCCGCCTCTCCGTTCCCGAAGACTGACAAAGCGCAAGGTCACCTTCTGGCCACCGTCTGGAATTCTCTACCGGTTGCGCGACCGATCAGAACCGAGGACCCACAGTTGGATTCGGCAACTCGAGGGTCGGCACGGTCCCCAATCGTTGTCCGTCCGCCTGAGCCGCCCTCTCAAACTGCCGCCTAATCGCCAATCACTGCAGAAGGCGCAGCACATTGGGCAAGCCGAACCCGACCCTTCTACTGCGCTCCCTGCTGCCAAGAGGTAAGAACCTCCGCCGCAGCGGCCCGCACCAACGCACTTGTGTCATGCAGCGCGCGCCCCAGAGCATCCCTCACCTCTTGTCGATCTATCCACCGACCCAATGCGTGCACTGCGGCCAAGCGCGCTTTCAAGAGGGAGCGCTCGGACAACCGCATGAGCGGGTGGATGGCCGCATCCGAGCCGATCTTGCCCAACGACTCGACAGCCACGGCCAATAGCTCGGGATCATCTCGGCAAGTCTCGACCACTTTGAGCAACGAGTCGACCGCGACCCGGGCGCCCAACTCTCCTAGTACCCAGGCCGCGTGAACTCTGGTGCCCGGCTCTGGATGGCCAAGGGCAGCGATCAGCTTCCCGACGTATTCACCCTGAGAGTTCATGTCCCGCGCCCCCCGAGTCTACGATTGACAGTAGAGGGCGCCAGCCGCTGCACCAACCAACCGCGCTGATGAGCGCCGCGCGGTCCTCCTGGGTGTCCGTGCCACGGAGTTCCCAACGAAATGAGTTAGAGAAGCGGACAACGTGCTCTGTTATGCGCCACACCAAATGCCCGGCGTCCTCGACCTGGCGAGACCCGGCACCGTCCAGCAGTTCGTCCCTCAGATGCCGCCGACAGCGCACCGGTGACCCCTCGCCGGAGCAGATGCCACACACCGTGTCACCCCACCAGGGTCGTGTAGCTTCAGCGATGCTTCGAAGCGAAGCTATGTCCCGGCCTCGCCCTAGAAGGTCGGCGGACCCGAATCCGCGTGAGTGAGGACCGTAGCCGATGTCGCACATGATGCAGGGTTCCTGCTGCCTCAGGGCGTGGCGGAGACGGCCGGCTTTCCAGGGCCTCGTCAGTCGAAATGTATGCCGGGCCCGCCCCATCAGGTCTTCATAGACCAACGCCGAGACGTGCAGGAATTGCGGCCGGAAGGCTGCTTCCACTGAGAGAAAAGCCCAGGCGTGTCGCTCACACAATCCCCAGGCTTGTCGGAGCCGCCGCCGGATGTCAGGCTGCATAAGGCTGCCCCAGAGAAGGAACGACCAGACATAGTGCACCTCTCCGTCTGATGGCGGACAGTCTATGAACTCCCTTCCCCCATGCGAATCCAGGGGCAAGGCGCGGCCTTGCGACGGCAGCAAACCAAGGCGGCGCGCCAGTTCGGTGTACCGGGCCCGTGCTTCGCGCATGGCAATAAACCCACTCTCTGCCCTCCCCCCCAACTCCACCGCCGAGGGCACGATGCGTTAGAAGGGTCTCCCCAACAAGTGGCGCAGTAGGGTGAACGCCCGCAGAAACCGCGGCGAGTCCGGATATTCGTAGTCCAGAGCGACGGTGTCGACGCCATTATCATGGGGGACCGACACTTCGAAGTGACAGCCAACCAATGACTGCGTAATCTCAACCGAGGAAATCTGAGCTATGGCAAACTCCACAACTGGGCTGCGCCCTTTCTTCTTCGCGCCGGGAGATAGGACCAAGCGCGAGTCGCTGAGAACGAGCGCGGGGCCGGTGGCCATCCCGCCGACGGGCCGAGCGCTCGCCGTCGCGATCACCTCCTCGGAGTCCTCAATCTGCCGCGCCAATTCCTCCAACCGCGTCTCGTCAGAGGACTGGTCGCCGACTCCACCGCCTGCGGCGCGGCCGGCAATCTCTACTTCCGTTTCGTAGAGGCGGCGAGGAGAGCGGCAGCCGTCGAGCCGGGCAAAGCGGTCAAGTAGAGTAACCGCCTCGGAGAGAGCGTCGTTGTAGTTGCGCGGGAACATGAGCGAATAGCGCTCAACGCCGTCGGCCGCGCCAAAGGAGAGCTCGAGCTGACATGAAGCGCCGTCCTCGCCGAGTCGCACATCCCTCAATCGCTCGATGGCGGTGGCCTTGGCTATGAAGCCCCAGCGCACGAGAGTCGAGTCCGGCGGGAGGCTGTCGATCATCATCATCACCTGGCGGTCGGTCACCACCAGCAGCCCCTCACGCAGCCTTTGCTTGGGAAGAGAGAGCCTCTTGCTGCCAGGCGCAAAGGAGGGACGGGCGGCAAAGAACAGTATCCTCTCGCCCGGCAACAGCTCCTCTTCGACGTACTTCTGGAACCTTGACGGAAGAGACGGCAGCAGGTACTCAGCGACGGTATGGGCGGCCAGAGCATCGGCCTTTCGCATCCCCGTCCCCGGCGTGACTTTCCAGGCGGCACCGTATCGGGCGGCGCCCTCCGCCTTTGCCTTCTCCACCCAGTACGATTCCGTAGCCGCCTTGACGACACGGCGCGCTCCGGACACGTCCAGCCAAGCGAGACGATCCGCACCCTCGACGTCGATCACGGAGCGAAGAGCGGCGCGCGTCTGCTCGGGAAGGTCGGCGATAGTTTGCCAGCCGGCCGCTGCGGCTACCTGGGGAACGCCGACCAGCCAGGGAGGCGCGTCGCCGACCTGGGCGGCACCCAGGACGCGCATCCGCACGATGCAGCCGGGAAAGGTTGGGGATTGCGTCAGCAAGATGGCAGGAAGCGGTTCGCCTTCGGAGAGCGTCCGCTGAGCGGCGCCCTGTTCCACTTCGCAGGGGCCATCGCCTGTCACGAAGCGGGCGAGCCGCAAAGCGCCGTGCTTCCGGTCGAATTCGTATACGTTGTGACTGCCAAACAGCCTGTCGATGCGAACATCGACGACGGCTGCTTCATCGTCGGTTTCTTGCTGCTTGTTTGCTTGTCTAGTTTTGAGAGCCTCCGCCATTCAGATCACCTCAAGAACGGATAGCACCTCGAGAGCGTAGTGCGTGTTTTCGAGGGTAGCAATCCCGTAGCGGGCCCTGGCGAAGCCTCCGCCGTGATGCTGGCAATCAAGGGCAAAGTCGAGCGCCCGACTGCGATTCCCCACAGCGACTCCGAGCACATTGAGGCTGCTGGCAAGCCAGTAAAGGTGCTCGAGGTAGGGAACGTCCCACAGCGCCTCTCGACGGCACAGCCACTCGACGGTTGCGTAGAGTTCCTGCGGCAAGACGCCGAGGCGACTGAGGATCTGGACGGCATAGAACGTTGAAGCCAGGGTGGAAAAACCGTTTACCCCAAAACCGCCGTCATCGTTAAGAAACCGAAACAGAAAACGCGATAGTCTCCCATAGTCCAGTCCCATGCCAAGATCGAGCATTGTGATGGTCGCGCGATATGTGATGTCCAGTTCAGAAGAAGCCTCCACGTCGACATTGCGCCACGCTCCAAAGCCGCCTTCCGCGTTCGACCACCCGCGCAGCCGATCTGCCCACCTTCGAAGCTCTGTAGTCGGGACACCCATCACCAGACCCGTCTCCACGAGGAAGAAGACGCCCTTTGGGTTGGCCACTAGTGAGCCCCGCGCGGCGTCGCGAAGCCAGCCTATTACCGCCTCGGGGTCGACAGGCTTTCGCCCCAGTAATCGGAGCGAGTTGACGGCGTAGCAGGTATCCGCCGCGCCGGACGGCGGTATGCGCGCGAAGAAGAAGCCTCCGTCCTCGGTCTGGCAACTTTCGATGTACTTGGCTATTCTCTCGGTGTCGATTTTGACCGTAGTCAACGCTTCCATAGCCGCCACACCCTTGAGCCTGCTTCTTTGCTTTCCCTGGCCTCTGGGGGTGCTGTCTCCTCAGTAAGACGCTTCCTTAGCTGTTCGTTCTCCTCACGGAGCCTCTCGATCTCCGCCTTCAGCGCCTCTTCGTCCTGGCGAAATGTCTTCAGGCGTGCGCTCGCGAACCTGTCGGCGGCCTCAAGACCAGCCACGATGCCTTCCAGAACGTGCTTCTGCTCGCTGAGAGTGAAGGCCCGATACTTCATGACCGCGTACATGCTTTGATAGAGCATGAGATCCTTGACGAGGCTCTCCATCTCCTGCGCCCGTGAATCATGATCGGAGCTGACGGCCTGCAGGATCCGCTCGCCGAGCAGGTAGTACAGTCCGCTGACGAAGACGTTGAGAAGGCCCTCGTCCTCACCCCAGTTGTTGTCGTCGATGAGCCGTCTGGCCCGATCTAGGTCCTCCTCAAGAACGCTGATCTCGATGGTTGCCCTGGAGACCTCGGCTAGAGGGTCTGGTCTTTCGGCTTCGCCTTCTCTCGTCATGCTCGATCCCAACAAAAAAGCCTCTGCCATCTCTGACAGAGGCTATCAGCAACCTTGCGGTTTGCTGGCCGTCATGTGCACGGCCATCGGGCGAGCCTCATCGCCCTGAATATCTTACCATATCCTGGCACATCCGGTTCAAGGACTGGAGTGTTTCAGGAGATTAGGCATCTCACCCCCGGCGTACATCAGCGCGGCGTCCCTGGCCACCTCAACCTCGGTCACGACGGCCTCAATGCCGAGCTGCGCGAGGCTTTCCCGAGCGCCCCCGCCCATGCACTTGACACATGGTGGCCAAAATGCCTAATGTAAGTATATTAGTGAATACTTATAGGGCTGCCGGAGACATGACCGAACAGGGGGCGGATGAGCAGGCGGCGGTATTCGGCGCCCTCGCTGACCCAACCCGTCTCAAACTGGTGAGGCTCCTTTGCCATCAGCATGAGCCCGATGCCCTTTGCGTCAATGCCCTGGCTGGTCTGCTGGGAGTAACCCAGTCCGCTGTCTCCCAGCACCTGCGGGTGCTGAAAGCCATCGGTCTAGTCAAGGGGGAGAGACGGGGCACCCGCATTCACTACTTCGTCAACCAGGCCGTGCTGGAGCGCTGCCGTGAGCTCGCCTCAGCGGCGTTGAGCATGGATGAGCCAACTGAGGAAAGAGGCCCGAGCTGTGCCAGATGAAGGGCAAACCGATAACCTGGCAGTCGAGGTACGTAACCTGACCAAGCGCTATGGGCAACTGGTTGCCGTGAACGGCATCAGCTTCGAGGTGCGGAGAGGCGAGCTCTTCGGCTTCCTCGGCCCCAACGGCGCCGGCAAGACGACCACGGCGCGAGTACTCACCGGGGTCATCAAGGCTGATGCCGGCACCGCTCTGGTTATGGGCTCCAAAGCCGGCAGCCTGAAGGCCAAGCAGACGGCTGGTGTCGTTCCGGAAATGGCGAATGCCTACACCGACCTCTCCGGCTGGGATAACCTGATGCTCATGGCGGAGCTTTACGGCGTGCCTGCTGCGACAGCGAGGGAGAGGAACGAAAGCTGGCTGCGGGCTCTGGGCCTTCTGGAGCGGAAGGACAGCCTGGTCAAGACGTACTCCAAGGGCATGAAGCAGCGTCTCATCCTATGCATGGCGCTTGTAAGCGACCCCGAGGTGCTCTTCCTGGATGAGCCGACCTCCGGCCTGGATGTGCAGAGTGCCCGCTTGATCAAAGACCTGCTCCGCAGGCTGAATGCCGGAGGGAAGACCATCTTCCTGACCACCCATGACATGGATGAGGCAAACCAGCTCTGCGATCGGGTGGCTATCATCAACGAGGGGAAGATAGTGGCCATAGATGCGCCGGAGAGGCTGCGGATGGCTACCAGCGGCCGGCAATCAGTTGAGGTCAGCTTCAGCGACAGCGTGAGCCCGGAAAGCCTGGCCAGCCTTGCCGGCGTGAACACGTTGCAAAAGGTCGGCGACAAGTATCGCCTCTACACAGATGATCCCGGTGAACTGGTCGTGGCGGTGGTCAACCACTCCTCCGCTGCCCGTCTCAAAATAGTGTCGCTCAACATACTGGCTCCCTCCTTGGAGGATGCCTTTGTGGCAATGACGGAAAAGGAGGCCGGCCATGCCTAAGACAGCCCTGATATGGCAACAGATGCGCCGTTCCCTGGCGATAGCGCGGAAGGACATCCGCATCTACTACTCCAAGGGACCAGTGGTGATCTTCGGAGTTCTCTTCCCCGTCTTTCTATTCCTTTCGTACACCATCGGCCGACATCTGAACGCAGACTCCATGATCCCTGGATTGCTTGGCATGACTCTCTTCTTTACCGCCACGTCAATCTCGCCGATAGTGGTGCCCTGGGAGGCGCAGCAACGGACGCTGGAGCGCCTAATGTCCTGCCCGGTAACAATAGAGACGATCATCATGGGCGATGTGGCGGCGTCTTTTGCCTTCGGGATAGGCGTCTCACTGGTGCCCATTCCGCTTGGTCTATTCATGGGGATCTCAATATCAAGCCCGCTCATCTTAGCCCTCGCTATCATCCTGGCCGCCTTCTGCTTTGCCTCGCTGGGCAGCGTCTTCTCTGTCCCGCCCACCAACACGCCGGCTACAGTCAACATGATCGCCTCGGTGGTGAAGTTTCCGGTGGTCTTCATCAGCGGCATCTTTATTGCGCTGGATGAGCTCCCCGCCTGGGGACAGGCGATCGCCTACATCTCGCCTCTGACCTACTTCACCGATATTAGCCGCAGCTGCATTCAGGGTCGGGGACACCTGCCGCTGGCCGTTGACTTTGGCATCCTGATTGCGTTTACAGTCCTGTTTCTTCTGCTGGCCACGAAGCTGCACCAGAGGACGATGCCCAGGAGAATCTAACGTGGCACAGGAAAACAGGGGTCAAAGCCGTGCAGGAGAACAGAGTTGTTGGAGGGCAAGATCCTCAGAGGGTTGCAGGGACGCCTGGGTCTAGGATGCGCCAAAGAGTGCGTGAGCTGCTACGACCCATGCCGTGAACGCGTGAGCTCCTGAAGAAGCGCTGCCGTCTCTGGCAGCGGCTCCGCCTTCTCGTCCTCCAGCTCT